>Ga0187783_10002520_pt1 | contig 13588 bp, 15 predicted proteins | sample 1015_SJ02_MP02_2_FD_132471 | JGI IMG/M metagenome (GOLD analysis project Ga0187783, IMG submission 132471) | Tropical peat soil microbial communities from peatlands in Department of Meta, Colombia - 1015_SJ02_MP02_20_MG | ecosystem: Environmental > Terrestrial > Soil > Wetlands > Peat | place...
AGTATGATCAGGCCCACCAGCGCGACGGAGACCACCTGGACAGGCCTGAACGCGGGCTCGGAGGCCAGAGCGGCGACCACGGTCGCGATGGCGAGGACGAGGACCACCAAGCCGAGTACCATGTGCACGACAACCGAGATGAATCCAAAGGCGAGGAGGCCGCCCAAGACCAGCTGGAGGAATATCGCTATGCCCGTCACCCGGAAGAGCAGCAGGCCTACCTTCACGGCAGGCCCTCCGCGGCCTCGCCCACCTTCCGCAGCGCTTCCTCCGTGGCCTTGTCGATCTGGCCCCTCATGATGCCCTCCACGAACCCCGGCACGCCCTCGGGCTCGAGGTTCCAGACCACCTCGACCTTCGTCTCGTCTCCCTTCAAGGGAGCGAGGGTTATGGTCCGCTCCCCGGTCATCCGCTCCCCCTCGAAAACGAGCCTTATTGACCTCTTGGGGTCGAGGATGATCTTCTGCCTGGTCTTCTGGCCGAAGGCCTTGGGGCCCACGGTGGCCTCCCTCTCGATGGTGGTGGCCTCGGCCCTGAGGACCTTGATGTCCCTGATGTTCGTCCAGCGCTCCGCCTCGTTCTCCCAATCGACGAGCGCCTCCCAGACCCTGTCGGGGCTCGCCCGAACCTCGACGGCCGCCTTGATGGTTATCGTGTTCCACTACCCCTTGGATGCCCCGGTGGCCACCGGAGGGACGGCCGGCCTGGAGAACGCCATTCCGCCGAGCCTCCCGCCGTCCACGGGGACGACCGCCCCCGTCACGAAGGAGGCGAGGTCGGAGCAGAGCCACGCGACCACCCCGGCGACCTCCTCGCGGCCGCCGACGCGGCCCATGGGCACGCCGAATGAGGCCTGCTCCCGGACCGAGGCCGCGGCGAGGCGCTCCGTGAAGATGGGGCCGGGCGCCACTGCGTTGACACGGACGTTCTGCCTGGCGTAGTCCATGGCTGCGGCGCGGGTGAGCCCCACCACCGCGTGCTTCCCGGCGACGTACCCGGCGATCCCGTTCACCCCCTGGAGCCCCGCGGTCGAGGACATGTTCACGATGGCCCCTCCGCCGGTCCTGAGCATCGCGGGGATCTCGTACTTCATGCAGAGGAAGGTCCCCCTGGCGCTCGCCCCCACGGCGCGGTCGTAGTCCTCGAGGGTCATCTCGGCCAGCGGGGCCGGGTTGTGCCCTGCCCCGGCGTTGTTGAACGCGACGTCGAGGCGGCCGAGCCTCTCCACGGCGAGGGCGACCAGCCTCTGCACGGAGGCGGGGTCCGTGACGTCCGTCGGCACAGCGAACGCGGCGTCCTCGGCCACGGCGCACGCCTTCGAGGCCACCCCGTCGAGCGCGACCGCGTCCCTCGCCGCCAGGACGACCTTGGCGCCCGCCTGGACGAACGCGAGGGCAGCGGCGGCCCCTATGCCGCGGCTCGCCCCGGTCACTATCGCGACCTTGCCCTCGAGGAGCCCCCTGATAGAGCGGGGGAAGCCGAGGGGAGGTAGCTCCTGCCCCCTGTTAGTCTGCATGCCTTCCATTTCACCGGCCAGACGGCGCCTCCAAAATCTAATATCCATGTTGTTACCTCTAGGGTAACAGTACGATGACGTCCGCAGAGCACCTCGTCCGCCTCGGGCTGAACAAGAACGAGGCGAAGGCGCTAGAGGCGCTCGCCGCCCTGGGCCCCGCGGGGGCGTCGGACGTCCACAGGAGGGCGGGCATCCCTCGGAACAAGGCGTACGAGGCGCTGGAGAGCCTCGCCGGGAGGGGGATGGTGGAGGTCCAGAACGGCTATCCAACCCTCTACAGGCCAGCGAGCGCCAAGGCGATCATCGAGGGCCTGACCGCGAACTACGGGAGGGAGGCTAGGGACGCCTTGCTGGCGCTCGAGAAGCAAGAGGAGCTCTCAGGCGACAAGGAGGAGGGTGCGAGCGCCTCGGCCTGGATGGTCAGGGGGGAGGAGGGCGTCAAGAGGCGGCTCGCCGAGCTGGTCTACGAGGCCAGGTCGGACGTGTTCTGCATAGGCGGGTACCCTCCGAAGTACCCGCGCTCGGCGAAGACCGCCCTCAAGGCCGCGGCGAAGAGGGGCGTCCGCGTAAGGGCGGTCTGCATGGTGAGGCCGACCGAGGACGTGGGCGAGGTCCCCCACGACGACGTCGCGGTCATCGAGTTCAGGACGGTCAAGGCCTCCCCGACGCTCGGGGCCAGGCTCCAGCCCTTCGACGACGAGATAGTGGGCGGGTTCGCGGGCATGTCCGGGGTGGGGGCGATGGTGATCGTCGACGAGGCGGTCGCGTTCGACATCGTCGACGACGGGACGGACCCGAAGAAGGTCGCCGGCATCCTCTTCAAGGCGCCGGGGATACCGAGGATACAGAAGGCGACGGCCGAGAGGGTCCTGGGGCTCTACACGAGGAAGCTCTAGGGCGGGGCTCTCGTTCCCGTCGGTCGCCTACGGAGGCACAATATTCACCGTCGGAAGTAATTATATCCGTAGGCGGCCGCCTATTCTCTTCGCTACCGGCGTAAATGGTGCCCACGGCACGGAAGGGTGGGGCGAAGAAGCCGCCCCACCCCTTTACTCTTACGGCCACGTCGAACCTTAAAGGACGGCCGTCAACCAGACGGGAACGCCTTGCCCGTCCGCTGCGCCGAGTGCAACTGCACCCCGAGGGTCTGCATGGACGCGGAGAGCCCGGGGGAGTGCCGGGGCTGCTCCCAGGCGTCAGGCCCCGCGGCGGAGTGCTGCTGCTGGAACGCGGTGCACGGTATCGCCTAGTAGAGGGCGGTCTCCTTCTTCTGGGCCTTGCCCCTGGCCTCCGGGGGCTTGTACTTCCACCCAAGTATCCTCCCGACCTCCTGCTCCGTCCTCGCGGGGATGGGGCGGGGGGGCTCCTCCCGGGTCCAGAGGCCGGTCGAGTTGATGAGCAGGCCCTTGTTCCTCGCCTTGATCGTCATCCCGATGGTGTGGCCCTTTGGGCCGGTGGCCCACATCAGGGTCACGCCCCAGGAGTCCCTCCCCGGGCAGAGGAACAGGTTGACCTGGACGCCCCGGTATAGGAAGTTGGAGATGACCTCCCCGAAGGTGGTCACCGTGCCGCCGATCTCGACGACCCGCTCCCTCACCTCCTCCCTCCACTTGTCGAAGCTCCTCCCCCTGGGGATGACGGCAAAGTCGATGTCGTGGACGACGGGCTCGTGCCTCCTCAGGCTGCCGGCGAGCTGGCACCTGGCGTAGAGGTCCCTGGTCCTGGAGAGAAAGTCCTCCGAGACCTCGTTGGCGAACTCAGGGTCCAGGTCTCTCTTCATGGGGCGCTCGGCTTCACCTGGGAGAGGAGGCACTCCGCCGGGACCTTGTCGTGCCTTATCCGGAGGATGAAGGGCGCGCGGAGCTTGGTGTCCTCGGTCAGCTCCTGGAACCTGACCTCCACCACCGACCCGACCTTGACCTGGCGGGGGTCCACCTTCTCGACGAAGGACCCGACCTTTCCCAGGTCGACCCTCCGGCCGCTGTCGTCGAAGACCCCGACGTGCCACGACCTGGGGATGCCCGTCCTCCTCATCTCCTGGGTCTGCTCGTAGCCGGTGACGAAGCAGTCGATGGTGTCGTACCTCTTCATCTTGAGCCAGGAGTTGGGCTGGCCGTAGGTCGAGAGCGGGTTCTTGACGATGACCCCCTCGCGGCCCTCCTCGATGAGCCTCTCCTTGATGGCCGCTATCTGCTCGAAGGACTTGGCCGGGGTGGCGCGCACCTCCATCCTGCTCCCCCGGAGTATCTGGTGGAGGATCTTCTTCCTCTCACGGAGGGGCAGGGGGCGGGTGTCCCTGTCGTCCACCTGGAGGACGTCGAAGAGGAAGAGCCCCTCCTTGGAGACGTACTCCCCGTCGAGTATCATCCTGTTGGGGGCGTGGACGAACTCGGTCACCGTCGAGAAGACCTTGGGGCTCCCCCTCGGGGTGTATATCCCCCCGTGCTTGCTCGAGACGACGAGCTTGTCCCCGCTCTTGAAGAGGAAGACCCTGATCCCGTCGAACTTTGGTTCCACAACGGCGGGGAGGGGGTTGGCCATGATCCAGGTCCCCAGGTCGGTCTTGACGGCGTGGGCGAAGTTCTCCAGGACGTAGTTGGGCAGCTCCTCGCTCAACGGCTCCTCTCACCGCTCACGGAGGGGGCGAGGGGGCTATTTTGAGATGACGACCTTGGGCTTCTTCTTGGCCGTCGGGACGGGCGGGAGGGACTCGCGTTCCGCGGCCGGCTGGAGGGCCCACGTCTCGTCTAGCTTCAGGACGCCCTCGCTCATCCCCATGAGGAGCCACATCAGGCCGTCCTTCCTCTCGTACGGGTAGATCACGCAGGTGTAGAACTGGTACCCCCTCCCCCAGGAGAAGAAGGCGACGAGGGCGGTCTGCTTCTCTAGGAGGTACCTCGCGAGCTGGGCGACCCTGGAGGCCGTCTCCTTCACCTTCTTGTCGGTGTCCGCGCCGAGCTGGTAGACCTCCTTGAACTTGTACTCGGAGAGCCTCTCGAGGGGGACGAACCCGTCGGGGGCGACCTCGATGTGGGTGGTCCTGTCGAAGGGCTCTATCTCCTCCCCGTCCTGCTTGTCCACGACCCTCTCGAAGGGGACCTCGACCCACTGGCCGGACATCTCCAGCTCGTGCTTGAGGAAGTACCTCTTCTCGTTCCGGACGGAGACGAGGAACTTGCCGTCGTACCTGACCTTCTTCTTCGCCTCCTCCGGGGATATCTCCTGGAGGTCGAGGCGCTCCCCGCCGGGGCCGAGGTTGTAGCGGTACATCCTCGGGACCTCGCGGGAGACGACCTCCTTCCCCGTCTTCTTGTCGAGCTTCACGAACTGGACGGGCTTCAGGTCGCCGTGCGCCTTGGCCGCGCGGAGGTGGTAGTCTACCGCGCCCAGGCCGAGGCTGGGGATGTCGAGGCTGAGGACGCCGCGCCAGGAGGCCCTCGCGGAGCCCGCGCTGTCGGCCTGCTTCTCGACCTCGGAGAAGATGTTCTTGGCAGCGCTCTTTGCCATGATCCCACGAGGAAAAACGCCCGTCCGCGGATATTTAACGCTTAACTTCTACAATTAGGGTAATAACGCAAACCCAAAATGGTAACGAAGCCCGCCGCCTTCAATGACTCGCACACAGGCGAGCGGGGAGTCCAAGAGCTACGAGAGCGGCTCGACGGGCTCAGACAAGACAGCCCGCGCACAGCTACGTCGGCGCTCTTATCCTCTCATCACGTGATTCCGCACGGGAGCTACCCGCATGGAGGGACGAAGTGCGGCATTGATTGAAGTCTACTGCGACGGAGGAATCTGGGGCGGGGCCATGTCCGACACCATGAACGCTCAGACCTCGAAGTTCGTGGGCCGAACGGCTGTCGTGATTCCGGAATTAGACTATGGCATCGTGGAGCGATTCTATGATTCTGATTCGAGATTCGGTCTCTCTAGTCGTTTCTTTGATTCACTGGCGCTTCCAAACGGACACGAGAACGGATTCTATGCCGAGGTTATGGCCGTGAGGCATGCCGATGAGGCACGCAAAAGAAATGGATTGTCTGAAGGGTTTGTCATCTACACCGACAACGGAGGGGCGGTTAAGGAGACCCATTTGTCCTACATCCAGCTCATCGCGCCTCATGAATGGCATCCTGCGGACGAGTATCTCTACAAGATGAGGAGTCGAGCCGGTTACGTTAGGCGTAGTATGACAACGGTGAAAAGGAGACGTCCTCCGACGCCTATCAACGACGAAATCGCGAGTCTCATGATGGCCGAGCGCATTGAGTTCAAGCTCTCCGAGAGTCCGCTCTTTCAGAAGTTCAAGGCTGAGGAATAAGCTCTCTGCGGAGCTTCTTCGCTCTTGAGACCAGGCTATCGGTGAGCCACTGTTCGAACGCGCTCGAAGATATCACCTCGAGTCCGTGCAGACCACGGGAGATTCTCCTTCCGTTGCCGTAGGCTTCCTCTCGCGAGGCGGTAATCGTTGGAATCTTACCCCAGATCTCATCCGCAATCACGACGAGGTACTTCTCGGCTCTAGACACGGCCCGCGACCAGCTACCGCCCGTCTCGTCTCTGAATGACAAGTCTTCCTCGTTCCAGTGCCTCAGATTCATCATGCCGCCGATGTCTCTGTTAAATGAACCCACGGACGCGACATACTCTATGATTGCTGAATCGCGATTCCTCGGACCCAAGGAAATCTTGATGTCCGGCATGTGAGCTTTTGTGTTCCATCGCGAAATTGTGAACTGAACAATATCGTATTTTCTGAGTGTCTTCTCTATGCCCTTCTTCCCTTCTTCGTGAAGCCGTACCTCCTTCTGACTTCGAGAGATAGTGTTAGCCGTACCTATGAAGTCGGTCTCCGAAGGCTAAAAATGTTGAATCTTGCGAAGTCCTGCGTCCCAAACCATCGTGAATCGAGGGCAGTTCCAAACCGCCCAACCATAGAGTTCAGTCGACACACTCCAAAACTGCAAATGTGTTCGAAAGAAGTATAGGTAATCCTAGAGTGGATGTTGTTCGCAACCTTAAATGATTTGGTGTCAAACCTATTCTGTTGGCAGACCCCGAAACGTGGCTAGAGCTACTTGCGACGATAAAAGCAGGCTTTGAAGCTGCTCGGAATGGCGTTGACTTTTTCCAAGCTTTTTTGCGTCATAAACAGGAACCTGATACGATAGCAGAGTCACGCAGGGTGAGCGTTGTCTTTTCCACCTACTCTAACGAAGAGATTCGAAGTGCAACCAAGCGAATTGAAGATTGCCGGAAGCGTTTCATCTCGGAAGGCAGTGGGGAACAAAGGGTGACTTGCATATGCAGTGTTCTGAATGATTTCCGGGTCGGAAATGGTGGAACAAAACACTACCTCAAATCGATGATTGGAGAAGGTATTGGGAGCAGCTCTGCGGAGCGAAAAGCAACAGGAGATTCGGAACCTTTTGACCACCTGTGCAAGCCGGCCTGTCGGGCGCGTGCGACATTAGTTATTCGCCTAGCCCTAGATTATTAATTAACGATATTCGTACTATGCAGAATCGCAGACCCTGTGCCAGGCCGAAAAGGTTCAAAGTGAACGGAGGAGCCCTACCCCGAGGACGGCGGATGGGTCGACCAAGGCACCTTACCCTATCCCCCCGTCCCCGGGGCGGTCACTTTACTATGACTGTCCCCATCATCCACGCGTGGTAGCTGCAGGTGTAGGTGTAGGTCCCCGGGACGGTGAAGGTGACAGAGAACTTGGCTCCCGCGGCCATGTTCCCCGAGTCGAACGTCTGCGCTCCCGTCGGGACGTTCACGGACGTGACCGTGTGGGAGGTCGAGTCGTTGTTCGTCCAGGTGATGGTGCCATTCACGCCCGGGACCACGGTGATAGTGGCCGGCGAGTACCCGGGCGAGTTGGTGTTGGTCCCTGCCCCGTTGAGTATCGAGATGGGGGCGCCCGGAGGGGCGACGGTCGTGCTAGTCGAGCTCGTCGCGCTGCCCGTGGTCGTGGTGGTGGTGGTCACGGGCGGGATGTTGCAGCAGGCGTACCAGACGCCCGCCAGCCCCTGCCCGTTGGTCTGGCCGGGCGCCGTGTCCTTGCTGAAGTAGTAGAGGGGCCAGCCCTCGTAGGCCAGCTGCTGCTTCCCGTCGGTCCTCGTCACGGCCGTGAACCCGCTCGCGTTCAGCTCCGAAGGCACCTTGATGTTGGTTGCGTAGAAGGCAGGCCAGGTGGTTATGCACGCGCCCGTGCAGGTGCTCGCCAGGGGGCTCTGGGTGTCGCTCTTCCTCAGGTACAGGGTGTAGCCCGAGGCGTTGGTGAGGTAGAACCCGAGTCCAGCCTTGTACGCGATCGTCACGGAGTAGCTGGTGGCGCTGCTCGAGGCGGTCACGGTGTTGGTTACGGTGGCGGCCGGGAGGGTGGACGTCACGACCGAGGTAGAGACCACGGTCGTGGGGTTCGTCGCGAAATAGCCCGTCGCGCCGGCGAAGATGACTGTGAGCACAGCGAAACCGATTGCAACCGAGCGGTAGTTTACCATACGAAGGGGCATCGCCTCGCGAGTTGATATATGTATGGTATAAGCGGGGACACGTTTTCTGGATACATGTTTGGGGGTCAGGCCCTGTGGTCCAGCCTGAGTCCCGAGCCGTCGTAGACCAGTCTGTCCGGGAAGATCCCCTTCACCATCTTCATCGTCCTCTCGTCGTGGTACCCCCTCTTCACTATGAACAGGGAGCGCCTGTCGCTGGAGCCCAGGAGGTGGGCCGCCTTTCTCAGGAACCTCTGGGACTTTTCGTTCCCCAGCGAGACGAGGAGCTCGGAGACGCTGTCGAATATGAGGAGGTCGTTCCTGGCCCCGCCGTCCTGCTCCAAGGAGCCCCCGACGAACTCCAGGAGGGCGGCCTCGTCGTGGGAGGGGACCACGAACTCCCTGGGCCTCGACGGGGCCTTGCCCTGCGCGGCTGTCATCACGTAGACGTAGACCCTCTCGTTCCTCGGGAGGGAGGAGAAGACGGGGCTGGCCCTCCAGGTGAAGGCGGAGACCCTCGACCTCTTGGTCTCGTCCTGGACGAGCTCCCTGACCGCGTGCTCGTAGCCCTGGGAGGGGTCCACCTCGAGGAGGGTGCCCCTCTTGGAGAGGAGGGCGTCCTGGAAGGCGAGGAGCTCGACGAAGGCCCTGAGCCCCCGGACGGGGACGAGCCCCACCGAGTAGCTCTCGGCGAGCATCTTCGCCCCCTCGGAGGTGCCCTTGGAGTAGACGATGTGGACGGGGATGTCCGAGTCGAGCTGCTTCACAAAGCCGGAGATGACCGCGCCCTCGCTGGCGTACCCGAGCAGGTCGAACCCGTAGGACGACCTGTTGAGCCCCTCGGCGAGGAAGCTGAACCTGTACCTGGCCCCCGACCTCCCGGAGGCGGGGTCGTCCCGCAGACGGAAGTTCGCCGCGCCCAGGGCGGACCGGATCGCCGAGAGGGTCGCCGTCTGCTCCTGCGGGGCGAGGGCGGGCTGGGGCTCGAGCCTCTCCTCGAGGCGCTGGGCCGAGACCGTCTCGGCCTCGAGGGGGCCGACCTCCTCCTTGAGCTTGAGGTAGATGTTGAGGACGGCGGAGCCCTTGGCGGTGAGCCTGTAGGTGGTCCTGGTCTCGCTCGCCTCCCTTGTGAGGAGTTGGTGGCGGAGGAGGACCTCAAGGTGGGAGGTCAGGACCGGCCAGGTGAGGTTGGCCTTGTGCATGACCTGGGTCGGGCGCGCCGACCCCTCGTAGATCACCCGAAGTATCTCGCAGATTATCTCCATCCGCGACCTCCTGGGGGTCTTTCCCTGCGGCTGCGTGGGACTGGATTCTGACGCCCTCCTTAATATGTTCAAGCAAGAAATCCCAAGTGCGTCAGCCCCGGGATGAAAGCCAGCGTGGGGCTTATATGCAGTGAACGCCTTTTGGTGCATGCCTTTTGCTCTAAGGTTTCGTCTCTATCCGAACCATAGCCAGGAGGCGAGGCTGCTCCGGGCGCTCGAGGCGTCGAGGCGCCTGTGGAACGACGCCCTCGCACACAGAAAGTCGAGATGGGAGAACAAGAGAGAATCGACCTCGTACAACCTGCAGCAGTGGATTCTGACGGAGGCACGCCACACCGACCCTCTCATCGGGGAAGCGCTTCATTCGCAGTCCGCCCAAGACGTGCTCCGCAGGCTTGATAAGGCATTCAAATCGTTCTTCGCGCGCCGGGCACGACATCCGAAGTTCAAAAAGTTCAGCCATACCGGTTCTTTCACGTACCCGCAGGCATACAACGGATCTGTGAGACCAGATGTTATACGAGGACGGCTCTATCTTTCCAAGGTTGGGAACATCAGAATCGTTTTTCACAGGCAGTTCCCAACGGACTCTCGCCTGAAGGTGTGTACCGTGTCGAGGGAACCAGACGGCAAGTGGTTCGCCTCGCTCGTCTTCGAGGAGGTCGTGCCCCTCCAGAACATCCACACCATACAGGTGGCCTTGTCGTCGCCAATAGGCATCGACCTCGGTCTCCTTTCTCTCATCACTACCTCAGACGGTGAGAAGGTCGAGCACCCACGCTTCCTTAGAAAAGCCGAGAGGCGGTTGAAGCATTTACAGAAAGTCTTTTCCCGCAAGAAGAAGGGCTCGAAGAACCACTTCAAAGCGCGACATCAGGTCGCCTCACAGCACGCCAAAGTCAGGCGCCGGCGCTCGGACTTCAACCACAAGCTCTCAACGAAGCTCGTCAGAGGACACAACTTCATCGCCTTCGAGGACCTTCGTATCAGGAACATGGTGAGGAACCATTCACTAGCGAAATCGATCCAGGACGCCGCCTGGGGCCAGCTCGTCCGTCTTACGGAGTACAAGGCCCTCAGGGCGGGCGCGAGGACAATCCGTGTCCCGGCCGCATACTCTACGCAGGAGTGCTTCCACTGCGAGGCGCTGACCAAGGCCAGTCTCGGTCTCAGAGAATTCGTCTGCGTCGGCTGCGGCCGAGTGCTGCAAAGGGACACCAACGCCGCGGGGGTCGTGCTGAAACGCGGCCTGGCAATCGCAATAGGGCGGGACACGCCCGAACTCAAGCCTGTGAAGACGGAATCTCTACTTGTCTCGACAACGAGAGGAGCAAGTTCTGTCGGTGAAGCAGGAACTATATGCCCGCGAGGGCTGGAAGCCCACGGGTTTTAGCCGTGGGGGATGTCACTATCGATGACGACGGGAATACGGATCCGGATTATGGAACGGTCTTTCACAAAGCTTAACAAGCTGCTCAGCTAGCTCAGCTGACACTGATATGCCCCCGGCTGAGCTAGCTGTATTCCCCTGCAGGCACTGCGGCAAGACCTTCTCCGACGGGCGGAGCCTCGGCGGGCATGTGCGCCAGGCCCACCCCACCCTGAAGCCGGCGGCCCTCCCGCCGGCCCCGACCGCGCCCGGGGAGGGAGAGGTCGCCGCGCAGGTCCTCGAGCTCTGGAGGTCGGGGACCGAGCCGCTGGCGATAATCTCCTCGCTCAAGGTCCACCCCAAGTTCGTCAAGGACGTCCTGAAGGAGTACGACGAGCTGCTGAACGAGTGGAAGAAGTTCAAGGAGGCTTGACCATGTACGTCGTGGTGCCCGAGAACGAAAGGCGGTGCATGATGAAGGGGATGACAGAGTGCTCAGGGAAGGTCGGGCGCGGCATCTGCGAGGAGCACTCGAGGCTCATCTTCCAGATCGCGCTCAGGTAGGCTCTCGGCCTTCGGCGGGATTCTCATCCCTGCGGCGATCGTCTCGATCGCCTCCCTCAGCTTGGCCCTCCTCAGCTCCAGCCGCTTGGTCTCCGACTCGATGGCCTCGACCTTGGACCGCATGGTCGCGATCTCGCCCTCGACCCTGACGCTCTCGACCTCGGCCGCGAGGGTCTGCGCCCGCCTCTCCATCGCCTCGAGCCGGGAGGACATCTCCGAGTTGGTCTGCCTGGCGCCGTCGAGGTCGGCCATGAGGCTGGAGAGCTTCCCGCTCAGGACGAGGACGTACCGCTTCTTCCCCCTGATCTGGGGATAGTCCATGCCGCACTTTTGGCACGTCAGGAGGTCTACCAGCACGGTGGCGGAGGCTCCCCTCTCGATGGGCGAGGTGGCCGTCTTGAACCTCCCGCGCTCGGCGGGGTGGTCGTCCTTGCAGTTGGGGCAGGCCATGAAAATCTCACATGTTTCCTTTCAGGACGCGGGCCGCCTCGACGATGGTGAGTCGTCGGGCGGACGCCGAAGCGGCGTTAGGATGAACGCTCTCGGTCTGCAACCTAGTTCGACGGGACGGTCGGTGCTGCTTCCTGGCTCTCGACTCCGAGCACCCCGAGCTTGTCCTCTGCCACGGCCTGGAGCATGTCCCGGACCAGCCTGAGAGAACTCGTGTGCGACTCTAGGATAGCGGCGTACCTCGACAGCTCGAGGATTGGTATCTGCTCCACCAGGACAGATATCTCGCTCTCCAAGGACGCCTTCTGCTGCTCCAAGTTCTCCATGCGGGCCTTGAGCTCTTCGATCGTTTCCTGCGTCCTGCTTACAGTTTCCATGTGGGTCCCGACCGGCGGATGGGTATGCATTGGGTCGAGTTGGCAGAAGTTGAGCCCGTTGTTAACATTGGTGGAGCAGGCGGGGGAGACGGGGGTTCTGCGCTCCGGGGCCTCTCCGCCGGCCGATAGTTAGGGAGAACGGCAAGAAAGCTGAACTGCCGCGAGAGCCCTACGAGCGCCCGTCCTGCGCCATGGGAATGAAGATCATGATGCCGCCGGACGTGGTGGCTGAGGTGGCGGAGTCGCTCTCCGCGAGGAGGGCCGTCGGGGAGATCGCGAGCAGCTCGGTGAGGACGGAGCCCGACAGGCACTACCTCACGGTCGTCCTCCATAAGGGCCTCTCCCCGAAGGTGCCCAGCACCAGGCTCTCCGAGATCGCGAAGCTGCTGACGTGCTCGACGGCGGACGCGAACAGGTACATCGCCGAGCACATGGTATCCCCGGGGCCTGGGGCGTCGTGCACGGTCTGCCGGCGGGCCTCGAAGGAGCTAAAGTCCAAGGTCAGGGCCGAGCAAAAGAGGAAGCTCGGTATGTCCACGAGGGCGCCCGAGGTTACCCTCACGACGCTAGAGCTCGACCCTGTCTAGTCGCCTACATTCCGCTGGGGAGGAAGGATGCGTTGATTGCGTTCGCCACGTTCAGGTTGGCGTTGCAAGACCCCGTGCACATCACAGAGTAAAAGCCCCAGGAGTTTGTCACGCTGGCCTGGAGCGTGGTCCCGGTCGGACCTCCCGTCCCGCTGGGGGTGTAGTTGATGTAGCCCACGGTGGAGGAGGCGGGCAGGACGTAGCCTGGGGTGCCCTGGAAGTCGGCGATGTAGAGGTTGTCCGCGTAGGTGGAGTTCTGGCTGAGGTAGTTCACCGTGGACAGAGTCGCCGCCACGAAGTTCTTCACCAGGGTGGGGTTCGACTTGATTATCGTGTTTGTCGCCCAGATGGCGGAGCCCGCGAAGGGCGTCGCGTAGACCGTGTTGGGGTCGATCGCGATGACTATGTTGCCCTCGGGCATCAGCGGGGAGATCCCTCCGAGCATCGCGTCTGTCTTCCCCGCGGTCAGCGCGTTGTCCGCGTTGGTCGCGTTCCCCTCCGGTATCATCGTGAAGTTGACCCCCATCCGCTGCGCATAGTAGAGCCCCGTGTCCCAGATGGCGCCAGTCCTTGCGGCGGCCACCACACCGACGGTCTTCCCTGCGAGGGCCTGCGGCGTGGTGATGCTGCTCCCGGAGAGCGTGAAGAAGGTCGTGGTCGCGGGCACGCCCGAGAAGGCCCCGACGATGGTTATCGGGGCGCCGTTCGCCTCTGCGAGGAGGGCGTCGGACATCGTCCCTATGCCCACGTTGGCCCCGACGGCCGTGAGGGAGGGATAGTTGAGGTAGTTGGAGGTGGGCGAGGACTGCAGCCACTGTATGTTGAGGCCTGCGCTAGAGTAGAAGCCCTTGGCCGTCCCCGCATCGACGATCAGCCTCTCCGCGGTCTGCGTCACGCCTCCGCCGTAGGCGATGGCCGCCGGGACCGCGGGCGAGCTCGCGGCCGCGCTGGCCGAGC
>Ga0187783_10002521_pt1 | contig 13587 bp, 10 predicted proteins | sample 1015_SJ02_MP02_2_FD_132471 | JGI IMG/M metagenome (GOLD analysis project Ga0187783, IMG submission 132471) | Tropical peat soil microbial communities from peatlands in Department of Meta, Colombia - 1015_SJ02_MP02_20_MG | ecosystem: Environmental > Terrestrial > Soil > Wetlands > Peat | place...
GCTGCGGGCACTCGATCCGCGTGACCCGGGGCGCTGGCCGCTCGGCGTGCGCGCCGGCGCGGTGGGCGTCACCTTCATCGCATTGTCGCTGCTCGGTATGTACCTGTTGGTGTGGAACGGGCAGCGGCCCGAGCTGCAGCGCCGGCAGGCCGAGGAGATGCAGCTGCGTGCCGAATTCCGCGACAAGCACTCCAAGGCCGTGAACCTCGAGGTCTACAAGCAGCAGCTCAAGGACATCGAGCGCTCCTTCGGTGCGCTGCTGCGCCAGCTGCCGGGCAAGACCGAGGTGCCGAGTCTGCTGGTAGATATCTCGCAGACGGGGCTCGCGGCGGGGCTACAGGAGAAGCTGTTCCAGCCCGAAGCCGAGGTGAAGAAGGATTTCTACGCCGAGCTGCCCATCAAGATCAAGCTCACCGGCAGCTATCACCAGTTCGGCGAGTTCGTCAGTGGCATTGCGGCGCTGCCGCGCATCGTGACGCTGCACGACATCGACATCAAACCCGACAACAAGGACGCCTACGACCAGTTGTCACTCGAGCTCACGGCCAAGACCTACCGCTACCTCGATGAGGAGGAGATCGCCGCGAGCGAGGCGGACAAGAAGAAAGAAACGGCCCATCGCCCGGCTGGTAAGTCGTCGGACTGAGGCTATGGAAAAGGTGCGCTCGCGGTGCTCACACATGAATAACTTTTTCAACCGACCTCGATTGCGGCTGCTCGGCCTGGCCGCCGCCTGCGGCTACGCGCTGCTGACCGCCTGCTCGAGCGCCGACGACGAGCTGGCGCGCTTCGTCGAGGACACCAAGAAAGAGCCGGGCGGCCGCGTCGAGCCGCTGCCGGAGATCAAGCCGTACGAGACCTTCGTGTACGCCGCCGCGGACCTGCGTTCGCCGTTCGTACCGAGCAGCCCGGGTTCAGGCGCGGGACTCGCGGGCGTGCGGCCCGATTCCAAGCGCAACCGCGAGTTCCTCGAGCAATACTCGCTCGACACTCTGAAGATGGTCGGTACGCTGCGCCTCGGCGGCCAGATGTACGGCCTGGTGGAGACCAAGGACGGCCTGGTGCATCGCGTAACCGCCGGCAACCACATGGGCCAGGCGGAAGGCAGGATCACCGACATCACGCCCTCGAAAATCAGTCTCATCGAGATCGTTCCGGACAGTCTCGGCGGGTACATGGAGCGTCCCGCCGCGCTTGGCCTGAACGAATAAGGGTCAGCAGGGAGTTTTCCTAAATGCAAGCGTCCAGCCTGATGAATCGTCTCCGGCGCACCGCGCTCGCGCTGCTGCTCGCTGCCGGGCTCGGGATGCTCGCCGGAGCACCGGTGCGCGCCCAGGATCAACCCGCGCTGCAAGCGGTCGACGTGCAGCCCCTGTCAGGACAGCAGCTGCAGCTCACCCTGCGGCTGTCGGGGCCCGCGCCGCAGCCGTTGTCGTTCACCATCGATAACCCGGCGCGCATCTCCTTCGACCTGCCCAACACCTCGCTGGCGCTGCCCTCGCGGCGCATCGACGTGCACGCCTCCGGGCTCGACACCATCCTCGCCGCCGAGGCCAAGGACCGCACGCGGCTGGTGCTGAACCTCGACAAGCTCGTGCCGTACGACACGCGCGTCGAAGGCAACAACGTCATCGTGACGCTCGGTGCCCCGCCCGCACCGGCGGTCGCCGCCGCGGCTGTGCCCGCCGCCCCGGCGGCAGGCGGCGCTGCCGGCGTGCGCGAGCTGCGCTCGGTCGATTTCCGCCGCAGCGCCGATGGCGCCGGCCGCGTGGTGGTGAAGCTCTCCGATCCGCATACCCGCATCAACCTGCACCAGGTGGGCAGCCAGATCGTCGTCGACTTCAGCGACGCCGCCGTGCCGGCCAACCTGCTGCGCCGCTACGACGCCACCGACTTCGGCACCCCGGTGAGTGGCTTCGATGTCGCGCGCGTCGGCAACGGCTCGCGCATCTCGATCACCGCCAACGGTGATTTCGATCAGCTCGCGTATCAATCCGACGATCAGTATGTCGTCGAGGTGTCGCCGAAGCGCCGCGCCAGCAACGTGGCGGACGAGAAGCCGGTGTACACCGGTGAGCGCCTCACCCTCAACTTCCAGGACATCGAGACGCGCGCCGTGCTGCAGCTGCTGGCCGATGCCAGCGGCCAGAACATCGTGGTCAGCGACTCGGTGACCGGCAACGTCACGCTGCGTCTGCAGAATGTGCCCTGGGACCAGGCGCTCGACATCGTGCTGCGCACCAAGGGCCTCGACAAGCGTCGCCAAGACAATGTGATCATCGTGGCGCCGCAGGCGGAGCTGGCGGCACGCGAGAAGGCGGAGCTCGCGGCTCGCAAGGACGTCAACGAGCTCGCGCCGCTGCGCTCGGAATACCTGCAGGTGAACTACGCCAAGGCCTCCGACATGGCCTTGCTCATCAAGGGCCAGGGCAACTCGCTGCTGTCGAACCGCGGCAGCGTCACCGTCGATGAGCGCACCAACACGCTGCTGCTTCAGGACGTTGGCGAAAGGCTGGCCGACGTGCGCCGCCTGGTGGCGACGCTCGACATCCCGGTGCGTCAGGTGCTGATCGAGGCGCGCATCGTCATCGTCAACAACGACTTCCAGCGCCAGCTGGGTGCCGTGTTCGGCTGGACCAACGTGCAGAAGAACGGCACCAGCGGGCTGGTGACCACCACCGGCTCGGCCGCCGGCACCGATCAGATCATCGGCTCGGCGCTCACCAACGTGCAGTCGAGCGGCTCGCCGTTCCCGGTGTCGATCCCGACCGGCAGCACCGCCGCTAACCGCTACAACGTCAACCTGCCCGTCACGACACCGGCGGGCTCGTTCGCACTCGGCATCCTCGGCAACAACTTCATCGTCGACCTCGAGCTCGACGCCGCGCAGGCGGAGACTCAGGCCGACATCATCTCCTCGCCGCGCGTGATCACCGCCAACCAGAAGAAGGCGACCATCGAGCAGGGTGTCGAGATCCCGTATCAGCAGTCCGCCTCGAGCGGCGCCACCACCATTCAGTTCAAGAAGGCGGTGCTGTCGCTCGATGTGACGCCGCAGATCACGCCCGACAACCGCATCATCCTCGATCTCGACATCCGCGATGACGCCGTCGGCACCATCGTGGTCGCTTCGGGCGGCGTCAACGTGCCCTCGATCACGACCCGCGAGATCACCACCCAGGTGCTGGTCAACGACGGCCAGACCGTAGTGCTCGGTGGCATCCTTTCGACTACCAACCGCGAGGACGACACCAAGGTGCCGTACCTCGGCGACATCCCGATTCTCGGGCACTTGTTCAAGACGACCAGCCACCAAGACGACAAAGACGAGCTGATGATCTTCATCACACCGAAGATCGTGCGCGAAGGGGTAAATGTTTACTAAAGCGGGGAAGGCGCTTTGGCAGGGAGAGTTAGGCAAATGATGACTATGCGCAAGATTCCGTTCGTGGCCGTGGGCGCCCTGGCGCTCGCACTGGTGGTCTCGTGCGGCGGCAGCAGCACCTCGACGCCGTTCGGCACGCCCTCGAGCTCCGGCAGCTCGAGCTCGGGCAGCTCCGGCACCGGAACCGGGACCTCCGCCACCAAATACGAGATGGGCAGCGGCAGTGGCTCGACCTTCGACGTCGGGGCGATCGACATATCGAATGCCTCGCTGGCGGCTGGCGGCACCGCTACCCTGGAGGTATCAGTCGTCAATGCCGACAACGCCGACGCGCTTTACACCGGCGGCCAGCTCACCGTGACGTTCTCTTCCTCGTGCCTTGCGGCGGGGACCGCGACGCTCGCGGCCTCGGGTCCCACCACCACCGCGGGCACCACCGCCGACACGTTCACCACCAACACCGGCGAGGTGGAGGTTACCTACACGGCGGCCGGCTGCAGTGGCTCGGATGTGGTTACCTCGACCAGCGTCGTCAACTCTGTGAATCTGCAGGCCAGCGGCACCCTAACAGTCGCCGCGGCGAGCATCGGCTCGCTGCAGTTCGTCTCTGCCACGCCGACGACCATCGGCCTCAAGGGTACCGGGGTCGGCGACACATCTACTGTGGTCTTCAAGGTGCTCGACTCGACCGGGGCGCCGCGACCGGGAGCGACCGTATCATTCGCTCTCAACACCAGTGTCGGCGGCCTGAGCCTGTCACCGGCCTCCGCGGAATCGGGCTCGGACGGCGACGTGCAGACCGTGGTGAGCTCGGGCACGGTGCACACGGCGGTCAGGGTGACCGCGAGCATCGCGAGCCCCGCCCTCAGCACGCAGTCGAGTCAGCTCACGGTGACCACGGGCCTGCCGACCTCGGGCGGCTTCTCGATCGCCATTGGCTCGCCGACAAACTATCCAAAACCCCTAGTTTCGCCGGCACCCGCGTGTCCCAACGTCGAAGCCTATGCCTACGACGGGTTGATCGTTCCCGTTAGCGTCTGGCTTTCGGATCGTTACAACAATCCGGCGCCCGACGGTACGGCGGTCGCTTTCACCACCGACGCTGGGCAAATCGTCGGCGCTTGCCCCTCCACACAGGCCAACCCGAGCGGTGGCACGATCGGTGGCACCTGCACCGTGAACTGGACCAGCGCCAACCCGCGGCCGTCCGGAGGCGCGGGATCGACTCAGGACAACCCGGTGATACCGTCCAACGGGGACGGCGTCATCCTCGCCACGGCGATCGGTGAGGAGTCGTTCGTGGACAGCACCGGCTCCGGCTTCTACGTCCAGGGCGACTCGTTCTCGAACCTCGGCGAGCCTTACCTGGACGAGAACCAGGATGGCATCTACGAGTATCCGTACGAGCCGTTCCTCGATTACTACAAGACGGGCAAGTACGAGGGCCCGTCCGGCAGCTTCATCGGCATCATCTGCAACGGGACTTCGGCGACCTCGACGTGCACCGAGAACACGCTCGCCATCGGTGCCGAGCACGTCATCATCATGTCGGAAGGCGACTGGAACCCGGCTTTCGCTACAACCGGCTTCGGCGGGTCGGTTGGGGCGGGACTGACGATTACGAGCGGCGGTGCAGGCTCGGTCTCTGTCACCTTGGTCGATTCGAATGGCAACCCGATCTCGGCGGGCTCGTCGATCACGGCGGCGATGTCGAGCTCCGTGGGCTCGGTCACCATGCCCGGCGCCGCTACCGTCTACATGGGATGCAGCGCATACCCCAATCCGGGCTTCTCCGTCCCCTACTCTACGGCGTACGTCACGGCCGCCACGGTGACTGCGGCCACCAGTGGGACGCTCACCATCACGGTGACATCAGAGGGCACGCAGACGGTGACGACGGTGGTCATCCCGGTGACCGTGAACCCCTAACTCGGTGATCAGAAAGACGACGCGGCCGCCTGCGGGCGGCCGCTTCGTTTTGGGGCCGGGGCGGAGAGTGTTGTGCGCTCCCGCGGCGACGAGCGGGTATCCTGCGGCCACATGCTCGGCAAGACCAGCGTCTTCCTCATCGGCCCGATGGGATCGGGAAAGACCGCTGTCGGCCGCCATCTCGGGCGGGTGCTGCACCTGCCCTTCCACGACAGTGACCAGGAGATCGAGCGGCGTACTGGCGTCGACATCCCCTTCATCTTCGAGAAGGAAGGCGAGGCGGGCTTCCGCCAGCGCGAGCGTGAGGCGATCGAGGCGCTGACGCAGCTCCCGGGCATCGTGCTCGCCACCGGTGGCGGGGCGGTGCTGCTGCCGGAAAACCGCCGCCATCTCGCCGAGCGCGGCTGTGTCGTCTACCTCCAAACCTCCGTCGAGCAGCAGGCCGAGCGCGTCCGCCTGGGCCGCAACCGTCCGCTGCTCACCGCGGGCGATGCCGCCGACCGTCTCGGGACGCTCATGGACGCGCGCGCGCCGCTGTACCTCGAGATCGCCGATGTCACCGTTCCGACCGATGGCCGTCGCGTTCACGCCGTGGCCGAGCACGTGCTGCGCGAGCTGGCGCTGGCGCGCGGCGGGCATTGAGACGCCATCGCCACCGGCCGAAGCCGCACACACAGCCCCGGCGCGACAGTCCCCGCCCGCGGTCCCGTATACTGAAACCTGACGGCTCCCGCTCGTGACTCGAGGGGCCGCGCCAGTGTGGACACGCTCAACGTCGAACTCGGAAACCGCAGCTATCCGATCCTGATCGATAGCGGATTGATCGGGCGGCCGGAGGTATTCCGTGAGCATTTGCCGGCGCGGGACGTGGCGGTCGTCAGCAACACGACGGTGGCGCCGCTCTACCTCGCGAGCCTGACTCGCGGCCTCGGCGCGCGGCGCATCGTCGAGGTGCTGCTGCCCGACGGCGAGGCCCACAAGATTCTCGCCAACGTAGCGCGGGTGATTGACGTGCTGGTCGCCAACCGCTTCGCCCGCGACTGCGCCGTGGTGGCGCTCGGCGGTGGAGTGGTCGGCGATCTTGCCGGCTTCGCGGCCGCCTGCTACCTCCGCGGCGTCGCCTTCGTGCAGGTGCCGACCACGCTCCTTGCGCAGGTGGACTCCGCGGTCGGTGGCAAGACCGGCGTCAATCACCCGGCCGGCAAGAATCTGATCGGCGCCTTCTATCAGCCGCGCCTAGTGGTCATCGATACCGACACGCTCGCGAGCCTGCCGCTACGCGAGCTGCGCGCCGGGCTTGCCGAGGTCATCAAGTACGCACTCATCTGCGATCCGGAGCTGTTCGAGTGGCTCGAGGCGCACCTGGACGCGCTGCTCGCAGGCGATGCTGCGGCGCTCGCTCATGTCATCCGCCGCTCGTGCGAGATCAAGGCCGCGGTCGTCGGCCGCGACGAGCGCGAGCACAGCGAGCGTGCGCTCCTCAACCTGGGTCACACCTTCGGGCACGCGATCGAGGCGGCGACCGCCTACACGCAGTGGCTGCACGGCGAGGCCGTGGGCGCAGGCCTGGTCATGGCGGCGGCTATGTCGCAGGAGAGCGGACTTCTGTCCGCCGCCGACTGCGAGCGCGTGCGACGGCTGGTGGCCCGCGCCGGCCTGCCGACCCGGATCGACTCGGTCAGCCCGACGGCCGCTCTGGGTCATATGGCTCTCGACAAGAAGGTGCTCGGCGGGCGGCTGCGGCTGGTGCTGCTGCGCCGGATCGGCGAGGCACTGGTGAGCGCGGATTACCCTGCGGCCGCGCTCGAGCGCACGCTGGCCGCGCATTTCGGCTGACGCGCCATGAATGATGTACCGGCAGCGGCCGTGCTGGCGCCCTACGCGGCGCACGACGCCGCCTCGCGCGGGCGACGCTACGCCGAGCAGCCGCCGGAGTTTCGCAGCGAATTCCAGCGCGATCGTGACCGCATCATCCACTCGAACGCTTTCCGGCGCCTCGTCTACAAGACGCAGGTGTTCGTCAATCACGAGGGCGACCTCTATCGCACGCGCATCACCCACTCGATCGAAGTGGCACAGATCGCGCGCTCGGTTGCCGTGGCGCTGCGCCTCAACGAGGCGCTGACCGAAGCGATCTCACTCGCGCACGATCTCGGCCACACCCCCTTCGGTCATGCCGGCCAGGAGGCGTTGAACGAGTGCATGCGCGAGTACGGCGGCTTCGAGCACAACCTGCAGTCGCTGCGCGTGGTGGATGAGCTCGAGGAACGCTATCCCGGCTTTCGCGGTCTCAACCTGACCTTCGAGTGCCGCGAGGGCATCCTCAAGCACTGCTCGCCACGCAACGCGCGCGAGCTCGGCGAGCTCGGCGAGCGCTTCCTCAAGCGGCAGCAGCCGGGGCTCGAAGCGCAGATCGCGAATCTCGCCGACGAGATCGCCTATAACAACCATGACGTCGACGACGGCATCCGCGCCCAGCTGCTGGATCTCGCGGCACTGCGCACGGTGAGCATGTTTCGCCGGCAACACGACGCGGTTGTGGCCCAGTATCCCGCTCTCAGCGAGCGACGGCTGGTGCACGAGACCATTCGCCGCATGATCAACTACATCGTCGTGGACTTCATCCGCACCACACAGGCGCAACTCGCCGCGGTCGAGCCGCGCTCGATCGACGACGTGCGCGCTCACAGCAAGCCGCTCGCGATGCTGAGCGACAGCTGCCGCGAGGAACACCTCGAGCTCAAGACGTTCCTGCGCGAGCACGTCTATCGGCACTACAAGGTGCTGCGCATGACCTCCAAGGCGCGTCGCATGCTGCAACAAATGTTCGAGGCATTCCTCGACGACGTGAGCCTCATGCCGCCCGAGCATCGCGATAACGCCCTGCAGCTGGAAAGCGCGCAGGGCGCTGCCGGTCGCGCTCGTGCGGTCACTGACTACGTCGCCGGCATGACGGATCGGTACGCGATCCTCGAGCATCGCCGGCTGTTCGAGCCGGCCGAGAGAACCTGAGCGAGCTTCAGGGCGGCTCTGGTCGGCGGCCGGCGGGGCGCTGCCGGCCTCGATCGGATTCGAGATTTGCTGCATCGCAGCAGAGTTCCCATCGGAGTCGCATCGCAGGTTCCCACAGACGACCGAGGTTCGTCGGAGTCTCTGCTGTCCTTAGTAAGTTACTGTTTCATAAAGACTAAGAGACCGTTGCGAGGCCACGCGCAATGTGACGGCCATATTTCGTTAATTGACATAACTACATGAAGAACTTAGAGTTATGTCACAACAATCCTTACAAGCTCATGAACAAGTCCTCCCGCGAAAAAGAAGCGGTACTGAGCGTCTTCGCGTCTCTGGTGCGACCGCTCATGCGCGTCGCATTCGAATACGGCATTTCGGCGAGTGAGATCGCCGGCGTTGTGCGTCGCACCTACATCCAGGCGCTTGAAGCGCGCCTGTTGGAACAGAAGCGCCCGACGACAGATGCGCGCTTGGCCGTGGTTGCGGGATTGGCGAGATCTGATGTAGCCGCATTGCGCGAAGCAACACGCGCCGGCGCGCCACACAGCCTGAGGGGCACGGTCAGCCTGGATCAGGTTACCAACCTGTTGACGGTGTGGCACACGCACTCGGGTTTCTCCGGAGCTTACGGGCTCGCGCTGGAGTTGGATCTGGCACCAACACCCGGGTCCCCGCGAAGAAACTTCCGCGAGCTCGTCGCTGCAGCGTGCCCAGGTGCAGACGCGGAAGCGTTACTGGATGAACTGGTGGCAGCGGGGTCGGTTGAGGTAATTGACTCAATTACTGTCCGCTGTCTATCGCGCGCTTACCTTCCGCAGGAGACAGACGTAAAGCGAATTGAGTGGATGGGGCGAATACTCGCGAACGTTGCGACTAGCTTCGTCCACAATTTGCTCGACACACAAGAGCCTGCTTACTTGGAGCGCGCTGTCGTTTGCGATGAGCCGATTTCGGAAGTCGGGCGAGATAAGTTCCTGGCGTTAGCAGGAGAACGTGGTCAGGAGTTACTAACGGAGTTAGATACTTTCCTCACGCGCCTTTCTGCAACGGACGGCGCAGCATCAGGAAAGAGGTACGGCGTCGGCGTCTACTTCTTTGAGGATCAGCTCGCGGGTAGCTCACAAGAGAGATCAAGAGAGATTCAGGGTGGCGCGTCCGGTCGCGCGACATCTGCGGTGGAAGAAATTGATGTTCTGGCCGGACTAGGCAAGAAGTAAACAATTTAGGTACGGGGAGTGAATCTGATGAAGACATCGGGACGTGTGCTCGCAGCAACACTGTTTGCGGTCACCACCGCGGGCTTCGCGGGCGCGGCCGCTGCGGGTCCGCATGGCGGCGGAGCGGGTTCTCCTGCGATGAGTCACAGTTCGTTTGCACTAAGTGGCATCGCTGGCACTGGTGGTCCGGCGAGCCGCATTAGTACCAAAACGAACGGCATCGCCGGTACTGGAACCCAGAATGGGGCAAATGGGATCGCAGGTACTGGATCCCAGAATGGGGCAAATGGGATCGCAGGTACTGGATCCCAGAATGGGGCAAATGGAATCGCGGGTACTGGTACCAAGCAGGACGGCATCGCCGGCACTGGAACCCAGAATGGAGTAAATGGGATCGCAGGTACTGGATCCCAGAATGGGGTAAATGGAATCGCGGGTACTGGTACCAAGCAGGACGGCATCGCCGGCACTGGATCCCAGAATGGGGCAAATGGGATCGCAGGTACTGGATCCCAGAATGGGGTAAATGGAATCGCAGGTACTGGCGGACCTAGCAACTGATGGCGACTGGCGGGCGAGCTCAATTGCCCGCCGCCTATTTACCGAAGGGGGGCAAATGCCCCCCTTATCTTTTGCGCATTAGTAAACGATCACCCCCGAAATCGTGTCTGGATTTCTCTTTGAACTCAGCACCAATATCTAACTTTTTGGGTGCTTGATGGTCTTCCAGCACTCGGGGGAATGATTTTTTAGGGGCGGGCAATTGCGATCGGTATCAAAGGATCGCGCGGCCGACGCTCGCAAGGCCAGCATACTGGATGCCGTTGAGGCTCTTCTCGAGCCGTTGACACAGCTCCTCGTGGCACATGGAGTCAGCAGCCCGGAGGCCGAAAGCTTGCTTCGCGCTGTCTGTGTTCACGAGGCGGCAAAGACTGACGCCGCCCACCGGAAGAAACCTAACGTCTCTCGCGTTGCACTCATCACGGGCGTCGATAGAGCCGAAGTAGCCCGCATTCTTAGATCCTCTCCTCGAATCGATCCTGGGCTTGAAACCCGTCGCCATGTGAATAGGGTGTTAGCCGGATGGCACTCTGACCGTGATTTCGTTGATGACCACCGGCCGTTACGCCTTCAAATTAAAGCGGGAGGTCGTGGACGACCAACTTTCTGGGCTTTGGCGAATCGCTACGCACCTGGGGTGTATCCAGGTTTGGTCTTGAATGAGCTGGTTCGTGTCCGTGCCGTGCAGAAGTTGAAAGACGGCCGGATTCGAGTGCGTATGCGACGATACCGCGGCAGGGCTTTGAGCGACGAAAGATTGAGGGAGGTGGGGTATCGCACACGCGACTTGATGCGAACCATGGTCAGCAGCGCGATGGAGCCCAATTGGCCACACACCTGTCGCGCCGTCGAAACCGTTGATATCAACCCACAGTTCCTACCCCTGATTCGCAAAATGTTCGCGGATCGAATAGATGCCATGCTGGCAGGATTACAGGAAGCCTTGAGAAGCTCCAGGTGGGCGCGCACCGTCCAATCTCGTCGACGGGTTCGCATCGGAGTTACGGCCTTCTCTCACGAGGAGGAATGGGCAGGGCGTGCGGCGAGCGAAGGTATCAAGCGTGAATACTCAATATCGACAAATCGACCCAAGGCGCGCCACAGCACAAAAGTCCGCGCGCGTTAATACCGACGCTAACAGAGCGTTTCATTACGCTTTGATAGCCCAGGACCAATTGTTGTCGGGGGTCGTGCAGTTCTTATCTAGCGTCGGCTTGCCGAAGACGAAGATAACTCGGGGGCTGCGGGGCGTTGCAGACACCGTCGAGGCCGGTCGCAGCGTTCGCATTGCACATTCCGGGGAATATGCTCTGTTCCTTAGAGTGTGCGGTGTTGTTCACGATTGGAGTCGAAGTCCCGAATATACCGACAAGAACGGTCAACCGAGAGCGCTTGCCCTCAAAGGGCGCCGCAGCCTATCAGCATTGATCAAAAAGCGCCTACCGCGAGAAGCAGTTCCTCGAATCTTGGAGTGTATGAGTGCGCGTCAAGTCGTGCGGCGACGCGCTGACGGCAAATACATTCTCCTCCAAAGAGCAGTGTTGGTGAGTAAGCGAGACCCCGTCTACCTAGAATGGGCCGCAGCCGTTGCGACCGAGCACTTGAAGACTGGGTTTGAGAATTGGAAAGAGAGAAACCGGGGCGCTCGCCAGCTCGATCGCACGGCGCGAGTATTCAACCTCCCCGTAAATGAAGCCTCAAGTTTTCGAATATTCGCGAAAAGAAGTGCGGATAGTTGGCTCGAAGAGATTGATAATTGGTTAGAGGATCATGATGCACCCGAAGCGCGGGGGCGCCGCGTCGAAGCTGGCGTCCATGTTTACGCGTACGTCAAGAGCACATAGAACATTTAGACGAGGACACGCCAGACGCTATTGCGCGAGTTCTTCTCTCAGGGACTTGCGCAAAATTTTTCCGACATTGCTCTTCGGCAACTCATTTCTAAAGTACACATGCTTCGGCACCTTGTATCCAGCAAGCGACTGCCGGCAGCACTTGACGACGTCCTGCTCGGTTAGCGCTGGGTCCTTGCGCACCACAAACAGCGCCACGACTTCGCCGGAGTGCTCGTCGCGTTGCGCCACGGCAGCCGCCTCGAGGACGCCGGGGCACGCTACCGCGGCGGCCTCAACCTCGTTCGGGTACACGTTGAAGCCCGAGACCAGGATCATGTCCTTCTTGCGGTCTTCGATGTAGACGAATCCGCGCTCGTCCATGCGGCCAACGTCGCCGGTACGCAGCCAGCCGCCGGGCAGCATCACCTTGGCCGTCTCGTCGGGTCGATTCCAGTAACCGCGCATTACCTGCGGGCCGCGCACGCAGATTTCGCCGATCTGACCGATCGGAAGATCGTCGCCGGCGTCGTTCTTGATCGCCACTTCGGTAGAGGAGATCGGCAGGCCGATCGAACCGTTGAAAGGCTCGTCGTTCGGGTTGATGCATGCAGCAGGCGATGTCTCCGTCAGGCCCCACGCCTGAGTCAGCTGGCAGCCGGTCGCCGCCTTCCAGCGCTCGGCGACCGTGGCCTGAACGGCCATGCCGCCGCCGAGTGTGACCTTCAGGCCGCTGAAGTCGATTTGCTCGAACCCAGGTGCGTGCAACAGCGCATTGAAGAGCGTGTTGACGCCGCTTATGTAGTTGCACGGGTACTTTTTCATGTCCGCGATCATCGCAGGCATGTCGCGCGGATTGATGATCAGTACGTTTTTCCAGCCGAGGCGCAGGAAAAACATGCAGTTTCCGGTCAGGGCGAAAATGTGGTAGAGCGGAATGGCGGTGATCAGCACGCCGTTGGTTGCCTCGCTCAGCTTGCGGTTCCACGCCTCTGACTGCAGCACGTTGACGCTGACGTTGCCGTGCGAAAGCATCGCGCCCTTGGCGACACCGGTGGTGCCGCCGGTGTATTGCAGAAAGGCGAGATCGTCCGGACCGACGTCGACCGGCGCCAGCGGCAGCCGCCTGCCCTCGGCGATGGCCGTCTTGAAGGACACCGCGCCTGCAATGTTCCAGGCGGGTACCCGGCGGTGTACGTGACGGACCACGAAGTTGACGATCAGTCCCTTGGGGAACCTGAGAAAATCGCCAACCGCCGTGACCAGTACCCGTTTGACCGCAGTACGCGGCAATACCTTCTCGACCACGTGCGCGAAGTTCTCCAGCACGAGGATCGCGGATGCGCCCGAGTCGCTGAGCTGGTGCTCGAGTTCCGGGGCGGTGTAGAGCGGGTTGGTGTTGACGACGGTCAGCCCGGCGCGCAGTGCGCCGAACAGCGCGATCGGATACTGCAGCATGTTCGGCAGCATGATCGCGAAGCGATCTCCTTTGCTGAAGCCGGCGTGCTGCAACCAGGCGGCGAAGGCGCGCGACTGCTCATCGAGCTCGCGGTAGGTTAGCTCGGTTCCCATCTGCACGAACGCGATCCGGTCGGCGTGCGCGGCGCACGACTTCTCCAGCAGTTCCTTGAGCGAGCGCAGCTGCGTCGGA
>Ga0187783_10002522_pt1 | contig 13587 bp, 14 predicted proteins | sample 1015_SJ02_MP02_2_FD_132471 | JGI IMG/M metagenome (GOLD analysis project Ga0187783, IMG submission 132471) | Tropical peat soil microbial communities from peatlands in Department of Meta, Colombia - 1015_SJ02_MP02_20_MG | ecosystem: Environmental > Terrestrial > Soil > Wetlands > Peat | place...
AATTCCGGTCTGGGTCCGGCAGCGTTCGCTTGCTCGAGAACGCCAGCCACTTCCCGTCCGGCGACCAGGCCGGCTCTTCATCGTCAAAATCCCCGGAAGTCACCTGCGTCATATTCTTCGTCGTTATGTCGAACACATACAAATGCGTACGCCGTCGGTCCAGATATCCAACCTCATCCGATTTGAACTGATAGCGGTCCACCACGATGGGCGGCGGCGTTTTGCTCTTCTTCAACCCTGTGCTCTTCCCCTCAGCAGCCTCACCGCCTGCCTCGTCCTTCGTCCTCTCCCTCGCCTCCTCAATCTCCTCCGGCTTGGGATCCCGCAGCACCACCACCATTCGCTTGGCGTCTGGTGACCAAGCAAAATCTTCCACCCCCTGCACCGTGTCGGTGATCTTCTGTGCTTCGCCACCTTGCCGGTTGAGCAGATACACTTGCGCTTTGCCGTCATTTCGCTCGGACAAAAATGCCAGATACTTTCCATCCGGGCTCCATCGCGGATGCGTCGACGTCTCATTCGCCGCCGTCATCGCGATTGCCTCGCCTGCCACTAAGGGCACCATCCAAACCCGCGTGTAGCTCTTGTCCTCTTTCAGCGATGCGGTCTCCACCGTATACGCCACCCAGGCTCCGTCCGCGCTGATCTGCGGATCATCCACCGCCTTGATCTGAAAAGCATCATCGACGGTGATCGCCCGCGGCACAGGCGGCGCTTGTTGTCCACTCGCCAACATCGACGCAACAACCCATTCCATCCGAAGCACAGACACAACTATCCGATGCAGTTTCATTCGTCCATTCCGAGTAGCAGTTTGAGTGCACTTCCGCGCGGAGTGTACCACAAAGCGGGTGGTTGCAATGACGTTCTCCTTCATCGATCCGAGGGGCTTGATCGTTATATCGTCAGGAATTTCTGTGATTCGGAGTCGGCCCGCCGAAACAAGGGGCTTCACCGGGGAGCGCGCTGTGACCGCAGTTGAGTGTCCGATACATGACCCAAAGGACATCTCGTCCGCTGCCAAAGAAGACTGCCTTTTTCCCTTTTGGCATCTGTCGGGAGCACGCTGCTGAGACCAACAATCAACGCAGCTTCACCTTCATGCCCTGAGCCGTCGACCACCAACTTGCACGGTTACCAGTTCAGTGGCACGACATCCCCGCCGTGGCAGTCCAAGCACGGGACAGGAGAAGCATCGTGAGACGTCTTAGTCCTAGATGGACACGCGCGGTCTGCGGCTTCGTTCTATTCATTGTTTTCCTCCTGGCGGCAAGCGCAGCCGGACAATTGGCCATCAATCCTGTGAGCGTGAGCTTCGGCACCGTAGCAGTCGGTGATGGAGCCTCGTATACCATGGTCCTGAGCAATACCGGGGACAGGGAGCTGACAATTTCCCGAGCGACAGTATCAGGGCAAGGTTTTAGTGCCGCTATGCCTGCCCTGCCCTTCACGTTGGACGCTGGTCAGAGTATCGGCCTGAACGTAACCTTTGCGCCGCAGTCTAGCGGTGCTGCCACCGGCAGCCTCTCCTTGGAATACTTCATTCCCAGCAGGAACCATGAAAGGAAAAATTCATTCTGGAACAGCGCCGCGACGGCGTCTTTGGCCGGCGTGGGCATGACTGCCGGTTTAACAGCCTCGCCGCCAGTGATCACCAGCGCGATAAGCACCAGCGCCGCAGTGGGAAGCGCATTCTCCTACCAGATCACGGCGACCAATTCTCCCACCGGCTATGCTGCCACGGGCTTGCCAGCGGGACTGGCGATCAACTCGAGCACGGGACTGATCTCGGGAACGCCGACGGCGCCGGGAACATCAACCGTGATCATCAGCGCAACCAATTCCAGCGGTACAGGGAGCACGAGCCTAGCCCTAACGATCAACCAAGCAGCGCCAGTGATTAGCAGTGCGACGTCGGCCAGCGCTGCAGTGGGAAGCGCATTCTCCTACCAGATCATGGCGACCAATTCCCCCACCGGCTATGCTGCCACGGGCTTGCCAGCGGGCCTGGCGATCAACTCGAGCACGGGACTGATCTCGGGAACGCCGACGGCGCCGGGAGCATCAACCGTGACCATCAGCGCAACCAATTCCAGCGGTACAGGGAGCACGAGCCTAACCCTAACGATCAACCAGGCGGCACCAGTGATTACCAGTGCGACGTCGGCCAGCGGTGCAGTAGGAAGCGCATTCTCCTACCAGATCATGGCGACCAATTCCCCCACCAGCTATGCCGCAACAGGCTTGCCAGCGGGACTGGCGATCAACTCGAGCACGGGACTGATCTCGGGAACGCCGACAATCTCCGGGACTTCCTCAATAACAATTGGTGCGACGAACGCTAGCGGGACGGGCAGCGCCACGCTAACGGCAAGTATCGCTTCCACAAGCTACAGCGTGATGCTGTCCTGGACCGCTTCGCCTTCACCCGACGCCCTTGGCTATGAAATCACCGGCTACAACATATTCCGCAGCACGGCATCGACCGGGCCGTACACGCAACTCAACTCGACCTTGATTGCAGGCACTACATACGCGGATACGACTGTCGCGGACGGCACTACTTACTACTACGCGGTCGCGGCGGTGGATTCCTCGGAGGCCCAGAGCGGGTACTCGACTCAGGCTGAGGCGGCCATCCCGTAAGCTGCTCTAACGCTCAAGACCTAGCACCTTTACTCTGGTTGGCCGACCGGAGCCGCTCGGAAGAGGAATCAGATGCGCCCTTCTTATGCGAACACGCACGTATGCAATCTGCCGAAAACTAGCAAAGGTTCTTAAACCACGTTTCCATGGCGACCGGTAGCTTCTTAGACGCGCCTGACGCGAAAGGTAAGATGGTAGACAAACTAAACCTTCCAGATTAATCTGAGGCCCGCATGCGAACTACTTTCTCGGCGATCCTCCTTCTTCTGTCGGCAGCCCGGCGGCATCGACTACTAAGGCTCTCGGACGAGGTTGGGTCCATGGAGGCAGGAATTATATGCGCATGGCAGTCGCTAAGGCCGGGCAGAACTGGCTAGATCGATCACCCGAACGCTATCAGTAGTGGGGCTGGCCCGGGTCGGAAGAAGTTTACAGCCCCACCGATCCCTCGAATGCGGTCGTAGGTGGCGGCTGCGTGAGCCTTCACATCATCATAGCTCGCGAGTTGAACGCCTTGCTCATCGCCTGAATGTCTCGGTCCGTAAGAAGCGGGCGAATGTCGGCTTTAAAGCTCGTCAGTTTCGTCATTGCGCCTCACAGCGTTGGATTAGATGCAGGTCGCGGGCTTTGGCTTGTTTCCTGCCAGCTACAACCTAGTCTGGAGTCATCCCAAACAGCTCGTCGTGTCGTGCACCCGCTTCCTGCACGCTGGCGAACACCTTGGCTAACCCGCTTCTGCTGAACAGGTCCCGTACCCGCTGCTTCGGATTGGCGATTTCAAGATCGCAATTGGTCCTTCTCGCATGCATGTACGCACTCACCAGCGCACCTAGGCCGGAGCTGTCAATGTAATCCACTTGCGTCAGATCGAGCACTACTCGCTCACTGTCTGAGACCAGATCGCGTAGGGTGTTCTCCAGCATGGCAGCAGTAGAGGAGGTAACCCGGCCTGTCGCTCGGACAATCGTTTCCGATGATTTCTTCTCTGTTTCCAGCGTCAATTCGGAGGGAAGGGGAACCGGTTGGGTAGCCATAGCAAACCTCCTTAGAGTTGAATCCCGAGGTCGGCTTTTCGGCAAGCCGAACCTGCCTCAACCTCGACCGCGTGAGCGGGGCATGGTTCTAGGCTCGACTCAACGCGCCGATGATATACCAAATCGAGGTAAGGTCAAGATGAAACCCCATAGCCCGCTGGCCAATTCGAGAGCCGGTCAGACTTTCCGCGGGACAGGGCTACATGGCTTGGATTAGGAAGTCCAAAAATTTTCCATTGCAGTCAGGTGATTTGGCTGCAAAACGCGCTTGTATAGGTGAGGAGGGCCGGTGGAGAGGACGACTTGAAACAGCTTCAAACAGGGCTCCGTAACCTCCCAGCTTGCCCCTCGGATCTCATACGTTTACAGGAAAATGACATGTCCCGCATTATGCTGTGGTTTAGAGCGCTCCTGATTGCTGCCTGTAGCGTGCTGCCCGTTCTCTCCGCGAAGCCCGGCGCATCGTCCTTCCGTTAGACATTGCGTGCAACAGCCGAGAAAGGGTTTCGAGCGCCCCTGCCTGATAATGTGAAACCATAAACGGCCGGGAGCAAACGGGGCGGCTTATGCCGGCCCGTTTTGATGATTTTGCCATTGGAACCGTTGCCTCGATGGCACGGCTCTTCAGTTCTCATCACTTCTTCCAGGACGTTTGGACACCCGTCGAGATGATCGTCGAACGGCCTATCACCTTGTCCGAGAGCCGGGTCAGGGACACGGTCCGTCAGGCGAAAGAACATCCCGCACCGCGACCGCCTATCGCCCAACGTCCACTGCCGCCTCCTCCGCCAGACGATATCTGCTACTCGCCGGACACGCCGGGAACACCGCCGACAGTGATTGCGGGACCGCCCGGACCCGGCGGCATTCCAGGCCCACCGACGATCATTTCCGGCACACCGCCAATTCCAGGCTCCCGCATCCGTGCCCCTAAACTAAGGTGGCCAAGACACAAGAGTTTTAGGGGTTGGGAGATTCGAGAGATGTCAGAAAGCGAAGAAGTAATAGGGCCAGCGTCGGTCAACTCCGCACTGGCCCGGTCGAGCACCTTGCTCTTAGGCTGCTGGAATCTTTAGTTGCTGTCCTACCTGGATTCTGTCCGGATTCGCAATGTTATTCGCCTGGGCAATTTTGCTGGACTCGTTAGGATTGCCGTAGAACGACTTGCTGATGTTATAGAGGTTGTCACCAGATTTCACGACATAGATAGTTCCCGCTCCGACGGTAATGTCGTGCTGCAAGTCCGCGAAACTGGGATCTACCTTCTTGATCTCATCCCAGGCGCGATTCTTCAGATACTCGGTGGGAGCGGTGGCAGTCAGAACCACCTTTCCGTTTTCGACGTGAAAATGTTGGATTTGAAATCCAGTGCGTGACATGAAATCTGCCACGGGCTGATATTTGTTCTTGAGATCCTCGTCTGTCATTTGGGGCACTCCTTTTGTTAGGGATATTAATTGTTAGGGATACTAAGAGCCGCAGCAGCGAGTCAGATCCGCTGTTTCGTCTCGTCGATGCCGTGGGTTGCTAGCGAACTTACGTGAGCGTGTGACGTTTCAATTCCCCTCCGCACACATCTCCGCCGTTCTAGGACCAGGTTTCGGATCGAGCCGATTTGATTTCTGAATCTTAGGCGGCCTTTTGCCGCTCCGCCACTTTCGCCAGTGCAATCGACAGCGCCGCCCCACCTAAGGTTTTCACCAGGGTGGTGTGTTGCGCATAAAAGGTGCTAGCCTTGTCCACTATTGACGGGTCTGTCTTCTCAGCATGGTTTGCCAGTTGCTGCACGAGCTCCGGCGAAATCTTCTGGGCTTGATCGGGAGTGATCTCTTTTCCTGCACCTCCCAGCAGACTGGCCAGAGCGCCGCCGCCGGCAAGTTGCGCCAGAGCTCCCGGCCCTACGGCGCCGAGCAGTTGATTCAACACCCCCGCCTTCTGTTCGCCGTTCGACTGGCTGAACAGGCTGCTGACCAAGTTACCGAACGCGGGTGTCTGATCAGAGCGAAACAGGGCTGCCAGACCTTCGGCCATCACATTCTGCGGCGCGGCTTGCGCCACTTGGTCGAAATGCTCTGCTGCATTTGCGGTGTCTTGCGTTCCACCGCTGTATTTCTTTAGCAGGTCGTTGACTGAATCGAGAATCCCCATGGGTCCTCCTTGGGCAGTGAGTGTTTCGGGTTAAGACCTCTCGTGCGTTTTGGATTTAGGGCTTCTAGCGAGGCGAAACGGCGCACAAATTATAACTCTTCAGGACGCGATTGAGCAGCCCCCAAAAATCGGAGTGGCTGTTTCCACCAAAATTCCCTCCCTTGCCAGGGCTCGCGGAAGACAAGCTCAAGCACTGGCTTTCTTCCCACGAATCCACCGATAAATTGCGAGCAGCAAAACGGCCCCAAGTATCGACATCAGAAAGCCTGCCGATTGCCCCTCCTTGTACCAGCCGATCACTCTGCCCAGATAGGTGGCGATGATCGACCCCAAAATGCCGAGCGCCATGGTAATCCAGATGCCACCCGGATTCTTTCCTGGCATGACCAACTTTGCCACAGCACCCACGACCAATCCGATAATGCATTCCCACAACAGGCTGAGCATAGCCTTCCTCCTTGCCGGCGACCGCTTGGCACGATGCCGGACATCCTGTGGGCCTCGAGAACTCGGCGCGTATCTTACCTCTTTGCTTAAAGCATAAACAAGGCCGGGTGTTTGCCCTTGCTTTTTGCCCAAAAAAGTGAGCATTATGTTCGCCACGCCCGCTCCCGGAGATTGGAGGACCATCGGCGCTAGTTGAGAAAACGAACTGGAACGAAGTGCGTTCGTCGATCGAACCCAATGGTTGGCTGAATTTCAAGTCGGCCGGCAATTGCTTGGCGTTTCCGCCCTGCTTCGCAGGCAGGCTCTGTCACCGTTGTGATTCCAGCGAGCGGCAGCGGGCCTATTACCCAGCTTGGTCAACCCGTGATCAATACTGTAGGACTGTTTATCGACAGTCTTGAAACCGTAAACTTCCGACCCCACGCCGCCCGGACCGACATTGATGGCGAGAGTCCAATCCCCCGGGAGGAAATTGGTCGCGTTAAGCCAACAGTAGAAACACCGGGGAGGAGGAGGAGATGCACTTCGTGAAATTCGGTGCCTGCCTGCTTCTGGTTTTTTCCTGTCTCTGCTTGCAAAGCCAACAACAGGGGCAGAAAACAATCGTGATCGGCAAGCTCTCACGCGTAATGGCGATAGGAGGGGAATCGACCGGCTGGGTGATTGAGCTTGAGTCTCGAGCCACCATCGATGGCAGAGAGGTGGATTCTATCCAGATCAGCTACGGAGACCGTGGGAAGCTCGAACAACTCGAGAACAAGCATGTTGTGGCAACGGGTAGCGTCACTCATCGGCATGGGGTGGAAACCGGCGAGCAGCCTGTTCTTGAAGTTTCCGCGATAAAGGAAGCGACGGCAAACTCCGCGCACTCGTCGTCAGGCTCCTTCAGTCTTGCAGGGAGCGAATGGCGTCTTGAGGACCTGAGTGGCAGCCGGGTGCTGGACGATGTTCAGGCGACCCTGGCCTTCCCGGAACCTGGGAAGGTAGCCGGTAACGGCTCGTGCAACCGCTTCTTCGGCGCGGCGGAAATCAATGGACCTGCGATCAAACTCGGCCCCTTGGCTTCGACGCGGATGGCTTGCGCGGAGGAAGTGATGAATCAGGAGACGAAATATCTCGCGACGCTCCAGTCGGCCGAGCATTTCGAGTGGAAAAATCCGTATTTGGTCGTTTATTGCAAGGGCTTCGAAAAGCCATTGCGTTTCAAGCGGATGGAGAAGCCTATGGCACCCTGAGGTTGACGGTCGCGGAAGGAGAATTCAAGGTTCTTCGCGCTCCGAGAGTATCCCTTCAAATCGACTGTAAACCTGGATTAGTCCCTGCAAAATCCTTCTCCGGTTCGAATGATCAGACAGTTCTTCTTGTCCAACAGCCATTTCATCCCCGTCTCCTGGCCGCTGCCCGCACGGATGGACTCGGTTTTGCCGTTGCGTTGGAAGTCGATGTGGTCACCCGTGGTGGCTCCTTCGTAGGTTGCCAGTCCGTCAAGCGAGTTGATTTCGACGAGGTAACCGGCGCCATGGTTCGAGAGCAAGAGATAGGTTCCTTCCGGACCGATCCATTTACCCGACCATTGGTCAGTTAGTTTTCGGGTTGCAGCGGCAGAAGCTGGTGTTGCAGTTGAATTGCTGCTAGCCGTCGATGACGATCCCCGAGTGCGATCCTCACAGCCTTGGAGAACAACTGTCATCAACAGAATGGCCATCCAAAAGTAAATTCTTGTCATGCCGATTCTCACCGGGAGCGAATCGATAAAAGTCCTCGGTGTCGGCGGCCTGATCACGCCGTTGCACTAATTCCAACTCCTTCTTGAATTCTAAGTGCTCTTGTTGACCGCCTTCGACCAAAATTCATCCTCACCCCCACCTTTAGGCTGCAACGGAATCTGGAAAGCGAGTCTTCCCCGCCGGTCTACCTGATAGGGCCTGGTTCTCGTGTCCCACGCCCGGCAACCGGGTCTTCAAGGCGTAGTGTTCTAGCGGCTTGCTGAAAAAGGCTTGGCTCGTATCAGGGTACGGTTTTAGCTGTGTTGTGCCTGGTCCCGATTTGCAGTAGAGGCTGAAATTGCCCAATGTGGGTTGGCCGCAAGCGGTTTGGACACCGGATTTTCATCGCTCGAAAACTAAAAAATCATCGATTCGCCGTGCCGCAGAATCAATAAACAGGACCGACCTTTCCTGCGAGGTGCTAAGCATGCAGCTCAAGCCTTTTCTGCTCGATGCCTGGCTCGATCGTTACGAACACGACATAGAATTCAACCTCGCTGCGAGCACTGGACCGACCTGGACCGTAAACGACATCCTCGCCCTCACCGACGACGAAACGCGACACCTTTTCCTGAATCACAATCTGGTCTACAGCCGCCCCGCCGGCGCCGACCGTCTGCGTGAGGCGATCGCTGAAATGCAGCCTGTCCCGGTAGAGGCCGTCCAAATCGTGACTGGGGCCTCTGAGGCAATCGTGGCCCTGATGTGGCTGGCCGCCGAGCCCGGCGCGAACGTAATCATCCCGCTGCCTGGATACCCTCCTTTCTCGGCCCTCCCGGCATCTCTTGGCTTGGAAACCCGCTTCTATCGCATACGCCGCGAGAACGGCTTCCGCATCGACCCCGACGAGATCAAGCGGCTGGCCGACTCGAGGACTAAGCTCATCTTGGTCAACAGTCCGCACAACCCCACGGGCGCGACCATCGGCGACAACGAAATGGAAGCCCTGCACGACTTCACGGCGGAGCGCGGAATCCAGCTGGTGAGTGACGAGGTCTACCATCCCATCTACCACGGAAGGCCAACGAAATCGGCAGCGCGCCTGCCGCACGCTACCGTGATCGCCGACCTGTCGAAGGCATTTTCAATTGCCGGCGTGCGCACGGGATGGATGATCGAGCACGACGCCGAGCGCCGCCGGCAATACTGGACCGCACGCGCCTACTTTTCGATCTCCAACACCACCACCGGAGAAATTCTTTCGGAAATTGCAATCCGCAAACGGGACATCGTGCTCGGCAAGGCGCAGGAAGCCGCCACCCGAAACCTCAAGCTCCTCGAGCGTTTCATGGCAGACCATCGCGATGTACTCGGCTGGATTCCGCCGCAGGGCGGCATGACCGCGTTCCCCTGGCTGGTGAGCGGAGAGGCCGACCGCCCGTTCTGCCAGGCCGCCGCCGAACGTGGCATCCTGCTGGCTCCCGGCGATTGCTTCGATACGCCCTCCCATTTCCGACTAGGCTTTGCCGCCGCCGGAGACAAGTTCTCCCAGGCGCTCGACCGCTTCGGAGCATTCCTAAAGAGCTGGTCGGCGAAGATGGTCACAGCATGAATGGAACTTGCTGCGACGCGATTACCAATCGTTAATGGTTGTCATTCCGACGCCGACTGCCTGCGTACGTCGCGAAGGAAAACAATGTTCAGCCGATCGACCCCGGCGCTGCACTCCCGAGCTCGCTTCTTTTCGCATTGAGGGCGTTCGGTCAAAGCACAAACTCAGAGATCGGACACGCAGTAGCCATACCTAGACATCTCAGAGCCGCGAGGAATTCACCGCTTCTCTCGGTCCTCACCTTGGCCGGCCATTTCGAGTAACCATGAGGACCCAGCCGTGGCAAGTCTATGAATTCGCCACAATTTGCTGTACTATGGGGGACAGAGTTGGTTTTTATCGAGTATCCAGGCTTGCACCCAGGGCCTGGTGCCGGCAGTTTGTACTTCTGTGGACTCTGTTAACGACGTTTCTCTTCGCAAATACAAAGCACTTAAACCATTGGCTGTCTTGTGCTGGGTGCACGACCGTTCGTACCCTTCCCGGAGCTGGTCCTGGGAGCAGCATTCCCGTATCTTTGAGTCCAGGACATCTTGCTCCATTGCATGAGCCTCCGCACGCTTAACGACATCTTCTTCGCAATCGCCGGCCGCGACGATCGGGTGGTCATGATGCACCGGGAAGCGGTTCGCTGGAGGTCGATTTCCTCAAGTGAGTTGTATCGGAATGTAGTCGGTGTCTCCCGGGCGCTCCGAGAATGCGGCGTTCGCAAAGGAGACCGTGTCGCAATCCTCAGCGAAAATCGTCCGGAATGGACCATTGCGGACTTTGCCTGCTTGCTGACAGGCGCAGTCGTAGTACCCATCTACACCACGCTCACGAATGAACAAGTAGCCTACATCCTGCGTGATTCAGGCGCACGAGCCGTCTTTGTTTCCAGTGAGAAACAGCTCGAGAAGGTTCAGACCGTTCGGGATCAAACCCCGCTCAAAGAGGTCGTGGTCATGGACGCGGTCAAGGCCACACCGGTTTTTTCGATGCAGGAGTGGATGCAGAAAGGTCCCCCGGAATCCGACCCACGATTTGATGCTGCCGCCAGGACCGCGAATCCCAATGACCTGGCCACGATCATTTACACCTCCGGGACCACAGGCACGCCCAAAGGCGCCATGCTCACCCATGGCAATATGGTCGCAAACCTTAATGTTTCTCTTTCTGATTTTCCCCTGGGTGAGGGCGAGATCAGCATTTCGTTTCTTCCTTTGTCGCACGTCACGGCGCGCCATGTGGACTTTTCCCTGCTCTCTAATCGTGTAACCCTGGCATACGTTTCTTTCCTGGATCAGCTTCCGCAGGCGTTGCTCGAAGTACGTCCCACAATTTTCGTAGGGGTACCCCGGGTCTACGAAAAGGTACACGCACAAGTGGATCAGAGAACGAAAGGCTTTCCGAAAAGGCAACTCTATCGCTGGGCGATGGCCGTGGGCCGGGCTCATCGAGAGGATATCATGCGCGGGCAAACCCCGACGTCGCTTGCCTGGAAGATTGCCGATCGGTTGCTCTATTCGAAAGTACGAGCCGGGATAGGCGGACGAGCCGAACTTTTCATTTCCGGCGGAGCCCCCTTAGGACGGGAGCTGGCGGAGTGGTACGCGGACATCGGAATCCGCATTCATGAAGGCTACGGGCTGACCGAAACTTCGCCGGTCATCGCGGTAAACACCCCGAAGGCGCACAAGCTGGGAACCGTAGGTAAGCCTCTCCCGAATGTTGAGGTACGGATCGCGGCCGATGGAGAACTTCTGGTGCGTGGGCCTTCGGTATTCCACGGGTACTGGAATCAGGAGGAAGAAACCAAGAACGTGTTCAGCGAAGGATGGTTCAAGACGGGCGACATTGGAAATCTCGATGCCGAGGGCTTCCTGTCGATTACCGATCGCAAGAAGGACTTAATCAAGACCTCGGGAGGAAAGTTCATCGCGCCCCAGCCCCTCGAGAGCTCTCTGAAGCACAACGCATTGGTTGCCGAAGCGGTGGTGCTTGGGGACCGGCGCAAGTTCCCTGCGGTGCTGATTGCGCCGTGTTTCCCGGTCCTAGAAGATTGGGCACGGGCAAACCAGATCGTGTTCTCATCGCGCCAGGAACTGATTCAACAGGAGAAGGTCCGCGATCTGTACGAGGGACTCGTGGCGGAGCTGAACCGGGGTCTCGCGCGTTTTGAGCAGCTCAAGAAGGTGGTCCTGACCGCCGAGGAGTTTTCCTCGGAAAACGGATTGCTCACCGCTAGCATGAAGTTGCGAAGACGCGCTGTCGAAGAACGTTACCAACGGCAGATTGAGAGGATTTATCAGGAGACAGAAGCCGGGGTACCAGCCGGCAAGAGGGGCTAAATCTCATTCCTCCATCTCTTCAGCCATCGAAATCAAAGAAACCGACGCCGGCAGGGTCACGCCTGTGGGGTCAGCCTAAGAACCCGGTCGGTTAAGCTCCAGGATCGCCGAGTTGCAGTTGCCCACCGTCAACTGATCATCTGGAGATGCAGGTGCAGGCAGCTTTCATTACAATAGAGTCGATGTCAGACTCACTGCGTATTGCGGAGCGCGCCTTCCGTTCCCGGCTGATCGTGGGAACGGGTAAGTACAAGTCGCCACAGGAAACCGCGCGGGCGCTTGAGGCCAGCGGGGCCGAGATGGTTACGGTCGCCGTGCGCCGCGTGAATTTGGACCGCAGCAAGGAATCGCTGCTCGACTACATCGACCCCCATCAATATTTCTTGCTGCCTAACACGGCCGGTTGTTACACGGCGGAAGAAGCCATCCGCACGGCACGCCTAGGACGGGAGGTGGGGCTATCGGATTGGGTAAAGCTCGAGGTGATTGGGGATCAAGCGACGCTCTATCCGGACGTGCAAGCCACCGTAGAGGCAACCCGCGTGCTGGTCAAAGAAGGATTCACCGTCCTTCCCTACACCTCGGATGACATCGTAGTTGCCAAACGGCTGCTCGATGCCGGGGCCAGCGCGATTATGCCTCTGGGTGCACCGATCGGCAGTGGTCTGGGAGTGCAAAACGCGGCCAACATCCGAATTCTGCGAGAGATGGTGACCGGTGTGCCGCTGATTCTCGACGCGGGAGTGGGCACAGCATCAGATGCGGTCATCGCCATGGAACTTGGTGCCGATGCAGTGCTCATGAACACCGGCATCGCGGGCGCGCAGGATGCGGTGCTGATGGCGGACGCGATGAAACACGCGGTCCTGGCGGGGCGAGAGGCCTTTCTGGCGGGACGCATGCCGAAAAAACTATATGCAACCGCTAGTTCTCCGCTCGAAGGCGTTGTACGTTAGGTTTGGAGTTTCGTCTCCCGGTTTCTCCGCGCGCTCCCGCAAAGGGCGGAACAAGTCCGCCCCGTGTCGGATTCGACCGTCACAACATCTTCAAGCTGTCGACGTGGATGGAATCGCCGCTGACGGTCCCAGTGGCCGCGACATGATGACCCTCGTGGCCTTTCAGGGCATCCGGATTGTCGACGGTTAAAACTTTCTTGTCATCATCAGTTACGATCACGTACTTTGCACCCTTCGAAAGGCATTTCTTCATGCAGCCAGCATGACTGTCGTTTGCTCCCTTCGCGCCACACTGCGAATCGCTGACGTATCCGTTGACTGTTGTATCGGCGGCTGAGACCACCGCAACCATGAAGAAGAGAAGTAAAACCGCAACCAGCACCAGCCAAACTTTCCTCATAGCAAGCTCCTTTGAATGCGGCGAAGCCGCAGATTTCGATTCCAATGCGATCCAATCGCTTCGCTGCAGGTGGCTCCCCGTTGCCAGCAGACCACCCTAAAGTTTCCTCGATAAAGTGCTCGAACTATATCACAACCTTTTGGGACGGGAGCAGGGGATACAAGATTTTACTTCTTGGCAGTCTTGCGTTCGGGACCCGGCGGAGACACTGGGGACGGGGAAACGTAGATGACCTCGCCGGGGCGGGCATAGTGCAACTGCTCCCGGGCTTCTTTCTCGATGGCTTTAGGATCGGTTTGAAGGGAGTG
>Ga0187783_10002523_pt1 | contig 13585 bp, 10 predicted proteins | sample 1015_SJ02_MP02_2_FD_132471 | JGI IMG/M metagenome (GOLD analysis project Ga0187783, IMG submission 132471) | Tropical peat soil microbial communities from peatlands in Department of Meta, Colombia - 1015_SJ02_MP02_20_MG | ecosystem: Environmental > Terrestrial > Soil > Wetlands > Peat | place...
CGAAGAACTGGCGGCCCAGGCCGAACAGCTGCAGTCGAGCATCGCGTTCTTCCGCGTTGACCAGCATCGCGCCAGCGCCGCGCCGACCAAGGTCCCGGCCCGCAGTTCCGGCCGAGCCCGGGGCGCCGATAAAATTCCCGTCGCGGTGAGCCCCGGTCTGGTGTTCGAGGGAGCCAAAGCGGGCCCGATCGGGACCAAACGCCGGACCGCCGCCCTGATCGCAGCATCGGCCGGCAGCGCCAACGGCATCGCGCTCGATCTGCACAGCGGCGGCGATGCGCACGACAGCGAGTTCGAGCGGTACTGAGCCATGGGGCCGTCTCGCTCCGTGTCGCGCTGCCGCGAGAGCGCTCCAAGTCGCCGGTCTCATGAACAACCATGCGACCAGCGATTTGAAAGTCAATCTCATAAGGTCGCGACCCCCACCCTCGACCGTCTGAGCCAGCACGACTTTCAGCGGCTGGCCGAATTCATCCAGGGTTACAGCGGCATCAAGATGCCGCCGAGCAAGAAGACGATGGTCGAAGGCAGGTTACGCCGCCGTCTCCGCGCGGTCGGCGCAACGACGCTTGCAGAGTACTACGACTATCTGTTCAATCAGGGCGGACTGGATGCCGAGGCGGTTCATCTCATAGATGCGGTCACCACCAACAAAACGGATTTCTTCCGCGAACCTGATCATTTTCGATTTCTGATTAATCGTGCGTTGCCTGATCTGCTTGCGCATCGCCGCCTTGGCGGCCTTTCGACCATCAAGGTCTGGAGTGCCGCCTGTTCGATCGGAGCCGAGCCCTATACCTTGGCGATGGTGCTCGCCGAATTCGGGCGCACGGCGGCCGGCTTTCGATCATCGATCGTGGCGACCGACATCTGCACCGAGGTGCTGCAGACGGCCAAGCTCGGCATCTACCCCCAGGCCATGATTGACCCGATTCCCCATGATCTCAGAGCCCGATACTTGTTACGGGCCAAGGAAGGAGCGGGTGACCGATTCCGCATCGCCCCCGAGCTGCGCCGACTGGTCGCCTTCGGAAGGGTCAATCTGATGGAGCCGCCCTACGCGGTCGACCGGGACATGCATGTGATTTTCTGCCGGAACATACTCATTTACTTCGACAAGCCGACCCAGTGCGCGGTGCTGGAGCAGATCTGCGGCCATCTGCGGTCCGGCGGTTTGCTGTTTCTCGGCCATTCCGAAACACTGACTGGCCCCGGGTTGCCGCTGCGACTCGTCGGCACCAACGTTTTCCTGCGTCAATAGGTGTCCCGTGAGCCGCATGGTACGCGTCCTGATCATCGACGACTCGGCAACGGTCCGACAGACCTTGACCGATATCCTCAGCGCGGATCCGGCGATCGAGGTCATCGGCGCGGCGGCTGACCCGTTTGCGGCCGCGCGGCGGATTCAGCGCGAAATACCAGACGTCATCACCCTCGACGTGGAAATGCCGCGCATGGACGGCATCACTTTTCTGCGCAAGCTCATGGCTCAACGGCCGATCCCGGTCGTCATGTGCTCGAGCCTCACCGAGGAAGGCTCCGACACCATGATCCAGGCGCTCGAGGCGGGCGCCCTCGACATCATCGTCAAACCGCGGGTTGATACCCGACAATCTCTTCTCGAAGCCAGCGCACGCATCTGCGATGCCGTAAAGGCGGCGGCGCGCGCCGATCTCAAACGGCTGCCGACCCGTGCGCGCTCGACAACCGCCGACACACTCCTGCCGGCCAAGAAACTAACCGCGGACGTCATGCTGCCGCCGCCGGTGGCCCGCAGGGCCATGGCACGCACCACCGAAACCGTGGTCTGCATTGGTGCATCGACCGGAGGAACCGAATCCTTGAAGGTGGTTCTTGAGGCATTGCCGCCCACTTGCCCGGGCATCGTCATCGTCCAGCACATGCCCGAGAAGTTCACACAAGCCTTCGCGCGGCGGCTCGACGGCCTGTGTCAGGTGGAGGTCAAGGAAGCCGCCGACGGCGACAGCGTCGTGGGCGGTCGCGTATTGATCGCGCCCGGCAACCGCCACACGCTACTGCGTCGCAGCGGTGCCCGCTATTATGTCACCGTCAAAGATGGGCCGCTGGTTTGTCGACATCGCCCGTCAGTCGATGTCCTGTTCCGGTCGGCTGCGCAATATGCGGGCTCGAATGCCGTCGGCATTATAATGACCGGCATGGGCGACGACGGCGCCCATGGGCTCCATGAAATGAAAATGGCGGGCGCCCTAACCATCGCCCAGGACGAAGCGACCTCCGTGGTTTTCGGCATGCCCAAAGAGGCGATCGAACTCGGCGCCGTCGATCGCGTGATACCGCTTGGTGTCATTGCCGGCCAGATCATCCGGGCGGGGCAGCGTTGAGAGGATCGCACGACCCCACGGCATCACCTGTGAGGCAGGTTTTCCTGCAGCCAGGAGCACTTCACTGCACTGCCGAGCCCAGCCTGGTCACCACTGTGCTGGGGTCATGCGTTTCGCTCTGTCTCTTTGATCGCACCCGCCGGTTGGGTGGAATCAACCACTTTGTGCTGCCCTGTTGTGCCGGTAACGCCCGCAGCTTGCGCTACGGTGACGTGGCAATTGAAGCGCTGGTCATGGCCATGTCTCGTCTAGGCTGCATCGTCGACGATCTGGAGGCCAAGGTGTTCGGCGGAGCCGCCATGCTGCCGATAGGCGCATCTGAAATGAATATCGGTGCCATGAATGTCGACATCACGCTGGAGCGCCTGCAGTTGTTGGGTATCCGGCCGGCGGCGCGCCGCACCGGTGGCACCACCGGCCTGACCATGCGGTATTTTACCGCCACCGGAGAGGTGCTGGTGCGTCCCGTGGCCGGATCGATCACCGATCGTGCCGCTGCTCGCCGCGATCGGGAGCGGGACGAAAATTCATGAGCCGCGGTCGCGGCCAAACAGCGATCGGGCGAATTGCGATCGATCCAAATCCAGGTCTCCGGTCCGGTCGTGCCGCGCTCGCCGGCTCGAGCGCCGTGACAAGGCCGCGATCGTCTGCTACCAGCACGACATGCGCTCGATTGCGCCTCTTATTAAATGCCATCGTATCGCTCTCCTCTTCACGCCATGCGGTCGTCAATCATACTGACCATCACGGGCTGGGATGCCAAGATTTGGGAGGAACGCTTTCGCGAGCAGGATCCCGGGCGTGACGTTCGGCTATGGCCTGACCAGGTCGGCAACCCGTCCGAGATCGCCTATGCGTGTGCCTGGAAGCCGCCAGCCGGATGGTCCACGCACTTTGCGAATCTGAAGGTCATCTTTTCCCTTGGCGCGGGTGTGGACCACCTCCTTGGCGATCCGACGTTGCCCGATCTGCCGATCGTCCGAATCGTCGATGCTGATCTGACTCAGCGCATGACCGAATACGTCGTCCTTCACACCCTCATCTATCATCGCCGCCAGCGCATCTATGACGATCAACAGCGCCGCCGCATCTGGCACGAAGTCAATCAGCCCAATGCAAGCGAGGTTGCGGTCGGCGTGATGGGGCTCGGCGTGATGGGGGGCGCTGCGGCTGAGGCGCTGGCACGGCTGGGCTTCAAAGTCGCCGGGTGGAGCAGCACTCCTAAGGTGTTGCCGGGCCTCACAACCTATGCGGGGCCAAACGAGCTGAAGGCGTTTCTGGCCGATACCGAGATTCTGATCTGTCTCCTGCCGCATACCCCGGCGACCCAGGGGATCCTCAACATCAGGCTGTTTCGCGGTCTCAAGCGGGATGGCGCCCTCGGCGGCGCTTACCTGATCAACGCCGGTCGCGGCGCCTTGCAAATTGATCACGACATCCTCACCGCCCTCGATGACGGGGCGCTCGCCGCAGCCACACTCGATGTGTTTCCTCAGGAGCCATTGCCTTCTCGAAGTCCATTTTGGGCGCATCCGAAGGTGACAATCACACCACATAACGCCGCCGTCTCCGATCCGCGGGCACTCGCGGGCAATGTGCTCGCCCAGATCAGACGATTTGAGCAGGGGTTGCCGCTGGAAAACGTCGTCGATCGCCAAGCCGGCTATTGAAGGCCGGACTGGGATCTCAATCTCAGCCACCAAACAGCCGCGTTGCCACCAGACAATCGCCCATGGCTGGTTATTTCCAAGGGTTCGGAATGCGAGAGACGCGCAGCCTGATGCTGGTGAAGAGCAGGTTGATGCCAGTGAGGATTCGAGCAAACCAGTGGCGCTTTGGTTTGGGCGACTTGCTTTCCGAAAAATTCAGCAGATGGTCCATGCACGCCTTGGCATCCATCCCGGATTTCGGCTGACCCAGAATATCGTAAGTGCCGTTTGGGCATTTCACTGCCCACTGGTTGACCCGCTCGCGAGGATGATGAAGTCCCGCGGTGGTTATCGGGCAGGGCGGGTCCGTCGTGTGGCTCTGTCGATCACTCCAGATCTCTATCTGCCAGGCCAAAATCGCCCGCTCGTCGAGGCGCGGCTGCCCGTTCGAATCTTTGCTGGCTTGAACAACAAACCATCCGAGTTGAGCCGGGATGACAGTCACACTCATAAGCCTGGACATGCCCGGACCGCTCCTGCCTGCGTGTCTGCAGCTTGACCCTGCTGCGGCCGCGTCAGACGAACGCCGCAGCGACTCTCGCGGGCTCGGCCGAGGGCTTTGCCGTGGCCGTCCCCGAGGCGAAGCTCAGCGGCGCGGAATTTCTCGCCGCCAGCTAGGGTTCAGCCACCGTGTCGCCGACTCACCGGTACCCCGGTCTGTTGTCAAACCGCCGAATGTCAATAAGCTCTCCATCGACCGAGCGGATCCGCTCGCGGACCTCTGTGATTGGTTCGATTGCTACGGCCATGCTGAACGCGTTGGCGTGGATGAGCGTTGAGGGATCGCGCACGATCGCGACATGCCCGTGCCAGAATAAAAGATCGCCACGCTGAAGCCGCAGCGAGTCCGTTTGGATGATGCTCCGACCCAGCATCTGCATTTGCATATCGCTGTCTCGTGGGCAGGCGATGCCGCACGCTTGGAGGGCGACCTGGACCAGGCCTGAGCAGTCCAATCCGAGGCTGGTCTTGCCGCCCCAAAGATAAGGCACGCCCAGGAAGCGCTCGGCCACGGCCACGAAGTCGGTCTCCAGATCGTCCAGGGTCGCCAGGTGACGGGCCGGCATATAGCCGCCCGACCCGGTCACCGCGAAGCGGTCCTGGACGCGAACAACACTCACGCGCGCTCCGAGCGACGGCGCCGCAATCGGTGGCAGCTTGATCGAGGGCCCCGGAAAGATGAACGTGCGCAGCGACTTGACTCGGTGGGTAGGCGCCGGTCCCGGCGCGCTCAGCGCATTGGCCGGCAGCCAGCCGACATAGCCGTCAGAGTCGAGCTGGCCCCATGCCCACCCCTCTTCGGTAATCTCGTACACGTTCACGCGCTCGCCCATCAGGGCCTCGGTGTCGAGCGCGGCGTCGGGTGTCGGCAGACGACGCAGCGGAGCTTGCGCGTCGACCACCTCACGCACCTCTGCGTCAACGAAGCAAGCAGACTCGACCTGTCCTTCAAGGAACCTGGCCGCCAGGTCGGGTCTCGCCGGGGTTACTCTCGGATCAAACGAAGTCAACGTGGTAATTCCTGGGCCTTGGCCACGAGGAGGTCGCCGAGCCGCTCAACCGCCAACGCCCCCTTCACGGTTCGCTGGATCACGACGTTGCGGCGGTCTTCTTCGTCCCGTCGCCGGGACACCAGTTCGAGACGCCCCATCGTGTCGAGGGCACGGGTGATGACCGGCTTGGTGACCCGCAATCTCGCCGCCAACCCGCGCACCGTGTGAGGCGGCGGATCCAGGTAGATGGTCAACAGAATGGCGAGCTGGCGCGTCGAGAGATCGGGCTCACCGTCGGTGACGAGCGCATGGGACAGATCATGCAACAATTTCAGTGCTTGCGAAGGCCGAATTTCGACGGCCATGCGGTTCTCCATACGACACCTGTCCGGCGACGGCCCGATAGGCCCGTCCAGATCGTTTCGGGGCCGGATTATTCTCGGACTCACGCCTTCCCGCAAGCCGAAAGGCGGCCTAGGCGCCATAGCGCTCGCGTAGGAGAGAATAAAGAGCGCGCGCGGCCTGACACTCTCCGCCTTCGGGCCGTCCGGGCTTGGAGGTCGGTGTCCAGGCGAAGATATCGAAATGGACGAAACTTCGGGCCCGGGTGACAAAGCGCAGCAGGAACAGTGCAGCCGTTATCGAACCCGCAAAGCTGCCCGACGAGACGTTGTTGATGTCGGCCACTTTCGAGTCGAGCAATGACTCGTAGCCGCGCCACAGCGGCATGCGCCAGAGCGGATCGTTTTGTTGCTCGCCATGCCGGCTGAGGTCGGCGGCGAGCAATTCGTCGTCGGTATAGAAGGGCGGCAGATCTGGACCGAGCGCCACCCGCGCGGCGCCGGTCAGGGTGGCCATGTCGGCGAGCAGATCTGGCGTCTCCTCATCAGCGAGCGCCAGGGCATCGGCGAGTATCAGGCGGCCCTCCGCGTCGGTATTGCCGATTTCCACCGTCAGTCCCTTGCGCGACCGGTAGATGTCGAGCGGCCTAAAGGCCGATCCCGAGACGGCGTTTTCCACGGCCGGAATAATCACCCGGAGCCGCACCTGAAGCCCGGCGTCCATCACCATATGCGCGAGCGCCAAAACATTGGCCGCGCCGCCCATGTCCTTCTTCATGGTGAGCATGCCGCTCGAGGTCTTGAGGTCGAGCCCTCCGGTGTCGAAACACACACCCTTGCCGACCAGCGTGACTTTGGGCCGCGTGGGGTCGCCCCACCGCAGATCGATCAGGCGCGGCACACGGGTTGATGCGCGGCCGACCGCGTGAATCAGGGGAAAATTGTCGGCCAGCAGGTCGTCCCCGATGATCGTCTGCACATTGGCGCCGTAGCGGCTCGCCAGTGCCCGCACCGCGCGATCAAGCTCCTCGGGTCCGAGATCATTGGCCGGCGTGTTGATCAGATCTCGCGCGAGCGTCACGCCGTCGATGACCCGCGAAAGCTCGTCGCCATCGAGGTCGTCCGGAAGTTTGAGCCTGACGACCTTGCCGTCGCCCTGCCGGTATCGGGTGAAGCGGTATGCACCGAAACCAAAGGCGAGCGCCGCGAGCCGGCGGTCCGGCGGCGAATTGGCAAACTCGTAGGCGCCGCCTGGTAGCAGCGATGGCAGCCGTCCAGGGAGAAACCGATCACCGGCTTGATCAGGTCCCTCAGACAAGCCGAGCAGCACGCCGGAGAGTTTTTCACCTTCACCCGGCAGCAGCAGCAATTGCCCGGGCTTTGGCTCGAAACCGGCGGCGTCGGCGTAGCGGCGCGCCGACGCCGGGAGGCTGTCGCGGACCTGCTGCCAATTGTCGGCGCTCACGAACCAGATCGGAATGGGAGTTATCGTTTCAGATGTGATGAAGGAGGGATGCATGGAGATACCCGCGGTAAGGACGCCGGCACAAGCCGAACGGCGCGCCGGGTCAGCATCGAGTGGGGCGTCACAACTCAAACGGTCGGCCCCGATCGATGGGACCTCTAGCATGTCGGGGCGATCCCGCGCAAAATGCCGCTTGCGCCTATTGGCAGCCGCCTGGCGTGGCGGGTTTGGGCCGATTTCAGGCCGGCCTGCCTTGCCAAATCGGCCGCATCAGGTCCTTCGGCGGAATCCGATCTGCCAGCGAATACGCCGAGCGGCTGTCGAAGTTGGGATCGTCAAACCGGCGAACGAGCAGCAGCGGCGCCTACAGAACCGCTCGGCGGGTTTCAGCGCAGAGCACGCTGCACGATCTTGACGGCGAGCTTGGCGCCATGCACCTGCAGAACCGCACTGCCATAGCGGCCCGAGTAGACGTGACGAAGCATCGCCGCGCGGGCTTCTTCTCCCTCGATGCGAAGCCCGATGCCGTCGGCATTCTTGCGCACGATCACGGCCGGCACCTGCAAGTGATCGAGTGAAAGCAGAACCGGTGTGCCGATCGGCTCCGGCAGCGGGCCGCTCAGTCGCGCGCCGCCGGCAGAAATGTCCAGAACCTTGTACTCGCGCACATGCGTGCCAATAAGGACCCGTGCTCGCTCGCCAGTGGTATGGCGCTCATCCTTGCGGTAGCGCGGCTGTTCGATGCAGACCATGCAGCAGACCGACAGGACAATCAGATTGTACCAGCTCCAGAACAAGGCGAGGGCTGCGCCTTCTTCAATAAAACGCGTGTCATCAATCAGAAACGAATAGGCAATGCCCAGCCATGTAAGGAGCGCAAGCCCGGCAAACTGCAACAGCAATCGCCATTGCACAATGCGCCGGTTGCGTTGTCCGCCCTTCGACGTCACCTTGAATTTGTGTCCACGGCTCTTGACGAGCCCAACTGCTACCGCTCTTAGGATATCGAGCACGACCAACAACTGACTGACGTCGGCCATCAGCGGCAATATGCGACCGCCTCCCAACCACATGGTGGCGGCAATTTGGCTGACAAAATACGGCAGGAAGTACGATAGCGCGTCGCCCAGTTCCGCGTGAACTGCTCGTATTCCGAAGATCCAATACAAGAGCGGAATTATCAGACAGAATAGGCGGAAGACGAAGCTGGCTGACCAGAACAAAAAGGCGTCCACCAAGCTCACGCGATACAGCAACGACAGACCGTTATTAAATCGCAATGGATTGTACCGACCGCGGCAGATCTGAATAAACCCGAGGCACCAGCGCGTCCGTTGCGTGGCATATTCCTTCAGTCCTTCAGGAGCAAGACCGGCGGAAAGCCGTTCATCCAGGTAGACGGTCTTTAATCCGGACTCATGCAGCCGCAACGTCAACAGATAATCCTCGGTAACCGAATCGGTTGGAATACCGCCGACCATTTGGACCGAGGCGAAGCGCATGATCGAGGAGGTGCCGCAGCAGAAGGCGACCCCCCAGGCGTCACGAGACGGCATAATGACGTCAAAGAAAAATCGCTGCTCATCTGGAAAGACCTGGGCCACGGCGAGATTGGCCTGAATTGGATCGGGATTTGAAAAGTGCTGTGGGGTCTGTACCAATCCAATTTGCGGGTCCTCAAACAGTGCCAGGGTGCGCGAAAGGAAATTTGCCATCGGCGCAAAGTCGGCATCGAGAACGGCAACGAACTCGGGCTGCTCCGTGAGGCGTGCAACATGGGCCAGCGCGTGATTGATGTTGCCGGCTTTGGCGCCGGCATTGTCGGGCCGCGTCAAATAATTGCAACCCTTTTGCGCACACAACGCTTTCAGCCAAGGCCGGCGGCCATCATCTAGAATCCAGACCCGGAACCTGCGGTAGTTCATCGCCAGGGCCGCGGTTATTGTCGTGTCGAGAATCGCCTGCTCCTCGTTATAGGTGCAGATGAAGACGTCGACCAGAGGCGAGCCCTGGGCCTTGAGCCAGGCGGCGCCGGCATCGGCGTCAGCCGAGCGCGAGCGCGTCTTGGTAAGGAAGAACAAGGTGAGCGTCGTGCCAGCGACGGTCAACGCTTCCGCGACCCCGAAGGTCAGACCGACGACGTATTCCGAGGAAAACGACGGCGCCGGAAGCGTTACCAACAATCGCCAAGCCATATAACGCCACATCAGCGCCGTGCCGATGGCGATGATGACCGCGCGCGCCCACGTGGTATTGCGCGGCAGCCAGGGAAGCGAGCCGAGGATCAACCCGCCCGCCGCCAGTCCGGGCGCCAGCGGCCCCGAGAGCACGGTCAGGAGCGTATTCACGGTTCACCCGACCGGGCCCGCACGCGACCACGGCATGGCCGGTCCATGACGGCTGTGCGCGGACCCAAAGGTTGCTGTCCAGGAGCGGTCGACAAGGTAAGACGGGTCAGCGATTTGTCGGACAACAACCCCATAGCCAGTGCTCCCCGAGACCGCACCGACCGCCCGAACGACCGGCTCCCAATCCTCCGGGACGCTTTTTAGTCCATTACTTTCAAAGGACCGTGAATCGCCCGCCGATCGACCGGGCTTTCAACGAAACCCGTTATTATAGCAAACCAATCTTCAACCGCTTCTACTCAATTCGACCATTCCATTGATCGTGCCGGCGCCTAGCGCACGTTAGGACTGCGTTTACGACGAACGAGCGTCCAGATTGGCGAAGCCCGTCCTAAAAGCGGCGGGCCTCGTTTCAGCGCTCCGAAAAGGCCGCGTCGACCCCTCGATATATCGGCCTGAGCAAATACTGGAGCAGAGACTTGCTGCCGGACACAATGTCGGCGTCGACGGTCATGCCCGGCTGCAGTTGCCACACCGACGCAAATCTGTCCAATTGGTGCTGATCGAACCCGATATGGACCTTGTAGTAGGAACGCTTGTCGTCCTGTTGAACCGTCGTCGGAGAGATCTTAGTAACCTCGCCGCTGATCTTTCCGTATCTACTGAAATCGTACGCGGTCACCTTGAGGTCGGCTTTGGCATGTAATTTGACCGCGGCGATATCCTCGGGCTTGACCAAAACTTCGGCTATGAGCGCGTCACCAAGCGGAACGATCTGCGCAATGGCATCGCCTGGACGCACCACCTCGCCGGAGGATCGCTGCGATATCTGCTGGACCCAGCCACGTGTCGGCGCCCGGACGGTGAGCCGCTCAACGCGATCGGAATAGCTCTTGATCTGCTCCTGCACTTCGATCAGTTCGCTTGACGTCTTCGCCAATTCTTCGCTCCAGAGCTTCTGCGCCTGGGCGTCCGCCTCAGCGAGGGCCGCTACCGCCTCCTTGAGGCCTTCTTCCTCCTCCGCAAGCTTGCCAGTGCTTGCCTGCATCATCACCCGTGCCTGCTCATAAGCCGTCTCGGTGTCAGACAGCTGCTTCTTCGACATGTCGCCGATGAGCGCCAGCTCCTGCCTCGCATCTAATTGCTGCTTCTGGATCTCGGCAAGCCTGGTGTGGGTAGCAATCTCGATCTTCAGTCCGCTGATGACCGCCTTGCGCTGTTCAATGCGAGTAAGCAACAGCTCGCGCTCCTTCGCCCGATGGTCAAAACGCAACTGATAAACCTGCTCATACTCCACCGCAAGCGCGGGAGTGGCGTCTTGAATTGCAAATAGATTGGGTGCCCTGCCTTCGATCAACGCTTCATTGGTCTCCTTCTGCAAAAGCAGATGCCGGGCACGGGTTTTCAGTGCCGCCAGATCGGATTGGGCGGTCACCGCCTGGAGAGACATCAAAGGCTGATCCTTCTCAACGGTCTGCCCTTCGGCGACCAGTATCCGGTCGACGATGCCACCCTCAAGGTGCTGTACCGAGCGAACCTGTGACGTCGGAATCAGCTGGCCGTGCGCCACCGATAACTCGCGGATGGGAGCGGCGGCAGCCCACACCAAAGCGACCGTCGTCAATGCAAGGCCGGCCCGCAGCATCCTGCGGGAGACCCGATAGCCTCGCTCGACCTCGAACTCGACGGGGGTCGTGAGGCAATCCGGGGCTCCGGACGCGTCGCTCTCGTTGATTTCTGCTGTGGAGTTCATTGCTTACACATTCGAGAGGTCGTGGATTACATGGTTTATTCCGCGGTGATGACTCCTCATGCGGCGGTCGTGAGGCGTGCGAGGATGCCCGGAACAATCGCCTCCGGGGTGCCGTCCGCCACCACCACGCCGCCACGCATTTCGACGACCCGATCGGCCACCCGCATGTGGCTCGGGCGCGCCGTAACCAGCAGGACGGTGCTCCTGCCTCGCAATGAAGCAAGATGTCCCATGAAGGCAACGTCACCCGCGTGATCGAGGCCGTTGCCCGGATCATCAAGAAGAACAATGGGGGGGTTCTTGACGAGCGCGCGGGCGATCGAAAGCCGGCACAGCAGCCCTTGCGAGATCGACTGGGCATCACTGCCGCTCAGGCGCGTCGCCAAACCGTGTGGCAGGGCCGGGTGAGGCAGCCGCACGCCCACCGCCGCAAGCGACTCGATTATTTCTTCGTCGGTGGCGCTCGGATAGGCAAACCGGAAGTTGGCCGCAACGCTGCCATAGAAGAACGACGGCTGTTGCGAAGCATAGCCAATCGCCATGCGTATTTCGCTGGCATCGAGCTGACGCAGATCGTGCCCGTCGAGACGCAGCGTCCCGCCATACTGCGGATAAAGGCCAAGGATCACCTTGAGGAGGGTCGATTTGCCACTGCCGTTGGGGCCGGCGATGGCCACGATCTCGCCAGCGTTGATCTTGAGGTTGACGCTGCGCAGCTGCGGTTCGGTCTGCGTCCCGAGCGAGAGATAGACGCTTGCGGCATATATATTGCCCTCAAGCCGCCGGGCGAAGGCCTGCGGCGTCTCGCTCTTGCGCTCATTGCCCATCCTGATCAGATCATTGATCTGGCGGACAGTCGACAAGGTTTGTTTCAGACGTGCGATATTGAGCGATGCGATCTGGATCGGAAGAAGTACACGCCAAACAAGCATCATGGAAACAATCAGCTCGCCGCGCGATAGTCCGCCGTCCATGATCCGCAAAGCGCCGACGCTGAGGGTTACGATGCCGGCCAGAACCACCAGCGCCGTAGTAAGGGTATGCAGATTGGCCTCGCGCTGCAAACTGTGAAATCGCGAGCGCTGATAGCTGGCCAGGCTGCTGGCATATCGCGTCAGCCAGATGTTTTCGGCCGCGGCATTTCTGATTGTTCTGAGCTTATCCATGAGCTCGAATAGCAGCGCGTCGGATCTTTGCTTGTCACCACTGACCCTGGTGATGTGCGCGGTGCCGATGGTCGCGTTCAGCACGCATACCACTAGGATGACAGCCGCAAATCCAATCGGCACGAACCCTAGTGGTCCTCCGAGCAGGAAGAGTGCAACGACAAAAAGCAGGGTAAATGGAATGTCGAACAGCACGGAGGCAAGATTTCCGGCAAACAGATCACGTCCAATTTCGAATTGACGGAAGCGGGCCAGTTGCGAGGCCAGTGGCGCGCGTTCGGTCATCGGCAGCGGTAAATTGAGTACCGACGCGAGCGAATGAACGGATACGACGCCATCGAACCGTGCCGCCAGATAGGCAACGCCTCTGGCTCTGGTGTGGCGAAGTCGCAACTCCAAGCCGAGCACGACCAGCGCGCCCATGGCGAGAAATGCCAACGTGTCCAGCGAATCGGTGGCAATGACGTTGTCGTAGACCAGAAGAACATAGAGTGACAGCACGAGGCCGAGAAAATGGATCGCCGTCGAGTAGCCGGCGATCCGCACAAGTGGCATACGCAGCTGCTTGAGGACATAGCTGACAAAGCCGCCGGAAGGCTTGTTGCCTGCATCATTTTCAGGGTCAGAGGGCTTAATCAGATAAATGGTTCGAGGCAAAAAGCGCAGATCGGGCTTTAGTCGAGTCCCACTTTTCGCATCATATGCCTGAAAGTCGCCTTGCGGCCCGAGAGTGAGCAGACGGCAATTGGTTGGGTCGTCCAGAAGCAGACAGGGAAGATCGATTTCCGACAGTCCGGTGTAGATTCGTTCGACCGGAATTAAGCTGATGTCCAGTCGACTTAGCACGTGCCGGAGCATCGTGAATGAACGGATTGGCTCCAGATGCGGCAGAGCCTCCAATAGTTTGTATTGCTCGCCTTGCCAGCCAATGTTGGTGAGAATTTCGC
>Ga0187783_10002524_pt1 | contig 13584 bp, 13 predicted proteins | sample 1015_SJ02_MP02_2_FD_132471 | JGI IMG/M metagenome (GOLD analysis project Ga0187783, IMG submission 132471) | Tropical peat soil microbial communities from peatlands in Department of Meta, Colombia - 1015_SJ02_MP02_20_MG | ecosystem: Environmental > Terrestrial > Soil > Wetlands > Peat | place...
CTGAAGGCTCCGCCAGGGCGGAGGTCACAGCTCGCCTTGCAATCGACCGCGCCCGGATAGGGGCTCATCCACCGAACCATCAAATCGGGTTTGGTCCACAGGTCGAAGATCTGCTCCGCCCCGGCCCTGACGCGCCGGCGTATCTGTACGATCGGGCCCGTCGTGTCACCGCGAACCATGCTTACGATCCTTTGGCCCCAATTTGTGGTCCTTCTTGAGCTCGCGCAGCAGGCGCTCCATAGCGTCTAGCCGCTCCTCCCAATAGCGGCGCATCCGCACGATCCAGCCATCGACCTCGTCCAGCGATCGCGTATTGATGGAGAGAATGTGGTCGCGCCCTTTCCGGTGCCGCTCGACCACGCCACTCGCTTCCAGCACGCGGATGTGTTTCGACACCGCGTTCAAAGACATATGGAAGGGCTTGGCGACCTCGGTCACGCGCGCCTCGCTGCGCGAGAGCCGTTCGATAATCGCCCTTCGCGTCGGATCGGCTAACGCGGCGAATACCGCATCGAGGCGCGCGGTGCGCGATGCGGCTTCCTTCCGAGCTTCGATCTCAGTCATGGCGACCGGTCGATCTCAATCATGGCGAGCTGCCAGCTCTTTGTCTCGATTCTAAAAATATTCAACGCAAAGGTTGACAATTTGTCAAGTCAACGTTTTATTCAACCTACCGGTTGAATCGATTTCATAATGAAGGAGAGCTCGATGCCAAATAAACTCGTTGCCGCCGCGGCCGCAGCGGTCGCAATTCTGTCAGCTGACGTTACCCCGGCGCTGGCCGAGCCGGTCAAGAATGTCGTCCTCGTCCACGGGGCCTTCGCCGATGGTTCTGGATGGCGGCGCGTCGTCGACATTCTTGGTAAGGACGGCTACACAGTCACTGTCGTGCAGGAGCCGCTGACATCACTTGCCGACGACGTCGCGGCGACCAAACGGATGCTGGATCTGCAACAGGGCCCCACCCTTCTGGTCGGCCACAGCTACGGCGGGGTGGTCATCACCGAAGCGGGCAATGCCCCGAATGTAGCCGGCCTCGTCTACATCGCCGCCTTCATCCCCGACCAGGGCGAGAGCGCAGTTAGCTTGCTCTCGCAGGCCCCTCCCGCCAACAAGGACATGCGCGCCACCAAGGACGATTTCCTATACCTCGACCCGGCCGCCTTCCCCGCCGATTTCGCCGCCGACCTCCCACCCGCCGAGGCGAACTTCATGGCCCATTCCCAGGCGATGCTCGCCAAGGCCGCTGGCGGCGCGCCCGTGACGACGGCCGCCTGGCATCAGAAGAAGAGTTGGGCGCTGGTCGCCACTCGTGACCGCAATATCAATCCGGACCTCGAACGGAGCATGGCCAAGCGGGCCGGCAGCGAAACGATCGAGATTCCGGCCAGCCACGCCGTGTACGTTTCCAAGCCGGAAGACGTAGCGCGTCTGATCGAACGGGCGGCAAAGGCGTCTGCCCAGTAACCCCCTCCATCCACCGTGATTGGTAAGGAATCCCCATGTCCGTGAACGTTCTCTACCAAACCGCCGCCCGCGCCACCGGCGGCCGCGACGGCCGCTCCGCCACCCTGGACGGTAGTTTTGAAGTGAGCCTGACCACGCCGAAGGAACTCGGCGGCCCCGGCGGCGACGGCGCCAATCCAGAGAAGCTGTTTGCCGCCGGTTATGCGGCTTGTTTCCTTGGCGCCATGAAATTCGTTGCTTCGCAGGGCGGCCCTAAGATCCCCAGCGACGCGGCGGTGACCGCCACGGTCGGCATCGGACCGAGGGACGAAGGGGGCTTCGGCCTGACCATCGCGCTGTCGATCGCTGTGCCGAACGTTCCACGGGGCGAGGTAGAGGCGCTGGTCGCCAAGGCCCATCAAGTGTGCCCCTATTCCAACGCGACGCGCAACAACATCGACGTTAAACTTACCGTCGAATAGGGCTCACCCTCCAGAGCCCCGTCCTGCGCCTCGGCGAGAGTAGGGCGGGGCTAACAAGAACCGTTCGCCGCCGGCATATCGCCGGCAAGACCAAAGCCGAGATCGCGCAGCTTCTCGGCATTTCACGGCAGCATCTCTACGACGTTTTGCGCGAGCGCAAGCCGGTCTCTCCGGCCGTTGCGGTTCGACTCGGCAAATTGTTTGGCGACGCCGCCGGAGTCTGGGTACGGATGCAGGCAGCTTACGATAAGTGGCACGCGGAACGCGAAGAGGACGTGAGCGGCATTCCCACGCTTCCTCCGAGAGCCGCATAAGCGCGAGTGCCGTCGCAGGAACGCTAGCTATAGGTATATCGCTGACCGCAGTTGGCACCCCGCGCGTATCCGCGGGTGCTTTGTCGTGAAAAATCGTAGAATGGCGCGCCACGGTCGATGAGGATGGGCACTATTGCTTGGCCGTCGCGCTATGATGTGGGATCCGTTGGTCCGCTGCAGCGGCCGACAACTTGCTGGAACAGCTGATGGAACGACGCCGCGTGTCGTAACAGACGCGTCTCGCGTCATCGTTGATAAAGATGGCAGCTCGGCCGAGCTCGTTGAGGCTGCCTGTCAATATTGAAATGAGGGCCCCGGCGACTTTCGCGCCTCAACGAGGCTCGGGTGACAAATTCTTTCGCATCTTCACGCACGACATGCGCTGGCCCGACCCGAGGACGTGCTCGCCGCGCTCCCGAACCTCATAGCCAAGGGCCAAATAGAACGGTTCGGACGTTAGTGAAGCATCCAATTGGAGCCACTCCAGGCCGTGCTCCAGCGCGATCCGTTCCAGTGCATGCACGAGGACCGAGCCAACGCTTTTTCGAGCTGCAGCGGGCACAACATAGCAGGCGCGCAACTCGTTTTTGGCGAGTACGATCGCACCCAGCCCGACAACATCGCCATTGATTTCCGCTAGGATCCGGATTTCGTTGTCGGGATTGGCGCGCACCTGCTCGACCTGCATTTCTGTGATGGGCAGTGGAGCCCATTGCTCGACCACGGCCGGTGGATAGTCCTTCGCCGCAATGCCGCGCACGGCAGCGTGATGGACTTCCAAGAATGAGCGCGCATCCTTGGTACGCATCGGCCGAACATCCGCTTTCATGACGTCCGATCTCCCGAGCTGAAGGCGCCGACTGGCTGCCGAGCACCAAGATTAGCTCATCCAGAAAGTCGGCGAGCCTAGTACCACCGGCTACGCACCTGGGCAAACCGACCTGACAGTGACCGAAGCCCCTTCCGAGTTACCCCGGGGAATGCCTGCGCTGTTGCCTATCGTTACGCGCTCCCAAGCATGATAGCCGTTCCGAAGGCGGATTGAGTGACCTCAATTGGACCCAGAGAAAATCAAAACTGAAGTGCACGCGTCGTGCGCAGATCCAATGATCTAATCGGGAGTTCCTGCGCAAGTGGCTTGCAATTCCGACAGTCCCGCCATGTGAACGGCGGCTACCGCGGCCGGTACGCATCAGCTAAGTTGGTTGCAGAATTTGCCAGTCACCGAGTCAAAGGGACAGTGAGTAAAGGCGGAGGAAAGGATGAGCGGTTATTTGAGTGATAAGGAAATCGCGGAGCTGTCGCCTTCGGAACTTCTGCCACACCAGACGCCTATTCCCACGCAGATCGTCTCCAGCGACGAGTACTATCCTGACCCTCAGAACGAAAAGCAGCGCGAGGTAGAGAAGCGCCTTTTGACCATGGCCGATGAGCTTGGCGGCCGTCACGGTCTCGATCGCCGTCGCTTTTTTCAGACGACGGCTGGCATGGCGGCGTCATTCGTCGCCATGAACGACGTGTACGGTCCCATTTTTGATGTCTCGAGGGCCGAGGCCGCTACACCTGCCATGGCGCAGGAGCGCGCCGACGGCCTTAAAGACCAATTCATCATGGACATGCACACGCATTTCTTGCGCAACGATACGCGGATCACGAACTTCGTTGCCATGCGCACGGCGGTTGGCAAGGCGGGTTGGAACAAGCAGTTGGCCGACAAACAGCAGACCATCGAGGACCTCAAATTCGGCAATTATGTCAAGGAAATATTCCTGGATAGCGATACTAAGATTGCCCTGATCTCTTCTGCTCCATCTGATATAGAACAGGATTGGTTTCTAACCAACGAGCAGATGGCCCAAGCTCGCGACAAGGTCAACAAGGAGGCTGGGTATCGTCGGCTATTCTCGCACGTTATCTTCACTCCCGGGCAGCCAGACTGGCTTGACAAGCTTGATGCCGGCCTAGCCCTGAAGCCGGAGTCGTGTAAGGGCTACACGATTGGTGACAATACTCACAAAGAGATCAGCCACTATCCGTGGCGGATGGACGACGAGAAAGTCGCCTACAAAGGCTATGAAAAAATGGTGAGAGCCGGCATCAAGAATGTCTGCGTGCACAAAGGACTGTTCCCGCCATCGGTAGAGAAGCAGTTTCCGAACTTGCGCGGATTTGCCGATGTGGCCGATGTTGGCCAGGCTGCAAAGGATTGGCCGCAGCTTAACTTCATCATCTACCATTCGGCTTATCGCCATGTTGGCGGTGATCCCGCCGTAGCTTTGGCGGAGTTTGAACGCACGGGCCGCATTGCGTGGACCAGTGATCTCGCCGATATACCGACGCAATACGGTGTTACTAACGTCTACGGCGATGTGGGACAGCTTTTTGCGACAACGCTTGTCGCTCAACCGCGCGTATGTGCGGCGTTGATGGGGACGTTGATCAAGGGACTTGGCGTTGACCACGTCTGCTGGGGGACCGACGCCCTGTGGACAGGCTCACCTCAATGGCAGATCGAAGGGCTCCGACGGCTTGAGATCCCCGAGGAGATGCAGAAGAAATTCGGCTTCGCGCCACTCGGGCCTGCTGACGGCCCCGTCAAGACCGCGATCTTTGGCGGAAACAATGCCAGGCTCTATGGCATTCAGCCCGTCAAGGCCGGCATGGAGCTCAAACAGGATCATTTTTCGGCGATGAAGGCTGAGTACGAAAGGAACGGACCCGAGCCGAGCAACATGCGATATGGCTATGTGCGTCGTCCAATCGATCATACCATTTTTGCCTAAAGCGGTAACGGGCGCCGCCTGACTGTCTCGATGCCTTGCCTGTTCAAGCGTCAGTCTGCCAGCGCGAAAGCTTTGCACCAGCCATTTGGACTGATATCGCCTTCTACAATTTTGCAGGACATTGGCGGCTCAAAGAGCGTGCAAGTAGCACACATGCGTATGTCTTTCGGTCTGTCCTGGTATTCGGCTTCGCGTTTGGACATTTTTGCTTGAGCCAGCGTTCTGCAGATCCATCCGGGCTGATAACAAAGCGCGACGCCAGCCAGCGCTGCACTCATCAACTTACGACGTCGATCGATAATCATAACTTGCAGTCCAATTTCTGGCTCCGCTCCAGCAAGCGATGCTTGCTTGGCGTTAACAACGAAGCAGAAAGTAATCGGTCACGAGCCCAGCGGAGATAACAAGGATCTTGTCGTCATAACCGGGGCCAATACGGGTGGCAAGTCAACATTGTTGCGAACCGTCGGACTTACCTAATTGATGATGCAATCCGATATGTTCGTTGCCGCGGAGCGGTTTTCGGCGGAGGTTCGCGGCTGCATGTTTACGCATTACAAGCGCCTAGCTGCGCCAGAAGAGATTTGCGGGGCGGCGCTATCGTAGAGTAACGGCCAACTCGGCAACTCACTATGATCGCTTGCGTCGCGGCAGGCGTCATCTGGCGCGCCATGGTCGATAGAGATGCGCACCGCCGCTTCGCCGTGGCGCTATGATGCCGCAACCTGACCTCACTGGCATCGCAACGAAGGCATCCGATCTAGTCTGAGTAGGTAATAGATCTTTCTATCGTGTGGTGTATCGCAGTGTCGATCACCCCCCGCATCAAGACTCTTGACAACGAGTTAAGAGGCTCTGCACCCGGAAGAATGCTCGCCCATATAGCGATGGTGTTGATGGCGCGGACTTGCATGTAAGGCAATTTTGCCTTACATCGGCTACTTCGGTGAGGCGAAGCAATGAGCACCCTAACCATAACCGCGAAGGGACAAGTCACGCGAAGCTCCCCGATTGCCGAATCGAGATGAAAGCACTCCAACCGGCCGGCAAGATCTCGGATGTCTTCGATTTCTTGAAAAGAGAGAACGGCCCATCATTGTCGATCGAGGAGATAATATACGCCTCCGAGTGCGCTGCCTGACTCGCGACGCTGGCTTGCTGAGGGTGCGAATCCGCCCGAATGGAAGGTCCCAAGCATGACAGCGGATCTATTGGAACCCCGCCAGGGAAGACCGATACCCCACGCTATAACAAAGCAGATAACGATTCCCACTCAGATCATTATCGTGGAGGAACCATTTGGACGATCGCGACCAGAACTCGAAACATTGATCGATTTTGTCGCGGTGCTCGATACCCCACTTGAAATAGCTTTGGCTAGCCGCTTGCTTCGTGAGCTGCGTTGGGGTGAGAAGTCAGAGTATGGAAACCTCACGTCCCGTCACATCAAATTCCTTGGGCTATCGCAGAAGCTTAAAACTATCGGGCTTTAGAAGCCTCGCCAACAGCTGCTTCGGGTCGCGTCAATATTGTCATGTCCGCTTTGTCGTCCGCTATCCACGATACCGGACACTACCATGCCCAACCGAGACTCCATCCGCTTATCGCCTTCCTGCGTTCGATCCGCAAACAATGAGCACAGCCGCCGCAGCTCTCGCGTCCTGACTTCAGCCGATTTGGCGAACATGACGTGGGTTTGCAGCCGCCAAAGTCCGCACCGTTCCGAACACCTAAAGTGCTGCTGGGTGCTTCGCACGGTTTTTATCAGATCGCACACTTTGGCGAAGAACGGTGACGCGGCGGAGGCAGCCGACCGACGGATCTAGTGCAGATGAGGCCGTGGACTCATTAGCGCGCAGCCATAGGCGGATGGATGCAAGCTAGACAAATGCGAGGTAGTTGGCTTCGGGCTCATCATCGCGTGTTGCGACGCGCCGGCAGTGCTTTAGCCTGTTGAAGAACCGCTCGACCAGAAGGGGGCTGAGTCATGCTTGGCTGCCTGCTTCAACGAGCTTGGGTCCAACGGCGGTCTGGTCGCGACGCGCCTGAAAGCAGACGCCCTATCTCACTTTGAGTTCTTCGGCTCGTGAGGCGACTCTTTGCTCCAAATCGAGTCGCAATAGCGTCGGAGCAAACTTCTGGCCTAAGTGCGCAACTTTCTGAAGAATTGCCGCACCTCTGCCACCATCACACCGGGCTGCTCCCAGAACGCGAAATGGCCGCCACGCGACATCTTGGTGTAGTGAACCAGATTGAAGCTTCGTTCCAGTGCGTTTCTTGGCGGGTTGAGGAGCGTTATTTCGTGCGGCGAGGAGGCAAAACCGGTTGGAACAGTGACTTTACCATCGGGGGCCCCGAAATCTTCGTTCAGCCCCCGATAAAACCAGGCCGCCGTACCGATGGTGTTGGTCACAAGATAAATCATCACGTTCGTGATGACTTGCTCTTTCGTAAAAACCGGCTCCAGCGCCGGTGAATCGCTCCAGGCTTTGAGCTTTTCGACAATCCACGCTGCTACGCCAATGGGGCTATCGCTGAGCGCGAGTGCCACCGTCTGCGGTTTGTTGCGTTGTTCACGGGCGTAATCCAACTCCGCCCGTCGATGGGCGGCCAGCGCCCGCACGTAAGCACGCTCTTCGGGTGTCTGTTCCGACTCGGGAGGCAATGGTGCGGCGCTGATGGCGATCCCGTTGAAATGCAGGCCCACAAGTGAGCTGGGATACATACGGCCGAGTTGAACCTGGATATCGTTGGCCAAGTCGCCGCCCTGCGCGCCATACTTTGCGTATCCGAGCGCGCCCGTCATGAGTTGATTCCAGAGGGCGGCTGTTGTCGCGGGGCCGATGGGTTTACCTTTCGGCTTGGACGAAAAACCATATCCTGGCAGCGAGGGTACAACGACGTCGAACGCATCTTCCGGTGAATCGCCATAACTTGCCGGGTCGCTCAGCGGGCCGATCGCCTGCAGAAATTCGAACACCGATCCCGGCCATCCATGGGTCAGGATAAGCGGCATCGGCTTCGGCCCACGTCCTTTGACGTAGTAAAAGTGGATATCGTAGTCGTTCACGCGCGCGACGAATTGCGGATACCGGTTCAGATTCTTTTCCGCTTTGCGCCAGTCGTACTTCGTCGCCCAGTAGTCGGCGAGCGCCTTCATGTAATCCCAGTCAGTCCCGTACCGCCAATCGTTGCCGTCAAGCCGGTCCGGGAATTGCGCGTCCCGCACACGATTGAGGATCCGGTCGATTGTGGCTTGCGGAACGGCGACGCGGAATGGCGTCAAAGATTGTTGCATGGAAATGCCCAGGCTTCTGATTGACGATGGCTGATGCAGGCTTTGATCCAAGCCACGAATGATGCCCCATCACTCGTACGGGAGATACTGTCACGCGAGGTGCGTGCAGGCAAAGAATCCGCCGGCGGGAATGTTTGCACCTGTGCCTCATGCAACCTCGGGCGATTTCCGCATTCCCGCCGCTGTTCGGCATTGACAGGACATCCGTCGGCCAGCCGCTTAACGAGTACACGGCCTAGCCACTCCTACGGCAATAAAGCCTATTCCCGCCAAAACGGCTAACGCGCCTCGTAGAACGCGTAGTAGGGAGAGAGCGCGAGCGCGCGGCGGTCGCGCATACGTTGCCGCCAGATGTCGAGCAGGGCGAACGCTCGGCCCAGGCACGATACTGGCTGCCGGGCGGCACTCACGCACGGCGCGGTGGAGTGGCGGTGCCATCGAGCGCCCGGTCATGGCATGCTCCCGGCGAGCCCGGCTAGCGCATCGAGGTCGGCGACACTTGGCCCGCTAATCGCGAGAAATGCGGCTTCGACAATTAGAACGGCGAGGAACAATGTCACCGCGATCAGTGTCGCCGGATTGGCCGCTCTGGGCGGCGCCCCGCCGAGCGGACGTTGTTCGGCTCCTCGCGCGGACATGGCGTGGGTCGTCATGATTAGTCTCCTTCAACAGGCGCACTATGCACTCCCGCAGAAACTAATGCTTTGGGCACTTCCGAATAATCCGCGATATGGTAATCTAATTCATCACCATCGGTGATATGTGTGGCGATGCAGGATCTGCGGACGGTGGCGATCTTCGTGAAGGTGGCGGAGCGCTTGAGCTTCGTGCGTGCCGCCGCTGACCTCGGCATCACCCAGTCGGGCGTGAGCAATGCCGTTAGCCGACTGGAGGACCAGATCGGCACCCGGCTTCTCGCTCGCACCACGCGGCGCGTCAGCCTGACCGAGCACGGCGCCGCGTTCTTCGAGCGCTGCCGCCAAGCGCTGGCCGAGATCGAGGAGGCGGAGCTGGTGCTCAAGGACGCGCAGCTCAAGCCGTCCGGCACCCTGCGCGTCGACATGCCGGTGTCGTTCGGGCGGCTCAAAGTGCTGCCACTCCTCGGCGCGTTCCAGGCGCAATATCCTGAGATCAAGCTGCGCGTCACCTTTAACAACCGTTACATCGATCTCGTCGAAGAGGGCGTCGACATTTCCGTGCGGCTTGGCCACCTGCAGGATTCGAGCCTCATCGCACGGCGCCTGACCGGCACGCGTTTCAGCGTGGTCGGCGCGCCGGGCTATTTCGCCAAGCACGGCAAGCCTAAGCGGATCGATGATCTGGCGGCACACGACTGCCTGGCATTCACGTATTTGGAGACGCGTCTTGCCCGACCGTGGCGCTTCATTGACGGCGGCGTCGAGAAAACCTTCACGCCACAGGGCACCATGAGCTTTAGCGACGGCGCGGCGGTGTGCGACGCGGCCGCCGCCGGTTACGGCTTGGCGCAGCTCCAGGGTTATTTTGCTGACGCGCTGATCGCCAGTGGTGAGCTCGTCGCAGTCCTAGAAAAACTCAAGCCGGAACTCGAGCCGGTCTGGCTCGTCTACCCGCAGACCCGGCATCTGTCGCCGAAGGTGCGCGTGTTCGTCGACTTCATGGCGGCAGAGTTCAAGGGCGGCGCTAGTGCGCCTCGCCAAGCAAAGAAGAACACACCATGAAATGGCATTTCCAACAGGGTTTCAAACAGGAGGGGTTAAGTGCTGGCGCGCCACGGTCGATGAAGATGGGCACTATTGCTTCGCCGTGGCGCTATGGTGCTGGAGCCTTGCGCGCGCTCAAACCGACAAAATCTGCAACGGGCTGTGCTCTGCACTACGCCTCATGGCCGGCTATGTCCCCGATTTCGCAGGATGGTCGCTCCTGGCCACTCACCTCGCGAGCTATGGACGCCCCAGGCGTTTTCGTGCCACCATTCGCACATCATGATCCCTTTCAGGCCCATCCGAGCCCGAGCCGAAAAGCGCAAAGGCGGGCCTGAGGCGTTGAACCGCCTGCTGCCACCAAAGCCCAATCCCAAGGAGCTCACCGACTTTGAAGACGATCGCGTTCTATCGGAGATGACCAGACGGGTATTTTCAGCCGGCTTCGCGTGGAGCGTCATCGAGGCTAAATGGCCCGCTTTCGAAGAAGCGTTTCTGCGCTTTGAGCCGGGCCGACTTTCGCTTCAACGTGATGAGTTTTGGGACGGGTTGATGAACGATGCGCGCATTGTGCGCAATGGCGCCAAGATCATGTCTGTGCGCGCCAACGCCAGCTTCGTTAGAGACGTGGCGAAAGAGCATGGCAGTTTCGGCAAGCTCCTGGCCAAGTGGCCATCCTCGGACGAAATCGGATTGCTTGAGCTCCTTGCGAAGCGCGGCAGCCGGCTTGGCGGCAATACCGGCCAGATGCTGTTGCGATTTCTTGGCTGGGACGGGTTCGTGACATCCAAGGACGTGGTTGCGTGCCTACGTGATGCCGGTCTCGATGTGGCAGACGCAATCACGTCGAAGCGCGATCTCGCTAAAGTGCAGGCACAGTTCAACGCTTGGGCCGAGGAGACCGGCCTACCCTTTGTGCACCTGTCTCGCATTTGCGCGATGTCGATCGGCGAAAATTACGACCCAGACAAGCTTGCAAGTTTCGCTGGCGCTGACGACTGACCATTGGCTTGGCCCAAGTTGCCAGCTGCCAGCTTGTCCTTGGTGCGCCCGAAGAGCGTCGTTGGCGCCCCCAGAAAGCGTCGCACCAGTGAATTTTGCAAGGGAATCAAATTACCTGCAAGTTCTAGCAGCATTGCGGACCACGTTTGCTCGATGTGAGCTCTTCATAGTTTGACCCGGACGAGACAAGGACTAGTAGAGCTGCGCCTTGATCCTTTCCGGCGCCTCGCGGTCATAGGTCTCGCCGCCAAGGCGTCCTTTGCTCAACTCGGCGATGATGGTGCCCGTCGAGGGCAAGCTCGCGCGGTCGATTTTTGCAGCCTCGTCCCAAAGCTTCGACCGCACGATCGCCTTGGAGCAGTGGAAATAGATGCTGTCGATGTGAACAACGAGCACGCAGCGGGGCAGCTTCCCGTTGACGGCGAAGCTTTGCATCAATTCGGGGTCGAGCGAGATTGCAGCCCGGCCATTCACACGCAGTGTCTCACCGATTCCGGGAATGAGAAACAGCAGCGCCACCCGCGGATCGCGCACAATATTGCGAAAGCCGTCGATGCGATTGTTGCCCGGCCGGTCGGGAACGGCGAGCGTCTTGTCATCGAGGATGCGTACGAACCCCGGCGCATCGCCCTTGGGCGAGCAATCCAGCCCTTCCGGTCCTGACGTCGCGACGGCGACGAACGGCGCGGCCTCGATCAGCTTACGGTAGCTGTCGTTGATATGATCGATCTCCTTGATCACGGAAGCCGGTGATTTCTCGCCATAGAGCGTTTCCAGCTGCTCCATGGTCGTCACCAGGTGACCGTTTGCGTTCATTTGGACCCTCCCTCTCAATTCGCGTCGTCGACCCAATGCGGAAGTCGGCTCTACGAGGACGCGGTGCAACCGGTCAGATACCCTCCGGCAGCGGATTGCCTCGCGTTTCGGACAGAAACAGGGTGTTGGCAGCGTAGCCGAATCCGGCGAAATTTGCGATCAGAGTGCCGGCCAAGAGCGGCCCTACGAAGGCAATCAGACGCGGCATGTTCATGGCGAATGCCATTCCGGTCGCACACACCCGAGTCGGGAACAGCTCCGGTAGCCAAACTGACAGGCACTTAGCCGCGCCCCGGATCAGAGTTGCGCCGCGGCGCCAATCCGAGCTGCGTGAAGTCGATACGCCACCGGATACAGCCCGTCCGGAGGCCTCATTTGAGCTGATCGCCGAGTGAGTGGACTCGTCTGTTGGCGCGCTACGGCCGCGACAGGCCCCACTAGATCGCAAAATGGAGGACAAACATGAGCATCGGCGCCGTCGCCCCGGTTTTGTGGTATCGCTCACTTGACCGCAGTCATTGGAATACGCTCCTCGCGACTATCTTGGCTGGCTGTTTCACGGCTACGAAGCGTAACCGTCTGCATGCGAGGGGATAGCAGATACAGCGTGATGACGAAAACCGCGTAGGCCAACATCAAGAGAACGCCGACGAACCAAGCCGAGCGCCCACTGCTGATGATGAACGCTGCGACCACCGTCGCGGTGAGTACCATGACCACCGCGCGACAGCCGTGGTACAATATCGTGCGAAATCGTGCAGTGGCACGCCACGGTCGATGAAAATGGGCAATACCGCTTCCCCGTGGCGCTATGACACGACATCCGGATTTATCGAAAATTGTCCCAACGTGGTCGTTTCTCCGCGGAAGCACTGCGCCGAAAGTGCCTGACGCGGGCCTTCATGCTACTTCCAACGTGGGAATAGCGTTGATCTTCTCCCCGAGTTCCTGCTTGGCCTGCTGCAGATCCTAGCGCTTCTGTAGATTGAGCCACAGGTCCGGACCGTTGCCGCTCAGCTTCCCGAGCAGCAACGCCATCATTGGTGTCACCGGCTGCTTTTCCTCAAGGATGTCATGGAGCGTCTGACGCGACACGCCGAGCTGCTTGGCGATCTCCGTCTTGGGCCGATCCGGCGCCGGCAGAATCTCTTCGCGCAGAAGTTCGCTGGGGTGCATGGGCGGTAAGCCGCGCCTCGGGAGTTTCTTGGTCATCGAACCTTCCTGAGTGATAATCTTCTAGATCGACGTCGATTGTATTACCTTCCAACCAGCCGAATGTGATTCGCCAGTTTCCGCTGGCGTTGACTGCATAACGGCCTCTGTCGCGGCCGACGACTGCATGAAAACGGAAGCCAGGCAGGTTCACGTCCTCAGGCCGTGATGCGTCGTCGAGCGTGCGCAAAATGTTGGCGATACGCCTCATGTTCTGCACGCTGAGCCGGCGCCTGTCTCTGGTCGCAAAGAAGCGTTCCAGGGCCTTGTCTCTGAACGACCGGATCACGCCAAATAATGTAAGCCAGCGCCTTACAAATGTTAAGCGCTGCCTTACGACAGTCAGCCCCACCTCGGCTTCGGGACGTCAAACTGCGCCCGGAGCCCGACGTCTCGCTAGAAGATTGGCACTATTGCTTCGCCGTGGCGCTATGATGCCGCAATCCGCCACGCGCGCCAATTAGCAAAACTGCAACGGCCTTCGATCCAGCACTGCGCCTCTAAGAACCCCATAATGCGGGGTGGCTCGTTGACCCCTCAATACCGGCC
>Ga0187783_10002525_pt1 | contig 13584 bp, 10 predicted proteins | sample 1015_SJ02_MP02_2_FD_132471 | JGI IMG/M metagenome (GOLD analysis project Ga0187783, IMG submission 132471) | Tropical peat soil microbial communities from peatlands in Department of Meta, Colombia - 1015_SJ02_MP02_20_MG | ecosystem: Environmental > Terrestrial > Soil > Wetlands > Peat | place...
CCGGACGAGTACCGCAAGCACGTGGAGAAGGACGCGACCCTGGAGCGGCAGTTCCAGCCGGTATACGTCGAGGCGCCTTCGCCGCAGGACACCGTGGAGATCCTGCGCGGCCTCCGGGAGCGGCACGAGATATTCCATGGCGTCCGGATCACCGATTCCGCGATCGAGGCGGCGGTCGCCCTGTCCGACCGCTACGTGTCGGGGCGGCACCTGCCGGACAAGGCGGTCGACCTGATCGATGAGGCGGCCAGCCGGGTGCACATCGGCATCGAGTCCGCGCCCCACGATCTGGACCAGGTCACTCACGCGGTCCGGCAGGTGGAGATCGAGCTGATAACCATGGCCGGGAGCGGGGCCGACGCGCCGCCCAGGCGGGCCCGGCTGGAGGCGGACCTGGCCGGGCTGCGAGCGCAGGCGGCGGAGATCACCGGCCGGTGGCGCGCCGAGCAAGCGGCCATCGGCGCGATCCAGCAGATCAAGCAGGACCTGGCCGCCAGGCGGGCGCAGGCCGCCGAGTATGAGCGCTCGGGCGATCTCGCCCGGGCCGCCGACGTCGGATACGGGCAGGTCGGCGAGCTTGACCGCCGGCTAGAAGCCGCCGTCAAGGCACTAGCCGAACTCCAGGCCGCGGGCGCCATGGCCAAGTCGGAGGTCGACACCGAGGAGGTCGCCGCGGTGGTCAGCGCGTGGACCGGAGTGCCGGTGGCGCGGCTGATGGAGGGCGAGGCGGCCAAGCTGATCCAGATGGAGGACGTGATCCGGCGCCGAGTGGTCGGCCAGGACGACGCGGTGCACGCCGTCTCCGGCCCGATCCGGCGCAGCCGGGCCGGCCTGTCGGACGGCAACCGGCCGATCGGGACCTTCCTGTTCCTCGGCCCGACCGGCGTGGGCAAGACCGAACTGGCCCGGGCCCTGGCCGAGTTCTTGTTCGACGACGAGCGCGCCATGGTCCGCATCGACATGGGCGAGTACCAGGAGCGGCACACGGTGGCCCGGCTGATCGGCGCCCCGCCCGGTTACATCGGGTTCGACGAGGGCGGCCAGCTCACCGAGGCCATCCGGCGGCGGCCCTACGCGGTCGTCCTGCTCGACGAGATCGAGAAGGCCCACTCCGACGTGTTCAACACCCTGCTCCAGGTACTGGACGACGGGCGGCTGACCGACGGGCACGGCCGCACCGTCGACTTCACCAACACCTTGCTCATCATGACCTCGAATCTGCGCCAGGATCCCAAGGACTTCTTCAAGCCGGAGTTCATCAACCGCATCGATGAGATTGTCCGGTTCCGGTCGCTGACCCCGGCCGACCTGACCGAGATCGTGCGCATCCAGCTGGGGCAGTTCACCGCACGGGCCGAAGGCCTCGGCCTCAAGCTGATCGTCAGCGAGGCCGCGCAGGCGTGGCTGGCCGCCCGCGGCTACGACCCCGACTACGGCGCCCGCCCGCTGCGCCGGGTCCTGCAGCGGGACCTGGGCGACTGCCTCGCGGTCCTGCTCCTTGACGGCACCTTCCACTCGGGAGACACCGTCCGCATCGCCGTGGCGGGCGACCGGCTCAGCTTCTCGTAACCGGGCTCATATCCAGGCCCGAGGAGTCAGGGAAGTCGGACGGGCGCAGCCGGCAGAGCCTGGACGGCCACCAGTTCCACCGCCCGATCAGCACCACCGCCGACGGCACCAGTAGCGTCCTGACCAGGAAGGTGTCCATCAGCACGCCGAGCGCGAGCCCGACGCCGACGTCCACGATCGTCCTGACGTTCTGCTGCCCGGCGCTGCCCGAGCCCACGATGGCCAGCACCCCGAACGTGCCCGCCAGCACCAGCCCGGCCGAGGTGACCGTGGTGCCGGTGACATTGAGCGCCCGGCTGACCGCCTCGGGCAGCGGCAGCCGGTGAGCCTCCTCCCTGATCCGGGTCATGACCAGGATGTTGTAATCCTCGCCGAGCGCCAGCAGGAACATGAACAGCAGGAACGGCAGGATGAACGTCAGGCCCGGCTGGCCGGCCGCCTTGTCGAACACCAGGACGGTCAGCCCGAGGGCCGAGAAGTAGGACAGCACCACCGAGACGATCAGGTACAGCGGCGCGACCAGGCTGCGCATCACCAGCGCGAGCAGCACCGCGATGACCGCCACGGCGATGGGGATCACGGTGCGCAGGTCGCTGTCGGACAATTGCGCGACGTCGTAGGTGAACGCCGCCTGCCCGGTGACGCCGTACGCCGACGCCCCGGCCGCCCGCGCCGCCCGGGCGGCGTCGGCGCGGATGGCGGGCACCGCCTCCTCCGCCGTCGTCGTGCCGGGGCTTCCCGCCGCCAGCGAGGTCGCGAACGAGATCGTCTCCCCGTCTGTGCTTACGTACGACCCGCTGGCCCGGTAGGCCTGGTACGCAGCCAGGCGTGCCCGCGGGATCCGCGCGCCGGTCGCGGCGGTCAGCGCGCGCGGCGGCCCGTAGGCGGCATGCAGGGCGGCATACTCCGCTGGGGTCAGCGGCATGCCGTTGGCGTCCAGTGGCCCGGACACCGCGGTGAACTCCGGGTCGGCGGCCAGCTGCCGCTCGGCCGCGGCCACCGGGCCCGCGGCCGCCCAGGCTGGCTGGCGCAGCCGGAGCACGATGACGGTAGGGTTGGCCGCCGCCTGCGGGAAGTGCTCGGCCAGCAGCGCGTTACCCAGCGCGGAGTCGCTGCCCGCTGGCGCGGTCACCGCTCCGCCGAACCCGGAAGCCACGTAGCTGAACGAGACCACCGCGAGCGCGCCGAAGACGACCAGCCCGGCGACCAGGGTCACCACCGGCCTGCGCACGATCCTGGCGCACACCGGCCCCCACCACCCGGGCCGTCCGGTGCCGGGCCGGACCGAGGACGGCCAGAACGCCACCGGGCCGAAGATGGCCAGCAGCGCGGGCAGCAAGGTGAGGCCCGCGAGGAGCATCAGCCCGATGGCGATGGCCAGCGGGGCGGCCAGGCCGGAGTACAGGCTGAAGGTCGCCGCGGCCAGCGACAGCAGCGCGGCGATGAGGATGCCCGCGGAGAACGTGATGGTTTCGCCGACCCGCGCTACCGAGAGCACGATCGCCTGGTGGCAGGCTAGCCCGCTTCGCATCTCCTCCCGCACCCGGAACATCAAGAACAGCGCGTAGTCCGTGCCCGCGCCCAGCACGAGCACGATCAGCAGCAGCGAGGCGATCTGCGACACGCCCAGGCCGTGCACGGCGGCCTCGGCGGTGAGCCGCTCGGCCACGAGCACCACCAGCAGGGCGGGCAGGACGGCGATCAGCGGCGCCATCGCCGACCGGAACACCACCATGAGCAGCGCGATCACGAAGATGATCGAGAACCACTGGACCTGACTGCCGGTCTTGGATGAGGTCGCGTTGGTGTCCACCCGGGTCGCCACCGGACCCGCGGTGTGCGCGGCCAGCCCGGCGGGCAGCGCCGTGGCCCGGATCGTATCCCGGAGGCCGGCCACCAGGCTGGCCTGCTGGGAGGTGGCCAGCCCGCCGGACTGGGCCAGGGCGGCCAGCACCGTGAGCTGCTCGGCCCGGCCGTCGGCCGATTGCCCGGCGTCCCGCACCGAGGTCACCCTGGCCACCCGGGCCAGCGCGTCCGACAGCCGCGCGATGGCGGCCTGGTCGGCCCCGGTCAGCGGCCCGCCGGTCCGCGCCGCCACCACGGTGACCGCGGTCAGCGAGGCCCCTTGGAGGGGCGAGGCCAGCTGGGCTGCCTGCTCACTGGGCGCGCTGGCCGGCAGGAACGTGGTGTTATCGCTTTGCGTCACGTTCGAGAGCGACGGCAGCAGCACCATGGCCGCGATCGTGCCGGCCACCCAGGCCGGCACGATCGCCCAGCGGAAGCGGACGGACAGCCGCCCGGCCACGGCAAAGAAGGCACTCACGGAAGCTATCGTCGCCGGCGAGGAGGCGGAATAGTTAGACCGTCAGCAGCGTAAAGTTGCTTCGTGGCAGATCCGCACGGACCCGGGGCCTACCGCCCGGCGCCGGGCGAGATTCCCGAGTCTCCCGGTGTCTACCGGTTCCGTGACCCGCGCGGCCGGGTGATCTACGTCGGCAAGGCGAAATCCCTCCGCCAGCGGCTGAACTCCTACTTCGCCGACTTCGCCAGCCTGCACCCGCGCACCCAGGCCATGCTGAGCACGGCGGCGGGGGTGGACTGGACCGTGGTCGGCACCGAGGTGGAGGCCTTCCAGCTCGAGTACTCATGGATCAAGGAGTTCGACCCCAGGTTCAACATCAGGTACCGGGACGACAAGAGCTATCCGTACCTCGCGGTCACCATGGGCGAGGAGTACCCGCGGGTCATGGTGATGCGCGGCGCCAAACGGAAGGGCACTAGGTACTTCGGCCCGTACAGCCACGCCTGGGCCATCCGCGAGACGGTGGACACCCTGCTCCGGGTGTTCCCGGTGCGCACCTGCTCGGCCGGGGTATTCAAGCGGTCGGGCCAGATCGGCCGCCCCTGCCTGCTGGGTTATATCGGCAAGTGCTCGGCGCCGTGCGTCAAGCGGATCAGCGCGGAAGATCACCGCGCCCTGGCCGAGGACTTCTGCGACTTCATGGCCGGGCAGACGGCCCGGTTCGCCAGCAGGCTCGAGGCGGAGATGAGGCAGGCCGCACGCGAGGAAGAGTTCGAGCGCGCTGCCCGGCTCCGCGATGACCTGCGGGCCCTCGAGCGCGCGATCGAGAAGCAGGCGGTCGTGCTCGGCGACGGCACCGACTGCGACGTGATCGCGCTGGCCCAGGACCAGCTCGAAGCGGCTGTCCAGGTGTTCTACGTGCGCGGCGGCCGGGTCCGCGGCCAGCGCGGCTGGGTGCTGGACAAGGTCGAGGAGGTCACCACGGCCGGCCTGGTGGAGAACTTCCTCGGCCAGGTCTACGGGGACGCCCCGGCAGGCGCCGAGGCAGTCAACGCCGGCATTCCCCGCGAGATCCTGGTGCCCGAGCTGCCGCCCGACCCGGACACGATGACGCAGTGGCTGGCCGAACGCCGCGGCGGGCCGGTCAGTCTGCGGGTACCGCGCCGTGGCGACAAGAAGGCCCTGCTCGAGACCGTGGCCCGCAACGCCGGCGAGACGCTCACCCTGCACAAGACCCGCCGCGCCAGCGACCTGACCACCCGGAGCAAGGCGCTGAACGAGATCCAGGACGGGCTCGGCCTCGACGATGCGCCGCTGCGGATCGAGTGCTACGACGTATCGAACCTGCAGGGCACGCACGTGGTCGCGTCCATGGTCGTGTTCGAAGACGGCCTGGCCCGCAAGAGCGAGTACCGCAGGTTCGCGATCAAGGGCACGAGCGGCACCGACGACATCTCCGCGATTCACGAGGTGATCACCCGCCGGTTCCGCCGCTACCTGGCCGAACGCGAGAAGACCGGCGAGCTGGACACTCTCGGTGACCCGGAAGCCGCCGAAGACCAAGATCACGATCCTTCCGCCGAACGGCCCGGCTTCACGGCGCAGAAGAAATTCGCTTACCCGCCCAACCTGGTCGTCGTGGACGGTGGTCCGCTCCAGGCCGACGCGGCGGCGCGGGCCCTGGCCGAGCTCGGCATCGACGATGTCGCCGTGTGCGGCCTGGCCAAGCGGCTGGAGGAAGTGTGGCTGCCGGGCGAGGAGTACCCGGTCATCCTGCCGCGCAGCAGTGAGGGACTGTACCTGCTGCAGCGGGTGCGCGACGAGGCGCACCGGTTCGCCATCGCCTACCACCGGCAGAAGCGGGCCAAGGCGGCCACCGCGAGCGCCCTCGACGAGGTGCCGGGACTGGGCCCGGCCCGGCGCACCGCGCTGCTCAAGCACTTCGGCTCGGTGCGTAAGCTCAGGGCTGCGAGCGCTGAGGAGATCGCGGCGGTGCCGGGGATCGGCCCGCAGCTGGCCGCCACGATCGCGGGAGCGCTGGGTTCCGACCAAGCGGGGGAGCGCCATGAGACCGGCTGACGACCCGGCGGACATCGTTATCATCACCGGCTTGTCCGGGGCGGGGCGGTCCACTGCGGCCAAGTCGCTCGAGGACCTGGGCTGGTTCGTGGTCGACAACCTGCCGCCCGGCCTGCTGCCCACAATGGCGGACCTCGCGGCCAGGTCCAACGGCGCGGTCACCAAGATGGCCGCGGTGGTCGACGTGCGCAGCCGCGCGTTCAGTACCGACCTGAAGTCGGCCATCAGCGACCTGGGCGCGCGCCGGGCATCCGCGCGCGTGGTGTACCTCGAAGCCGTCGACGACACGCTCGTGCGCAGGTTCGACAGCGAACGGCGGCCGCACCCGCTGCAGGGCACGGGCCGGGTCACCGACGGCATCGCGGCCGAGCGCGAGCTGTTGCGCGAGGTCCGCGGCGACGCCGATCTGGTCCTCGACACCTCCCGGCTCAATGTGCACGAGCTCCGGGCCAAGATGCGGGACTACTTCGGTGGCGGCACCGCGGCCGGGCTGCGGCTGAGCATCGTCTCGTTCGGCTACAAGTACGGCCTGCCGGTGGACGCCGACCTGGTGGCGGACTGCCGTTTCCTGCCCAACCCGCACTGGATCGCCGACCTAGCCCCCCTGAACGGCCAGGACGAGCCGGCCCGCGAATACGTTCTTTCGCGGCCCGGCGCCCAGGAATTCCTGCACCACTACGCGGAGCTGCTCCGGGTCGTGCTACCCGGGTACGAGCGCGAGGGCAAACGGTTCGTCACCCTCGCGGTGGGCTGCACCGGCGGAAAGCACCGCAGCGTGGCGGTGGCCGACGAGCTGGCGGCACGCATCGCGGACGCAGGGGCAGACGTGCAGGTGGTCCACCGCGACCTGGGGCGGGAGTGAGCCGCTGGTGACCGGCGTTCGGACGGTGGCCCTCGGGGGCGGTCACGGACTCGCGGCGTCGCTGGGAGCGCTGCGCAGGGTGACCGACCAGCTCACCGCGATCGTGACCGTAGCCGACGACGGCGGGTCCAGCGGCAGGCTGCGCAGCGACTACGGCGTCCTTCCCCCCGGAGACCTGCGGATGGCGCTGGCCGCGCTGTGCGGCGACGACGAGTGGGGCACCACCTGGAGCAAGGTCGTGCAGCACCGGTTCGGCCATCCGGCCCGCGGTCCCGGAACCGCCGGGGCATCCGGAGGCTCCGGGGCGGCTGAGAGCGGGCTCGCCGGCCATGCCGTCGGCAACCTGCTCATCGTGGCGCTGTGGGACCTGCTCGGCGACACCGTGGCCGGGCTGGACTGGGTGGGCAGGCTGCTGGGCACCGGCGGCCGGGTGCTGCCGATGGCCGCGGTGCCGCTGGACATCGTGGCCGAGGTCGTGGGCGCCGACCCGGCCCGGCTGGATGAGGTCACCATGGTCCGCGGGCAAGCGCAGTGCGCCACCACGCCGGGCCAGGTGCGGTCGATCACGCTGCTGCCGCCCGACCCGCCCGCGGTGCCCGAGGCGGTCCAGGCCGTGCTCGACGCCGACTGGGTGGTGTTCGGCCCCGGTTCGTGGTTCACCAGCGTGCTGCCGCACCTGCTGGTGCCCGAACTTGCCCGCGCGCTGCACCTGACCACGGCACGGCGGCTGGTGGTCCTCAACCTGGCGCCTCAGCCGGGGGAGACCGAAGGCTTTTCGCCGCATAAGCACCTGGAAGTCCTCGCCGCGCACGCGCCGACGCTTACGGTGGACGTAGTACTCGCGGACACCAAGGCCGCTGGTGCCGGTAACCTGGCCGATCTGGAGAGGGCGGCGAGCATGCTCGGAGCCCGGCTGGTCATGGCCGACGTAGCCGCCGCCGACGGCACTGCGTGCCATGATCCCAAGCTCCTGGCCGGGGCGTACGCGAAGATTCTCGGCGGTCCGGGCCTGGCTGCCCAGCACGAACGGGGGAGTGACGCCGCATGGCGATGACCGGTGTGGTAAAGGACGAGCTCAGCCGAGTCCAGGTAATCAAGCCCTGCTGCCGCAAGGCAGAGGTCGCCACGCTGCTCAGATTCGCCGGCGGGCTGCACCTCTCGGAGGGCCGGGTTGTGATCGAGGCCGAACTCGACACCGGGGCGGCGGCGCGTCGGCTGCGGGCGAATATCACCGAGGTGTTCGGGCACCCGGCCGAGTTTCTCGTGCTCTCGCCGAGCGGCCTGCGCAAGGGCAACCGGTACCTGGTGCGGGTGGACAAGGGCAAGGCCGGCGAGAGCCTGGCCCGCCAGGCCGGGCTGATCGACAACTTCGGGCGGCCAGTACGCGGCCTGCCGCGGCAAGTGGTGTCCGGTGCCGCGTGCGACTGCGAGGCCGCCTGGCGCGGCGCGTTCCTCGCCCACGGGTCGCTGACCGAGCCGGGCCGCTCGATGGCCCTGGAGATCACCTGTCCAGGATCGGAAGCGGCGCTCGCCCTGGTCGGCGCGGCGCGGCGGCTGAAGGTGCACGCCAAGGCGCGCGATGTTCGTGGCGTGGACCGGGTGGTGATCAGGGACGGTGAGGCGATCAGCGCCATGCTGACCCGGCTCGGCGCGCACGAGGCGGTGCTGGCCTGGGAAGAACGGCGGATGCGCCGCGAGGTCCGGGCGACCGCCAACCGGCTGGCGAACTTCGACGACGCGAACCTGCGACGCAGCGCCCGAGCCGCGGTGGCGGCCGGTGCCCGGGTGGAGCGCGCCCTGGAGATCCTCGGCCCGGACGCGCCGCAGCACCTGACCATGGCGGGCCAGTTGCGGATGGCCCACCGCCAGGCCAGCCTGGAAGAACTGGGCCAGCTGGCCGACCCGCCGCTGACCAAGGACGCCATCGCCGGCCGCATCCGCCGCCTGCTGGCCATGGCCGACCGTCGGGCCGGCGAGCAGGGCATCCCCAGCACCGAGGCCTGCCTGACCGCCGACATGCTCCCCTAGCCCCGCCGCTGCACGCCGCTGTGCTCGGCGGCCCGGACGGTGAGGCCAGGGGCCGTTCGGGTCAGTGAACGTGTCTTTTGATAAGGTCTAGACCTCAGGAGTCCGTGCGTGCCCGGTACCGGGGCCCAGACGGGCTCCGCACCCGTGGATCCGGGGCCGCCTCCCGGCGATCACCGGGGCGGCGTCCGATAGTCTCGGTCCGGCGGAGGTTACGGTCTTCCGGGCCCTTCGTCCCTACCGATCACGGGGATCGACAAGGAGATTCAGTCATCGTGACAACTCGCGTGGGAATCAACGGGTTCGGGCGCATCGGGCGCAACTTCTGGCGTGCGGTCAACGCGTCCGAAGGTGATCGCGGCATCGAGATCGTCGCGGCCAACGACCTCGGCGACATCGCGACCATGGCCCACCTGCTCAAATACGACACCGTGCTCGGCACCTTGCCGGTCGGCGTGTCGGTGTCCGGAGACACCATCCGGGCGGGCGACAAGACGATCAAGATCCTGGCCGAGCGGAACCCCGCCCAGCTGCCCTGGCGCGACCTGGGCGTGGACATCGTGATCGAGTCCACCGGCAGGTTCACCAATGCCGAGGACGCACGGGCGCACCTGGACGCGGGAGCGAAGAAGGTCATCATCTCCGCGCCGGCCAAGGGCGAGGACATCACGATCGTGATGGGCGTCAACGACGAGGCGTACGACCCGGCCACGCATAACATCCTGTCCAACGCGTCCTGCACGACCAACTGCGTGGCGCCGCTGGCCAAGGTGCTGCTGGACAACTTCGGGATCACCAAGGGCCTGATGACCACCATCCACGCTTACACCAACGACCAGGTCATCCTGGACTTCCCGCACAAGGACCTGCGCCGGGCGCGCGCCGCCGCGCAGAACATCATCCCCACCACGACCGGGGCGGCCAAGGCGACCGCGCTCGTGCTGCCCGAGCTGAAGGGCAAGCTGGACGGGCTGTCCCTGCGGGTGCCCGTGCCCGACGGCTCGGTGACCGACCTGGTCGTCGACCTGGAGCGTGCGGTGACCAAGGACGAGGTGAACGCCGCGTACCGGGCCGCCGCCGAGGGTTCCCTCAAGGGGTATCTGTACTACACCGAGGACGCCATCGTGTCCTCCGACATCGTGGGCTCGCCCGCGTCGTGCACCTTCGACGCCTCCCTCACCATGGCGCTCGGCAACCAGGTCAAGGTCATCGGCTGGTACGACAACGAGTGGGGCTACTCGTGCCGGCTCGTCGACCTGACCGTCCTCGTCGCCTCGCGGCTGCGGTAATGCGGTCCGTCGATGACCTGGAGGTGCTCGGGCGGCGCGTGCTGCTGCGGTCGGACCTGAACGTCCCGCTGGACCTGACCGGCACCGGGGAGATCACCGACGACGGCCGCATCAGGGCCAGCCTGCCGATGGTCAGCAAGCTGTCCGACCAGGGCGCGCGAGTGATCATCCTGGCGCACCTGGGCCGGCCGGAGGGCGCCACGTTCGCCGAGCGCGCCGCCGTCGGCCCGTCGCTGCGGCCGGTAGCGGACCGGCTCGGCGAACTGCTGGGGCGCCCCGTCGCGTTCGCCACCGATGTGGTCGGCCCGTCGGCCGAGCGCACCGCGTTCAGCCTGGGTGACGAGGATGTCGCGGTGCTCGAGAACGTGCGCTTCGAGCCCGCAGAGACCAGCAAGGACGACGCCGAGCGGGCCGCATTCGCCGAGCAGCTGGCCCGCTTCGGCGAGCTGTACGTGGACGACGCGTTCGGCGCTGTGCACCGCAAGCACGCGTCGGTCTACGACCTGCCCGCGCTGCTCCCGCACGCCGCAGGCGACCTGGTCCGAGATGAGGTGGCGGTCCTGCGCCAGCTGACCACCGATCCGGCGCGCCCCTTCGTGGTGGTGCTCGGCGGCAAGAAGCCGTCGGACAAGCTCGCCGTGATCGGCAACCTGCTGGGCCTGGCGGATCGCATCCTGGTCTGCGGCGGCATGGGATACACGTTCCTGGCCGCGCGCGGCTACGAGGTCGGCAACTCGGTGCTCGAAGCCGACCAGATCCCCGCGGTCAAGGCCGTGATGAAGGAGGCGGAACGGCGCGGCGTCGAGCTCGTGCTGCCCGTCGACCTCGTCGCGGCGACTCACTTCGCGCCCGATGCCGAGCATTCCGTGGTGCCGGTGACCGAGTTCCCGGCTGACCGCGAAGGCATGGACGCGGGCCCGCAGACCCGGGCCCTGTTCGCGGAGAAGCTGGCCGACGCCAAGACGGTGTTCTGGAACGGCCCGGCCGGGGTGTTCGAGTTCCCGGCCTTCTCGGCCGGCACCCGCGCGGTGGCCGAGGCGGTCAGCCGCGTGGACGGGCTGACCGTGGTGGGCGGCGGCGACTCCGCCGCGGCGATCCGGGCGCTCGGTATCGACGAGAACGCGTTCGGGCACATATCGACGGGCGGCGGCGCCAGCCTTGAGTACCTCGAGGGCAAGACGCTGCCCGGGCTCACCGCCCTGGAGGACGGCTCGTGACGTCCCGGCCGCGCCGCGCTGCCGGGGGCCGGCAGCCGCTGATGGCGGGTAACTGGAAGATGAACGAGAACCACCTCGAGGCGATCGCGCTCGTCCAGAAGCTCGCGTTCACGCTGACCGACAGGGACTTCGACCTCGTCGAAACGGCCGTGCTGCCGCCGTTCACCGCGCTGCGCAGCGTGCAGACCCTGATCGAAGGCGACAAGCTGCGGATCTCCTACGGCGCGCAGGACCTGTCCCCGGACGACTCCGGCCCGCACACCGGCGATATTTCCGGTTCGATGCTCGCCAAGCTGGGCTGTGAGTACGTGCTGGCCGGGCACTCCGAGCGGCGCCAGCATCATGCCGAGACCGACGAGCTGGTCAACGCCAAGGTGCAGGCGGCACTGAGATGGGGGCTGACGCCGATCCTCTGCGTGGGGGAGGCGCTCGAGGTCCGCCAGGCCGGAGAGCACATCAAGTACTGCATCGGCCAGCTCGACAGGTCGCTGGCCGGCGTCCCGGCCGCCGACGTGGCCGCGATGGTGATCGCCTACGAGCCGGTCTGGGCCATCGGGACCGGGGAGGTGGCCACTCCGCAGGACGCACAGGAGATGACCGCGGCGATTAGGTCACGGATTTCGGAGATTCATGATGCCGAGACTGGCTTCAATGTGCGTATCCTGTATGGCGGGTCCGTTAAGCCCGGCAACGTCGCGCCGATCATGGCGCAACCGGACGTCGACGGCGCCCTCGTCGGCGGCGCGAGCCTCGACGCCGGGCAGTTCGCTCAAATCTGCCGGTATCGTGAACTGGCAGCATAGGCATTCGTCGGCAGGAGATGGATAACTCCAGATGATCATCGCGCTCTCCGTTATCCTGATCATCACGAGTCTCGTGATGGTCCTGCTGGTCCTGCTGCACAAGGGTAAGGGCGGCGGCCTGTCTGACCTGTTCGGCGGCGGGGTGTCCTCGACCCTCGGCTCCTCCTCCGTCGTCGAGCGAAACCTGGACCGGATCACCATCTTCTTCGGCATCATCTGGTTCATCGACATCATTGCTCTCGGCTGGCTGATCAATCACTAACGCGTACGTCTTCCCGCACCGAAGTTCTGGGTTAACAGCTCTATGGCCTTCAAGGGGTGATCTGTGAGTAGTGGCAACGCCATTCGCGGCAGCAGGGTCGGCGCGGGACCGATGGGGGAGGCCGAGCGCGGCGAGTCCGCACCCCGTATCTGGGTGTCGTTCTGGTGCGCTAACAAACACGAAACGCGGCCGAGCTTCGCGACCGACGCCGCTATCCCTGAGACGTGGGAGTGCCCCCGCTGCGGCAACCCTGCTGGCCAGAACGAGGAGAGTCCGCCGGCTCCGCCGCGAGTAGAGCCCTACAAGACGCATCTCGCCTACGTCAAGGAGCGCCGCAGCGACTCCGACGGCGAGGCCATCCTCGCCGAAGCCCTGGCCCGTCTCCGTGGCGCCTCTGCCTGACGACGCGCACGGCTCCTCCCGCTGACGCCCAGTCGGGGTTCGCGATGAGACCCCGGTTACGCCCCGTTCCAGCGTGGCGAAGCCGGGGTCTTGCCGCGCTCCGGGCGAGGCGGCATGTCGAGATCGGGAAGGAGCGGTGATGCTGACCACGACGGCGATCCGAAGCCGGCCAGGCAACCCGCCGCACGCCCGCGTCCCGGGCGGGAGCACTAGCCGTGGCGACTGAGAGTGATCTCCCGGCCGCCCGGCACGACCTATCGGCAGGCGGGGACATCATGGACCGGGTGACCGGGTGCGCCCGGGAGGCATTGCGCGCCTACGGCTGTCATCCCGATGCGTCCATCGAGCTGCTCAACGTCTCGGAGAACGCGACCTTCCTGGTATCCGATCCGGAGGCCGGGCCGTCCGTGCTGCGCGTGCACCGGCTCGGCTACCACACCGAGCAGGAGATCGTGTCCGAGCTGGCCTGGATGGACGCGCTACGCACGGAAGCGGGGGTGCGCACGCCGCTGGTGCTGGCCACCGCCGACGGCCAGCGGGTGGTGACGGTGGCCGAGCACGCCGGACCCGGCGCGGCTGCCCGGCACTGTGTGCGCTTCGAGTTCCTGCCCGGCACCGAACCAGGCGCAGAGCCCGGAGGCACGCTGACCAGCGACCACTTCGCCGAGCTCGGCGAGATCACCGCGCGGATGCACCGGCACGTCCGACGCTGGCCCCGGCCGCCCTGGTTTACCAGGTTCCACTGGGACTACTCGGCAGCGTTCGGCGAGCAGG
>Ga0187783_10002526_pt1 | contig 13583 bp, 14 predicted proteins | sample 1015_SJ02_MP02_2_FD_132471 | JGI IMG/M metagenome (GOLD analysis project Ga0187783, IMG submission 132471) | Tropical peat soil microbial communities from peatlands in Department of Meta, Colombia - 1015_SJ02_MP02_20_MG | ecosystem: Environmental > Terrestrial > Soil > Wetlands > Peat | place...
ATGCCGTAGGCACGCTCAAAGACGAGGCGACCGCGCTGCTGAATGCGCGCGACCGCCGCGGTGAATTGCGTACCACACGCGCCGTTCAGGATGGCGTCGACGCGGTGGAAACCGGTCATCGTGCTAGGTTCTTCGTCCTTCGACCGGCAGGTTGCCGGTGGGCATGCTGCCGCCGAAGAGCACGTCGGCCAAGCCGCCGATCGAGGCTTGGTCGTCACCGTATGCGGCGAGCAGATGGCGCGCGTTGCCGAAGAGCGGCACGTCGAACGGCTCGAGCAACGAGGCCACCAACGCATCGGGATAGCGTTCGACGATCTGCGCGACCGCTTGCGCTTGCGCGGGATGGAGATGGGCGCGTCGCGATAGCAGCAGCGGACGGCGCTGGCGCACGTCGAGCACCTCGAGCAAGGTCCGTATTTCGTGTGCTTGCGGATCGAGCGATACTGAGATTGCTTCGAGCGCGGGCGCTTCGTGCTCGAGCTTGGACGGCGGTCCAAACGAGACCGCGACGCTGGCCAACGGATCGGCGTGCGGCACGCCGCGCAGCAGCGTGACCGCTCGCCGCGCGATTTCACGCCCGATACCCGGATGGGGCGCAAACGTGTCGAGCGGCAACGGCGCTGCCCCAGATTGGCGCAGCCGCAGCACGCGCGCATAGGCCTCGTCGAGCCGTTGCCGCGGTACGCGCGCTTCGATTGCAGCGCAGGCTGCGTTCGCTAAATCGAGGTCGTGGCTGAAGAGCACCAAATCGGCACCGGCCACGAGCGCTTCGACCGCGCTCTCCACCGAATCGCGTTCGCCAACCGCTTTCATCTCCAAACAATCCGTGATCAAGGCGCCGCCGAATCGGAGCTCGTCGCGCAACAGATCGCGCGCGATGCGGGGCGAGAGCGTCGCCGGCCGCTTTGGGTCAAACACGCGAATCACGACGTGCGCGCTCATGAAGGCCGGCGCATCGCGGGCAACCGCAGCAAACGGCGCGAGGTCGCGCGCCCGCAGAGTCGCTTCATCAGTTTCGACGATCGGCAGGGCGAGATGCGAGTCAACGGCCGTCGAGCCGTGTCCCGGAAAATGCTTGTAACATGGGAGAATTCCACCCGAGCGAAGGCCGTCTGCGAAGACAGCGCCGAGCGCCGCGACGCGCTGCGGATTCGATCCGAACGATCGCGTCCCAATCACCACGTTGGCGGGGTCCAACGCGAGATCGAGCACCGGCGCAAAATCCAGAGTGCAGCCGGCGCGGCGCAGGTCGAACGCCGTCTGCTCGCCGGCACGTCTGGTAAGCTCGATATCGTCGGCTGCGCCGAGCGCCATCATCGGCGGCATCGGCTCGACGCCGTTGCGCAATCGCTCGACCGCGCCGCCCTCCTGATCTATCGCGATGAGCGGCTGCCCGTCATCATGTCGCGAACGCAGCGAATCGGTAAGCGCGCGCACGCGCTGCAGCGGCGCATCGTCGCCGGGAAAGAGCAGATAGCCGCCAAAGCGCGGCAGCTGCGGATCCAAGGCCGTGCCGGTGATCCCGACCATGACGACGCCGCGCGCCTCGACTGCGTTCACGCGATTGCCAACCCGGTGGCCGGATCGAAACGTCGAAGCGCCGCGGCCGGCAGCTCCAGCGCGACCAGATCTCCGGCGCGCGCTTGCGCCGATGCGGTTACGCGCACCGTCAGCAATCCACGCTCGGTCTCGACGTCGAGATACGCATCGGCTCCGATGCTTTCGCGCCGCGCAACGCGTCCGCCCACCGCTGCGCCGGCGGCAAGACGAATCGCTTCGGGGCGAATTCCCACGATGACACCACCGGATTCGAAGAGATTCATCGGCCGATCGCCCAGAAAACGGGCGACCGTCAACGAACGCGGCGAGTCGTAAACGCGCTGCGGATCGCCGACATCTTCGATCCGGCCCTCGATGAGAACGGCTAGCTTGTCGCCGACGCCCATCGCTTCGGCGTGATCGTGAGTGACGTAGAGAATCGGCCCGTCAAAACGCGCGCGCACGCCAAGAACCTCGTCGCGCACGGAGCGCCGCAACGAGGGATCGAGATGGGCTAGCGGCTCGTCGAGAAGCAGCGCGACCGGATCGGAGAGCAGCGCGCGCGCAATCGACGCGCGCTGCCGTTCGCCGCCCGACAGTTTGCGCGGCCGGCGATCGAGATAATCGGCGACGTGCAGCGCCAGCGCAGTTTCGACGACGTTGCCATCGTTGAGCTTGCCGCGGCGTAGCGCGAAGCGCAAATTCTCGCGCACGGTCATGTTGGTGAAGAGCGCGTCGTCTTGGGCGATCAGGGCGATGCGGCGCTGCTGCGGATGCTGGTTGCGGATCGATCGTTCGTCCAAGCCCACGTCGCCGCTACGCGGGCGCAGCAATCCGGCGACGATCCGCAAGAGCGTCGTCTTCCCGGCGCCGGACGGCCCGACGACGGCCAGCGTGCAGCCACGCTCGACTTCGAGGCAAACGCGCTCGAGCGCAAGGCGCGGTTCGCCCGGATAGCCGAAGGTGAGGTCACGGACCCAAAGGACCACGCGTTAATCGTTGATGGCGCGATATTCGTCGCGCGCCGCCGAATCGCCCGAGCGCGCGCGGGCGATCACGTCGCGCAAGCGCGTCACCGTTTGGTCGTCGGCCTTCTTTCCGGCAAGGACCAAGCGCAAGGCAATCAATGCCAGGTCGGGCGTGCGCGCACCAAGCCGCTCCATTCCCTCATAAAACGGTGCGGCTCCATCGGCCTGCGGGCGATTCTCAAGCAGCGCGCGTACGACGTCGGCTTTGGAAGGCGTCTCATCGAGAAGATAGCCGTCGAGCAAATCGAAATCCATTGCCGATGAGCTTCGCCGTGCGTGCCGGTTTGCTTTGCTTGGTGATGTTCGGCACGCTGGGAGCCGGCCGGAACGGCAACGACGTCGTGCGCCTGCTCCAACGCATGCGCGACGCCGCAGGGCCGGTTTGGCAGTCGCATTTTGTCTCCGTTTCTCGCTTGACGCTTGGCGGCCAGCAGAAGGTGGTTTCGAGCGACAGCGAGGGACTGCGCATCACGGTGCGGCACTGCATCGGCGAACTCTGCAGCGGCAGCTATTTCGACGGCGAGCATCTCTACTCGGTGAACATGAACGGCACCGCACTGCCCGAATCGCCCGAGCCCGAGCCGTTCCTGCGCTCGCTTCGGCTAGTGGCGTCGCTCGAATTCCTCTCGCCCGCGTTTTTGCAGCACGGCGGCCGCGTCGGCGGCGCGGGAAACGCAACCTTCGGCGGCAAGCTCTACCGAACGATTGCCATCGGCGACGCCGATTCCGTGCCGTTGCGACTCTACGTGGATCCGCAAACGGCGCTGATTCGAGTGGCCCGCGAGCTGGGCGGAACCGAGACCTTCGAATACCGCAACTTTCGCCGCGTCGGCGGATTCGTGTTGCCGTTTGAAGTATTGCACGACGGCCAACCGTTCGAACGTTACGACGACCGCGCGCTGGTCTCGTCGGCGTTCGCACCACCGCACGGTCCGTTGCCGTCGTTGAAAGGACCGCCGGAGCCGGTTGCCACCGATCCCAACGCGGTGACGCCGATCGTGGACTGCAGCGTAGGAGGCGTCGCGGTGCGGTGTTTGGTGGATACGGGAAACTCAGGGCTGTCGATGAGCTCCGAGCTCGCGAGCCGGCTCGATGCGACGGTCGTGGGGGACTATCAAGTGCTTGGCTTGGGCGGCTACTCGACCCAAGTCGTGCGCGCCGGTCCGTTGCGGATCGGCAATGCGACCTATCCCGAAGCATACTATGCCGTGCTCACCGACTTGCGGCGTTACGGTTACGACGTGGTGCTGGGAGCCGACGTGATGGCCGGAACGGGTTTAGAAATGGATGGCAGCCAGATACGGTTTGCAACGACGGTGACGCACAGCCCGATTTCGATTCCACTCGTCTTTGAGAATTTCGTGCCGACCGTCAGCGTGCAACTCGGCGCGGTTCCGGCGACGCTCGCGGTAGATACCGGCGACGAGTCGAACATCAACCTCGCGTACGACTTTTACGCCAAACATTCGAATCTGTTCAGCGTCACGCAGCAACGCTCGGTGAGCGGGATCGGCGGGAACAGCATCGAGCTGCTCGGCCAGATACCGCAGGTGACGATCGGCGATTACCGCACCGGCCCGCAACGCATCGGAACCACGCAGACGCTGCACGGAACCGCATTCGGGCATCTGGGCGCGGCGTTCTTGCAGCAGTTCGTCGTACAGTTGGATTATGCCGCGGCGGAGCTGCGGCTTATTCCCAGGACGTGATACATGCGGACCGAAAGGTGAAACGATGAAAACGTCGCGCAGAATGAAAGTGCCGGTGGTTATTGTGGCCGCGCTGATCGTCGGCGGCTGCGGAGCCTACGCGCAGCCGTACGCCACGGCTCCTTTGAATCCCGCGCAGCAGCTCGCCCAAGGGTTTCCCGCGCCGCTTCAGGCACCGCTAGGAGTTCGTTCCAGCCGGCAACGATCGTGGATGGCGCCTGACGCGAAGCACAAGCAACGTTTGCTTTATGTCGCCGATGAAGCTACCGGCGACGTTAACGTCTACGATTATCCTAACGGGAAACTCGAAGGCACGCTGACAGGCTTCAACGCTCCATCGGGCATGTGCACCAACAAAGCCGGCGAGGTCTTCATTCTCAACGGCGGCGGGTTCACGATTGACGTGTACGCGCACGGAGGCAGTGTGCCGATTCGCACGCTCGAGCTGCCGGGTTATCCGGAGTTTACCTGCTCGGTCGATCCAACAACCGGAAATCTGGGGCTGGGCACCTTCGACGGCAGCTGCGGCGAGTGCGCCGGCTTGATCGTGGTATTTGCCGACGCGCAGGGAACGCCGACGACCTACCAGCCGTCGGGCCAAATTGGTTTTCCCGGATGCGGTTATGACGAGCACGGTAACTTGTATTGCAATGCCTACAGCAGCGACGACCACAAGTTCTTGCTCTTCGAACTTCCCAACGGCAGTACGAACGTCGGCCAGATTGCGGTAAGCGGGAGCAGCAGTTTAAAGGCGGGGCCGGTGCAATGGGACGGCGAGTATCTGGCAATCGGCTCGGGCGCAGTCGGGACGATCTATCAAATCGCGCTTTCTGGTTCGACCGGAAGCGTTGAAGGCTCGACGCAGCTCGACGGAACCGGTTGGGTTTGGCAGTTTTGGATTACGAAGCTGGGCCCGCAAAACCGGCTCCGGCAAGGCAAACGAATCGTCGCGCCGACCTACGGCGGAAGCAACTCCGAAGTTGGCTACTGGAAGTATCCCGCCGGCGGCGACGCGACCTTTGCGATAACCGGCTTCGCGCAACCCGACGGCGCGACGATCAGCACGCTAAAAGAGCAGTGACCTAGAGTAAGGGCATGGGCTTCTTCGAGCGGCCCGATCCGAGGCTCGCGCAGTGCGCGGACCCGGCGCCGGTTGCCGCGACCGCGCGCGCGCTAACGCGCCACGCGCTGGCCCTTGCGATCTGCGGCGCAACCCTGCTGACTGCGTACGCCGCAGATATCTCTGTGGGGTTGCACGAAGCCGCGACGACGCGCGGACGGCTCGCGCTGGCTGGACTCTACGATACGGTCACGATCGTTCGCGACCGGCGTGATATTCCGCACATTCGCGCGCACAACGAGCACGATCTCTTTTTTGCCGAAGGTTTTGTTGAAGGCTCCGACCGGCTCTTCCAGCTCGACCTAACGCGACGTTACGCGTACGGGCGTCTGGCCGAAGTGCTGGGACCAAAGGCGATTCCCTACGACGAAACACAGCGCGCGGTAGACATTGACGGCATCGCGCGGCGACAGCTGCGCGCGCTTTCAGGCGCCGATCTCGCCGCGGTGGCGGCATTCGCGCAAGGCGTGAACGCGGCGGCTGCGACGCAACCGCTGCCGGCAGAGTTTCGGATGCTGCTCTACCATCCGGCGCCGTGGACGGAACAGGATTCGGTCGCGGTTTCGATCGTCGCTTCGCTTGAGCTGGCGGATTCGTGGCACGCGATCTTCGCGCGCGACGCGGTCTGGCGAACGCAGGGGCCGCGCTGCTTCGATGCGCTCATGCCGTTATCGGACGCGCGCTACGACGTGGACGTCAACGGAGCGAACGACGTGCAACGTTCGCGATTGCCTCATGTTTCGTGCTCGGCGTCGAGCGTTGCCGCGCACTCGCGACCGGTGATCGGAAGCAACGCGTGGGCGGCGGGTGCGGCTCGCTCCGTTGACGGCGATGCACTGCTGGCCAACGATCCGCATCTCGACCTGACGATTCCCGGCATTTGGTATCTGGTAGACCTGCAGTCGCCGCAGCTGCACGCCGCGGGAGCGACGGTTCCGGGAATTCCGGGCGTGGTTTTGGGCCACAACGAACGGCTGGCGTGGGCTTCCACGAATGCCGCGATGGCAACGGCCAGCATCTTCGACGCAGGTCGCTTGCGGCGCGGCGGGTGGGTGACGGAACGCTTCCGCGTGCGCTTTTCGCACGAGGTTCGCGTCGCATACTATCGAACGGCCCGTGAGTTTTCGGTCCCCAACGAAAACAAGCCGAATGCAGTCGCGCTGGTGCGCTGGCCGGTTTATGCGCAGGCTCGCTCGACCATCGGCACCGCGCTGGCGCTCGATCGCGCGCGCGACCTCAGCGAGGCGCTGCGAATTCTCGCGAACTATCCGGGCTCGCCGCAGAATTTCATCCTAGCCGACCGGCGCGGCCAGGTGGCCTACCACGTTGCCGGCTTGGTGCCCGACGATCCGGCCTGGGACCGCTACGTGCACGCGGCGCGCGATCTGCGCGCCGTTTACGCACCGATTCCGTTCGCGCGGCTACCCGGGACGGGGCCGAGCCGCAACGCGATTCTGATTTCGGCCAACAACAAAGCCTACGGGTCAAACTATCCATACCGTCTCTCAGCGCAGTTCGAGCCGCCGTATCGCGCGTATCGCGTCGCAGCCTTGCTGCACGCGCGCCCCACCTACGACGCAGTGTATTTTTCACGGATACAGCTCGATACGCTCTCGCCGATTGACCTGGAAATCGCGCGCGACATCGTGCGATTCGCGCGCAGCGATTCGCTGTCGCGCGGGGCGGCGCAGAATCTCGCTCTGTTGGCGGGTTGGGACGGGCGTTACGAACCGGAATCACGCGCCGCCGCGCTCGAGCACGCACTACGACTCTCGGTTTTTGCCGAGGATTCGGAGTTTAGCACGCGTTTGAACCAGTTGCGCAGCGCGTCGGCTTCCGCACCCGAACTCGGCGCAGATCTCGCTGGAACGCTGGGATATGCGTTCAACCCTCGTCAGCCGTGGGGCGAGGCCGGCGGGATGCGGATCGAGCATCTGCTCGCGCCGCTGAACTTTGGATTTCTCAACGGTGACTGGCTTCCGGGCCAAGGCGACGAGTACACGATTCATCTGCAGGAGCCGGGAATCGCGCAAGGCTTCCGCGCGGTCTGGGACGTGGGCGATTGGGATCGCGGAGGCATCGCGATTCCCAGCGGCGAGTCGGGAGAACAGGGTTCGGGCCACTACACGGATTTGACGCGGCAGTGGGTGGCGGGCGTGCTCGAGCCGCTGCCGTTCGGCGCGGCGGCGATTCGGCGACAGGCGCGAGGAGTATTGGAGCTCGAGCCTACGAGCCCAGCAGCGATTCGACCGTAGCGCGAACCGCGTCGTCCTGCGAATCGCCGACTACGATCTTGCGAAGCTCGCCGCGCCGATCGAAAAAAAGCTCGGTCGGCCATGCTTGTACGCCGAAGGCACGCCACAGCGAGAAATCGTCATCAATGGCGACCGGCCACCCGATGCCCTGACGCGACAAGCTTTGTTCGACGTACGCGCGCGATCGCTCGGCCGGCGTTTCCGGAGAATGGACCCCCACGATGCGCAAGCCGCGAACGCGATCCTTAGCGTAAAGCGAACGCAGCGTGGGCACGACGTTCTGGCAGTTCGAACAGTCTACGGTGAAGACGTCGACCACGACCACGTAGCCGGCGAGGTCTTGCGCGCGTACGCGGCCGTTGATCCAGTCGGCGGCCCCGTTGAGCCGCGACAGCGCCGGAGCGGAGCCCGATCCCGCCGCAGCGACTAAAGTGACGACCACGCCGGCGAGGACGGCTAGACGGCAGTTCATGGCTCTGATACGCCCGGCTGCCTTGTTCGGATGAGTGCGAGCAAGGGGGCTGAGGCGCTGCGATGCCGTAGCCCCAATTTTTAATCGTGCGATTGTCTCGTATTCAAGTAATTTTGGCCGCGATCGTTGCGGCCGCCATCGCGGTGAGAATTCCCTCGATACTGCACGAGGGGCTTTGGCGAGACGAAGCTTACGTTTACGTTGACCTCATCGCGCCGACGTTCAAAGAGTTCTTCCACCGCGTCGTCGAGACGGAATATCATCCGCCGCTCTATTTTCTGCTCGTGTACGTCTGGGTAAAGCTTGCCGGCATTAGCGAAATCTCGCTCAAGACGCTGCCGCTTACTTGCAGCATTCTCACCGTTCTCGCGGTCTACAGGCTGGGAAGGATCGCCGGCTCGCGGGCCCTTGGGCTCTTGGCAGCTGCGATGTACGCGCTGAGCCCGGTTGCGATCGAACAAGCCGGAAATTACGTCTATCCCCCGATGGCGCTGCTCTGCACGGTGCTGGCCGGCCTTGTGATGTCGGCGCGGCGCGAGCCGCTGACGCCCACGCGCTTTGGGGCAATCGCCGGCGTAGCCGCGCTGGCGTTTTACACCCACTACGCCGCGCTCTTTTACGTGCCGATGCTGATGATCTGGGCTTTCTTCTCACCAAAGGGTCTTCGTCACGGGGCGGCCGTTGCCGGAGCGCTGCTGCTTGGGTTCGTGCCGTTTGTGTTGTGGGTACCGACATTCCTAAGCCAGCGGGCGTCGTATCACGTGAGGATTCCGGATCTCGGCGCCAAGCTGACATTCCTAGCCGGAGCAATCGTGCAGTCAACGCCGGTTTGGACGCACGAGTTCATGGCGCTGTTTCTGATCCTCGCGGCCGCGGCGTTCGTCTTGGCGCTGCGCTCGCCGCGCCGACTCAACCCAGATGCGAGCGCGATGGGCGCGATTTTTATAGCCTCGCTGCTTGTAGTCTCGGTGACCAGCACGCTGAACATCCGGTATATCGCAATCTTTGAGAGCCTGTGGTGCGTCTTTCTGGCCTCGCTATTCGTGGATTCGGTCGAGATTCTAAGGGCGCGCTATCCGGCATTTTGGCGGCCGTGGGGAGTCGTTATTGCGGTGGTGCTCTGCGTAGTGTTCGTCTTCGAGGACGCGACGTTTGCACGCCATACCACGCTGGTGCCAAAGTCAGGCATTCGGACGTTCGTCGCAGCGCAGCCGCTGGATCGCGACACGCTGTACGCCGTGGCTCCGGATTATATGACGGCGACGTTTGCATTCTACGCGCGTGACGCGGACGTTGCTTATACCGGCGTACCCAACATTGACCACCCCGAGATCTTCCGCTTTGCAACCGTGTCTCGCTGGCGTCGGCCCGGCATCGTTGAGGAAGCACTCGCGAATCTGCAGCAACAGGTTCGACCGTACTCCTACCTGGATCTCATCGTCAACGAGAATTCGGGTGAAGATAACGTGAAGCGGCTAGAGCAGGCGCTGGCGCAGCGATACGCTTTGGTTTGGCATCAGTATTACAGCGGCAAATTCGAGCCGATCACGGTCTACCGGTTCAGAACCTAGCGTCTCAAGCACGGGTGCATGACTGGATCGCGCGGTAAAAACAAGAGAGAGGCACCATGCACGCGCATCGACCCCGCGCTTTAATCGCCCAGCGCAGGGCGGCCTACATAATCGGGCAGCGCGACAAGGTGGGCGTCATCATGCTTCGTATTTCGCCCTTCGTCCTTCGACTGCGCTCGCTACGCTCGCTCCGCTCAGGATGACACGCTTAGCGCGCTTCGCTCACCCTTCGACAAGCTCAGGGTGACACGATCACGAGCGCGGCGGCCAGCGGGGTGACGATGGCGGCAGCTCAGGAAGATCGCGGAAATCTCCACGCGGCGGCGCCCACGTTTCGATAACGACCGCACCGTCGGGTCCAGCCGCCGCGGTATGCTCGGCATTTCCCGGAATAACCCAGCCCTCACCAGCGTGGACCGTTCGCTCGACTCCGTCGATCGTGAAGTTGAGCGAGCCCGCAACGATCAGGCCGACTTGCTCGTTGTCGTGCGCGTGCGACGGCAGCGCCGCTCCGGGCTCGATCTCGACGACCGCGAGCGTGATTTTATCGCCATGATACATGCGGGCTTGATATCCGCTCCACAAATCCTGTCGCGGAAGCGAGTTCAACGAATAAAACACGTTACGATTCCTTGATCGCTTCGACGTCGAGGACGATCTCGATCTGCGGGCTGACCACGACGCCGCCGTCGGGCATCGTGTCGTTCCAGTTGACGCCGAAATCGTAGCGATTGATGCGCGTGCGGGCGGTGAATCCGGCCCGCGTCTTCGGGCCTTTGTCTACGCCGTCTTCCCACCACGGCGTCAGCCAGGTGCCGAGGTAACGCGCACTCAGCGTAACCGGATGCGTGACGCCGCGCAGCGTCAGGTCGCCGGTGATGCGATAATCCTCCGGACCGATCAAATCCACGGCGGTGCTCTTGAAGCGGATCTCGGGATATTGCTCGCAGCTCAAGAAATCGGCGCTGCGGAGGTGATCGTCGCGCATCTGCACGCCGGTCCAGCAGGTCTTGGCCGCGATCGTAGTTTCGACGGCAAGCTGACTCGGATTGGCCGGATCGAAGTCCAGCAGGCCTTCGACGTTTTTGAACGACCCGCGGACCCAGGTGACCATCATGTGCCGGGCGCGAAACTCCGCCGCGCTGTGCCCCGGCTCGAAAACCCATTTTGCCATATCAGCAGAAACGCGATGACGCTCGGGGTGGTTTCGCCCGTCGCCGCGTCGAATGAGAGCGCCCCCTCAAACACAAAGGAGAACTGCACAATGTCGTTTCTCAAATTGCGCGACGGCACCGATCTTTACTTTAAGGACTGGGGAACCGGCCAGCCCATCGTTTTCAGCCACGGATGGCCGCTTCACGCCGATGCCTGGGAAGACCAGATGCTTTTCCTGGCCGAGCGGGGATACCGCTGCGTCGCCCACGACCGGCGCGGGCACGGGCGCTCCAGCCAGCCGTGGGACGGCAACGACATGGACACCTATGCCGACGACGTCGCCGAACTGGTGCAATCGCTCGACCTGCGCGACGCCATCCACGTCGGTCACTCGACCGGCGGCGGCGAGGTGGCGCGCTATATCGGCCGCCATGGAACCAAACGGGTGGCCAAGGCGGTCCTGATCGGGTCGGTGCCGCCGCTCATGCTCAAGACACCGGCCAACCCGGGCGGCCTTCCGATCGAAGCATTCGACGCAATTCGCGCCGGCGTTCAAGCCGATCGCTCGCAGTTTTTCAAAGATCTGAGCGCGCCGTTTTACGGCGCCAACCGCCCCGGCTCGACGGTCTCGCAAGGGCTGCGCGACTTCTTCTGGCTGCAAGGAATGACGGCCGGAATTAAGGCCTGCTACGACTGCATCAAGCAGTTCTCCGAGACCGACTTCACCGAAGACCTCAAGAAGATCGACGTGCCGACGCTGCTGATTCACGGCGACGACGACCAGATCGTGCCGATTGCCGACTCGTCGGAGCTGTCGGTCAAGCTGATTCCGAACGCGCGGTTGGAGATCTATAAGGGCGCCCCGCACGGGCTCTGCTCGACCCTCAAAGACCGCGTGAATGCCGACCTGCTGGCGTTCTTCGGCGCACCGGTTCCACAGAAAGCCGGCGCGGCATGAGCGATGGGGAGCCGCTCAGCTTCGCCACGCATATTCGACCGTTATTCACCGAGACCGACATCGCGCATATGTCGTTCGCGTTGGACTTGGGCAACCGCGACGACGTCGCCAAACATGCCGATTCGATTTTGCAGGTGGTGACCGACGGCAGCATGCCCCCGGCCAACTCGGGCGGAGTGCGATGGACGGCCGAAATGTGCGACACGTTCAAGCGCTGGAAAGAAGCCGGTTGTCCCGCTTAATGGGCATTCAAGCGCCGAGCAATAGCTGGTAGCCGTACGGCGCAGTACTTTCGGGCAAGCGACGGCGCCGGCATCGCCTTCTACGATAGCGGCTCCGGCGCACCGGCCGTCGTCTTCGTTCATGGCTGGCAGGGCGATCGGACCGTCTGGAGCGACGTGATCGCGGCGCTTGGCGACGGCGTGCGCGCGATTGCGATCGACCAGCGCGGCAACGGCGAATCGCGCGCCGCGCACGGGCCGTATCGCTTGGAACGGATCGCTGCGGACGTTGGCGAGTTGATCGCGCAGCTTGGTCTCGAAGGAGCCGTCGTCGTTGGGCACTCGATGGGCGCGACCGTAGCGTTGCGCTTGGCAGTGGATGCGCCCGAACGCGTACGCGGACTCGTGCTGATCGCGCCGGTGCCGGCCAGCGGCGGCGGCTTCTCGGAGAAAGGCGAGGCGTTTCTGCGCTCGACCGCGGGCAATCCGGTCGCAGCGCGCAATTGGCTAGCGCGCACCTTCGCCGGAACGCCCGACGAAGCCAAGCTCGAGCGCGTCTGCGCGATTGCGGCCAAGAACGATCGCGACGCTACGCTGGCCTCGTTCGAGTCGTGGGCGCACGCCGATTTCGCCGGCGCGACGAAATCCATCGGCGTCCCGGTGCTGGTGATTGCGCCCGAACACGATCGTCCCGAGGTTGCCGAAGCCAAGGTTAGCGCCTTGATTCCTAACGCGCAGCACGTCGTCTTGCCTGAAGCCGGACACTACGCACAACTCGAGAAGCCACGTGAGATCGCGCAGTTGATTCTCAGAATGACACAGTAGCAGCATGCCACCGCGTAAGCTGATGTTGGTTCGGCATGCCGAGAAGCAGCCCGACTCAGGACCGCCGCCGTTCGGGGTCACTGCCGACGGCGAACAGAACAAGCATTCGCTGATCGCGCGCGGCTGGCAGCGAGCCGGCGCGCTAGTGCCGTTTTTTCGCATGCCGTGGGCGCCCGGCATCGAGACGCCGGATGCGGTCTACGCGTCGAAGGTCGGCGACGTGGAGCTGATGGCCGACGGACACGACGTCTCGAAGAGCCTGCGCCCGCAGCAAACCGTTACGCCGCTGGCCGATGCGCTTGCGAAAGAACTGCAGACGCCATTTGCGGTCGGCGAAGAGCAAGCACTTGCGGCGCATCTAACCGCGCGCGAAAGCGGCGTCGTGCTCGTCGCGTGGGAGCACAACCACATTCCCGCGCTGACGCAGTTTTTTTCCACACGCGTGCCCGATTCATGGCCGGGCGAGCGCTTCGATAGCGTCTGGCTCCTGACGCGCCGGGCCGACGGCGGGTACGCGTTCCACGAGGTGAATCAGTCGCTGTTGAGCGGGGATGCGCGATGAGCGAGCTCGCCCAGCGCGCGTGCATTCCGTGCCGCGGCGGTGTGCCGCCGTTGACCGATGCGCAGATCGAGCCGCTGCTGGCGCAGCTCGACGACGGCTGGCGCGTCATCGAACGCAGCGATGCCAAGCGCGGCTCGGTCAAGATCCTAACCCGGGTTTATACGTTCG
>Ga0187783_10002527_pt1 | contig 13582 bp, 13 predicted proteins | sample 1015_SJ02_MP02_2_FD_132471 | JGI IMG/M metagenome (GOLD analysis project Ga0187783, IMG submission 132471) | Tropical peat soil microbial communities from peatlands in Department of Meta, Colombia - 1015_SJ02_MP02_20_MG | ecosystem: Environmental > Terrestrial > Soil > Wetlands > Peat | place...
CGCGGCAACCTCGTAGCTTTAGCGCTGTGCCATCGTCACCAGCTAACCAGCCGCGAGACCGGCTGCTCAGCGTCGGCGCGCTCGCCCGCCGGGCCGGGCTGACGCCCAAGGCGGTACGCCACTACGACCGCGTCGGACTACTGCTACCTCACATTATCGACGAGTCCGGGTACCGCTGGTACTCGGTGGCGCAGGTCGACTCGGCTAGGCAGGTCGCTCGCCTGCGCCGACTTGACGTGCCCTTCGAGGAAGTGCGCCGTTACCTGAACGACCCGAGCAGCCTGACTGCCGTATTGGACGTGCACCAGCGGCGGCTGGAGGCCCGGCTGGCCCGGACCCAGCGACGACTACACGACCTAGCGCACCTTCGCGCCGACGGAATGGAGCAGAGCGTGCCAGAGACCGACCCCAAGCTCAGCGACGAGGAGAACCGGCGCATCGGCATCGCGCTGTTCAACGCGACCTGGACGCTAATCGAGAAGGAGAACCGCACCCGCGACGAGGACGACGCCATGCTGCACATGGCCCACGCGTCCCGGCACCATTGGGCTGCGTCAGGCACCGACGCGGCGCATCTGGCGCGCGGCGAGTGGCAGTGCTCCCGGGTGTACGCCATTCTCGGCCGCCCGGAGCCCAGCCTGCATCATGCTCAGCGTGTCCTGGATCTCTGCCAGGAGAACGGCATCGGCGACTGGGACCTCGCCTTCGCCTACGAGGCCCTGGCCAGGGGCAATGCAGTCGTCGGTAACGCGGAGCAGGCTCGCGCGTACACCGAGCAGGCCCTGGCCGCCGCGGAGGGCATCGCCGAGGACGACGACCGCGAGCTGGTGCTCGCCGATCTCGAGACGATCCCCGGGCAGAAGCGGTTCTGGTAGGTGCGCGCCCGACGCCCGGTGAGCCTGGGCGGGGTCGTAAGCAACCAGGCCGCCCGCATGCAGGCCCATCACAACCTGGCTCATCCCAGATGGTGATCTTCGCGAACGCTCAGCCTGGCCGACGCCTCTTCAGCCTCTTTATCCCCGTCGGGATATCCCGGTGACCACCCATGCCCGACCAAGGGCACTGCAATACAAAGCCACGATGACGAGGACCAGAGCACGTTGCAGCGCGGTGCTCTGGGTGTTTGCCAGGAGCGCCACGGCGAGGCCGAGCTGCATCGAGTAGGCCCCGACTGAAATCGCCGCGAAGGCGATATTCAGCGTTCTGGTCGGAGAGCTGCGGGAGAAATTTCCGGCCCGCTTTGCCCTCGGTATCAGCCGCCTGGTGGCCAGCAGGCCGACGATCGCCATGGCGAGGCTCGATAGGCCGAAGACGACTGAGCCCCCGGTCAAGGCCACGATTGAGACGAGGAATATGTCTACCAGGGCAACAAACGCGCTCCCCGCCAGCACAGTTCGCAGCTCCCGAGTTGTGGGGTTCGCGTCATCCGCGTTGACGACCGATACGGCGACGACCAGCAAACCCAGGATGGCAGCGGACGCGCCACCGCTTGTGATGAAGAAGCTCTCATAGTGGACCACCACGACGCACCCTATCGATCAAGCACCCCGAGCGGCGTGTCATCAACCTTCTGGTCCAGTACATCTAGGTGGCGAACCCGCCGACGTACTGTTCCAGCTGCACAAGTCTCGATGGTGCTCGGTCAGCGAATGGTTGCCCATGCCGTGCGACCGTGCCGGCGGGCCAGCCACCTTGAAAGAAATCCGGGAGGCGGTGTCGGATCGGGGCAGAGGCGTTCGTAGCAGGGGTGACCCGCCGCCCGCGAAGGCCGTCCCGAATCACAGGAGATGATCCGAGATGCAGTACCTGTTTTCCGTTATCGCCGGCCCGGTCGGCCTCGCCACGCCGGATGAGATGGCTGCCATCGACGCGTTCAACGACCGGCTCCAGGCCGAGGGCCACTGGGTTTTCGCCGGCGGCCTTGAGTCACCCAGCACGGCGACCGTCATCGACAACCGGGGTGGGGAGGCGCTGTTCACCGACGGGCCGTTCCTGGAGTCGAAGGAATACCTCGCCGGCTTCTGGATTATCCAGGCCCCCGACCTCGACGTGGCGCTCAAGCTCGCCGCCGAGGGGTCGATGGCCTGCAATCGGAAGGTCGAGGTGCGGCCTCTCCGCGGCGAGTAAGCGTGAACGACGTCCGGGATGCGATCACACGGGCCCACCAGGCGGAGTGGGCGCGGGTGGTCGCCTCCCTGACCAGGCGTTTCGGTGACCTCGACATCGCCGAGGAGGCGACGGCCGAGGCGTTCGCGACAGCCGTCGGGCGGTGGCCGACCGACGGCGTACCGCCCAACCCCGGTGCCTGGCTGACCATCACCGCCAAACGCATGGCCATCGACCGGATCCGGCGCGAGTACAAGCGCGACGACAAGCAGAAGGAGGCTCAGCTGCTGTACGACGACGACCGGCCCGAGCCCCTCGGCGCCATCGACGACGAGCGGCTCCGGCTGTTCTTCACCTGCTGCCACCCGGCGCTCGCGATGGAGACCCGGGTGGCGCTGACGCTGCGCATGGTCGGCGGTCTGACCGTGCCCGAGATCGCCCGTGGCTTCATCGTGCGGCAAACCACCATGGAGAGGCGGATCACCCGCGCGAAGGCCAAGATTAGGGCGGCTCGCATCCCTTATCGGGTGCCGTCCGCGGAGGATCTCCCGGCACGGGTCGCCGGCGTACTCGCGGTCCTCTTCCTCGTCTTCAACGAGGGCTATCTGGCGACGGGTCCCGACACCGATCCCATCCGGCACGACCTGACCGCCGAGGCGATCCGGCTCACTCGCCTGATCCGTGCCCTCATGCCGGACGACGGCGAGGTGGCCGGGCTGCTGGCGCTGATGCTCCTCATCGAGGCCCGCCGCACAGCCCGGGTCTCGGCGAGCGGCGAACTGGTCACCCTCGACGAACAGGACCGTGGAGCCTGGGACGCGGCGATGATCGCCGAGGGCCACCGGCTGGTGCGCGAGCGGCTGGCCGCCGGGGTGGCTCCGGGTCGCTACCAGATCCTCGCAGCGATCAACGCCGTGCACACGTCCGCCCGCGACGTACGCGACACCGACTGGTCGCAGGTCGTCGCCCTCTACGACCAGCTCGTCCGCCTCGACCCCTCGCCGATCATCGCCCTCAACCGGGCCATCGCGGTCGCCGAGCTTGACGGCCCCGAGGTGGCACTGGCGGCCGTGGACCGTCTCGAGGACAAGCTGGCCGGCTATCACGCCTACCACGCGACCCGCGCCGACCTGCTGCGCCGGCTGGGCCGCAATCAGCAGTCGCACGACGCGTACGACAGAGCCATCGAGATAGCGGGCAACACCGCGGAGACCGCCTACCTGACACGCCGCCGCGACCAGCTGAGGTAGTGCCCGTGCCAGCTCGCCTGCCCACGCGGCCCGCTTCCGCGCCACAGACGTGCCATCCGGAAGACCACCGGCGTCGAGCTATCGATTTGCTGGCCGGATGTTCGCTGCTTGCGTGATCATCGTGTAGTGACGAGGAGGACGCGATGAAGTACATCATGCTGATCTATCAGGGCACCGCGCTCGAGCGACAGGCCGCGCTGCCCGAGGAGGAGCAGAAGCAGGTCTACGCCGACTACCAAGCGATCAACCAGACTCCGGGCGTCACTCCTGGGCTGCCGATGGGCCTACCCGAGAACGCGACCACCGTGCGGGCGGAGGGCGGCAAGACCCTGACGACCGAGGGCCCGTTCGTCGGGACGAGGGAGGCCGTCGGAGGTTGGTTCATCCTGGAGGCGGAAAACCTCGACGCGGCCATCGAGGTGGCCGCCCGCGTCCCTGCAGCACGCTATGGCGGCGCCGTCGAAATTCGCGCCTCGGAGGTGTACTGGTAGCGACACTCGATCAGGATCAGCCGCGATGAGCGGGGCCGACTTGTTCCGCGCGATGCAGGCCGGCAGCGCAACGAGCCGGTGTCTCCCGCTCAGTCGGATGCTCGCAGTCTCGCCAGGACCGCCGGAGCATGCGGACTTGCCGGTTTGTTGAGAGTGTCCATCACCCCGTACCGGACGAACCACGCCTCACCATGCCGCAGCTTGCCGTGCAGGTAGTACAGCCAGGACCAGGTGCCTCCGTCCAATGCCGGAGCGTCGAACGGACGGCTGCGCGCCGGCCAAGCCGACGTCAGAAGCTCGTAAGGATGACGAGTCGGTGAGTCGCCCGGGTCATCGCGACGTAGCGATCGACCGCTCCGGTGATGCCCGTGCCGAACGACTCCGGGTCTATGAGCACTACCAGGTCGAACTCGAGCCCCTTCGACAATTCCGGGGTCAGCGACTGGATGCGGGACGTCGCGCGGAACGACGGATCGCCGATGACGCAGGCGATCCCGTCGGCATTCGCCGCGAGCCAGCCGTCGAGGATCGGGTCGAGATCCGAAGCAGATCCGTGCCCGACCGGGACGCCGCTGCTGCGGATAGAGGTCGGTACGTTGGCGTCCGGAAGCACGGCCCGGATGACGGGCTCGGCCTCCGCCATGACCTCTTCCGGCGTTCGATAGTTGATGCTCAGCGAGGCCAGTGTCATCTGGTCGAGCCCGATCCGCTGGAGCCGTTGCCGCCACGACTCGGTGAATCCGTACCTGGCCTGGGCGCGGTCCCCGCAAACGGTGAAGCTCCGGGACGGGCAGCGCAGCAACAGCATCTGCCACTCCGCGTCGGTGAGTTCCTGAGCCTCGTCCACGACGATGTGCGCGAACGGGCCAGCGAGCCGGTCGGGGCCGGTGCTCGGCAGTGCGGCCTGGTCGACCAGGGCATCCTGGAAGTCCTCGCCGCGCAGCATCGTCACCAGGCCGACGCCGTATTCTTCGTCGGCCGCCTCGATGAGGTCGTCCACCACCTGGGCCATCTGCTCGCGCCTGGCGGCGACGACCGCAGCCCGCCGACGCTCCCGTCCCGACGCCTCCGGGTCACCAAGACGGTGCCGTGCCGCGTCGAGCAGCGGCAGGTCAGACACCGTCCACGCCCGCGCGTCCGGCCGCTGCAGTTGCCTCACCTCATCGGCGCTCAGCCAGGGAGCGCACATCCGCAGGTATGCAGGCACCGACCAGAGGTCGCCGATAAGGTCAGGCGCTTCGAGCAGCGGCCAGGCCCGGTAGAGAGCAGTAACCAGGTCCCGGTTCCGCCGCAGCGACATGCGGAGCTCCTCGGCCGGGACGTCACCGTCGTACTTGTCGGCCAGGATGGTGACCAGCTCGTCGAGAATCTGATCGCGCGCCTCGTTGTGCGGAGTACCAGGGTCACGCGCCTCGAATGCCTCGGCCCAGTCATCGGCGCTGAGCCAGATGTCCGACCACGGGGTCTCGACCGTCATCCCCATAGCAGGCGGATCTTCGTAGAACCTGACGGCCGGCTCGATCGCCTTCACGAGGTCCGCCGACGACTTCAGGCGGGCCACGCTCGGGTCGGTCTCGATCCCTGCTGTGGCGCCCTCGGCGACGAGGTCCCGCAGGGTGCACGTCTGCACACCGTCCTCCCCGAGGCTCGGGAGCACGTCGGAGACGTAAGCCAGGTAGGGCTGGTGCGGACCGACGAACAGCACGCCGCCCCGGCGCTGACTGAGGCGTGGGTCGGAGTAGAGCAGGTAGGCGGAGCGGTGCAGCGCGACGACCGTCTTCCCCGTACCCGGACCGCCATCGACGACGAGAGTGCCGCGGGATCCCGCGCGGATGATGGCGTCCTGGTCAGCCTGGATGGTGCCGAGCACGTCCCGCATCCGGGCCGACCGATAGCCGCCCAGGCTGGCGATGAAAGCAGACTGATCGTCGAGCGCGGCGTGCCCGGCGAGCCGGTCCAGGGAGAACACCTCGTCCCAGTAGTCGCTGATCCGGCCGCGCGTCCAGCGGTACCTGCGGCGACTTGCGAGGCCCATCGGGTTGGCGTGGGTCGCGCCGAAGAACGGCTCAGCCGCTGGAGAGCGCCAGTCGACCAGCAGCCGGCGACCCGCCGCGTCGGTCAGGCCAAGCCGGCCGATGTACACCGGCTCGGGGATGTCCGCGTGGACCATGCGTCCGAGGCACAGGTCGAGCCCGAAGCGGCGCAGCGTGCGCAGGCGAGCGCTGAGCCGGTGGATCTCCTGGTCGCGGTCCAGGGCCTGCTGACCGATTCCTCCCGGCGCCCGGCGCTCAGCGTCGAGGCGGTCGGACAGGTCGCTCATCGACAGGTCAAGGCTTTTCGCGATAGCCGCGAAGTGCCGTTCGTCGTCGGCGATCAGGTCCGGGTCTGCCTTCCCGGCCAGGCGGTCGGACAGGTCAAACGCGCTGGAGGTCAGCGAACTCACGTCATCAGCTCCGATCTGAGGCCGCCTGCGGCGGCCGCGCGCGGGACGCGCCTGGACTGGAAGTCCGTCACTGGCGGTCACCCACCGGCATGAGCCCGCCCCCGTGTCCGCAGCTCGCACCCCGGCCAGTGATTCTGCGCCGCAACCCGGGTCTTGCCGCAAGACCCTGGGTGCGCTATAGGTTGAAAGTGGCGGGGTGTTTGGCCCTGCCCATCTGCTCTCGTAGTCACGACAGGCAACTCAGCCGGCCTTCGACGTGCTCACCGACACCGAGCCCGTTTCGGCGTGCGCGGAAGCGGTCCCGCCAGAAAGAGATGCCCGGCATGTCGCCGCCGCGCTGACGATTCCGGAGGCGGACTGTCCGGAATATGTGGCACGGTGAGCGTCGGCGCGGCGCGGGGCACGGTCCCTGGCGAGTCGAGGTTCCGCCGCTACGACCGGCGCCGATCGGCAGGGTTGCCAGCCGTCTATGGAGGTTGTGATGCCAGCAGCGCTCGATGGCTTCAGCGGAACGGCCGATTCTGGCCCCGTTATCGACTGGCTCCTCGACGCCGACCCCTCGATCCGCTGGCAGGTGATGCGCGACCTGCTCGACGCCCCGGAGCCGGAGTGGAGCGCAGAACGGGCCAAGGTGCAGACGGAGGGCTGGGGAGCGCGGCTCCTGTCCTACGAGGACAAGGACGGGCAATGGGCGGGTGGCGCCTTCATTCCCCGCGGGTTCAACTTTCAGGAATGGCAGAACGTCGGCCAGCCGTGGACGGCCACCGGACACTCCCTGTCACAGCTGCGGGAGTTCGGTCTCGATCCCTGCTGTGATCGTGCCAAGCGGGCCGTCGAATTGATCGGCGCCAACTCGCGCTGGGACCATGCCGGCGAGCGCTACTGGGACGGCGAAGTTGAGGAGTGCATCAACGGCCGGCTTGTCGCCGACGGCGCCTACTTCGGGGTAGACGTCTCGCCGATTGTCGAGAGGCTGCTCGGTGAACGTCTCGACGACGGTGGCTGGAACTGCGAACGCGCCAACGGCTCGGTCCGCTCGTCCTTCGCCACCACCATCAACGTGCTGGAAGGGCTCCTGGAGTACGAGCGAGCGACCGGCGGCACGCCGAAATCCCGGCAAGCGCGCCAGTCGGGCGAGGAATATCTGCAAAAGCGCAACCTCTTCCGCCGTCTCAGCACCGGCGAGCCGGCCGACGAGCAGTTTCTGTTCCTCCTGCATCCCGCGCGATGGCACTACGACATCCTCCGAGCACTGGATTACTTCCGCTCTTCGGCCATGCTGACCAGCGCTACTCCCGACCCGAGACTCGGCCCTGCGGTTGACCACCTTCGGTCCAGGCGCCGAGCGGACGGTACCTGGCCACTCGACTGGAGCCTGCCCGGTCGGGTCTGGTTCGAGGTGGACGACGGAGCGGGCAAGCCGTCTCGCTGGGTGACCCTGCAGGCGCTGCGCGTGCTCTCCTGGTGGGGTGCGGTCTACGATGCTCCCCGTGCCGACGAGCCGCGGGGGCTTGGGCCGCCGGCTTAGCGGCGCGAGGTTACTGGTTACCCAGCGACATCCATTTCTCCGGCCTGGTCAGCGGCTCGAACCCAGCCTTCGCGTAGATCGCGTGCGCATCGGTCGTGGCCAGCAGGATCCGGCCAAGGTCGTAGGGTCCGAAGTAGTCGCGCACGGCCACGACCAGCGCGCTGCCCAGCCCCTTGCCGCGATCGGGGCGGGCGATATAGACATCACACAACCAGGCGAAGGTGGCGTGGTCGGTCACCGCCCGGGCGTAGCCGACCTGTGTACCCGAGATGCTGGCGTAGGCGCCGAAGTTCACCGAGCTCGCCATCGCCCGGTCCTGCTTCTCTCGAGAACGGCCGAGTGCCCAGTAGGCGTCTTGCGACAGCCACCGGTGGATCAGCTCGGCGTCAAGGCGCGAGGGGTCACTGGATATCTCATAGCCATCCGGGGCGACGAAGGGATCATCGTGCATGCCCCGATTCAACCAGCGTCGGCGAGCGTGCGGTCCCGGCCAGAGCCGGCGACGCGCAACCGGACCGCCCCGTGGCGAACGGGGCGGTCCGGCTTTCCACCGCCGAGCGCGAGTTACCAGAGGCCGGCCAGGTCGCTGGCGAACTTCGCCAGGTTGGGTACGCCGAGCCCGGTGGCCGGGTTGTAGAGCTGACCGGGGTTACCGGTGTAGAAGAGGTTGTCGTTGCCGGTGCCCAGCTGGTTGAGCGGCGTGACCGGACTGTCCGGGCCGGCTGCCAGGGCGTACAGGAACGGGTTCCAGAAACCGATCCGGTGCCCCAGGTAGGAGTCGATGACCGCGGTCGATCCGTTGAACTGCGGCCCGATGAAGCTGGTACCGCCCCAGTCGCCCTGCAGGGCTGGCTCGCCGAGGGGCACGAACGACGGCTCGTACAGCAGGTAACCGCTCACCGGGTCCGCGTCCGCCGACGCGTCGGGCACCGCCCGGCCGGATCCGGAACCAGACACGAGCGGCGGCGTCGAGGTGACGTTCCACTCGGTCGGCTCGATGAAGTTCGTCCCTGGCTCCACCACCTCGTAGTCGGTCGGGGTCAGGTACTGCACCGCGTGATAGTTCGAGGTGCCCGACACCAGCTTCTGGTAGGACGGCTCCGACTCGAGGACGCTGTACCCGCCGCCGCCACCGCCGATGTTCGCCTCGGCTGCCTCGGCGTAGGTCGAGTCGGTGATGGTCGCGACCGCCGACCACAAGTAGTCCCAGCCCCAGGCGCGCTGGTTCGGGACGGTAACCGTGGCCGAGCCGTCGGGGCCGGTGAGCGTCGCGGTGAGCGGCAGGGTGGTGCCACCGGACGCGGTCGCGTACGGGCTGTCCGCCGGGGTGTCGACGGACAGGTTAGTGGTCCCGATGTCGCCGTCGGCGTCGTACGCGCCGTCGTCGCCGGCCGCGTCGAAGACCGACTGGCCCTGGGCTCCCAGCTCAAGGAAAGCCTCGTCGAAGGCTGCCGTGTACGCGGCCGTCTCCTGGTAGGCGGCGACCGAGGCGTCCAGGATGGTCTCGGACTCGCCCCAGCTCGTCGACAGCGTGTCGACGGTGTTCTGGCTGGCGGCGCTGAAGAACGCGTCGATGAACCCGGGGTCGCTGTTGGGCGCCTGGTACACGATGACGTTGGCGCCGGGAGCCAGTCCGCCAGACTGCTCGACGTCCAGGTCGGTCTCGCCCGAGCCCGAGGCGTCGCTCGGGGCGCCGGGCCCGCCGTCGACGTTGTCTACGGTCACCGTCCGGCCGGTGTTCGGCACGTGCGCCACGTTCTGCCAGAAGTACTGGGGTGCGCCGGGGTCGAGCGCAGCCAGGGTGACGATGCCGATCGTCTCCCCGGACCCGTCGGCCTGCCGGTACAGCGGGTCGAGCCCGTAGTGGGCCGCGAAGTCGGACGGGAGGTAGTCGCCGGGCTGGTCGCCCGAGGACGACGAGGAGGCCGTCGCGGTGAGCGAGCTACTCAGATGCACCGCGTGGCTCGCAAACGGGGCGTAATTCGTCAGCCCCAGGATGGCGAGCACGTTCTGCGCGAGCTGGGAGGGCAGTTCGGGTGCCCCGGTAGCGCTGTAGACCGTCTGCGCCGGGACCCGGTAGCCATCGGTGCTGTGCTGCGCCGGAACGCGGTAGTTCTGCTGAGTGACGGACAGCGCCGCGTCGAACTCGCCGGCCGTGCCGGAAGCCGACACATCCACGTCGCCCGAGTAGACGCTCGTCGTGATGCCAAACGACGCCAGGTAGCTCGTCAGCGCGGACACCACCTGGGGCGTCTGGCCGTACGTGCTGGCGAACTGGCTCACGGTATCGAAGCTGGTGAGGCCGCTGGTGACGGCCGACTCCAGCTGGCTGAGGTCGCGCTCCTTCAGGATGAACGAGACCTGCTCGGGGGTGTTCGGCGGAGTCGTGCCGAACGCCGCCGCGCCGGGCAGCGCGGCCGGGAGAAGCCCGGTCGGTACTCGCTGTGGGGTGTCCGATCCTGTGCTGGACGAGGCCTGCGCGGCGGCGGACGCGGCGCCAGCGGCGGCGATGACAAGCGCCCCCGCGGCCAGTCCGGCGCCAAGGCGCATGCGAACAGAAAGAGCCATACTCGGGGCACGCTCCTGACGTTTGGGGGCTTTACATCTGAATCTGGACGAGCACCGCGATTATCACACGGGATGGCACACCGACGGTAGGTTTTCGCGGTCTGCCGACGCGAATCTAGAAGATTCTTGCGAACCGACCGTGTCGCGGAAAGCAACCGTTCGGGAAGGGAACGGAGTCGATCGCGCCGCGGTCGCGAGCGCTCTCAGGAGCCGCCCTCGGGCAGGCTTTGCGCGATCTCCCAGATGTGGCCGGCCGGGTCGCTGAACGTGATGGTCCGCATGCCCCACGGACGGTCCGCCGGACCGGTAATGAGCTGCACGCCGCGCCCGGTCAGCTCGGCGCACACGGCGTCCACGTCATCGACGATGATCGCGAACTCGCCCGCGCCCTTCGCCGCCTCTGCCAGCGCCTCGGGCACCGGGTCGGGCGCCGCCGCGGCCTGGTGCACGAACAGCCACAGTTTCGAGAACTTGACCATGATGGTGTCCGAGTCGACGCGATCCACCGGCAGGTCGAAGGCCTGCTGGTAAAACTCGGCGGCGCGGTCCAGATCGGGTGCGAACAGCGTGATCGCGCCGATCTCTCTATCCCAAGCGGTCATGTGGGCGCCTTTCTCGCGACGGTGCAGGTCGCTGCTGAGCCGGACCTGATCAGTTCCGGGGCACGTTGGTCTCCGGCGAGCCCATCCAGGTCCGGCCATCGATCAGCTCACGGGCGGCGTCAAGGTGGCCGGCGTGCGCCGCGGTCTCCGTCATCACGTGCAGGATGACCTCGCGAACGTCGGTGAGCCGCCAGGTTTCGAAGTAGTGGGGCCACCTGGCCGGCGGTGCGTCCAGGTCGGCAGTGGCGAGGATCGCGTCGGCGGCCGCGATCTCCTTCTCATACAGGCCGAACACCGCTTCGGCCGGCCCCGATGAGGTCTCCCAGCCGGTGTTGTCGTCGAAGTCGACGGCCTCCCCCGCGATCACCCCGCGGAACCAGAACCGCTCCACATCGACGGCCAGATGCCGCACGAGGCCGAGGCACGTCCAGCCGGAGGGCAGCACCGGCCGTCGGAGCGCCTCGTCCGGCAGGCCCCGAAGCACCCCGACCACGTGCTGTCGCTGGTCACTGAGCCACTCCAGCAATGCCGCTCGCTCTCTGCTCATAGCCGACTGCACCATCGTTCCTCCTTCGTAGCCGTCGGCCCGAGGCGGGCCCTGCCCAGGTGTCATAGGGCCCGTTCACGCCCGGTACTGAGACGACGTGCGGGATGGACCCGGATGGACACCGGCGGGCGGCCGCGCCGAGCGGCGACGACAACCCGCCCGCCGTATCGGTTGCCGACCTGCGAGGATTGACCTCATGGCCGAGGTCTCCGTGTTCCGCCCCGGGGACGTGTCCTATCTGCGTATTGCCACCCCCGACCCGGCGGCTTCGGCGCGCTACTACCGCACCGTGTTCGGCTGGCAGACAGACGAGGAGGCCGGCCGGTTCGGCGATGCCACCGGTCACGTGATCGGCCACTTCATGACCGAGTTGCCAGTCGCCGGCGAAGCCGGCGTCGTTCCCTATATCTACGTGCCGGACATCGACTCGACGGTTGCCATGGTTATCGCCGCCGGCGGGCGCGTCACGACGGTCCCGTATCGCGAGGGTGACCTGTGGGTTGCGATGACCGCCGACCCGGCGGGCAACGCCATCGGCGTCTGGCAGCGCGGGCCCAGGGACACGCGGTCGTAGGGCGGGCTCTCCCGCTGGGCCGTCTACTCCGACCAGTCAAGCTGCGGCTCGGGGACACCGCACACACGGCCGTGGGCCTGTGCCTCAGCCCGGCCCGCGACGTCGCCGCGCGGGTAGCAGAAGACGCGCCCCGGGTAGACGACGAACGTGTCCCGAGCCGAGGAGAAGTTGACGTACCAGCCCGGCCCGTCAAGCACGTCGGCGAAGGTGGCGGCCAACACGGCGGCGTCGCTCTCCTGCGCGTCGAACTCCAGGACCGTCCACACGGGCGGCTGGTAGGGGGGTACTTCGCCGACCGCGAACCGGCGGACCGCACGAACCTCGAGCCGGACGCCCGCGAGCGTCGCCCCGACCCGCAGGCTCTCCGCGATCAGCGTTCCCTTGATCATGATTGGTCTCCCGCCGCTACCAGCCCGCCGGCGAACCTTTTCCGCACAGGACGGTAATGGCCCGGTCTGACAGTCGATCCTGCCTGGCAGCGACGCGGCCTCCGCGGCACCCCGACCCGCCGGGCCGCGCTGGCGGCACGACGCGTCGGCTGCGGCGAAAATTCAGTGGCCAGCCGCACCGGCGTGCTGCGAGCGTGGCGCCATGCCTGCGAACTACTTCGACGAGCCGGTGGCGCGGAGCTACCAGGCGAGGTGGCCGGAGTTGTTCGAGCCTGCAGCCATCGACCCGGTGGTGAGCTTCCTCGCCGAGCTTGCCGGCGAAGGCCCGGCCCTCGAGCTCGGCATCGGCACCGGCCGGATCGCGCTGCCGCTCGCCCGGCGCGGCATCCGGGTGCACGGCATCGAGCTGTCGCCGGCCATGGTGGCCGAGCTGCGGAGCCAGCCGGGCGGCGCCGACATCGACGTCACACTCGGGGACTTCGCGACGACGAGGGCGGCCGGGAAGTTCCGGCTCGCGTACCTGCTGCGCAACACGATCATGAATCTGACCACGCAGGACGCGCAGGTCGACTGCTTCCGCACGGTCGCGGCCCAGCTGCAGCCCGGCGGGCTGTTCGTGATCGAGGTGATGGTTCCGGACCTGCAGCGCCTGCCGCCGGGCGACACCGTCCGGGCGTTCACCCTGACTCCACGGCATCTCGGCTTCGACGAGTATGACGTCGCCGGCCAGGGCCTGATCTCGCACCACTACTGGGTCGACGGCGGTCAGGCCGATGTCAGGTCGGTCCCGTTCCGCTACGTGTGGCCGTCCGAGCTCGACCTGATGGCGCGGCTAGCCGGGCTGACCCGGCGCGAGCGCTGGAGCGACTGGCACCGCGCGCCGTTCACCAGCGACAGCACTGCCCACGTCTCGGTGTGGGCCAAGCCCGGCTAGCGAAAACGACAGCCGGCGCCACCACGTCACCAGACCAGCGGGACGAGGCGCTTGTGGGTCGCCGCGTAGCAGCGGTAGCGGCTGCCGAGCGTGGCGAACAGCGCCCGCTCCTCGATCCGGATCCGGAACACCTGCAGCGCGAGCGGCACC
>Ga0187783_10002528_pt1 | contig 13582 bp, 11 predicted proteins | sample 1015_SJ02_MP02_2_FD_132471 | JGI IMG/M metagenome (GOLD analysis project Ga0187783, IMG submission 132471) | Tropical peat soil microbial communities from peatlands in Department of Meta, Colombia - 1015_SJ02_MP02_20_MG | ecosystem: Environmental > Terrestrial > Soil > Wetlands > Peat | place...
TCCTCGCGCGATCCGTGGTTCATTCTGCCGGCCATCATGGCGGCGGCGATGTTCGTGCAGTACAAGCTCAATCCCGCGCCCCCGGACCCGGTGCAGGCGCGAGTCTTCATGATCATGCCGATCGTGATGTCGGCGACCTTCGCCTTCTTCCCTGCGGGACTGGTGCTCTACTGGGTCACCAACACCGTGCTGTCGATCGCGCAGCAGTGGAACATCAACCGCCGCATCGCCGCGGAGGCGGCGGCGCGCAAGAGTTGAGCGGTGGAGCGTGCGCGGCGCGTGACGCGACAGCGTACCGGCGCTAGCCTTGCGTGGGAACGACATGACGCGCACGGACACCATCGTCGCCGCGGCAACGCCTCCGGGACGTGGCGGCGTCGGCATCGTGCGTATCTCCGGGCCCAAGACTCCCGAGCTCGGCGCGGTCCTGCTCGGTGAGCTGCCGCCGCCGCGCCGTGCGACCTTCAGCCGCTTCCTGGATGCCGGGCAGCAGCCGATCGATGCGGGCCTCGCGCTCTACTTCCCGGCGCCGCACTCCTATACCGGCGAGCACGTGCTCGAGCTGCACGGGCACGGCGGACCGCTCGTGATGGAGGCGCTCATGGCGCGCGCGCTCGAACTCGGCGCACGCCGCGCGCTGCCCGGCGAGTTCACGCAACGTGCCTTCCTCAACGACAAGCTCGACCTCGCGCAGGCGGAGGCGATTGCGGATCTCATCGATGCCGGCTCGCGCGCCGCGCTGCGCGCGGCGATGCGCTCGCTGCAGGGAGAATTCTCGGCGATGGTACGCGGGCTCACCGAGGAGGTGATCGAGCTGCGCACCTATGTCGAGGCCGCCATCGACTTTCCCGAGGAGGAAATCGACTTCCTCGCCGACCGCGAGCTCACCGAGCGGTTCGACTCCCTCGGTGGCCGCTTCGCTGAGGTGCTCGAGAGCGCCCGGCTGGGCCGGCTGCTGCGCGAAGGCATGACGGTGGTGATCGCCGGGCGCCCGAACGCCGGCAAATCGAGTCTGCTCAACCGCCTTGCCGGGCATGAGGCCGCCATCGTCACGCCCGTTCCCGGCACTACGCGCGATGTGCTGCGCGAGTACATCAGTGTCGATGGCATGCCGCTGCACGTGCTCGATACCGCCGGCTTGCGCGAGGGCGGCGATCTCGTTGAAGCCGAGGGCATTCGCCGCGCGCACGCCGAGATCGCGCGCGCCGACCGGGTGCTCTTCGTGGTCGACGCGGCCGCAGACCCCGCAGCGGCGGCGTTCCTCGAGGAACGCGCACGGCTGCCGGCGGAGATCCCGGTCACGCTCGTTTTCAACAAGTGTGATCTGGCGGCGGGGCTGCCGCTCGCCGATACTTTGAGCGGCCCGCCGCGGGTCATGATCTCGGCACTCACCGGAGCGGGGCTGCCCGAACTGCGCGCGCACCTCAAGAGTTGCATGGGCTACCAGACGGTCGATAGCGGCGCAGTGAGCGCCCGGCACCGCCACCTCGAGGCGCTCGTACGGGCGCGCGCACACACCGAGGAGGCGGCGCGCGTGCTCAGCGAGCGCCGTGCCGGGGAGCTGGTGGCCGAGGAGCTGCGCGGTGCGCAGCAGGCGCTCGGTGAGATCACCGGGGAGTTCACCACCGAGGATCTGCTCGGGCGGATCTTCGCCGGGTTCTGCGTCGGAAAGTGAGGTCAGTCGACGACGCGCGACGCTGACTGCATCGGGGGAGGACCCCATGAAATTCTCAGGCAATTACGCATGGTTTGCGGCCTGTGGCCTCGCCGCCTGCAGCATCGGGCCGCAGCCGGTCACCCACGACCCCTACTCACCCCGCTATCAACACCCCTACCGCCACGGCGCGGTGGCGACGCGGGAGACCATCGGCAGGATGCGCTCCTGGGAGCACTGGGCGCACCCGCCCTCGGCGTACTACAACGACGATGAGGTGAGCTACGGCGGGGGCTTCGACAGCATCGGCGTCACAAGCGGCGTGCCGCGCGTTTACCTCGTCTTCTACGGCAGCCAGTGGGCGAGCGGTGCGGGCGGCGACCCGCTCGGTGTCTCGACGTTTCTGCAGGCGCTGTTCACCGGGATCGGCACTGCGGGTGAGACCTGGTCCGGCACCGTGACGCAATACTGCGATGGGCCGACGTTGCGGGCCGGTGCGAGCAGCTGCAACACCACGAACACCCCGCACGTCGGCTATCCGAGCCAGGGCGCACTCGCCGGTGTCTGGTTCGACACCAACGTGATGGCACCCGACAGCGCCACCCTCGAGCAGCTCTCGCAGGAGGCTGTCAACGCGGCGGCTTACTTCGGCAACACCACCCCGGAAGCCAACCGCTACGCGCAGTACTTCATCGTCTCACCCTCCGGCACGCATCCCGATGGGTTTGGCACCGGCAAGGAGAGTTTCTGCGGCTGGCACAACTACACCGGGTCCCCGTATGGCGATATTGCCTACAGCAACCTGCCGTACGTGAGCGATGCCGGCAAGAGCTGCGGCGTGAATTTCGTCAACAAGGGACCCCAGGGTGTGCTCGATGCGTTCTCGATCGTCGCCGGCCACGAGTACGCCGAGACACTCACCGATCAGCTGCCGCAGGGCGGCTGGACCAACTCCACGAGCGGCGAGGAAGTGGCCGGCGAATGCGCCTGGATCGGCCCCGGACAGGGAGCGGCGGCCAACGTGAGCATGGCGAGCGGGACCTTCGCGATGCCAGGCATCTGGTCGAACGACACCGGGCAGTGCGAGATCGCGCACCCGATTCGCTGAAGGCACTCCCTCGCCACCGCAGGGCCGCCGGCGTTACCCGAGGCCGCCAGGCCGGGCGCGCGCGGCTCGTGATCAGGAGATGCGGATCAGCGCGGCGCTGAGCGCGCCGACATAGCAGTGCACCAGGCTCCCGGCGTGGGGCAGCGCGTAGGCCTCGTGCGGCGTGAGCAGGCCGTCGTTGCCGATGGCGCCGCCCTGGATGCGAACGCCGCCGGCAGCATCGGCCGCGGGTCCGGTGAGCTCGAGGAGCGTCGCCGTCTCGACCTCACCGCCGCAGTCGATGCTCAGGCTCAGGTTCTGCGCCACCTCCTTGTTCACGACGACGAGGCTCAGTGACTCATCGGCACGCTCGAGCGCGTAGGCACTGACCTCGAGATCGCCGGCGGCGAGCGTGCTCTCGCGCAGCGTGCCCTCGCCCGCGAGCGTGAAGAGACGCATGCCGTAGTACTCCGGGCGCGCCTCGACCACGGTGCCATTGCTGTCTGCGATCGGCGTGTAGCCGCCGCCACCTCCGTGCAGGTTGGCGCCGGTGCCCCCGCCCTGCGCGATGCGGAAGAGATGATCGATCACCCACAGCGCCGAGGCGTAGCGGTCGCTGACTCCCGGCGCGCCACCGGAGAAGAAGGAGTTGGTTTCGGCGAGGCGGAACGGCACGCCGCTCGCGCGCGCGCCGGCGCGCAGCGTGTCGAGCTCCGCCGCCAGCTCGGGATCGGGACTCAGGAGCTTCGCGATGGTCGCGGACGGGCTGCGGCCGCCGCCGCGGTAGTAGTGCTGTGTGAGGAGTGCGATCTCGCCGGCGGTGTCGGCTGCGAACGGCACGGTCCAGTCGCTGATGTGCCCGGCGCAGGCGGCGCCGGTGAGCGTCACGCCCGGCGTGCGCGCGAGGATGGCGCGGCGGAAGTCCTGCCAGCGCTGCACGAAGGCGCCGAAGGACCAGCCGGGGAAATAGCCGCCGCCATAGAGGTCCGGCTCGTTGCCGATCTCGATGCCGAAGAGGCGCTCGCCGAGGGATTGCGCGGCGCAGGCGACTTCATCGGCGGCGAGCGCCGGCGTCGAGTGGGCGAGATTCACCCCGTACAGCACCTGCCAGTCGCAACCGCGCAGGAAGGCTGCGAGCGCATCGACATCGGGCGGCGCCACCTGCCAGAGGGCGCGCCCGGCGCCATCGCGCCGCCACTGCGTGCGGTCGACGGTGTTGCCGCCGACGCGCAGCAGGCTCCGACCCAGGCCGCGGAACAGGCCGATGAGGTCGTGGTTGTCGGCGCTGAAGCAGGGCAGTGCGAGTGCCACCTTCTCGTAGCTGAGTCCGGCGAACCCCGCGCCGATGCGGCTCGCGGTGGGTGCGGAAACCGTGAGGGTCGCGGGGCTGATTCCCCCGTGCGGCAGCGGTTGCGGCGGTGCGCTCGGGGCAGAGACGGCGCCGCCTGTGGCCGCGCGCAGCGCGGCCTGGCCCGCGCACCCGCTCAACGCCGCCGCGGCTGCCGCCGCGGCGCAGGCAGCGGCGCCACGGAAGAGGTCCCGCCGCGTCGACATGGCGCTCAGGGCGCCGGCCGAAGCGAGAGGTCCTTGCTGTAGACCACGTTCATGACGTTGTCGTACCAGCCCTGAACTTCCGGCTTTACTAGGTGCTTGTTGACGTAGAAATAAAGCGGCAGCAGCGGGTGATCGGCGAGCATCTGCCGCTCGGCTTCCTCGAGCAGCGCGCTGCGGGCGAGCGCGTCCTGCTGCAGCGCTGCGCTGTGCAGCAGCGCATCGTAGCGGGTGCTGCGGTAGTGGGTGAGATTCACGCCGAAGTCGCTCTTCAGCACCTGGGCGAAGCTGTAGGCGTCGTCGTAGTCGCCCACCCAACTCGAGCGGAACACCTCGACATCGCCGCGATCGATATCCTGCAGGAGCGACCTGAACTCGACCTGCGTGAGGCGCACGTCGGCGCCGAGCGCCTCCTTCCACATCGAGGCGACGGCGATTGCGACCTTGGTGTGGACCTCGCCGGAGTTGTAGCGCAGCTCGAAGACGAGCGGGTTCTGTGGTGAATAGCCGGCCTCGCGATAAAGTTGCCGTGCTTCGGCGATGCGCGCGGCCATCGGCAACTCGCGGTAGTCGAAGGACTGCGAGGTGTAGCCCTCGATGCCGGGCGGCACCCAGCCGTAGGCCGGCAGCTCGCCGACGCGCAGCACGAGCAGGGTGAGCTTCTCGCGGTCGATCACGAGCGACAACGCCCGGCGGAGCTTCGGGTTGTCCTTGAAGGGGGCGCGCTCGAGGTTGAAGCCGTAGTAATAGGTGGAAAGCTGCGGCGACACGTGCAGCTCTGCGGCAAGATGCGCCCTGATCCAGTCGTACTGTCCGCGCGGCACGACGTAGGTCACCTCGAGCTCACCGCCGCGATAGCGGGCGAGCTCGGCGTTCTCATCTGCGATCAGCAGGTACTTCACGCCGTCGAGGGCCGTCGCCGCATCGTTCCAGTAGTGGCGGTTGCGGGTGGCGAGGATGTAGGCGCCCGGTACCCACTCCTCGAGCACGAAGGCGCCGTTCGACACCATGGTGCCGGCGCGCGCGTACGCGTCCGGGTGGAGCCTGAGCGTCGGGCGGTGCACCGGGCAGGTGCTCGGATGCGAGAGCAGTGTCGGCAGGTAGGGTGCGGGCGTCGCGAGCGTAACGATGAGCGTTGAGTCGTCGGGAGCCGCGACGCCGAGCGCATCGGGCGGCTTGCGCCCGGCGACGATGTCCGGAGCGTTGGCCACCACGTCGATGTACTGCGCGTAGGCGGAGCCGGTCGATGGGTCCACGAGCCGCATGAGCGCGGCGACGAAATCCGCCGCGGTGACGCGGTCGCCGTTCGACCAGCGCGCGTCGGAGCGCAGCGCGAAGCGGTAGGTGAGGCCGTCGGCGCTCATGCTCCAGCTGCTCGCCACCCCGGGGGCGACCGCGGCGTCTTTGTCGAGCGTCGTCAGCCCCTCGCACAGGTCGCGCAGGATGGTCTGCGCATCGAAGCTGCGCGCCTTCTGCGGATCGAGGGAGTCGGCCTCGGGCCCTGCACCGCGGACCAGGATGCGCTGCGTCGCGGTGGCGCTCTCGGGGTGCCGCGAGCAGCCGCCGCAGAGGAGTGTCGCGAGCGTCGTGGCGACGGCGAGGGCGCCGCGCGCTGCACTCATGGGCGGGGCTGGCGGCTCGCGTTGATCTGACCGCGCAGTGTCTCGGCCCTCTGGCGAGCGGCGGCCGCGAAGTCTGCCTCCGCGGAGGCGTAGAGGATGCTGCGCGAGGCGCTGATGAGGAGTCCGGTTCCGCGCCACGTCTGACCGTTGCGCACCACCGCCTGGACGTCACCGCCCTGCGCGCCGACACCTGGCACGAGGAGCGGCATGTCCCCGACGATCTCACGGACCTCGGCGAGCTCGCGCGGGTAGGTGGCGCCCACCACGAGGAGACAGTTGCCGCGCGAGTTCCAGCGCCGGGCCGCGAGCTCCGCCACCACGTGGTAGAGCCGCCGCCCGCCGACCTCGAGGTCCTGCAGTTCCCCGGCCCCCGGGTTCGAGGTGCGGCAGAGGATGATGACGCCCCGTTCAGTGTGGCGCAGGAAGGGCTCGAGCGCTTCCCCGCCGAGATAGGGATTGACGGTCACCGCGTCTGCGCCATAGCGCTCGAACGCCTCGATGGCGTAACGCTCGGCGGTATTGCCGATATCGCCGCGCTTGGCGTCGAGGATCACCGGCACAGCGGGGTACACGCGATGGATGTACTCGATGGTGCGCTCGAGCTGGTCCTCGGCCTCATAGGCGGCGTAGTGGGCAAACTGTGGCTTGTAGGCACACACGAGGTCCGCCGTCGCATCGATGATGCTCTTGTTGAAGTGAAAGATCGGCGAGGCCTCGGCGAGGATGTGGCGCGGGAAGCGCTCGATCTCCGGGTCGAGCCCGACGCACAGCAGCGAGTTGTTGGTCTCCCAGGCCTGTGCGAGCCGGCCGACGAAGCCGCTCATGCGACCTTCGGCGGCGCGCGCCACGCGCGCTTCTTCAGGTGCACGAGCAGGATCGAGATCGCCGCGGGGGTGACTCCCGGGACCCGCGCCGCCTGGCCGAGCGTCGCCGGGCGCGCCGCGGCGAGCTTCTGCCGCACCTCGTGGGAGAGCCCCGCGAGCGTCGCGTAGTCGAGATCCCCAGGGAGGGGCGTCTCCTCGTTGCGCCGCGCCCGCTCGATCTCCTGCGCCTGCCGCTCGATGTATCCGGCATAACGTGCGTGCACCTCGATCTGTGCGCGCACCTGCGCGGGAAGGCGCTCATCGGCTGCGCTGGCTGCGGGGGCCGTTTCCGCCGCGGGCTCGCCGGGTCCCGCCGCATCCGCGAGCTGCCAGGTCGGCGGACCTGTGATCTCGAGCAGGCTCTCGTAGCTGACCTCGGGCCGGCGGAGCAGCTCGAAGGCCGTCAGGTCGCGCGGCAGCGGGCCGCCGAGGACGCGCTGCGCCCAGGGCGCTGGCAGCTCGGCCGCCTTCACGCGCAGCGCCTTGAGCCGCGCGAGCTCGTGCTCGCAGGCGCGCTGCTTGGCGAGGTAGAGCGCCCAGCGCTCATCGTCCACGAGCCCGAGCGCGCGCCCGGTGGGCGTCAGGCGCAGATCTGCGTTGTCCTCGCGCAGCAGGAGGCGATGCTCGGCGCGGCTGGTGAACATGCGGTAGGGCTCCCTCGTGCCGCGCGTCACCAGGTCATCGATCAGCACCCCGAGGTATGCCTCGCTGCGCCTCGGCACGAAGGGCTCGCGGCCGCGCACGCCGAGCACGGCGTTGATGCCGGCAACGAGTCCCTGAGCGGCCGCTTCCTCGTAGCCGGTGGTGCCGTTGATCTGGCCGGCGAAGAAAAGCCCCTCGAGAACCCGCGTCTCGAGGGTCATCTTCAGGTCGCGGGGGTCGAAGAAGTCGTACTCGATCGCGTAGCCGGGGCGGGTGAGATGCGCGTTCTCGAAACCGCGGATGCTGCGCACGAGCTCGCACTGCACCTCGAAGGGCAGGCTGGTCGAGATGCCGTTCGGGTAGACCTCGTGGGTCGTGAGTCCCTCAGGCTCGACGAAGATCTGGTGCGAGGACTTGTCCGCGAAGCGCACCACCTTGTCCTCGACCGAGGGGCAGTAGCGGGGCCCCACGCCGACAATCGCGCCGGTGAACATGGGCGAGCGGTCGGTCGCGGCACGGATGATCTCGTGGGTGCGCTCGTTTGTGCTCGTTATGAAACAGTTAACCTGCCTTGGATGATCATTGATTCTCCCAAGGAACGAGAACACTGGCGTTGGCGTATCGCCGGGCTGGACCCGCATCACCGACCAGTCGAGCGTGCGGCCGTCGAGCCGGGGAGGCGTGCCGGTCTTGAGCCGCCCCACCCGCAGCGGCAGCTCGCGCAGGCGTGCGGCGAGCCGGTTCGAGGGCGCATCCCCTGCGCGGCCACCGGTGTAATTGTCGAGCCCTACGTGGAGCCGACCGCCAAGGAAGGTGCCGACGGTAAGCACCACGGCGGGTGCCTCGAGGGCAATCCCGCTCACCGTGACGACGCCCCGCACCCGCGAGCCCCTCACGGTGAGGTCCGCCACCTCCTGCTGGAAGAGCCGCAGGTTCGGCTCCCCCTCGAGCCGCATGCGGATCGCCTGCCGATAGAGCTGCCGGTCGGCCTGCGCCCGCGTGGCGCGCACCGCCGGGCCCTTGCTGGCGTTCAGCGTGCGGAACTGGATGCCGGCCGCATCGGTGGCGCGGGCCATGGCGCCCCCCAGCGCGTCGATCTCGCGCACGAGGTGCCCCTTGCCGATGCCGCCGATCGCGGGGTTGCAGCTCATCTGCCCGCAGGTCTCGAGGCTCTGGGTAATGAGGAGCGTGCGCGCACCCATGCGGGCGGCGGCAAGCGCGGCCTCGGTGCCGGCGTGGCCGCCGCCGACGACGATCACGTCGAGGGAGGGCGTGGTGCGCATTTCGCTGATCTAAGGGACCGCGAGGGACGCGTATTGTAGGGCGACAAACAGGGCGAACAAGCCCGCCGACTTGTCATATCCTCTGCGCCCGATGACGGAAGACCCGCGGTTGGAACGGGGCGCCCGCCACGCGCGCAGCGCGTTCGTCGCCGCTCTCCTCGTCGCCGGCCTCAGCGCCGGCCGCGCGCTGGCCGCCGTGCCGCCGCCGCTGACGCTCACCCCCTGCGAGCTCGAGCACCCGCTGCGCCTCACCACCGTGGCGGCAGAGTGCGGCGTGCTCGTGGTTCCCGAGAATCCGGCGCTCCCGGGCGGCCGCACGATCGGGCTGCGCGTCGCGCGGGTCCCGGCCATCAGCCGCCGCAAGCACCCCGACCCGCTCGTGGTGCTCGCGGGCGGCCCGGGGCAGGCGGCGCGCGAGTTCTACGTGACCGTGGCGAGCGCTTTCGCCCGCATCCACCGCGACTACGACATCGTGCTCGTCGATCAGCGCGGCACCGGCGGCTCGAACCGTCTCGACTGCGCGCAGGACGGGGAACTGCTGAACCGCGCGAGCAACGCGCAGATCGCCGCCAGCACGCGTGAGTGCCTCGCGGCGCTCGCAAGCCACGCCGATGTCGCCTGGTACACCACGAGCCTCGCGGTGCAGGATCTCGAGCGCGTGCGCGCCGCGCTCGGCTACCAGCGCGTCAATCTCTACGGCTCCTCCTACGGCACGCGCGTGGCGCAGCACTACCTGCGGCGCTTCCCTGCGCGCACCCGCAGCCTGATCCTCGACGGGGTGGTGCCGGCGGAGTTGGCGCTCGGTGCGCGCGCGCCGCTCGATGCGGAGCGCTCGCTCGAGGACGTGCTCGCCCGCTGCGCGGGCGATGGCGCCTGCCGCGAGCGCTTTGGCGATCCGCTCGGGGACTACCGCGCAGTGCGCGCGGCGCTCAAGGTGAGCACGGTACCGGTGAGCGTGCACGACCCCGCGACCGGCGTCGACACGCCCTTCGAGTTCGGCGCCGAGCACCTGGCGACGGTGCTGCGGCTCCTCACCTACACGAGCGAGTACGCGGCGCTCCTGCCGCTGCTGTTGCACAGCGCCGCGCAGCAAGCCGATTACGCGCCGCTCGCCGCGCAGTTCCTCGAGGTGGAGCGTGCCTACACGGTGGCGCTCGCGGCGGGCATGCACAACAGCGTGGTGTGCGCCGAGGACGTGCCGTTCATCGACGCGCGGGCCCTCGACCGCAGTGCGCTCGCCGCCACCTACCTCGGCACCCGGCAGCTCGACGGACTTGCGGTCGTGTGCCGTCTGTGGCCGCGTGGCCCGGTCGATGCGGATCTGCACGCGCCGCTTGCGAGCGACGTACCGGCGCTGCTCCTTTCCGGAAGCGACGATCCGGTGACACCACCCGCCTACGCACAGCAGGCCTCGCGCGGCTTCACCCACAGCCTCTCGCTTGTGCTCGATGGATTTGGGCACGGGCAGCTCACCGCTCCCTGCATGGACCGCGTCATGGCGCAGTTCCTGGCGCGCGCGGCGACCGCAGGGCTCGATGTCAGCTGCACCCGCGCCGCGCGCCCGCTCGCGTTTTTCACCTCGGTGAACGGGCCGCCGCCGTGATCGAGGTGCAGCGCCTGTCGAAGCGTTTCGGCGCCGTGGCGGCGGTGCGCGATGTGAGCTTGCGCGCCGCCGATGGGCGCATCACCGGACTCCTCGGTCCGAACGGCGCCGGCAAGTCGACGACGCTGCGCCTGCTCTATACCGTGCTCAAGCCCGATGCCGGCGATGCGCTCATCGACGGGGTGAGCGCGGTGCGCGCGCCGCGCGCCGCCCGCAGCCGGCTCGGGGTGCTCGCGCACGGCGCCGGCATCTATCCGAATCTCACCGCGCGCGAGAACATCGTCTACTTCGGCGCGCTGCAGGGGCTCTCGCGGGCCGCCTGCCGGGTGCGCGCCGCGGAGCTGGTGACGCTGCTCGAGATGGAGGAGTTCGCCGAGCGTCGCGCCCGGGGCTTCTCGCAGGGCGAGCGCGTCAAGACGGCGCTGGCGCGCGCGCTCGTGCATCGGCCACAGAACGTGGTGCTCGATGAGCCGACCAACGGCCTCGATGTCATGGCAGTGCGCGCGCTGCGGCGCGTGCTCCTCGAGCTGCGCGTGGCCGGACACTGCGTGCTTTTCTCGAGCCACGTGATGCAGGAGGTGAGCGCGCTGTGCGATGAGGTGGCGGTGATCGCCGCCGGCCGGCTGCTCGCGAGCGGCACGCCGGATGCGATCCGCGCGCGCACCGGCGCGGCGAGCCTCGAGGACGCGTTCGTGCGACTGATCGGCGGCGCCGGGATCGCCTGAGACGTGCGCGCCGTCCTCACCGTGTTCGCCAAGGAGTTCCGCGAGAATCTGCGCGAGCGCCGCACACTCTTCTCGGCGCTGATCCTCGGCCCGCTGATCGGACCGCTGCTGTTCGCCGCGACGCTGTCGCTGCACATCGAGCGCGGCGCCGACGAGGGTGATCGTCCGCTCGAGCTCGCCGTCGCCCACGGCGAGCGTGCGCCGAACCTCATCGGCTTCCTGCAGCAGTACGGGGTGCACCTCACCCCGGTCGACTACGACGCCGACGCCGCGCGCAGCGCGGTGCAGAGCCGGCGGCACCCGCAGGTGCTGATCGTCGGGGAGGGCTTCGGTGCCCACCTCGCCGACGGCATGCCGGCGCCACTCCTGCTGTACGCCGATGCCTCCGACCTTGGCGGCAGCGCCGAGCGCGCCCGACTGCGCGCGCTCATCGGCCAGTACGCCTCGCTGCTGGCGCGGCTGCGGGTCGCGGTGCGGGGCATCGACCCGCTGGTGGTCTCACCGATCGCGCTGCAGGACATCGACGTCTCCACTCCGGCGACGCGCTCGGTGCTGCTGCTCGGCACGCTCACCTACCTGGTGCTGCTCACCATGCTGATGGGCGGCATGTACCTCGCCATCGACGCCACCGCCGGTGAGCGCGAGCGCGGTTCGCTCGAGCCGCTGCTCACCGTGGCGGTGCGCCGCGAGCAGCTGATCTTCGGCAAGATCCTTGCGACCTGCGCCTACATGACGCTGTCGCTCGTGCTCACCGTGACCGAGTTCGCCGTGGTGCTGCACTTCACGGGGCTCGAGCGCTTCGGCATGAGCGTCAACTTCGGGCCGTGGGTGGCCGCGCGCGTGATCCTCTTCTGCCTGCCGCTCGTGCCGCTCGGCGCCGCGCTCATGACCATCGTCGCCGCCTACACGCGCAGTTACCGCGAGGCGCAGACCTACCTCGCGCTGGTGCTGCTCGTGCCGACCCTGCCGCTGGTGTTTGCCGGCATCATGGACCTGCGCGCGCGGCTGCCGCTGATGGCGGTGCCCTCGCTCGGCCAGCATTTCCTCATCACCAGCCTGCTGCGCGATCAGCCGCTGCCGCGGACTTACGTGGTCACTTCCGTGGCGGCGACGCTCGCTCTCGCGGCGCTGCTCATCGCCCTCGCCGGGCGGCTCTACCGGCGCGAGGCGCTGCTTGGCTGAGCGGGGCGCGCGGCGGCTCGCGCGATGAGCGCCTGCAGTGCGGGGAGATGGGCGTCGGCGAAGGCGCGCGCCTCGACCTCGAAGCGGTTGTTCCAGTAGCCGCGCCGCAGGCACTCGAGGAGGTAGCGTCGGACCGTGAGCCTGCCCGGCTGCCACTGGTGGATGACGTGGCAGTACTCGTGCAGCATCAGCCACGGGTCGGCGAAGAACTCCGCGGCGCTGCCGCGCAGGTAGATATGGCGCGCGCGCGTGGTGGCGACCGCACGTCCGTGCAGTCGGGTGTACCAGGAGTGCTCGATCACGCGCACGTGGCCGATGCGCTCGCCGAGCAGCTGCTCGAGGGCGCTGCGGACGTGCTCCGGGACCGGTGCTTCGCGGCCGCTGCGCATCGCGCCGCTCAAGCGCGCGTGTGCACCCACCCCATGCTCGGCCGGAAGCGCAGCGTGCGCGAGGGTCCGGCAGCGACGTCCTCCGGCAGCAGCTGCACGCCGGCGTCGGCGAGATAGTGCTTCACCAGGGCGACCACCGTCTCACATGCCGGGCGCGCCTCGAGGGCTTCCGCGAGGTGCACGACGATGCGCGCCTGCAGGTGCCGCGCGGTCGGCGCCGCCGCGCGCAGCGACTCGAGACAGCGATCGAGCAGCAGCAGCTCGGTGGCGAGTGTCGTGTCGGTGACATCGGCGGGACGCGAGCTGCGCACGATGCAGCGCAGGTGCAGCAGCGCGCCCGCCTCCTCGGCGGCATCGTACACGCACACCGCGATCGCCGACTGCAGCTCCGTGACCAGCAGCGCCTCGCCGGCGGTGACCTCGAAGCGATCCGGCGCCACGTGAATTTCCCGGCTCTCCATGCATCGCTGTATACCTTCCGGCCGCGGGGGTCGCGCGCCATCCTGTGCAAACTATGAACTGCCGCACGCCACGTGCGTAGAATATGCGATCGGCGTTCCGCGCCTCCGGGAATATGCAAGCACTCGTTTTCGCTCTCCTTGCGTGCACGTTGATGGCACCGGCGCTCGCCGACCCGCCGGTGTCGTCGATTCGCGTCACCGGCGATGCCAAGGTGACCGCCAAGCCCGATCGCGTACAGATCGACATCGGCGCGACCACGCATGCGTCCTCCTCCCAGGAGGCCGCGGTCCAGAACGCCCACCAGGTGGATGCGGTGCTCGCGGCCGTGCGCAAGGCGGCTCCGGCGGCGGTGCTGCGCACCATCAGCTACTCGCTCAATCCCAACTACCGCTACCACCCCAACGGCGGCGATCCCGCGATCGACGGCTACACCGCCACCAACGTGGTGCAGGTGACGCTCGATGACCTGGCGAAGATCGGTCCGGTCATCGACGCGGCGGCGCAGGCCGGCGCCAACCA
>Ga0187783_10002529_pt1 | contig 13571 bp, 12 predicted proteins | sample 1015_SJ02_MP02_2_FD_132471 | JGI IMG/M metagenome (GOLD analysis project Ga0187783, IMG submission 132471) | Tropical peat soil microbial communities from peatlands in Department of Meta, Colombia - 1015_SJ02_MP02_20_MG | ecosystem: Environmental > Terrestrial > Soil > Wetlands > Peat | place...
GCGTTGCGCGAGGCGCTCGCGGCGGCGAGCGCCACCGCCCAGATCTGCCGTTCGCTCAGGCCGGGCGCGCCGGCGACGCTCAGCACCGAGCCGAGATTGAGCTGCAGGTCGCGCGCGTAGCCCGGCAGCGCATCGCGCAGATTCTCGAGCGTGTTCATCTTCAGGCCGCCTTCAGGGTGTCTTCGCCCTTCTGCCAGTTGCACGGGCACAGCTCGTCGGTCTGCAGCGCGTCGAGCACGCGCAGCACTTCCTCGGGGCTGCGGCCGACGTTCAGGTCGGTGACGTAGACGAAGCGGATGATGCCCTGCGGGTCGACGATGAAGGTGGCGCGCTGCGCGACACCGGCCTCGGGGTCGAGGATACCCAGGGCCGCGCAGAGCTCGCGCTTGACGTCGGCCAGCATCGGGAAGGGCAGCGTGCGCAGCTCCGGCTTCTCACGCCGCCAGGCGAGGTGCACGTACTCGCTGTCGATGCTCGCGCCGAGCAGCTGCGCGTCGCGGGCGCGGAACTCCTTGTCGAGCTTGCCGAACGCGGCGATCTCGGTCGGACAGACGAAGGTGAAATCCTTCGGCCAGAAGAACACGACCTTCCACTTGCCGGGAAAACTCTCGTGGCTGAAGGTCTGGAACGCGCTCGCCACGTCGTTCGAAACGACACCGGTGAGCGAGAACTCGGGGAAACGGCGGCCAATGCCTGACATGATGACTCCTGTGTGAGCTCGCGGGGCGGCGCACGGCGCACCGCCCGTCCTGTTACGCAGCATGCGGGCGCCGCTGCTATAATTCCAATCGATTGATTTTATGATCTCGATAGATACCATTTATCCCAGGCGATGGAGCTGAAACTCAAGGACCTGCGCTACCTGGTGGCGGTCGCCGACCTCAGGCACTTCGGCCGCGCCGCGGCGCGCTGCTTCGTCAGCCAGCCGACGCTGTCGGCGCAGCTGAAGAAGCTCGAGCAGGACCTCGGCGTGCAGCTCATCGAGCGCGCGCCGCACAACGTCTCGCTCACCCCGGCGGGCGAGGAGATCGTGGCGCGCGCGCGGCGCATCCTCGAGGCGAGCGAGGAGGTGGTGACGCTCGCGCGCAGCCATCGCGACCCGCTCGCCGGCCGGCTGCGCCTCGCGCTGCTGCCGACCATCGGCCCCTACCTGCTGCCGCGCGTCGCGCCCCACATCCGCAGGAGCCTGCCACGGCTGCAGCTGCGCCTGTACGAGTACCAGACCGGGCCGATGCTCGAGAAGCTGCACAACGGCGAGCTGGATGTCGGCATCCTGGCGCTGCCGGTGGAGCTCGGCGGACTCGAGTCGCGCGAGCTGTACCGCGAGGCGTTCATGGTGGCGCTGCCGGAGCGTCACCCGCTCGCCGCCCGTCAGACGCTGCGCGTCGCGGACCTCAAGGCCGAGACGCTGCTGCTGCTCGAGGAGGGGCACTGTCTGCGCGACCAGGCGCTCGAGGTCTGCAGCCGCGCCGGCCTGCGCGAGCAGCAGGATTTCCGCGCCACGAGCCTCGAGACGCTGCGCCAGATGGTGGCCACCGGGGCGGGCGTGACGCTGCTGCCGGAGCTGGCCGGCCGCGGCGCCTATGGCGGCGCGCGCGGCGTGGTGCTGCGGCCCTTCGCCCGGCCGGCACCGCTGCGGCACATCGGCGCACTGTGGCGCAAGAGCAGTGCGCGGCGCGCGGCGATCGAGGCGCTGTGCACGCTGATCGCCGCGCACGCTCAGTGAGCGCGGCCGCCGCGCCGCGGGCACTGACCGTGAGCGCGCCCGACGGCCGCGCGCTGGCGGCGCTGCTGCTCGAAGCGCACGCAGCGCACGGCGCGCTGGTGGTCAACGGCGCCACCGGACTGCGCCGCGAGTTCTACCTCAAGTTCGCCGCCTACTGCGCCGCGCGCGGCTATCACGCGCTGCTGTACGACTATCGCGGCATCGGTGCCTCGGCCGGCACGCCGCTCGAGGGCGAGCGGGCGCGCATGAGCGAGTGGGGCACGCTCGACATGCCGGCGGCGCTCGCCGCGCTCGCGGCGCGCTACCCGCAGCTGCCGCTGTTCACGCTCGGGCACAGCGTCGGCGGCCAGCTGATCGGCTGCATGCCGAATCAGGCCCTGGCCCGGGCGCACGTGACGATCGCCGCCTCGACCGGCTACTGGCGCCGCCAGCGCGCACCGTTTCGCTACCAGGCGCTCATTTTCTGGAAGCTCTACGGGCCCTGGATGCTGCGCCGGCGGGGCTACGTGCCGCGCGGGCTGGTGTGGAGCGGCGCGCCGCTGCCGGCGGGAGTGTTCCTGCAGTGGCGCCGCTGGTGCCTGAGCCCCGCGCCGTTCGGTGCCGCGCTCGATCCCGACCTGCGCGACGCCGGGTTCGCCGCGGTGCGCGCGCCGCTCCTGTCCTGGGGCTTCAGCGACGACCCGATCGCGACCGCCGGCGCGATCGAGGCGCTGCTCGTCTCCTATCCCAACGCACAGGTGGAGCGACGCTTGAGCACGCCGGCCGATGCCGGTGTGCGCGCCATCGGTCATCACGGCTTCTTCGCCGAGCGGCATCGCGACTCGCTGTGGCGCGGCGCGCTCGACTGGCTCGACGCGCGCCGTGGCTAACATCTAGTCGGTCGGATGCGGGAAGCGTCTGGCATAATTGCCGCCCCAGGTTCCGGCGCCCGCGCCACGGACAGCCCGCTTGCCACAGCCCGCCGCGCCACTCGCCGCCTGCCTCGCGCTGCTCGGCTGCGCCGCGCTGCACGCAGCGACGCCGGCACTGAGCGCGCAGGACGCCTGGATTCGCGCCACACCGGGCAGCGACGTGGCGGCCGCGTACCTGACGCTGCACAACGCCGGCAGCGAGCCGGTAGTGATCGTCGGCGTGCGCTCGCCCGCCGCCGCGCAGGCGATGATTCACGAGAGCAGCGTGGTCAACGGACAGTCGACCATGCGGCCGCACGAGCAGCTGCAGATCGCCGCCGGCGCAACCGTGCGGCTCGCGCCCGGCGGCCTGCACATCATGCTGCACGAGCTGCGGCGGGCGCTGCAGCCCGGCGAGCAGGTGCCGCTGCTGCTGCTGCTGGCGGGCGGCGGCACGCTCGCCGTCAGCGCGCGCGTCCGCGCGCTCAGCGCCGAGTGAGCCGCGTGCGCCGCGCGTGAAGGACGGTGCCTCAGCCCTCGATCACGTCACGCCCTACGACCGGTTCGCGTGGCGCGCTACGCACATCGAGCGCTCTCTCGCGCGCGGTGCGCAGCGGCGCGAGCTGAGCGCCTATTTCGGCGCCGCCGAGTACCGCGCACTCGCAGCCCTCGCACGGCGCGCGCACGCGGTGCGCCTGAGCGGCGCAGCGCCACGGGTGCTCATCGTTCCGGGCATCATGGGCTCGCAGCTCGGGCTGCGGCGTGCGCCGCAGCTGCCGGACGACGTCCTCTGGCTCGACCCCATCGACATCGAGTCGGGCAAGCTCGCGGCGCTGCGCATGCCGGGCGGGGCGCCGATCGTGTCGCTCGGCGTGGTGTTGTATTCCTACCTGCCGCTGAAGCTCTACCTGCGCGCGCAGGGTCTGGCGGCGGAGTTCCACGACTACGACTGGCGGCTGCCGCTGGCCGAGTCCGCGCGTGCGCTCGCCGCGCGGCTGCGCACGCTCAAGGGCACGCGCGTCGTCATCGTGGCCCACAGCATGGGCGGACTGGTGAGCCGCGCGGCGCTGGCGCTGCCGGACACCGGCCACGTCGAGCGCGTCGTGCTGCTCGGCACGCCCAACCATGGCTCGTTCGCCGCCGTGCAGGCGCTGCGCGGCACCTACGCGGTGGTGCGCAAGGTCGCGCGCCTCGCGCTGCGCGACAGCGCCGAGTCGCTCGCCGCCGAGACCTTCAACACCTTCCCGAGCATCTACGAGCTGCTGCCCTCGGGGCCGTGTGCCGGCGGCATCGATCTGTTCGCGGCGCGCAGCTGGCCGCGCCTCGGCCCGCGGCCGCGGCGCGCGCTGCTCGCCGCCGCACGCGGCACGCTCGAGCGGCTGGCGCCGGCCGACGAGCGCTTCGCGGTCATCGCCGGGGTCGGCGCCGAGACGGTCACCGCGGTCGCACGCCGCGGCGAGGACTTCCTCTACACCCTCACGCGCTACGGCGACGGCACCGTGCCGGTGGTGAGCGCCGTGCTGCCCGGGGCGCGCTGCGCCTACGCGCGCGTGGCTCACAGCGAGCTGACACGCGACCGGCAGGTGGCCGCGGCGGTGGTGGATTTCATCCGCCACGGCGCGACCGCGCGGCTGCCGGCCCGCTGGGTGAGCGGCAGCCGGGCCCGCACGGCGGTGAGTGACCGGCAGCTGCGGCGCAGTCACGCGCTCAAGGTGGACTGGGCGGCGCTCAGCCCGGAGGAGCGGCGGCTGTTCCTGCAGAACCTCAACGAGCCGCCGCACTTCAGGCTGCGCATCGCCGGGCGGCGTGCGCCGCGCCGGCAACGCTGAACGCGCCTGCGCCGCGCGCCGCGGTGCCCCTCAGCCGAACGCCCGGGCGATCGCCTCGCGCTGGCGCGCATCGGGCAGGCGCCCGCGGCCGCCGCCCAGGTTGTCGGTGAGGTGGGCGGCGCTGCCGGTCGCGGGGATGATGCAGGTGACGGCCGGGTTGGCAGCAATGAACTTCAGCGCCAGCTGGCCCCAGCTGGCGGCATCGACCTCGGCCGCCCAGGGCGGCAGCGCCTTGCCGCGTACCGCCTGGAAGAGCGCGCCGTCCTCGAACGGCCGGTTGACCAGCACCGCCACGCCGCGCTCGGCGGCGAGCGGCAGCAGCCGCTGCTCGGCGGCGCGCGTCAGCGGCGAGTAGTTGAGCTGCACGAAGTCGAGCCGCTCTCGCTCGATCGCGCGCGCCAGCTCCGCCTGCGCGTTCACGGTGTAATGGGTGACGCCGATGTAACGCACCCGGCCGCTCTCCTTGGCGGCGTACAGCGTCCCGAGCTGGGTCGCCAGATCGAGCAGGTTGTGCACCTGGATCAGGTCGAGACGCGCGCTGTGCAGCAGCTGCGCGGAATGCGTCATCTGCTCGACGCCGGCGCGCTGCCCGCGCGTCCACACCTTGGTGGCGAGAAAGGCGCGCTCGTGCATCGGCGGCGTCAGCAGCGCGCCCAGCACGCGCTCGGCGCTGGAGTACATCGGCGAGGTGTCGATGAGGCGAGCGCCGCCGGCGAAGAACGCCTCGAGCACCCGGCGCAGCGGCGCAAGCTCGGACGGGCTGTCGCCCACCTCGAACGGCCCGGAGGTACCGAGGCCGATCACCGGAAGCTCCTCGCCACTCGAGGGGATGCGGCGCATGATGAGCGCCGCCGGATCCGCGCCGCCGCGGGCAGAGACCGAAGCCGCCGCCATGATGTGGACTCCTGCGGCGAGCAGCGCGCGCCGCTTCATCGATCAGACGAGCGCGGCGTCGGTCTCGACCACGCTCGCCGCGCCCGCCGCCACCACGCGGGCGAGCGCGTCCGCGAGCGGCAGCACCTGGGCCGCGTAGAAGGCCGCGGTACGGATCTTGGCCGCGTAGAAGGTGCGCTCGCCGCCGTCCAATCTGTCCGCGGCGATGGCAGCCGACTTCGCGAGCAGCCACCCGCCGAGCACGTATCCGCACAATTTCAGGTACGGCACCGACACCGCCATGCCGGCATCGGGCCGGGTAGCGAGCTGGGCGAGCAGCGCGCGCGTGGCGCCGCCGAGCGCGCCGAGCGCCCCGAGAGCTGCCTGGCGCGTGCCCTCCACCACCGGATCGCGGACGGTGAGCGCGCGCAGCTCGGCATCCACGTCGGCGAGCAGCGTGCTCATGGCCGCGCCGCGATCCCTGCCGAGCTTGCGGCCGATCAGGTCGTTCGACTGGATGCCGGTGGTGCCCTCGTAGATGGTGGTGATGCGCACGTCGCGCAGGTACTGCGCGGCGCCGGTTTCCTCGATGAAGCCCATGCCGCCGTGCACCTGCACCCCGGTGTAGGCGACCTCGTTGCCGATCTCCGTGCACCAGCCCTTGACGATGGGCGTGAGCAACTCGCCGCGCGCCCGCGCTGTGGCACGCTGCCCGGCGTCGTCGCTGTACTCGGCCAGATCGAGCTGCAAGGCGGCGTACAGCGTCAGCGCGCGCGCCGCCTCGGTCTGCGACTTCATCATGAGCAGCATGCGCTTGACGTCGGGGTGATTGATGATCGGCGCGGGACCGTGCGGCTGCGGCACCGGCGGCCGGCCCTGCACGCGCGTGCGCGCCCACTCCACGGCGCGCTGCAGGGCGCGCTCACCGACCGCGTAGCCCTCGCTCCCCACCGAGAGGCGCGCGCTGTTCATCATGATGAACATGTACTCGAGACCGCGTCCGCCCTCACCGACGAGATAGCCGACCGCGCCGTTCTGCTCGCCGAAGGCGAGCACGCAGGTCGGGCTCGCATGGATGCCGAGCTTCTCCTCGATCGACAGGCAGCGCACCTCGTTGCGCGCGCCGGGCGAGCCGTCCGCGTTGAGCAGGAACTTCGGCACGATGAACAGCGAGATGCCCTTAACGCCGGGCGCCGCACCCTCGATGCGCCCGAGCACCATGTGGATGGTGTTGGGGGTGAGATCGTGATCGCCCCAGGTGATGAAGATCTTCTGCCCGAACAGCCGGTAGTGATCGCCCTCGGGCACGGCGCGCGTGCGCACCTGGCCGAGATCGGAGCCCGCCTGCGGCTCGGTGAGCACCATGGTGCCGGTCCACTCGCCGCGCACCATCTTCGGCAGGTAGGTCTGCTGCTGGGCCGGCGAGCCGCTCAGCTCGAGCGCGTGCGCCGCACCGTGCGTCAGCATGGGTCCGAGCTTGAAGGCGAGATTGGCCGAGCCCCAGAACTCCCCCGCCGCCGTCACCAGCACCCGCGGGACGCGCTGGCCACCGAACCGCGGCAGCGAGCCGAGCGCCGGCCAGCCGCCCTCGACGAACTTGCGGTAGGCCTCGCGAAAGCCGGGCGCGGTGACCACGCCCTCGGGGGTCCAGCGCGCGCCGTGCGCGTCGCCCGGACGATTCAGCGGATCGAGCACCTGCTCCGCGAAGCGCCCGGCTTCCTCGAGCACCGACTGCGCCAGCTCGTTCGAGTAGTCGGCGAGCTCGGGGAAAGCGGCGAGGCGCTGCGCGCCGAGGAGCTCCTCGAGCACGAAACGCAGTTCCCGCACAGGCGCTCGGTACATGGGCTGCCCCTTCGTCCTTAGTGTAGCCGTGGCGCGCGCCGCTCAGGACGCGCTCGCCTCGTGCGCCCGCGGCGGCGCGGCGGCGCTGCGGGCCGGCACGGGCAGGGCCAGCGCGGGCACGATGTTTGCCGCCAGGAAGTCGACGAACTGCTGCGCGCGCGCATCCGACTCGAGCGTGCCCGGGTACAGCGCGTACAGCGCCGCCGCCGCCGGCACCGCCCACTCCGGCAGCACGGTCTTCAGCCGCCCGGTCGCAAGTCCCTGCCGGCACAGAAACTCCGGCAGCAGGCCGATGCCGAGTCCGGCCGCGGTGGCCGCGTGCAGCACGGCCGGATCGTCGACCGCGAGCTTCGGTGACAGCGGCACCTCGGCGCGCTGCGTACCGCGCGTGAGATGCAGGCGAAACTCCGGCAGCTCGCTGGCTTCGGGCGTGAGCAGGTCGTGCGCCCGCAGATCGTCGGGGCGCCCGGGCGTTCCGCGCTGCTGCAGGTAGGCCGGCGTCGCGCACAGCAGCGCCGGCGGTGCGCCGAGCAGGCGCTGACGGATGCGCTCGTCGGGCGGCGGCCGGGTGCGGATCGCCACGTCCCAGGAGCCGTCCGCGAGGCGCCGTGCATCGAGGACCACCTCGAGCGGCACGTGCGCGAAGGCCTCGAGAAAGCGCGGCACGAGCGGCGAGAGCAGCACGCGCCCGTAGGTTGGATCGGCCACCACGCGCAGCGGCCGCGCCTCGGGGGAGTGCAGCCTGGCAATCGCCGCGCGCGCAGCGTCCGACTCCTCGCCGACGCGCCGCGCGTGCGGATAGAGCAGCCGCCCCGCCGCGGTGAGCCCGACGCGCCGCGTGGTGCGCTCGAGCACGCGCACGCCGAGCGTCTTCTCCAGATCGGCCACCGCGCGGCTGACCGCCGCCTTCGGCACGCCGAGCGCGCGCGCCGCAGCCGAGAAGCCGTTGAGATCGACCACTTTGGCGAGCATCGCCAGCTGCGACGGGGTCCAGATCAGATTCATGCGGGCCTCAATACCCCTAAAGGCAGGCCCCATTGTTTCACCTGGGAGGCAGGCACGCCAGTCTCCCAGCGACTAGAATCTGCGCCCGCATAGCGAACACGAATAAGGACATGCCATGAAAGTCTCGATGTACGCGCTCTCCGCCGAGGTCTTCGTCAACGCGCTCGGCAACCTCTCCTGGATCCTCGAGAAGGCGGCGGCCAACGCCGCGCAGCGCAAGATCGATCCGAGCGTGCTGCTCGCCGCGCGACTTGCGCCCGACATGCTGCCGCTCACGCGCCAGGTGCAGATCGCCTGCGACCTCGCGAAGAATTCGGTGGCGCGTCTGGCCGCACAGGAGCCGCCGCGCTTCGAGGACGACGAAACCAACATCGAGCAGCTGCGCGCGCGCATCGCGCGCACCATCGACTTCCTCAAAAGCGTGCCGGCGCTCGCGCTCGAGGGTGCGGAGACGCGTGACATCAAGGTGCCGGCGGGCGAGCGTACCCTCGAGTTCAAGGGGCTGGATTTCCTGCAGCGCTGGGCGATCCCCAACGTGTTCTTCCACGCGACGACCGCCTACGACATCCTGCGCCACAACGGCGTCGACCTCGGCAAGCGCGACTTCATCGGCGGCGGCCGCGAGCTCTGAGACATATGACAAATGGCGGCAGACGACTGTCGCTTTTTGCGAACGGAACGCGAGGGAAATCACGGCGCGCGGGCCGCGCCGCTGCCACCCTTCATGCACCGGGGGCGGGCGCCGAGCCTGCCCGTGCACAGTCCTTGAGGACGGGGATTTTCCTTGCGACACAAAGCCACCGCCGCGCGTCCGCCTGCCCTCAAGTCGGTGCAGGCCGCGCCTGCGCCCGCCCCGCCGGAGGCCGCTACGCACACGGTCGAGTCCCTCGGCCAGCAGCTGCGCGAAGTGTTGCCGACACGCCGACTGCACTCGGTTTCCCTGTGCGATCACGAAGCAAACGTTCTGTGGCTGAGCGAAGGTGCGCTCGGTCCGGATGAGCACGCGCTGGTCATCGACGCGCTGACGCTGCTGGCCGCCGACACCTCGCTCCCCTGTCACGAGATGGGCCTCGAGGACGGCCGGCTCGCGCTGTTCCTGCCGGTGCGCGCGCCGAGCGCGGAGCTGGTCGGCATCGCCATGATCCTGGCCGACGGCAAATCGGTCGGCGACGACACGCTCGAGCGCATGGCCGCAGCCCCGGTGCGCGCCATCATGCTGCGCCTCGCCGTGCTGTTGAAGCCGAACGACTCCGGCGCCGCGAGCGCCGCGCCGCTCGGGTTGCCTGCGGCAGCGGTTCCCGACCTCGCCCCGATCATGAGCGCGGCGCCGCCGACCCCGAGCCTGATGAGCGCCGAGGAAGTGAACGACATCCTCGAGTTCGAGCTCTCCCCGCAGGACACCCCGATAGCGATCCCCGCCGCGCGGGCTCCGTACAGCAGGCCTCCCCGCGGCGCCGCCGGCGCCGGGGCCCCCATCGAGATGGTGAGTCTCGAGTTCGTCGGTGAGGCAGCCGCCGTCGTGGATGCTCCTGCCGACGTCGAGGAACCGCCGACGCCACCGCCTCCGGCACCGGTGGCCGTTCAGACGCCGCCCGCACGAGTCGCCCGGCCCGCACCCGCACCCGCCGCCGCTACGCGAGCGCCGGCACGCGCACGCGTGGCGGCCGCTGCACCCGCGCGCCCGGCGCCGGCGCCCGCAGCGGCGCGTGCGCCCGCGGTGCCGCCCACCCTGATGCCGGCACCGGCGGCCGCCAGGCCGGCCCCGGCGGCTCCGCCGCCGGTCGCAGCTGCCGCGGCCCGAGTCGCCCCGGCTGCGCCGCAGGCCTCGGCCGCTGCCGTCGCGAGCCCGGCCGTCACACCCGCCCCGGCACCGGCTGCGCCCGCGGCGATGCCGCTCTCGACCGCCAACGATCCGAATCTGCTGCTCGAGGTGCTGCCGTTCGCGAAGCTGCGTGCCGGCGGCCAGACGCGGCGCTTCCAGGTGCTGGCGCGTGCCTCGGCCGCGCCGCGCGACCCGGCGGCGTACGACGCGCTGGTGCTGCAGCGGCTGCTCGCCTGGCTGGCTGCGCACCGCGCCGCCTGGAATTCCCAGCCCACGGGCTTCACGGTCAACCTCTCCATCGCGACGCTCGAGGACGAGCGCTTCGCGCACAAGATCGCCGCGGCCCTCAACTCTCACGGCATCGCCGCCGAGACCATCGGCTTCGAGATTGCCGAAGCGCTCTGCACGCAGCGCCGCGCACAGGTCGAGCGCTTCATCACCCAGTGCGAGAAGATCGGCGCCTGGGTGGTGATCGACGATTTCTCCTTCGATCCGCAGGTGCTGCCGATGCTGCGGACCAAGGCGGTGCGCCTGGTGAAGATCGATGCGAAGCTCAGCTCCTCGGCCCTCAAGGACAAGCTCTCGCAGGCCATGGTGGTGGCCACCGTGCAGGCGGCGAAGGTGCTCGGCATCCACTGCGGGGCGAAGAAGGTCGACTCGCAGGCGGCGCTGCAGTGGCTGACGGCCATCGGCTGCGACTTCGCGCAGGGTGCTGCGCTGGCCGGCTCCCAGTCGCTCGACACGCTGGCGGGCTCACCGGATCCCACCGGGCTGACCGCCATGCTGCGTCCGTCCTAAAAATCATCTCTATCAAGCGCTTATACTTCCGCGGAGGCGCCCTGCGTGCCGCCGCGGCGAGCACTTGCCTTTGCGACGAGGCGAGCGTGCGGCGCGCCCGCGAGCGGCCGGCGAGAGCGCCGATGCCCTAAGCTCGAATGGGGCGGTTGCGCTCGAGGATGCGGCAGACGCGTGATATGAAGATTCCCTCGCTCGAACAGCTGCGCTCCAACCGCAACGTGCTCTTCTGGAGTCTGCACGCCGCCGGCTGGGCGGGCTACGGGCTCACCCAGTACGTCGGCGTGCTGGTGTATGGCGTACAGCAGGCGGCCTACGCGCGCGTGTTCGCCGTCTCGGCGGTCGCCGGGTTCGTGCTGTCGGCGCCGCTGCGCTACATCTACCGCCGCCTGTGGAGCCGCCCGGTGCGCGAGCGGATCGTCGGCGTAGTGGCGAGCTGCTACATCACCGCGCTCGCAGTGCGCGGCGTCATCAACCTCTCGTACCGCGTCTTCGTCGAGCCCGAGTGGCAACCCAGGTCGCTGATCGAGGTGTTCGCCGGCACGCTGTCGACCACCTACCTGCTGGTGTGCTGGAGCGTGCTGTACTTCGGCATCAAGTTCTACGAGTCGCAGCGCCGCCAGGAGGAGGCGCTGCTGAAGGCGGTGGCGCTGGCGCAGGAGGCGCAGCTGAAGATGCTGCGCTACCAGCTCAACCCGCACTTCCTCTTCAACACCCTGAACGCGATCTCGACGCTGATCCTCGACAATCAGAACAAGAAGGCGAACCAGGCCGTGACGCGCCTGTCGGAGTTTCTGCGCTACACGCTCGACCAGGACCCGATGAAGAAGGTCACGCTGCGCCAGGAGATCGAAGCGCTCAATCTCTATCTGGGCACCGAACGACTGCGTTTCGGCGAGCGCCTGCGCCTCGAGTACGCCGTCGACGAGGCGGCGCTCGATGCGCTGGTACCGAGCCTGCTGCTGCAGCCGCTGGTGGAAAACGCGCTCAAGTACGCCATATCCACGCGCGAGCAGGGCGGCATGGTGCGCATCGAGGGCCGCGTGCGCGAGGCGCTGCTCGAGCTTGCGGTGATCGACGACGGCCCGGGCGTGCGCGAGGTCTCGCCGGCCAGCGAGCGGCGCGGCGTGGGGCTGCGCAACACGCGCGAGCGTCTCGCGGTGCTGTACGGCGAGAGCTGCCGCTTCGCGGTGCTGAATGCCCAGCCTGGCCTGCGCATCGACATGGCGCTGCCGCTCGAGCGCGCGCCGGGCGGCGCAGAGAGCGCTGTCGTCCGGTCCGTGCCAGCCGCGCGCGTGTCCGGCGGACGCGCGTGAAGATCCGCACACTGATCGTCGATGACGAGGTCCTGTCGCGACGCGGGATCGAGATCCGGCTGCGCGCGCAGACCGAGTTCGAGATCCTCGCGCAGTGCGCCAACGGTCGCGAGGCGCTCGCCGCGATCGAGCAGTACAAGCCCGACCTGGTATTCCTCGACATCCAGATGCCGGGGATGAGCGGCTTCGAAGTGCTTGCGCGGCTGCCGCAGGCGGCGCTGCCGGTGGTGGTGTTCATCACCGCCTACGACCAGTACGCCATCCAGGCCTTCGAGGCGCGGGCCATCGACTACCTGCTCAAGCCCATCGACGAGGCACGCTTCGACGCGGCACTCGAGCGCGTACGCCAGCACGTGCGCGCCAGGAGCGCGGCCGACGAGCGCGACCGGCTGATGGAGGTCATCGCCGAGATCACCGGCTGCGGCGAGCTCGCGCTCGAGGAGCTGCTCGTGCACGGCCGCAAGGCGCTCGAGTCACGCCGCCCCGAAGTGCTGCCGATCCGGCAGGGACGCGAGACGGTGCGCGTGCCGGTGGCCTCGATCGAGTGGGTGGATGCCGCCGGGGACTACATGTGCATCCACGCCGGCGGTGATACCCACATCCTGCGCGGCACGATGAAGGAGCTCGAGGAGGTCCTCGATCCCAAGCTGTTCCAGCGCGTACACCGCTCCACCATCGTCAACCTGCGCCTGGTGCGCAGCCTGCGCGCGCACATGAACGGTGAGTACTTCCTGACGCTCGAGGGCGGTCACGAACTGAAGCTCTCGCGCACCTACCGCGACAAGGTCGAGTACTTTCTGAGCGGCTCCGCGCGCTGAAAGGCCGTGACGCAGTTCGCGCGACACGCAGCGCGTGGACACAACTGTGAAGCGCGTCACGAACTCGCTGCACCCCGTGTCGATCTGTGAGCCATCGCGACGCAGCACTTCCCGCGCATTGCTTAGATATGTCTTCATATGGAAGCCGCGTCTCGCCCCCCGCTGGAGCTGCTCCCCGACCTGCCGGTCGAAGAGCCGTCTGACGCTACGACGGCGCGCAAGGAGGCGCCCGTGCCGCCGGCGGCCGCCCCGAGGGCCGCCCCGGCCGCTGCCTCGAAGGACCCCGCGCAGACCGGCCTCAACTTCGTCGACCCGGAGATGTTCCTCGCGCCGGGGACCGAGGCGAGCGCGGTACCGCTCAGCAACCCGGCCGCTCCGGCAGCCCAGCCGGCAGGCGACACCCCCGAGCTGGTGCTCGAGGATCCGGTGGTCGATGAGGTGCTGACGGCGCCGCCACCGCCTGCGCCCACGCCGGCGGTCAAGCCGGCCCCGGCCGCGCCCGCCAAGCCTGCGGAGACAGCGGCCAGCGCAGCAGCGGCGCGCGCGGCAGCACGCGTGCCGCTCGCGCGCACCGCTTCCCTGGCAGCCGCAGCCACCAAGCTCGCCGCGGCCAGCGCGGCGAATCAGCGTGCCGCTACCAAGCCGAAAGTGCCCA
>Ga0187783_10002530_pt1 | contig 13569 bp, 8 predicted proteins | sample 1015_SJ02_MP02_2_FD_132471 | JGI IMG/M metagenome (GOLD analysis project Ga0187783, IMG submission 132471) | Tropical peat soil microbial communities from peatlands in Department of Meta, Colombia - 1015_SJ02_MP02_20_MG | ecosystem: Environmental > Terrestrial > Soil > Wetlands > Peat | place...
ATGCGGAACTGGAAGGGCAGCGCCGCAAAGATGATCGGCGTATCCATGTAAGAGGTGTGGTTCGAGGCATAGACGGCGACTTTGTGTTTGCGGAAATTCTCGACGCCTCGCACTTCGAGCCCGGACCACGAGGCGCAGAGGCATCCGCGCGCCCAGACACGCGCAATGCGATGCTGCCAGCGTCCCTTCCTGTCAAAGAGTGAGACGAACAGCGCCAAGGTGCCGCAGGTTGCCGTAACCAGGAAAAGGACCGGCGCCTGCAACAGGTTCGAGCGCCAACGGTAGTACCGCGGCAGCGGATTCGGCCGCGGGCTCATCCCGATTCGCCTTTCTCAGCCAGAAGAATTCCGCGCGCCTCTCCGACGAGATATACCGACCCTGAAACCACGACAGCGCCGCCCGCCGAGCGTTCACGAGCCATGTCGATTGCTTCGCGCGCAGATTCTGCCGCGACGGCAGGCGTTCCCGTGGCCTTCGCTGCCGCGAGCATATCGCCAAGGCCTGCGGCGCGTGCGCTGTGGATGGGCGCAACGATCACCTGCCTGAAAAGCGGGAACAGGATCTGCGCCATCTCGGCCACAGGCTTGTCGCGCAGGCAACTGAAGATCAATATTGTCGGATCCTCGTCGGGCAGCATCCTGCGAAGGCTCGCGCGAAGCGCCCAGGCGCCTGCCGGGTTGTGCGCCACGTCGAGGATCCATTCCACGCCGGAGGCCGGGATTCGTTCCAGCCGCCCCGGCCAATGCGTCAGGCGAATCCCTTCCTCTACCGCAGCGGCGGTGACGTGAAACTCATGATGTTTCGCAAGCTCGACTGCAGCGGCGACGGCCAACGCCACATTGCGTTGTTGGTGCATGCCGGCCAATGGAGGATCGACCTGGATGGTCTCTCCGAGCACTTCGAGCGAGTACGGGCCTCTCTCCGTGGCCGGCGGAACGTAAGCCGCCGCACTGACAGCACGCACACCCAAGTCCTCGGCAACCTCGCCGAGAACCTGGTTCGCATCAGGATGCTGCGGCAGCGTGATCATGGTGCCGCCGCGGCGCAGAATTCCTGCTTTCTCGCGCGTAATGGCGGAGATCGTCGGGCCCAGCCACTCCATGTGGTCGAGCGAAATGTCGGTGACGATTGAGAGCATCGGCTCGACGACGTTGGTTGCGTCGAGCCGCCCTCCCATGCCGACTTCAAGCACCGCAACGTCGACGCCTCTTTCGGCGAAGTAAAGAAAGGCCTGCGCGGTAAGGAACTCGAAGTAGCTGGGGAGTTGCGGCAATTTGCCCGCAAGCACCAGCTCCTGCGCCATGTCGTGCGCTTTGAAGTAGAGGCGCGCGAAATCGGCATCACCAATTTCTGCGCTGTGCACGCGAATGCGTTCGTTGGGCCGTTGCAAATGGGGTGAAGTGTAAAGACCGGTGTGATAGCCCGCCGCGGTCAGAATCGACTCGAGCGTTGCTGCCGTCGAGCCTTTGCCGTTGGTGCCGGCAATCAGCAGCGAAGGGAAATTGAGTTGCGGATCGCCCAGGGCCGCGAGCAACGTTCGCACCTCATCGAGCGAGAACTTGCGCCGCGGCTGACCAGACCGTGCATACAGCTCCGGCACCATGGCATTCAGTTGGTCGATGGCCGCAGCGTAAGACATCGGAAAGTTCAGTATAGAAGCTGCGCGGAAACGCCGGCTCAGCCCCTTGCAGGCCTAGTTCGCGCTCGGTGGCTCGGCGTGATCAATCACCAGCGCGTCCACCGGACCACGCATGGCGTCCAGCCGCAGCCCCAACTGCTGCTCGATTGCCGTGAAAAACGGTGCTGCCTGCGCATCGGCCGGCGCCACTGGAACCTCGCCTCCGAACTGCGTCTCATCCGCAGCCCAGTCGAGATCGAAGTCGTATCTTCCCGTCAACCCAGTCTCATCGACCACCGGCCGATCGAGCAGCGCCCGCTGCAGCAGGGACGCGAAATCGCTCATCGTCGCGTTCTTCGCCGGCAGGTGAAGATGGTCGGGATAAACGGTCGAAATCAGTTGCGGCGGATCGCTCGCGGGCGCGGTGCTCTCCTTCAGCTTCGGCCCTCCCTTGGCTACCGTGAGCGCGTAGATCGAGAACTCCTTGGTTTCGCGGTGAAAACTCAGTTTGAATCGATCGCTCAGCAACGTCCTCAGCATCGCCATCTGCTCGGGCCGCGAAGGCTGCTTTTCACCCGGCGTCAGCGCCACGATGTCAAAGTGGTCGTTATCGGCCCATGTCGGCCCTCCGGAAATGACCTTCGGGCTCAGGTCATACGCGGCAGCAATCATCAGCTTCAGCGTGTAGTATTTCGCCACAAAGCGATTCGTTCCCTGCATCATGATGTAGCGCCCTGACTTTGCATCCGGCGGCGTCGGCTTGATGGTTGCCACGTCAAACGCCGGTGCTGTGGCTCCGGTTGAACCCGCAACCTGCGAGTGCAAAATCACTGCCGCCGTCAGGGCCACAAAGCCAATCAACAATCTCCTCATACGCCTCCGCCGACATAGGAACGCGTCAGTTCCCGCTCCACGCACAACTTCGCCGAGCCTTCATACTTATAAGACAAATGTGCATTGCTAGCCCCATCCAATCCGTTCTGTGCACACCGGTTTGACGCAGCATTCACAAAAGCTCATCACATTCCACAGCCGTTTTTCCATGCGCCTGTGAGAGACGTGGGAATCGAGCGCCATCTCTGCCATTTCCCTTCCAAATTTCCGAATCTCCCGAAACGCACAACTGAGATTTAGAAAACGCGTCACGCTGGCAACCCCCAATCATTTCTCTCTTTCTCCTCAATTCCCACTTTTCCTATCTGAACTACGGTGACTTCTATCTTTTCAATCATTCCTTCTCTCTTGATTCCTCCCGTCGCAGCATCAGCTCAATCGCAGGCATCCGGCCGACAGGCGAGCTGCGTGTTGGGGCGCATCGGCGCGGCCTGTCCAAAACGGAATTCTGCAGCGAATTTCATAGAACGGGACTGGTTTTCCACGCGCAGTAAAAGCGCATCGTGGCTACAATCAAAGGGAAGAAAAGACAGCTGTTTCCGCCGGGCCATTGCGTGTTATAGATTTGTCTCATGGGCGGATGACAGGTGTTGAATGGGCCTCTCTGCAACGGAGATGCCTGAAGCGGGGTGGGGCGAATGCCGAGTGTCGAAGCTGAGGTCGAAATACCGTCCGTTCAGGGGGCAGCGATGGAGATTACCGTAAGCCGCCAGGATCTGGTCAAAGAGCTCACTGCAACGCAAAGTGTTGTCGAACGCAAGACCACAATCCCGATTCTGTCCAACTTCCTTCTGGAGGCCGACAACGACAGGCTGAATATTACTGCCACCGATCTTGACCAGGCGATCAGAACCAGTGCGGCGGTAAAGGTGAAAAAACCTGGCTCCTGTACAATCCCCGCTCGCAAACTTTACGACTACATCAAGCTTCTTCCTGACGGCGACATTTCGATCAAGCTTCTCGAAAATCACTGGGTGCAGATTCGGAGCGGCCGCTCCAACACCAAGATGGTCGGCATGGCGCGCGCAAATTATCCGCAAGTGCCTGAATTCCCGACGGTCTCAGTCACCAGCATTCCTCTTGCATCGCTGCAGACACTGATTGCGCGAACTATTTTCGCGATTTCCAATGAAGAGTCGCGCTACACGCTGAATGGTGCGCTTCTGATTCTCAAAGCGGAATCGCTGGCGATGGTGGCAACTGACGGCCACAGGCTGTCGTTCGTCGAGAAACTTGGCGAAACCCTGGACGGCGTCAGCGGCGAAAAACGCGTGCTGGTTCCGCGCAAGGCATTGCAGGAGCTGCAGCTTCTGCTCGCGAATTCTGAGGCAGAGAAGGTAGAGTTCGCCGACGATGAGCACACGCTCTTCTTCCGCGTGGGCCATCGCACGCTGTCGAGCCGCAAGCTCACCGGGCAGTTCCCGAACTTTGAGGCCGTGATGCCACGCGACAACAACAGGTCCGCCGTGGTGCGGTCGAGCGAGCTCTCGGCGGCGATTCAGCGCGTGGCGCAATTTGCCGATGAGCGCTCCGGCGCGATCCGCCTGCGTCTTGAAGATAATGAGCTCAAAGTCAGCGCCAACTCCACAGAAACCGGCGAGAGCGAAGACACCATCGACACGCCGTATTCGTCCGAGCCCATCATGGTTGGATTCAACTCGGGCTACATCCTCGACTTTCTAAAGGCGCTCGACAACTCCGGCGAGGTGCGGCTTGAGTTCAAGGATTCGCAGTCGGCCGGGCAGATGCGCCCCGAAGATCCCGACGCGGAATATAAATACCGCTACGTGCTGATGCCGATGCGCATCTGAGCCGCACCTGCGACTCGTCACAGAAAGAGTGCTCCTCGTCACATCACGAGTGTCGTTCGTCCCAAATCCGCGCTGAACCATCTGGCTTCGGCACCGCGCAAGGACTAGAATCCGCATAGATTGCGAGCGTCGAGATTCTTCGATCTGTGACTACTTTGTGCCATAACAGAGCGGCTTCTCGTCGCTTTTTTCCTTTACAGCGGAGCAAATCGAATTCATACTCTTTGCCACACCGGGTTCGGATGCCGGGCTGCGATTCCGAGTCTTCCCGAGCTCGACTGAAGCAATCGATCGAATGAAGGTCGACACGATCTCCCGCAACACGGGAGACATTACAGGCTGCAACCATACGGAGGCACACCATGCGACATCTGATGATCACGAAACATCCGGTTCTGACAGGTTTGTCTTTGTTCATCCTGGCAGTGTTCGTTACAATCCCCGTTTCCAGAGCACAGGATTTCGCAACAATCACAGGAGTGGTGACTGATCAAACCGGCGCAGTCATTCCCGGAGTCTCAGTTACGCTCCAGAGCTCGTCAACGGGATCCGCTTATACGACCACCTCGAATGGAGAAGGATCGTACACGTTCACCGAAATCAAGCCGGGACCGGGCTACACCCTTCGCTTTGTCAGGAGTGGTTTCAAAACCACGACGATTACCGGCATCTACATGAATGTTGACGCCACGCGCACAGAAAATGCGAAGTTGAGCGTCGGCACTGAATTTCAGACACTCGAGGTGTCGGCCGCATCGGAGACTGTCACCCTGAATACCACCGACTCAACGGTGGGCAATAACTTTCAGGTGCAGTTCCTGCAGGATCTGCCGGTCGAGGATCGCGACAATCCATCGGCCCTGTTTTATCAGCAGCCCGGCGTGACCCTCGACGGCTCTGTGACCGGCGCGCGCGTCGATCAGACCAATGTGACCGTAGACGGCATGGACGTGAACGACAACATGACCGGCTGCTTTGGATGCATTGTTGGCAACGCGCCCGTGGACTCTGTTCAGGAATTTCGCGGGGTGACGGCTGGACCGCTATCCAGCGCCGGCCAGGGCAGCGGGGCCCAGTTTGAGCTTGTGACCCGTTCCGGAACCAACAGTTTTCACGGCGCTCTGGTTGAGTATCATCGCGACACCGATCTGGAAGCGAACGATTGGTTCAACAACAACACGACGCCCATCACGCCGCGTCCCCCGCTCATTCGCAATCAGTTCGGCGGCAACATCGGCGGGCCCATCAAGCGAAACAAATTGTTCTTCTTCTTCGATCTGGACAGCCGCCGCGACACACTATCGAGCCTCGCAGAGCGCACCGTGCCCATGGCTTCACTGCGCAACGGCGAGGTCTCATACTGCAACGAAACCAGCACCGGCTATCCCTGCAACATTTCCACGCTGAGCGGGGCTCAGGTCGCGGCGCTCGATCCCCAGGGCGTTGGTTTCAACTCCTCGCTTCTCAGCCTCTTTACCAGCCGTTATCCCACTCCCAACGATTTCAGTGGCGTTGCCGGCGATCTCGTGAACACGGCGGGTCTGCGCTTCAACGCGCCATTTCCATTAACCGAGAACGTTTATGTGCAGAGAGTTGACTACACCCTCAACGACAAGATGAAAATCTTTGGCCGCGGAACATTCGACCGGATCAATGACACCACTGGCGCAATTCAGTTCCCGGGCGATCCGCAGACGTTTCCTCACACGGATCAAAGCTACGGCTGGGTTGCTGGACATACCTGGACCATCGGCAGCAACATCGTCAACCAGGCCACGTATGGTGAAACCTTCGAAAGCCTTAACTGGCCCAACACGTACAACCCCGAGGGAATCACGCAGTGGGGGTCACTCGGTGGAAACGGGAGCGGCGGCACTATCCTGAGCGGACCCTACGCCAGCGCTGTGAATGCTCAGGGACGGTCATTCGCCATACCCGAGTTGCGCGACGACTTTACCTGGCTGAAGGGCAAGCACGGCTTTACCTTCGGGGGCACATTCAAGTGGGAGCACCCCAATGGCTACACCATCCTCGATTACAACACTCCCGGGATTGGCCTGGGCGGGTATATGTCAGGATTGAATCCAACCTTGCGGCCAAACGACATCTGGACCGATCCCGGATCGCTCGACTACTACGATTCCGCTTTCGCGCTGGCATTGGGAAATTTTGCGTCCACGGGCGCAACGTTCAACTATAACGCGCAAGGAAACATCCTTCCTCAAGGCTCGGGCTCCAGAGCCAATGACAGATACGATGAAACCGAGCTCTATTTTGGCGACACCTGGAAGCTGACGTCGAAGCTGACCATCAGCTACGGCTTGCGCTGGCAGAACTACACGGTCCCCTACGAGATCAACGGCATCGAATCGGTGCCCACGCTCGACTTCGAACAATACTTCGGTGACCGGCTGGCCCAGAGCGCCGCGGGTCAATCAGGCAATTCGGCTCTGCCGCTGGTCAATTACGTCCTGGGCGGGAAGGCCAACAACGGGCCTGGTTTCTTCAAGCCGGTGTGGAAGAACTATGCGCCCCGATTTGCGTTTGCATGGAGTCCCTATGCCAACGGCAAGACCGTGTTGAGCGGCGGCGGAGGCGTCATCTACGACCACACCGTTGTGAACTCCATTCTCTACCAGGCCGACCAATATACCTACCTCTTTGAGGCATCGTCGAATATTCCCTATGGCACTCCAAACGACGCCAACGCTTCCCTCATGAACGACCCGCGCTTCTCCGGGCTCAATAATCCCGTTCCGCCTCCGACGGCGCCGGCAGCCATCTCCGCACCCTATGCGCCATTTTCACAGGCCTTCTGTACGATTTACGGCGAATCGCCATGCGGTCTTATTGAGGGCGGTGCGTTCAACGAAAGTGCGGACAAAAACCTGAAAACGCCATATTCGATTGGCTACGACTTTGGCTTGCAGCAGGAACTTCCAGGGAACTTCCTGCTGAAAATCACTTATGTGGGCCGCTTGGGCCGCAGGCTGCTGGCGCAGGCTGACGCCAACCAGCTCATCGATTTCGCCGACAACACCGGCCGCTCGAACCAGCTATATAGCCAGGCGATGGCAGGCATGCACACTCAGCTGGTCCAGAATGCCGGCCTTGGCCCGGTAGGCGCCATCGATAGCCTTAGCCCGCAGCCGTGGTTCGAAGATATGCTCCCTGGCTACGAGAACTTCATCAACAGTGAGTACGCCCCTTACGGCCTTTCCGTTTCCAACACCACGCAGGCCGTGGCCCTCGGTGCGTATCCCTATCCGCAGCGCGGTGACTTTGCCGATATGACCCAAAGCCTTGCGGCAAGTGAATTCCTGCCTCCCAACGTCGGAATGGGCTCGCAGTTCTCCGAGTTCACTTACTACACCAACAAAGGCTTCTCTGGTTACAACGGAATGCTGGTCACGCTTCACAAGAACCTTAGCGGAGGTGTCCAGTTCGACCTCAACTACACCTGGGCGCATTCCATCGACAACGTCTCCATCCCAGCAATCAATGTGGCGTTTGGGGGTTACGGCTTCATCTGCGACGTGAACCGGCCGCGCGAGTGCCGCGGCAATTCCGACTTCGATGTGGCCAACTACCTGAACGGCAACTTTATCTGGCAAATGCCTTTCGGACGTGGCCAGGCGCTCGGCGCCAACATCCCATTCTGGGCCAACGAAATCATCGGAGGATGGGAGGTGAGCGGACTACCAAGCTGGCATACCGGCAATGCGTACTTCATCACCGCCAATGCTTTTGTTGCCGGATATGCTAATGATGCCCCCGCCATTCTGACTGGAAACATCAACGACCTGAAAGCGAAAGTTCATAAGGATGCGAATGGGATCGTCTGGGCCTACCAATCCGAGTCAGCCCCGATTAACGACTTCACGGGTCCAATCGGCTTCCAGATCGGGGCGCGCAATAACCTGCGCGGGCCGGGCTATTTCGACCTCGATCTAGGACTCGGAAAGACCTTCCCTATCTATAAGGAGAAAGTCAACCTGAAGTTCCGAACCGACGCCTTCAATGCGCTCAATCACCCCAGCTTTTCGGCGCCGGGCAACCCGAGCGGTGACAACTTCTGCAGCATCGACATCACCGAGAGCTGTGGAGTCTTCGGCGTAATCAGCAGCACCGTTGGGAGTCCGGCCAGCGATATTGCTTCGCGTGTCCTGCAAGGCTCGTTGCGGCTGGAATTCTGAGCACGCAGGAAAAATCAACGCACCACAAATCAAAGCCCCGGCTTCGGGCCGGGGCTTTTTTGCGCTGAGCGGAATTCGCTTCCAGAGGCTAGGCCTTCATGAACTCCAGGGAGCGGATCAGATAGGCTTTCAAATCTTTCCGATGCACCACGTCATCGAGAAATCCCTTCTCGAGCAGAAACTCGGAGCGCTGAAATCCCTCGGGAAGTTTCTGGCGGATGGTCTGCTCGATGACCCGCGGCCCGGCGAAGCCGATGAGCGCGCCGGGCTCGGCGATGTTCAAGTCGCCGAGCATGGCGAAGCTTGCCGTGACGCCGCCGGTTGTGGGGTCGGTGAGCACGCAGATATAAGGCACGCGCGCTTCGTCAAGCTGTGCCAGCGCAGTGGAGATTTTGGCCATCTGCATCAGGCTCACCACGCCTTCCATCATGCGCGCCCCGCCTGACGCCGCCACAATGATCAGCGGTTTGCGCGTTTCTCTCGCGCGATCGACAGCGCGCGCAATGGTCTCGCCAACCACGGCTCCCATCGAACCGCCGATAAATCCATATTCCATCGCGCTCACGATGACTTCATGCGGTCCCATTTGGCCGATCGCGTTGAGAATCGCGTCGTCGAGGCCGGTCTGCTCACGCGCCGAGCGCAACCGCTGCTTGTATGTCTTCACGTCGCTGAAATTCAATGGATCGGTCGAGCGCAGGCCAGTGTCGACTAGCTCGTAGCCCGGCTCGAGCAACATGTCAATCCGTCCTCTGGCGTCGATTCTGAAATGGTACTGGCACTTGGGACACACGCGAAGATTGGCGTCAAGGTCGGGCTTGTAAATCGGCTGACGGCAGCCGGGGCACTTGACCCACAAACCTTCCGTGCGCACGTTTTTCGACCCCATCTCGGATCCATTCTCCGGAGCCGGCGCGCTCACAGCGACTGCGTTCCCGTTTTCCTCGCGCTTAAACCACGACATACCGATCCCAATTGTATATGGATCCCCGCGCGGAGCGGTTCAGGAATGTTTCAGCGGCGCAGATCCGCCCCTCAGGTAGGCATCATCTCCGTCAATCCAATCCTGCCGCGGCGGATTGAAGATATCCAGCGCGACAGAGTCTTCCAGCGCAATCACCTGGTGCGGTACATGCGGCGGGATGCACAGAATCTCGCCCGCGCGCAACAGGACTTCACTGCCCTCGATCGAGAACTTCAGCGCGCCCTCCACAACGTGGCTGATCTGCTCATGGAAATGCTCATGCAGCGGAACGAGCGCGCCCTTTTTCAGCACCAGCCGCGCCAGCATGGTGTTCGTCCCTACGACATACTGGCGCGTGGCCAAGGGATTCAATTGCTCGGGTTCAATATCAGCCCAACGATGATGTCTGCTCGACGCCACAATCCCTCCGTTATGACCACTCACGTTAGTATTCGATGCCGCGCTGGGCTTGAATCCCGCGCGAATATGCGTGTTTCACTTCGCGCATCTCCGTCACCGTGTCAGCCAGATCGACGAGCAAAGGGTGCGCATTGCGTCCGGTCAGAATCACGTGCACCATCTCCGGCTTTGCCTTGAGCGCATCAGCGACTTCCGCAACGTCGAGCATCTTGTAACTGATGGCATAGTTAATCTCATCAAGGACCACAAGGTCCCACTCGCCCGAGTGGATGGCTTCGCGCGCTTCGGCCCAGGCTGCCTGCACCATGCGAACGTCTTCGGGATCCGGCTCGGCGCCGCCGATCTTCACAAAGCCGCGGCCCATCTGCTTGAGCACGAAATTCGCGCCGAATGCTTCGACGGCATCCAGTTCGCCATAGTGCCACGAGCCTTTGATGAATTGCAGAACAAGGACACGCATGCCGCAACCCACCGCGCGCAGCGCCGTTCCCAATGCTGCCGTGGTCTTGCCTTTACCGGGGCCGGTGTTGATCAGAATCAGGCCCCGCCGCGAAGTTGGCTCAGAATCCATAGTTCATCGTCCAGTCTTCATTCGGTGGCAAGCCGCACTCTGAACTGCGAACCACCAACTATGAACTTGCAGTTCAGCCTCGGTGGTACGGATGGCCCGCGAGAATTGTACATGCGCGGTAAATCTGCTCAGCCATCACCAGGCGAGCGAGCGAGTGTGCCAGCGTCATTGGCCCGAGCGAAAGCAGTCCGCCGCGTCGCTTGCCCTCGGCACGAGCTCCGTCGGACCATCCGTCGGGCGGTCCCACGGCAAACACCACGTGCTGCGCGCCCTCATCGCGCCGTTTTCCGAGCCATGCTGCCAACTCTTCCGAACTCATCTGGCGGCCTCGGCCGTCGAGCATCAGGACCAGCGTTTCGGTGCGACTCTTCTGCCGCGCGAGCCATTCCAGAAGGGCCTTTTCAGTTCGAAAAGCCTCCTGGCTGCATCGAGCAACCCTATTGCAGCGTTCGAGATAGCCCTGCACGACCCCGCGGTATATTTCCTTTGCCCCGGAGCCGTCGCCGACAAAAGCGAGGGTGATCTGCATGAGATGGAGAATACAGCAGGAAATCTGGGACAAACGGGCCTGGACTGATGTCGAAGCTGGTCAAATCGGGTACGGAGTGTCCGATTTTGGGAGTTTTTGATTCCGCACTTATGAAAATCTGTAGAATGAAGTTCGCCGACAGGCGGAGATTCTCTAAATAAGTCTTTTATTTTCTGATAATAAGATGCTTTTTACACAGCCATGCAGAATGGCCACTCTCGTGCATTCATCCATCACACAGCTCTTCTCGGGAGGGCGCAGGCTGTCTTGCCAAGTGATTGCCGTTTGAGAAAGTTAGCCGAATCTTCCAGATGAAATGTAACGATTTTCCCGCTCTTATCTATTCAAGCACGGTTGGAGCTATTCCCGAGGTGCTTGAAAAACAATTGCTCGGATCGAAATTGAGTCGCCTCTTTGCTTTTTAGAGGTTCTCCTAAGCCCATCTGCCGTTGGAGGTTCAAGATGCGTTTTCCCAGGTTGCAATTTGTGGTTTTGGCGATATGTCTGGTGGCGTTCGCCAGCGTCGCGGTGTTGTTGAGTGCCCCGACAGCTTCTGCCCAAGGCATTATCACCGGCGGAATCGCGGGTACTTCAGTGGATCAAACCGGCGCGGTGATCCCCGGTGCGTCGATCGACGCCAAGAACGAGGCGACGGGCATCATCCTGCAGGGGAAGGCCAACGCAGAGGGAGAATTTCGGATTCCCGACGTGCCCATCGGCGCCTACACGGTGACCGTCTCGGCGGCGGGGTTCAGCGCAACCACGCTCAGTCGCGTGAATGTGGTCGCCGGAAACGATACGCCTCTGGGCAAGGTCGCGTTGGGCCTTGGCAAGACGGCTCAGTCGGTCGAGGTCGAAGCCGGCGCCTCTGACATCATGAACACCGAATCGGCTCAGGGTGAGCTGTCGCTTGACTCCGAACAGCTCGCGACGGTTCCGGTGGCCGGTGCTTTCGACAACGTCACTCTCGTCGTGCCTGGCGTTGTGATGACGCACGATGATGCATTCTCGAACACCAACGGCGTGAACTATTCCGCCAACGGTCAGCGCGGCCGCTCCAACAACTCCGAGATCGACGGCCAGACCAACAACGACAATTCGGTTGCCGGTCCCAGCTTCTTCTTCTCGAACCAGGACGCTGTTCAGGAAGTACAGGTCGTCACCGTTGACATGGGCGCAGAATACGGGCGCAATATGGGCGCGGTGGTAAATTACATCACCAAGAGCGGCACCAACACTTATCACGGCACGGGATTTGAATACTACACCGGCTCGTTCCTGTCTTCTCTGCTTGCAAGCCAAAAGGATCCCCAGTATGGTTTCTGCCCGCCCGGGTCGAGCGCCAGCTTTGCCTCCACAAATGGCTGCAATCTGATCGCTGTGCCTCGCTTTAACTCCAATAGCTGGGGCGGCACGCTCGGCGGCCCGGTGCTGAAAAACAGGCTCTGGCTCTTTGGCTCAACCTACTGGACCCACCAGTATCTTGCTGGCGGCATTTACAGCTCTTCAGGACAGCTGTTTCCTGACGCCAACGGATTGACTGAGCTGCAAGCCGACTATCCCAACAATCCCGCAGTGGCAGCCATGGTCCAGATCGGGCCCTATTCCATCAAGCAGGGAAATCCATCCCCAGAACCTAACTCGACCCAAGAGATTCAGGTGACCGATGGAAACACCGTGAACACGATTGAAATGGCGGGCGTTCAGCGCAGCGGCAACACGGGCGTCTTCGATCAGGAAGAACTGGGCCGGCTCGACTTCCAGATGACTCCGAAGGACCGCTTCTACCTCCGGTACAACTACCAGAACAATCCGTGGGAGCCCGGCTATTATCTTTTCGGCCCCGCGACGGTGGCCAGCGGCGGCTATGTGAGCGTCAACGGAATCACCTACGAAACGGGCGGCGACTGGACCCACACCTTTACGCCAGCAGTGAACAACCAGATGCGCTATGCCTTCCAGCAGTCGAATATCGGCTTCCAGAACGGTTCGATTCCGGGCTGCAACGGCGGCAACTGGACGCCATGCACGACGAACATCGGCTTCAGCGGCACATTCCTGGGCTTTGGACTGGCCGACGGCTTTCCGCAGGGCCGGTTTGTGAAGGTCAATCAGATACAGGATAACGCGAGCTGGGCCAAAGGCCGGCATACGCTGCTGTTCGGTGGCGAGTTCGACCGCCAGGATTCGCCGAACTACGGCCTGCCCAATGCCGAAGGCGCCTTTAATTTCCTGGCGCCGAATGCTGCGAGCGGAGTTCCCAGCTTGGCCTATCCCGCGGGCAGCACAGCCTCTGGTGGGAGCTGCTACGCAACAAGCAGCAGCGGGGTTACAAACCCATGCCAAAACGGAATCTCGGGGGCGCTACAAGATATCGGCCTGCTCTCTCTCGCGCAGGGACCAACCACGGTGCCCTACACCGAAAAAGATTTTGCTCTGTATGTGCAGGACAACTTCAAGGTCACCCAGAACCTGACGCTCAACCTCGGCGTGCGTTATGAGTACTTCGGCCAGGCAGTGAATTTGCTTCACACAGAGAGCGTCGCCCAGCAGACCGGCGCACATC
>Ga0187783_10002531_pt1 | contig 13568 bp, 11 predicted proteins | sample 1015_SJ02_MP02_2_FD_132471 | JGI IMG/M metagenome (GOLD analysis project Ga0187783, IMG submission 132471) | Tropical peat soil microbial communities from peatlands in Department of Meta, Colombia - 1015_SJ02_MP02_20_MG | ecosystem: Environmental > Terrestrial > Soil > Wetlands > Peat | place...
CGGCGCTCCGTGGGCGATCGGAATATGGTCCCACACCAGAACCCGGCGATTGCCGCTGTCAGCGACAAACAGCCGTCGCTGGTGGATCATGACGCCGTAGCACCAGTTTAGGGTATCGGCGCGCGGGGTTGACATGCCGCGATTGGCGTCGCCCGAAAGATCGTCGGACTGTCCCAACACAATATCCGCTGGGCGGTTCGATGCGCCGGGAAGGCCGTGCCAGAGCAACACACGATGATTCCAAGCGTCGGCGACGGCGAACACACCCCCACCATAGGCAAGACCCGTTGGCACGTTCAGGGAAGCCGCGTCAATTGGCCGGTGGCCATTGCGTCCTTCACAGCTGAAATCGGCCTGACCGATCACCAGATCGGCGGGCGAATTATCCGCTTCGGGCGCATGGCTCCAGATCAGCAGCCGGTGATGGCCGGTGTCACAGATTATAAGAGGTCCTTTCGGAGTGGCGAGACAGACGCCACGTGGACCAAATAGCGTATCGGCGGCGGGAACAATTGGTTTGGTGACGCCATGGTCGCCGAGCACGATCCGTGAGCCACGGCGATCAAGCAGCGGCTGAGGAGCAACGCGCGGCACGTAACCCGCGCGAGTAGATCGCGCCGCCAATGACACGCGAGTCACGCCGTGATCCTGACTTCTACCAAGCCGGCCGTCACGCGTACCGATCGCCGTTCCAATTGCGTCTGCGCCACTGTGAGGCACTCGCCGTTTGTCAAATCGTATCTGAATCCGTGATGCGGACAGGTGATGACGCCGGCATCGACGTTTCCGTTGTGGAGCTGATATCCGAGATGACCACAAGCGTCCAGAAAGCAGGTGACGAGAGCGCCGCGCCGAAACAACAGCACCGGCACGCCATCGAGATCGAGCGCGTGGATGCTCTGATCCGGGATATCCGAGAGTGTGCAGACCGTCCTCCACGGACTGGTCGTTTGGGATGCAAATGGGCTGGCGAGACCTGTGGTCCGAACCCGCGGCCCGTCGCGCACTTGGATCACCTCGGTGATCTCGGGACAGGCTTGCTGCACGGCCTTCTTCACGCCGGCGTGGAAGGTCAGGGTCGAGGCTGCGCAACCGTCACAGGTGCCGGTGAAGCGAACTTCGATCCGTGGCGGATCTATGGTTACGAGATCGACGTCACCACCGTGCGATGCCAGCACCGGACGCACGCTTTGGAGCGCCCCTTCCAACCGTTCGTTCAGACTGGGCCTGACCAGTTCATGATAGCGCAGTACCGCGTGGACAATGTCGTCCTCGGCGGCGTGTTTGAGTGCTGCAAGCGCCTGTGGCTCGCCTCGCAATATTCGGATCAGCCGCCTCAGGGCGGTCCGGTGCAGCGCGTCGAGCGCCCCGCGATAGGCATTCACGGCGTCGCGCGCGGCTTGGTCCCAGGTCGCGAAGATGGTTTCAAGCTGTTCGATCTCACCGAGCAAGCCGGCGAGTTGGCCACCATGGTGGTCGCGGGAATCCGGCTCACGCTCCGTTCTCAACGATACCTCACGTCCTCGAACAGATAAGGCTGCAGGGCACCACCAATGAATCCGCCAATCAGCGCCAGCGCGATCAGCGATTTTATGACCAGCGAGGCGATCATCATGACTGCAACGGTCAGCCCGACTCCGATTGCCAGCCGCCTGTAGAAATATCGCATATCCCGAAATAGCTTGCCTTCGAGCAACAAGGCGAGCGCATGTTTGACCAGGTGGAGCATGCGATATCCTTAGTTGATCAACGACAGCAGAGCGACACCGATCACGATGCCAATCACGCTGCCCATCACTCCGTACAGAAGACCCATCACTGCGGCCAGCTGATTGCCCAACGACTCGCCGCCGCGGAGCACGCCGCCCGCGGCGCCACCCGCCGCGGATGCCGTGATACCGACCCACAGAGCGATTGCGATCTCGGTCAATGACAGGGCCTCAGTTTCCACTGTCTCGCTCGAATGCCTGTGCGATGCGGTTGTCAGCACCGGGCACCAGTGTCGGGAAATCCCGCTCGATCTGCAGCAGCGCCTCGGTGGCAACATCAGCCTTCTCTATTTCGCCGTACTGCACGAATATCTCGCGCGCTTCCTGGTAGTACGCCTTGGCGGCAGTGACATTGCCGAGTGGATTATCGTCCAGATGGACCGGGATATTGCGCAGATTGCACAGACAATTTGCCTTGTTGGCGATCGTGTTGGCGTACTCAAGCGGTGTGCGTTCGCGCGTGCGAACCTTCAAGGCTTCATCATAAGCCTCAATGGCGCGTAGATTATTTTGAACGGCATGGCTCGATGACACGTATTGGAGGGCATTTCCGAGATTATTCTGCAGCATTGCGTATTCCAGCGGGTGCTCAATCAAACTGACGACTGACAGACCCTCCTCGAACGCCTGCACTGCAAGTGCCTCCCGCATCTTCGAATTGTCGTCGGCGAACGGCATGGCGAGGAATGCGGTCGCCAGATTGTTTTGCAGAATAGCGAATTCGACCGGAAATCGTGAACGATCAAAAGTTCTTAACGCCCGCTGATAGGCTGCAATTGCGTCGGTCAGCCGCGCACGCCCGGCGCCGGCAAGGTGCTGGATTGCCAACCCGAAATTCATTTCAGCTTCGGCGAGTTCTTCTGGTCGCCCGCATTCGGCGAGGACCGGGATCGCCGCCTCATAAGCTTCCCGCGCTGCCTCCAACGAAGCGGTGGCCCCCTCGGGCAGCGCCTGCAGAACTGTCCCCTTGCGGGCCGTGATGCGGGCGCGCAGCAAGCTCTCTTGCGGCGGGCACAGGCGAAGCGCATCGTCGTAAAGGGCGAGTGCCGCGTGAAGATGAACCGGGGTTTTCGGTCGCAGCTGGAGGCCCATCGCCAATTCCATCAGCATCTCGGCGCGCTCGGCAGGACTTGCGGTGTCGTCCCGCGCGCTCGCGTGCGCCGCCTTGACCAGGCTGGCGACCCGATTGGAGGCAATCGTGGCGGGCGTCGATCTGCTCATGTCAAGTTCGCGTTCTTCACATTCAAGATCTCAGACAACCACGGTACCGCAGAAACCTCAATGAATTGCCCTCGCAGAGCTCATGTGCGATGCCGACTTCAGTGGCGGCGAGCCCACCGTCACGATGTTATCGGTTTGTGTCGGCGCGCACACAACAGTTGCTCGATCCGACGCGTCACGGCAGCGACCGAAGCCGCCACAACTTCCGACAGGTCCAACCCGAACTCCAGTGATTGTGCCTCGATGAGCAGAACAACTACGTCGCTTGGAAACGCGTCGCGGAACAATACGCGACCGGCATGGAGCGCGTGGCTCCATCGAAAATCGTGGATGGTCAGCGAGGGTAGATAGTGCTGCTCCAGATCGGCGCCGGAGACTTCGAACACGGCGCCGGCAGGTGCACCGGAACAGCAGGCATCGACGATCAGCAGCGTGTCGCATCCGCGTGCCGCAAACATCACGGCCAGTCCGTCGGTGCCGGCATCAAGGAGGCGGACGTCATGTCCGGTGCTACGGCTGGCGAGCGCCCGAACAACTGCTGGCCCGGCGCCGTCATCGCTGCGGGTGGGGTTGCCGCATCCAATAACCGCAATTTTCGGATACCCGGCCTGCGCAGAATCAGCCCAATCCGATGCCTGTCCCCATCCGTTCAGATTCTCCACAGCCGGCACCACCATTCGGGATCAACAGGCAGAGACAGTTCGGGCAAGTCGCACCATTTTCGATTGGCCAGGAAATACATGCATTCCATGCATCGCATCTTCTGTGCGCCAACGGGATAGTCGGTAAAACCGCCAATTATCAACTTTCCCTTGATATCGTCCGGGTCGAGTCGACGAAGTTGCCTCAGTATTTCGCTAAATTCCTTCTCGGTCTCGGGAAATGGCTCGACCTGCGTCTGTAATCCATCGGCCAGCATCTCGCCGATCATTTTCAGCAACGCCGGATTATCGCCACCCATTTTCAATTCCCTCATGCGGTGCGGAAACGGGCGAGTTCGTTGCCGCTATGGGCGTCGTGCGCGTGGACGGTGCAGACCAGGCACGAATCGTAGGACCGGCAGACGTGACCAACCTCTATTGGGTCAGTAGCATCGGCGATCGGCGTTCCAATCAACGCCTGCTCAATCGGGCCACGCTCACCGTCAGCCGATCGCGGTCCCACATTCCAGGTTGTCGGTGCGACAATCTGATAGTTCTTGATCTTGCCGCCTTGCACGTCGATCCAATGGCAAAGTGCCCCGCGAATCGCCTCAGTCGCACCCCAACCGCGACCGTCGCGTTCGGTGGGCTTCATGTACCAGGGATCCTTCAATTGGAACTGGCGTAACGCGCGCTCCGCCTCACGATAGAGTTTGACGATCTCGTGCATCCGCGCGAAGTGCCGCAACGCCACACTGGCACCACCGAGCTTGCGGTACATATCGAGCACGAGTGGATCGTGGTGTTGCCACCGCTCGCCGTGCTTGCCGCCGGCAATGAGCTGCCGGGCGAGGGCCCCAGCCTCAAGGCGGCCGGCCTGACTGTGGCGCACAGCCGTCGACCAGGAATACTTCGCGTTGAAGTCCTTGGTGTTGACGCGCGTCGGGTTGGTGGTGCGGTCAAATGGGTGGGTGCCGCCTGGTTCATCGTACCAGGCATGCGCGGTATCTTCCCGCATCAGTGCCTGGTCGATCGGCGAATGGCGGTCGGCCGGCCCGTCATAGAGGCCGCCTTTCATAATGACGGCGGCGCTGCGTGTAGGGATGGTCGGCGTGTTATATTTGTCTTCATGGGGCAGGTATCCCCAAGAGACGTAACGGCCGATGCCATGCCCATAACGATCAAGCCCAATGTCCTGGCTCATTCGCCAGTAGACACCCAAGTCTGAATGGGTGTGTTCCGGCCGCTCTTCGAGCCAGGCCAGGAATTGGTCGTAGGAGGTAATCTCCTCGTAGCGCTCCATCTCGCAACCGAGCCACACCGGTTCGATCCAATTCGAGCGGAAATATTCGAGGATCGACCAGGCGCGTGTGATGTCAGTGAGGGTAGGTGCGCACATGACCCCGCCGGGCACCATGTAGCTCGAGTGCGGCCATTGTCCGCCCAGCAGCGCGTAGATTTCGACCGGCCGACCAGAAATGGTCACTCCGAGTTCGTAGTTCCTACCGGTGAATGGCGCCCAACGTCTGACGGCTTCCTCGTAGAACTTCGAATGGGCATACTTTTTGTTGGTAAAGTCGATCATGAACAGGCCGTAGTGATGCCGCGGGATGCTCTGCAGGCTTTCCGTGATCTGGCCGAGGTTGCGGGCCAGAATGGCATTGCGCGGCACCGTCGTCTGCCAAGCGGTATCGAGCGCCCAGGCCGCACAGGTGAGATGCGACGCGCCACAAATGCCGCAGGCGCGCGGTGTCACGACCAGACCGGCTTGCGGGTCTTTATCGCGCAGGATGATTTCGAAACCGCGGAACAATTCGGCCTGGGTCCAGGCATTAACGACTTCGCCGTCCTTAATGTCGACGCGAACATCGAGGTCACCCTCGACGCGACCCACCGGCGAGATGTCGAGCGTTTGTACGGTCTGAGGCATAGGATCTTTCTTCGCCGACGTCCGGCGCACTAGAGCGCACGCAGCACGCACTCAACAGCGGTGTCAAACGAGGAAAATGTCTTCTTCAGCCCAACGCGGCGCCACCGCTTTTGCGGTCGCAGCGAGCTTGATATAGGCCATCCGGTCGATCCCGGTCGGCATGGACTTGGGCACACCCATCACGGTCTGGGTCTTGAACACTGTGCCGGGCGCCAGATCATGGAATGGAAATTCCGGCTCGGTGCAGCCGAGGCATGGCATACCGGCGCGAGTTTTCGACGATTGGCGGTTCCAGAGAATGCGGTTGCAAGGCGAATGAGTCATCGGTCCCCGACAGCCGAGATCGTAGAACAGGCACCCCTTGCGCTGGCCGAATTCGGTTGCCGACACCTTGTAGGCGAAATGCATATTTCGCGTGCAACCGATCTGAGTGAAGCTGGTAAAGAAGGTTTTGGGCCGCTGAAAAGCGTCAAGTGATATCTCGCTCGCCATGCCGGTCGCAACAGCCACGATCATTTGCGAGATCCAATCGGGGTGAGCCGGACAACCTGGCACGTTGATAACCGGCAAACCGGCTTTGGATCGATATTCAGTACCCAGAAAACCGCCGCGGCTGCTCTTGAGGAATTGAAGGCCGATGCTTTCTGAGGGATTTGGCAGGGTCGCCGGAATGCCACCCCAGGTCGCACAATCGCCAACGCCGATGACGTAGTTTGCGACCCGTGCCAACTCCCTGACCCACTCCTTCATGGGGCGACCGGCAAACCGGTTCCATTGCCCGGTTCCGTTCGGTGCGTTGACCACGGTCCCCTCAAACACGAAGATGTCGAGAGGAGCCTCGCCGGATACCAGGGCACGCAACAGCTTTTGCAGAGCATCGCCGAGCTCAAGACCGAGCGAGGGATGCCAGAGGATGTTAATTCCAAAATCGGTCACCAGATCGCAAACGCTCGGTTCCTCAGCATTGAGGAATGACATGGTGTTGCCAGAACAGGCGCCGCCCTGAAGCCAAAGCAAATTTGCCATCTATCCCACTCACGGACAAATGAACTGATTCGCTGGAGCACGGTAACAGATTTGCGTCTCAAACAAAAAAAATCCGTCGCCTTTCAACCCAGCGATGATAACGTTGACCCATGCAACGAGCGCCGCTCGACATGGACCCCGTTGTTTAAGAGAAGATCTTTATTGAAGACTTAACTTGGAGTGCGGTATTTACCGGATATTCACCGACTTACAACGCAATTCCAGACAGCTGCCGCAACTTTGATTGGTTCGGTTGGCCCACCCAAAGCAAATAATCTGACATTTCTGAGTGCTCGTGAACCTTATGAGACGCACAGCGCGGCTGGCGGCGCGGTTGATCAGAAGGGTTGCGATATATCGGCAGCGTCTGCGCCCGTCATGCGTGCAGCGGTTTGATTCCTAAAGAATATTTCAATCTTTCCTGTCATTGATGGTGCGCACTCAGTATCCATGTAGGGCTAGTTAAACGTGCATCTCCTCGACGTCTTCAAGATGATTGAGAACGTGGAGCCGTATCAGGGCATCTATGACCCCTGGCTGGTTGCCACGTCGGTCTTGATCGCAGTCCTGGCGGCCTTCGCTGCGCTGTCAATATCCTCCCGTATGGTTGCGGCGGCGTCCTGGCAATCCCGATGGGCGTGGGCCTTCGCAGGTGCCTGCAGCATGGGCGGCGGCATCTGGGGAATGCACTTCATTGGTATGCTGGCGTTCTCGCTGCCTTGCGGAATCAGCTACGATCCACTCGGCACCGTGGTGTCCATGTTTCCGGGGCTGCTGGCGAGCGGCGTTGCGCTCCAAGTCATCGGCCGGGTCAATATACCGAGCCTCAGTCGATTGATAGTCGGCGCCATTCTCATGGCGGCGGGGATCGGCGCCATGCACTATTCCGGAATGGCGGCAGTGCGTTCGGAAGCCCTCATGCGCTTCCAGCCGGACCTCGTCGTTGTCTCCGTGGTCGTCGCCGCAGCGCTGGCATTCATTTCCCTGGAGGCTCGCTTTCAACTCCGCCGCTACCACTCGTCGGAAATGCTGGCGACTATCGTCGCCGCAGCGATCATGGGGCTGGCGGTGGCCGGTATGCATTACACCGCAATGCAGGCTTCGGTGTTCTTTCCTGATTCGGCGCTGCAGCCAGCGGCGACCGCGATGTCGACGGTGCCGATGGCCGTGCTTATCACACTGATCTCGGTACTGATCGCCGCGCTGGCCCTCGTCGCATCGGTCGCTGGACGTCAGTCGGAATTGGCCACCGTGCTGAAGGCCGAGGTCGGTCGCCGACAAGCACTTGAGCAGGAGGCCGAAGGAGGCCGCGCCCGTTTGCAGGCAATTCTTGATGCCGTCGTTGACGCCATTGTGACGATCGACAAGAAGGGTCGCATCCTGCAGTGGAGTTCCGGCGCCCAACGAATCTTTGGCTACGCGCCCGAGGAAGTGGTGGGTAGCGATTTGACGATTCTCATGCCCGAGCCGCATCGCTCCGGTCATGCCGGCTACGTTTCGTCCTTTCTCAAGACCCGCAACGCGAAGATCATTGGCATCGGCCGCGAACTCACGGCAATCCGCAAGGACGGTACCGAATTTCCCATCGAACTTGCCGTCAGTGAAGTACGTAATGGCAACGAGGTGTTCTTCACTGGAATTCTGCGCGACATCACTGAGCGCAAGCGGGCCGAGACTGAACTAGTGCGGGCGCGTGAACAGGCCGAGGCTGCCAATCTCGCGAAATCGCAGTTTCTCGCTACCATGAGCCATGAGATCCGCACGCCGATGAACGGCGTTCTCGGCATGGCAAATCTGCTGTCGTCGACTGCGCTCAATGAGCGCCAGCGGCGACTCGTAGAGAATGTGTCGCGATCCGGACAAGCGCTGCTCGGCATCATCAACGACATACTGGATTTTGCCAAAATAGAGGCAGGGAAGTTTGAGCTATCTGCAGTGCCGTTCGACGTACAAGAGGCAATCGCTGAGTTGACGGATCTATTCTCCGAGCGTTGCATGCGAAAGGGGCTCGAGTTTATTTATTTTGTGGCTGAAGATGTGCCCTCGCATCTGATCGGCGATCCTGTGCGACTGCGCCAAATACTGGTCAATCTCGTCGGCAATGCGATCAAGTTTACTGAACGTGGCGAGATTCTCGTTGAGCTCTCGCTGGCTCGAAACGAGCCAGATGGCGTGGTGCTGAACTTCGCGGTCGAAGACACCGGTATTGGCATTCCGCCGGAGCAATGTCCGAGAATCTTTGAATCGTTCCATCAGGTTGACGGATCGATGACCAGGGCTCGTGGTGGATCCGGCCTTGGCCTGTCGATCACTCGCCAACTCGTCGAATTGATGGGCGGCAAGATTTCGGTGGAGAGCGAACTGGGGCGGGGCTCGCGGTTTGCCTTCACGGCGCGTTTCAAGCCATCGCCCCATCAAGCTGACACATCGCGCGGACCTCGGCACTTGCCACGCTCTTTGCGCTCCCTGTTGGTCGACGCGAACGCGGTGAGTTCGCACGTCATCTCGCTCTATCTTGCAAGCTGGCAGGTCGACGCGGCGATTGTTTCAACCCCGGAAGAGGCTGAAGCCACCTGGCGTGAGGCTGCGGCGGCGGGTCGGCCTTTCGATGTGGCGATTCTCGATGTCAAAGGCCTGGGCCCGCACGCTATCGACCTGGCACATTTGCTTCGTGCTTCGCCCGGCGCCAGTTGCGATCTTATCTTGCTGGTCGGTATTGACAGCTACATTGCCGACGCCAGTCTCGAGACGCTTAACGCCGCCGCCATCTTGCCAAAGCCGGTGCGCGCCTCCGAGTTGTTCAATGCTCTGGTCTCCGTTGCCTCGGATGGAAGTCAAGGGAACCTCATGCGACACCTCTTGCGTCGCAAGGCGCAAGCCGGACTGCCGAGGTTCAGCGCCCGCATTCTGGTTGCTGAAGATAATCCCGTCAACCAAGAGGTCGCATCCGGCATTCTCGAGACATTGGGCTGCTCTGTTATAACCGCACCCAATGGACGTGCCGCTTTCCGTCGCTTCACAGAGGAGAAATTCGACCTCGTCATGATGGATTGCGAGATGCCGGTGATGAACGGCATGGAAGCCACGCGCCGCATTCGCGAATTCGAGGCTATGACGCAGGAACTCCCGGATCCCCGCGCACGGACCCCAATCGTCGCGCTCACCGCGCACGCACTTAACGATGTCCGCAATCAGTGTCTCGAAGCCGGAATGGACGATTTTCTGGTCAAGCCATTCGACAATCAGCAGATGGCGGCGACTCTCTTGCGCTGGCTCAAACCGACGAGCGACGGCGGCGAGGTTCGGGCAGCCAACGCGCTGCCCGAATGCGTGACCGAAGCACAGACCCAGGACATCGTCATCGACCCGACAGTCATCAATGATCTGCGCGCACTCGATCGCAAAGGGGGCTCATCGCGACTGGAGCGTGCTGTGTCTCGCTTCATCGAAGCAGCTCCGCCGTTGGCGGCGGTCATTTGCGAGAGTTTCGAGAAAGGTGATGTCGAGACCTTATGGCGCACTGCGCACAGCCTGAAATCCAGCGCGGGCGCGTTGGGCGCGCGTGTTCTTTCGCAGCGCTGCGCGCAGATCGAAGCGACCGCACGAAGTTCGGGCATTCATGCCACCAAGCAGCTGGTGGCGATTGTGCAATCGGATTTGGAGGCGGCGATTTCCTGCCTGCGAGCCATCATCGAGGAAAACCATGTGGCAGCCTGACGCCGATGAAACGGATCGCGGGAAGGGGGCTGACACGCATCCAATCGCGCCGCGACTGGCGCCGCTTGGGCAAAATACTGCGACAATTCTAATCGTTGATGACGACCCGGTCGTGCGCTCGCTCATGCAGGACGCGCTCGAAGACGAGGGTTTTGCGGTGGTCGAGGCAGCGGACGGAGTGGAGGCCTGCGAACATTGCAGCAAAACGGTGCCTTCGCTTTTGGTTGTCGACGCCCTGATGCCGAAAATGGACGGTTTCGAGTTGTGCCAGGAACTGCGTCGCGGTGCGTCAACGAAACATGTTCCCATCCTAATGGCGACCGGTCTCGATGACCACGGATCGATCGCCAAGGCCTACGAGGCCGGGGCAACCGACTTCATCGCCAAGCCGTTGAACTGGTTGATCCTGAGCCATCGCATCCGCTATATGCTGCGCGGCGCGCGCGCCTTTGAGGACCTCCGGCAGAACCAGGAGCGTCTGCGTGTCGCGCAGGAAGTTGAGCGCCAACAGCACGCGCGGTTTGAGGCAGCGCTCGGCAATATGTCGCAAGGCCTCTGCATGTTTGGTGCCGATAGCCGGTTGATAGTCACCAACAGGCGCTTCCATGAAATTTACCAACTGTCGGCAGGCTCGGCCATGCCGGGGCAGTCGATGGTTGATGTTCTCCAGAACAGCCCGCTGTTTCCGGCTGACGGCAACGGATCGGCAAATGCCGCTCTCAAAGAGTACCTTAATCTCTCATTGCAGCGTCGTAGTGCCGTTCTGACGCAGGAGCTGCTCGACGGGCGTGTCATCACGATCAGCCATGAGCCGATGCCGGGCGGCGGTTTTGTTGACACCTTCACGGATGTCACCGGGCAGCGGCGTGCCGAGGCACAAATTGCCCATATGGCGCATCACGACCCGCTGACCGACTTGCCCAATCGCGTGCTGTTTCGCAACCGCCTGAAGGCCGCGTTGCAGCGGATGCCATCGGGCCAATCTTGCGCCGTTTTTTGTCTCGATCTCGACCAATTCAAGGGCGTCAACGACACACTCGGCCATCCGGTCGGAGATGCTCTTCTCAAGGCGGCGGCCGATCGACTGCAGCACGTGGTGCGACCATCCGATACGGTAGCCCGCCTCGGTGGTGATGAGTTTGCGATCGTCCAGAGCAGCGCCGAGCATCCTGCCGCAGCGACATCGCTGGCGACGCGCGTTCTGCGTGAACTCAGCAATCCGTTCGAGGTAGCCGGCCATCAGGTGATGATCGGCGCGAGCATTGGCATAGCGATCTCCCCGGGAGACGGATCCGATCCGGATCTCCTGCTCAAAAGCGCGGACATTGCTCTTCATCAGGCTAAGAACGACGGTCGCAATCGTTTCCGTTATTTCGAGCCGCAGATGGACGCGCTCATGCAATCGCGGCGTGAGCTGGAAATTGATCTTCGCAAAGCGATCGCCTCTGACGAATTTGAATTATATTTTCAGCCATTGGTCAGTCTCGAAGACGCCCGTATTACCGGATTCGAGGCGCTCCTGCGTTGGCACCATCCGCGTCGAGGCATGGTTCCGCCGTCTGAGTTCATCCCGGTTTCGGAAGAAGTCGGGCTCATCGTTCAAATCGGCGAATGGGTTCTCCGCAAGGCCTGTCAGTGCGCAGTTTCCTGGCCGGAGCCTCTGAAGGTCGCCGTCAACATCTCGACCCTTCAATTCAGCAGCGGAAACCTGGTCCGCACTGTCGCTGATGCACTGACCGAGTCTGGGCTCAATTCGGCGCGGCTGGAACTCGAGATCACCGAGTCCGTCATGGTCCAGGATTTCGACGCCGCGATATCGTTGCTCCGTCAGCTCAAAGGGCTGGGTGTCAGCATCTCGATGGACGATTTCGGTACTGGATACTCCTCGCTCAGCTATATGCGCAGCTTTCCGTTCGACAAGATCAAAATTGACCAAAGTTTCGTCAAGGAAATTGGCAAGAAATCCGAGTCGACTGCCATCATCCGCGCAGTTAGCGGCATGTGCGACAGCCTGGGAATCACCGTTACCGCAGAAGGAGTCGAGACCACACAACAGCTCAGCCTTTTGCTGGCGGAAAACTGCACTGAGATCCAAGGATATCTGGTTAGTAAACCCCGTCCGGCGCATGAGATCCCAAACTTGATACGCGACTTCACTGAAAAGGGGCGACAGGCATTATTTGAGACTATGTCATCTGGTGGGTAAACCTCGGCTACCGAACACAAATCCAAGTTGTTGATGCGATCACTGATCCTGCCTGGGAAGCAGAACCGAACTAATTCGCAATCGCTGCCAGGCCGCGGAGCCAGACGGCGGCGATCAATGTAGCATTGCCAACTAGGCTTCTCGACGGCTTGCTCGATCCGACCTTCTGGCGCCGCCAAACCCATCGGCCACAAGTCGTCGACGATCTTGAGGGCGCCGGGCCTGGCGTGCCAGGATCATTGGTGGGGCGGGGCCCCATGTCAGCCCTGAGCAGTATAAAAATCGTGATTGTCTCAGAGTCCGTTTAACAAAGTCACGATGATCGCGCAAGACGGCGCGCGAGCAGCATGACTGAGCCTGCGTAGAGGTAGGCTACCGCTGTTTCGGGCGAAGCCTCGAACTGGCGCGAGAGGCGCCGGTTGCGGCCGAACCACGCAAAGGTACGTTCGACGACCGCGGTAGCAGCACGAAGCCTTTCGCTTGATCGGACCGCTTGACGATTTCGATGTACCAGTTACCGAATGAACGCAGCGCCTGTTTCAACTTCTCACCGGCGTAGCCGGTATCGGCAAAAATCCGACTGATGAACGCGAAGAGGCCAAAAAGTTGGCTGAACAGGAGTACCGCGCCATCGCGGTCTTGGATACAGGCTTCGTGGACCACGGCCGACAGCAGATGCCCTTCTGTGTCCGTCAGAATATGACGTTTGCAGCCCTTGATCTTTTTGCCGGCATCATAGCCGCGTGGCCCGGCGGCTTCTGTGGCTTTCACTGATTGGCTGTCGATGATCGCGGCTGTTGGACTGGCATCGCGGCCACCGCGTTGGCGTGCAGCCATGACCAGCGTGTGATTGACGCGTTCCAAGTGCCGTCGGCGCTCAGGCGGCGGAACCAGTAATAAACGGTTGACCATGGCGGAAAATCCGACGGCAGATAACGCCATTGGCAGCCGGTACGCAGCACATAAAAGATTGCATCGACGATAAGCTTCAACGGCCATTGCCAGGGTCTACCGGTGGCCGCCGGCACTGGCAGGAGCGGTTCTAGGATCGCCCACTC
>Ga0187783_10002532_pt1 | contig 13558 bp, 11 predicted proteins | sample 1015_SJ02_MP02_2_FD_132471 | JGI IMG/M metagenome (GOLD analysis project Ga0187783, IMG submission 132471) | Tropical peat soil microbial communities from peatlands in Department of Meta, Colombia - 1015_SJ02_MP02_20_MG | ecosystem: Environmental > Terrestrial > Soil > Wetlands > Peat | place...
AGCTCGGGCGAGGTGTGCGGATCGGCGAGCAGCTCGCCGATCGGCTGGCGTGCGTGCAGCACGTGCCACTCGCCGTTCGCCGCCTGCATGAGATACGGCGTGCCGCAGCCGGCGAGCAGCGCACCCGCGAGAGCGAGCGCCGCGACACGCGCGCCGCCGCGCAGCGGCGCGCCGCTCAGCGAGTGCACGCGCTCCGCCGCAGCGTGCATCCCGCCGCGCGTTCCGCCGCGCCCGGGTGCAGCGCGCTGCGCGCAGGCGTCTCGGTTAACATGCGCATCATGCGAGTCTACTTGGTCGGCGGCGCGGTACGGGACCGGCTGCTCGGGCTGCCGGTGCGCGAGCGCGACTGGGTAGTGGTCGGAGCGCTGCCGCAGGAGCTCGAGCGCGCCGGCTACCAGAGTGTTGGGCGCGAGTTTCCGGTGTTTCTGCACCCGCAGACTCATGAGGAGTACGCGCTCGCGCGGCTCGAGCGCAAGGTGGCTCCGGGCTACCGCGGCTTCGCCACGCAGTCCTCGCCCGACGTCACCCTCGAGGAGGACCTCAGGAGGCGCGATCTCACCATCAACGCGATGGCGGAGACGGAGCACGGGGAAATCATCGATCCGTACGGCGGACAGGCGGATCTCGCGGCACGGCGGTTGCGTCACGTGTCAGAAGCGTTCGTCGAGGACCCGGTGCGCGTGCTGCGCGTCGCGCGCTTCGCCGCGCGCTTCGCCGGGCTCGGCTTCCAGGTGGCTCCCGAGACACTCGAGCTGATGCGCCGCATGACGGCGGCCGGCGAGGTGAGCGCGCTGGTGCCGGAGCGGGTGTGGCAGGAGACCGAGCGTGCGCTCGCCGAGGCGCATCCCCAGGTGTTCTTCGAAACGCTGCGCGCCTGCGGCGCGCTGGCGGTGATTTTTCCCGAGATCGATGCGCTCTTCGGCGTGCCACAGCCGCCGCGCTGGCATCCGGAGATCGATACCGGCGTGCACGTGATGCTGGCGCTGCGCCAGGCGGCCGCGCTCGGCGCATCGCTCGCCGTGCGCTTCGCGGTGCTCACCCACGACCTCGGCAAGGCGCGCACGCCGCGCGAACGCTGGCCGAGTCATCATGGCCACGAGGAGGCGGGTAGCGCGCCACTCGAAGCGCTGTGCGAGCGGCTGAAGGTGCCGAACGCTCATCGCGAGCTCGCCCTCCTCGTCGCCCGCTATCACACGAACGTGCATCGTGCCCGCGAGCTCAAGCCGGCCACGATCCTTACACTGCTCGAGAACTGCGACGCCTTCCGTCGGCCGGAGCGTTTCGCGGAGCTCCTGCTCGCCTGCGAGGCCGACGCCCGCGGGCGCGCCGGCAAGGAGCACGAGCCCTATCCGCAGGCGGCATATCTCGCCGCCGCACGGGCGGCCGCTGCGGGCGTGACACTCTCCGCAGCAGAGCGCGCGGGGCTTCAGGGCCGGCAGATCGGGGCAGAGCTGCGCCGCCGGCGGCTCGAGGCGATCAGCCGCGTCGCGTGGGAGAGTGTTATCTCGCCGCAGCAGGTGCGGCTCACGAGCCAGAGCCCCGACGCGCAATCCTCTCAGTAGCCGGCACGGTGCAGGACGGTCACCGCCGCCGCCGCTGCGAGGCAATAGATACCGAAGAAATACCAGCGACCGCCTTCGAGCCAGCGGCTCAGCCAGCGCAGCGCGAGCAGACCTGCGATGAGAGCAACCAGCGCGCCGATGACGCTCAGGAGCGCAGCCGAGGCCAGATCTGCCGTGCCTCCCGCGTGTACCGAGCGGACGAGGCGCATCACCTCGCGCGCGACCACCGGCGGGGTGAGCACCACCGCGAGCGCGAAGCTGAACGCCTCGGCACGAGACTTGGCGACCCCGAGGAGCATGCCCGTCGAGATGGTGGCGCCCGAGCGGGAGAAGCCGCGGAAGGGCAGGCACAGGCCCTGCACCGCGCCGATCACTCCGGCGCGCTTCAGATTCACATCGTCCGCACCCGCTGGCAGGCGCTCAGCCTGCCGCCGCTCGCTCAGCCCCGCGATCAGGATCAGCACGCCGACGGCGGCGAGCGCCGGGGCGATGAACTCCAGGTGGCTGAAGAGGTCCTCGATCTCTGCGTGCGGCACCCCGCGCAGCAGCGTCTTCTCGATGATCCCGACGAGCCCCAGGCCGATCACCGCGGTGCACGCCGTGGCGATGACGACGAGTGCGGCAGAAGTCCTGAAGGACGCCGCGCTCTGGAAATAGGTCGCGCGCCACTGCGGCCAGAAATATGCGATCACGGCGAGCATGGTGCCGGTGTGCAGCATCACGAGCAGCAGCGTCATCGGCGGGGAAGACGGGTCGAGGCCGAGCAGCTTCTCCGCAACCACCACGTGCGCGGAGCTCGACACCGGCAGGAGCTCGGCGAGGCCCTGCACGATGGCGAGAACGATGACTTTCAGGAGCGGCATGCGCATTCATCCCGGTGGCCGACGGCGCGCGGCGGGTGTCATCTTACCCGCGAGCCGCTGCCCTCACGCGGGGCGGCCGCTGCTGCGCGCGGCGTGCCGGCGGGCAGGCTTTCCGTCACAGCAGGTGCCGCAGGTCCTGCACCGCGAACCCGACGAGCGGTATCTCGAGATCGCGGGTGAGCGCCATCGCCTTGAACGACTCCCCCATTTCCTCCGGCATGAGCAGCCGCAGCGCCTCGCCGGCGAGGCGCGCACGCCGCGCGCCGTCCGCCGCCGCCGCGGCGAGGCTCTCGATGCCGAGCGCCAGCAGGAAGGCCGCCTGGGTCGCAAATCCGCCGAGCGACAGTCCCGCGGCGGACGCCGCTTCCGCGACGCGCGTGAAGTCGACCCAGGCGGTGATGTCCTGCACGCCGACGTTCAGGTAGGGGTCCGCGTGTGCGCGCTGCTTGAAATGACAGCGCAGCGTGCCGCTCGTGCGCTGCGGATGGTAGTAGTGCCGGCGGGGTAGTCCGTAGTCGGTGAGCAGCAGCAAGCCGCGCTCGAGAGTATCGCCGAGCGATGCAATCCAGGGCGCGAGCTGGAGACAGACTTCCGACGTGTAGCCCTGCGGAAGCTCCGACAGCGTCGCCCGCATGGCCGCGCACACTCCAGCCAGGTCGGGATCCGCAGCGCGCGCGGCGTCGCGGAAGCGGATCTCCTCGCCCGTCGGGCTGCTGGCGAGCGCCACACCGACCTCGGTGACGCCTTCCGCGCCGCAGGCGAAGCGGCGGCAGGGCAGCGCATCTGCAACCTCGTTGGCAAGGATCACTCCGCGCACGGGCAGCTCTGGCAGCCGCTCGAGCCAGACGATGCGCTCGCGCAGCGCAGCGGGCAGGGTCGCCAGGCGCCGGCGCTGCCGCTCGCGCAGATCGCCACTCACCTCGAGGATCGCGTAGCGCTCTGGCAGGAGGTCGTGCGCAGCGAGCTCGGCGAGCACTACGGCCGCCAGCCGTCCGGTCCCGGCACCGAGCTCGAGGATCTCCCCCCCGGTCACCGCCAGCACCTGCGCGCACTGGCGTGCCAGGCAGCGGCCGAAGAGATCCGACACTTCCGGGGCGGTGACGAAATCGCCGCCGCCGCCGAGCTTGGTGCTGCCCGCGCTGTAGTAGCCGAGACCCGGTGCGTACAGCGCGAGCTCCATGAAGCGCTCGAACGACAGCCAGCCGCCCGCGGCGAGGAGCTGCTCGCGGATGCGCGCTGCGAGCGCGCGGCTGTGGCGCTGCTCGGCGGGAGAGAGCGGTGGGAGGATTGAGCGCCCCGGCGATGCAGTCATAATCGGGCCCCATGGCGCACGACACACCGCAGGCGGCGCAGGCCGTTGCACCGCACTCCACGCTCCGGGGGAAGACCGCGCTCGTCACCGGCGGGGCGCGCCGCATCGGCGCCACGCTGGCCCGCGTGCTGCATGGCGCCGGAGCCAACCTGGTGCTGCACTACCGCAGCTCGGCCGACGATGCGGCAGCGCTCGCCCGCGAGCTCAACGCGCTGCGCCCCGGCTCGGTGAGGCTCGCCGAGTGCGATCTGCTCGAGATAGCCGCGCTGCCCGCGCTGGTCGGCACCGCCGCCGACGCCTTCGGCGGGCTCGATATCCTCGTGAACAACGCCTCGACCTTCTATCCGACGCCGCTGGGTGACATCACGCCGATCGACTGGGACGACCTCATCGGCACGAACCTCAGGGCGCCGCTGTTTCTCGCGCAGGCGGCGGCGCCGCTGCTCCACGAGGCACGCGGGCTCATCGTGAACATGGCGGACATCCACGGACTGAAGCCCCTGCGGCGCTACCCGGTGTACAGCGTCGCCAAGGCCGGGCTCATCATGCTCACCAAGGCCCTCGCCCGCGAGCTCGGGCCACACGTGCGCGTGAATGCCCTGGCTCCGGGGCCGGTGATGTGGCCCGAGGACGGACTCGACAGCGCGCTGCAGGAGAAGATCGTCCGCCGCACGGCGTTGAAGCGCGCCGGCAGCGCCGAGGACCTGGCGCGCGCCTGCCTGTTCTTCGCCACCGAGGCGCCGTACGTCACCGGACAGGTCCTCGCGGTCGACGGCGGCCGCAGCATCGGCTGGTGACACGGCCCACCTCACGGGCGCACCCGCTCGAGCGGGTGCGCCGACTGGTCGAAGCGCCGCCACAACTCCCCAATGGTCGCCTGCGCCGTCGGGTGCACCACCGCGGGGGCAAGCTGCGCCAGGGGCCCGAGCATGTAGGCGCGCTTGAGCAGATCGGGACGCGGCAGCTTCAGCCCTGGCTCCTCGCAGACGAGGTCGCCGTAGAGCAGCACGTCGAGATCCATCGAGCGCGGCGCCCAGCGCGGTGAGTCGGGCGGCCGCCCACACAGCGTCTCGATGGCGCGCAGCCGCGCCAGCACCTCAGGCACCGGCAGCACGGTGTCGAATCCGGCCACGAGGTTGATGAAGTCCTCGCCGGCGAAGCCTACCGCGCGGTTGCGATACCAGGGGGAGAAGCGCGCGCCGGGAAACTCGCGCGCCAGCTCCGCCACCGCGCGCTCGAGGTTGCGCTCGGGCGTGATGTTGCTGCCAGCCGCGACGTATACCGCGGGCACCGGTCAGGGCTGCTGCGCGGCCGGCGGCAAGGCCGCGGTCGGCAGATCTGCGCGGGTGCGCTCGATGAGCACCCCGACGTCGCGGGAGCTGCGGATGGCGCCCGGCTTGTTGAGCGCAATGCGCACCCACTCCACCGCGAACTCCTCGAGAATCAGCAGTGCCACCCGATGCGCGAGTGTCTCCACCAGCCTGAACTCGGTCGCCGCGATGTATGCCAGCACCCGCTTCGCCACCTTCTTGTAATCGAGCGTGTCGGCCACTTCGTCGGTGCGGGAGGCACGCCGGCAATCGACCGGCAGCTCGATGTCGAGCACCACCGTCTGCCTGACGCGGCGTTCCCAGTCGATGAAGCCGATGATGCACTCGGCGGTGAGCCCGTGCAGAAAAATGCGGTCGCCGCGATCGCCCGGCTGGCTCATGGGCTCACCGTGGGCAGCGACTCGAGCGGCCACTGGGCACGCGCGTGGATGGCGAGGTCATCGTGCTGGCCCGCCGCGAGGCGCTTGAGCCCGGCTACTGCGATCATCGCGGCATTGTCGGTGGAGAACTCGATGCGCGGATAGTACACGCGCGCGCCACGGCCACGGGCCGCCGCGCTGAGGTGCGCACGCAGCGCACGGTTGGCACTGACACCGCCCGACACCACGAGCGCGCTGAGGCCCGTGTACTCGAGCGCGCGCAGCGCCTTGCCGCTGAGGGTCTCGACGATGGCCTGCTGCACGGCGCAGGCGACGTCCGCGCGCAGCTGCGGCGTGAGATCGCGCCCGCGCACGGCGTGCAGCACCGCGGTCTTCAGTCCGGAGAAGCTGAACTCGAGCCCGGGGCGATCGAGCATCGGGCGCGGGAAACTGAACACGCCCGCGACGCCCCGCTCGGCGAGGTCGGCGAGCTGCGGGCCGCCCGGGTAAGGGAGCCCGAGGAGCTTGGCGCATTTGTCGAAGGCCTCCCCGGCTGCATCGTCGCGACTCGTACCCAACACGCGGTAGTTTCCGATCGCCGACACCTCGATGAGCAGCGTGTGTCCGCCGGAGACCAGCAGCGCCACGTGCGGAAAGGGCGGCGGCTCGGGCTCGAGCAGTGGCGCGAGCAGATGCCCTTCCAGGTGGTGCACGCCGATCGCCGGCACCCGCCAGGCGTACGCGAGGCTGCGCGCGAGCGAGGCGCCGGTGAGCAGCGCGCCGATCAGGCCGGGGCCTGCGGTGTAGGCCACGCCGTGCAGCTGCGCGGGAGCGGTAGCGGCGTGCGCCAGCGCGCGCTCGATGAGCGGCAGCAGCCGGCGCACGTGATCGCGTGAGGCGAGCTCCGGCACGACCCCCCCATAGCCGCGATGCAGCTCCATCTGACTGAAGAGCTCGTGCGCGAGCAGACCCGCGGTGTCATCGAGCACCGCGGCGGCACTTTCGTCACAGGAGGACTCGACCGCGAGGACACGCATGGGCAAATTCTAGGCGATGTCGATGCCGTGGCGAGTGGAGGTCGTGCGCGCGGGGCGCAGAGCCACATCCCGATCGTCGTCTGCTGGCACGCTCCATCGGAGTTGACATTATGGGGTCCTGCACCGGTACGCCGCCGAGCCGGGCTATAGTCTGACGCAAGACCACCGCGGAATGTGGCACGTGTGAGTGACGTCAACACGCCTGATCGCCAGCGCGAGCCGTCGGGCAGGACACGCCCGCGGCGGGCCCAAGCACGAGCGCTCCTCGGCGCGCTACTCCTTGCGCTGACGGCCCTCGAGGCCTCCGCAGCAGGGCCTGGCAAGTGCAGCATCGCACGCCTGCCGGACATTCCGATCACGATGAGCGGCTTGTCACCCACGGTGCACGCTCAGGTGAATGGCAGGGATGCCCTGTTCATCGCCGACAGCGGCGCATTCTTCAGCCTGGTCACGCCGGCGGCGGTGCAGGAGTTCCACCTGACACCCGACCGTTCGATTCAGGGTCTTTATGTCGAGGGCATCGGCGGCACTGAGGGCGCGCAAGTGGCCCGCGCGGCGACGTTCGCCCTTGCCGGGCTCGACAAGACCTTCGAGAAAGTCGACTTTATCGTTGCCGGCAGCTCCTTCGGCGGGGCCGCCGTGGGTCTTCTCGGGCAGAATTTCTTCCGCATCGCGGACGTCGAATACGATCTGGCGAACGGGATCATTCGCCTGGTGCAGCCCAGAGACTGCGGCAAGGACACGCCGCTCGCGTACTGGGCGGCGGACACCCACAAACCCTATTCCGTGATCGACATCGACTTTGCCACCGCGCAGCAACCCCATACCAGGTCGGTCGCTTATCTCAACGGCACCAGGATTCACGTGCTATTCGACACCGGCGCAGGAAGCTCGCTGCTGACGGCCGACGCTGCCAGGCGCGCAGGGATCACGCCGGCGAGTCAGGCAGTGACTCCGGGTGGCAGCTGGCACGGTATAGGACACCGGGTATCACAGAGCTGGATCGCGCCCTTTGCCAGCTTCAAGGTGGGAGATGAGGAAATCCTTCACGCGCGCCTGCGCTTCGGCGATATCTTCCTGCCTGGCGCCGACATGCTGATCGGCGCGGACTTCTTCCTCTCCCATCGGATCTACGTGGCGAGCAGCCAGCGCAAGCTGTACTTCACCTATAACGGCGGCCCGGTTTTTGACCTCACACATGGCAGCTCAGCGGGCGCGTCGGCCGATGGCGGAACGGGTCCCGCGCCGGCCGCGGGGGAAGATGCTGGCGCGGGGTCGGCGGCAGCCGCGCCGGGCAAAGCGGACGTGAACGGCCGACTCGATGAGCCCAGCGATGCTGCGGGTTTCGCCCGTCGCGGCGCGGCGTCCGCCGCGCGGCACGACTACGCGGCCGCCATCGGGGATCTGACCCGCGCCTGCGAGCTCGCGCCGACCGAATCCGGCTTCTTCTACCAACGCGGCGTGGTGCATTGGCAAAACGCCGAGCCGGATCTCGCCCTGGCGGATCTCGACCAGGCGATCAAGCTCAGGCCCGACGCCGTGGATGCCCTGTTGGGCCGCGCTGCCCTGCGCGCCCGCCGTCGTGATCCGCCGCAGACGGTCATTGCGGATCTCGACGCCGCCGATCGCCTCCTGCCGCAAGAGGCCGAGATGCGCCTGCAAATCGCCGCGCTGTATGAATCGGCCGAGCAGCCCGCCGCCGCGGTGGTCCAGTATTCCAGATGGATCGACTCTCATCCGCGCGACGACCCGCGCATGGCGCTCGCGCTCAACGGGCGCTGTTGGGCGCGCGCGCTCGTCGGCAAGACGCTGGAGCCGGCGCTGGCAGACTGCAACCGCGCGCTGAAAATGCGCCCCAACACCGCCGGATTTCTCGACAGCCGTGGCCTCCTCTACCTGCGGCAGGGCAACTACGACAAAGCGATCGCGGACTACGACGCCGCACTCCATCTGCGGCCGCAGACCGCCTGGTCGCTGTATGGCCGCGGACTGGCGAAGTTGCACCAGGGCATGAAAAAAGAGGGCCAGGCCGACATTGATGCGGCAATCGCTCTCGCGCCCGGGATCGCCGCACAGGCAGCGAAGTACGGCATCGGTCCCTGAGTCTCGCTGCTTGCCAGCGACGGCTGCGACGCAAGCCCTGCAGATGACGCGGGTCGTTGCCGGGCGCGGACCGCGGCAGGTGTTACGATAACTGCAAGATTCCAGGGGACGCGCGATGCACAAGAGAACTGCGGCAGGGGTATTGGCGTCGTGGTGTGTCTCGGGTCTTGCCACAGGGTTCGGGGCGCACCTTGCCAGCGCAGCCGACGCTCAACCCGCCGCCGCTGAGCGTGCGCTCCTCAACAGCATCGCCGACGTCGGATTCAACCATAGCGAGGTCCCCGAGACCGCGGAGTATCTGTCCGATCAGATCGGTGGCCGCATGACCAACTCGCCCGCGATGCGCCGCGCAGAGCGTTGGACGCAGGAGCGATTCACCGCCTGGGGACTGAAGAACGTCAGGACCGAGGCTTTCGATTTTGGCCGCGGCTGGTGGATCGAGGCCGCACGCATTCGCATGGTTGCGCCCCGTCCCCTCGAGCTCAAGGGCATTCCGGTCGCCTGGACACCGCCGACCGCGGGTGTCCTGAGCGCGCCGATCATCGTTGCGCCCATGAGCAGCGCCAGGGATTTTGCCGACTGGAAGGGCCGCCTCGCGGGCAAGATCGTTCTCGCCACCTGGCCTGCGCCCGAGAAGGACGACACCGATCCGGTCTTCCAGCGCCTGTCCGATGCCGAGGTCCAGAAGCTCGACAGATTCCAGCAGCCGGTCTTTGATCCCGACGCTCTCAGCAAGCGCATCGAGCGTTTTCGCTATCGCGAGCAGCTCGATGAATTCCTCGCGCAGGAGGGCGCTCTCGCCCTGGTAACGATGTCGCGTAGCGAAGGGCGTCTGGTGCACGGCGAGGGTTACAGCCATGGCGTCGGCCACACGCCGAAGCTTCCCGCAGTCGAGCTGGCCGCGGAGGACTATCGGCGGCTGGCGCGCCTCGCCAAGGTGGGAGAGGTCACACTGGAGATCGAAAACCGGGTTCACTTCGAAGACGCCGACCACAACGCCTACAACGTGCTCGCCGAGATACCCGGAAGAGATCCGCAAGCAGGCTACGTGATGGCTGGCGCTCACCTCGACAGCTGGGTGGCGGGCGATGGCGCTGCCGACAACGGCGCGGGCAGTGTGATGGTCATGGAGGCAGCACGCATCCTCGCCAAAGTCGGCGTAAAGCCGAGGCGCACCCTGCGGTTCGCGCTGTGGGCGGGCGAGGAGCAGGGGCTGCTCGGATCCGCTGCCTATGTCGAGAAGCACCTGGCGCTGCGGCCTGCGCCAACCGACCCTTCGCTCAAGGACCTGCCGCCCTATTTCACGCGGGATACTTATCCCGTGAAGCCGCTGCCGGGGCTCGCCGACCTCGTAGCGTATTTCAACATCGACAACGGATCGGGAAAGATCCGCGGGATCTACGCCGAGGGCAACCTCAGCGTCGTAGCGATCTTTCGGGAATGGCTCGCCCCCTTCGCCAGCATGGGTGCGAACGCCGTGGTGGCAGAACCGACCGGGTCGACCGATCACGTATTCCTGAGCCGTCTTGGGCTGCCGGCGTTTCAGTTCATCCAGGATCCGCTGGACTACGCTACGCGCGTTCACCACACCGACATCGACACCTACGATCACCTCAGAATCGAAGACATGAAGCAGGGAGCCGTCGTGCTGGCTTCCGTGCTGGTGGCCGCCGCCGATGCCGAGAAGCCCCTGCCACGGAAGCCCGTGCCGACCGAGCCGAAAGTGACCGAGCCTTTTGCCTATCCCGACCCCTCGAAGAAATAGGCGCTCGCGGGCGCCGGAGCGCTTTTGCCTTTCATCCGGGGCTCCTTTAGAATTCCCGGCCCCCGATCGGGCGCTCTCCGTGCGCGTACCGGGGCGCCAGCTCCAGATTCCAATTCCGATCAACGACTTGAGGTTTCGATGCCGAGCGTTCGAGTTCGTGAGAACGAGTACTTCGATGCCGCCCTGCGGCGTTTCAAACGCGCCTGCGAGAAGGCTGGCATTCTCACCGAGCTGCGCCGGCGCGAGTTCTACGAGAAGCCCACGCAGGAGCGCAAGCGCAAGAAGGCCGCCGCCATCAAGCGGCACATGAAGCGCGTCTCCCGCGACGGCATGCGCAGCTCCCGCTAGGGAGTCGCGCGCGCCATGGCGCTGAAGGAACGCATCACCGAAGACATGAAAAGTGCGATGCGAGCCGGGCAGAAGGAGCGGCTCGCAACGATCCGCCTCGCGCTGGCGGCAATCAAGCAGCGCGAAGTGGACGAACGCATCAGCCTCGACGACGGCCAGGTGCTCGCCGTGCTCGAGAAAATGATCAAGCAACGTCGCGAGGCAGTCGCGCAGTTCCAGAGCGGCGGGCGAGCGGATCTGGTCGCCAAGGAGAACGCCGAGATCGCGCTGCTTCAGGGCTACCTGCCGGCGCAGCTGAGCGAGGTCGAGATCGACGCGCTGATCGCGAGCGCAATCGCCACGACCGGCGCGGTCTCGGTCAAGGACATGGGCAAGGTCATGGCGGTGGTAAAGCCGCAGGCGCAGGGTCGCGCCGACATGGGCGCCTTGAGCGCGCGGATCAGGCAGAAACTCGGCTGAGTTGGCCCAGCGGGGCGCGGCACTTGGGACGCATCCCCCAGAGCTTCATCGACGAGCTCATCGCGCGCACCGACATCGTCGAGATCATCGGCGTGCGTGTGCAGCTGAAGAAGTCCGGTCGCGAGTACAAGGCCTGCTGTCCCTTTCACGCCGAGAAAACCCCCTCCTTCTGGGTGAGCCCGGATAAGCAGTTCTATCACTGCTTCGGCTGCGGCAAGCACGGCACCGCCCTCGGCTTCCTCATGGATCACGACCACCTGCCTTTTCCCGAGGCGGTGGAGGAGCTCGCCGCGCGGCTCGGCCTCGAAGTGCCGCACGAGGGCGGCGACGCCACCGCGCGGCGCACCGAGGAGCCGCTCTATGAGCTGCTCGGGCGCGTCGCGCGCTTCTATGCGCAGGCGCTCGCGCGCGAGCCGCGGGCACGCGAGTACCTCGCCCGTCGCGGGCTGACCGACGACACCATCGAGCGTTTCGCCATCGGTTATGCGCCGAACTCGTGGAACGAGCTGTTGCGTCGCTTCGGCGGCAGCGACCTCGAGCGACGGCAGCTCACCGATGCAGGCCTCGTCATCGAGCGCGAGCGCGGCACGGCGCGCGATGGCGAGCGTCATTACGATCGCTTCCGCGACCGGATCGTGTTCCCCATCCGTGACACGCGCGGCCGCGTGATTGCCTTCGGCGGTCGGGTCATCGACGCCGGCGAGCCGAAGTACCTGAACTCGCCCGAGACGGCTCTGTTCCACAAGGGACGCGAGCTCTACGGGCTGTACGAGACGCGCCGCGCGCGTGCCAACCTCACGCGTCTCATCGTCGTCGAAGGCTACATGGACACCGTGCGCCTGCATCAAGCGGGCATCGATTACGCCGTCGCGACACTCGGCACCGCCACCACCGCTGAGCACTTCCGGCGCATCTTCCGCCTGGTGCCGGCGGTGGTGTTTGCCTTCGACGGTGACCGCGCCGGGCGGGCGGCCGCCTGGCGCGCGCTGCAGCAGGCGCTGCCGGAGGCGCGTGAAGGACGCGAGATCCGTTTTTTATTCCTGCCGCAGGGACACGATCCTGACACGCTGGTCGCTGCGGAGGGAGCCGCACGCTTCGAGGAGCGCCTGGGCGGCGCGCTGCCGCTCTCGGAGTATCTGGTGCGTGAGCTGTCGGAGGAGAGCGAGCTCGGGCACGCCGACGGACGTGCGCGCTTCGCCGAGAATGCGCGCCCGCTGTTTGCCAGGGTTCCGGAGGGCGTCTACCGCGAGCTGCTCCTCGAGCGGCTCGCGCAGGTCGTGGGGCTCAGCGCTGCGCGGCTCGAGGAGTTGTGGAGGCAGGGGCGACCGGGCGCACCGGCGTCCACACCTCCTGCGCTGCGCCGCGCCCGTCCTGCGGCCGCAGCCCGCAGCGCCGGCCGGGGCAGCCTCGTGCGCCAGGCGATCGTGCGGCTGCTGCACCACCCGGCCATCGCCCTCGAGGTGACGGCGGCCGAGCGTGCCGGGCTCGATGCGAGCAACGAAGCGGGGGTGGAACTGCTGCGCGAGCTGCTCGACAACCTGCGCGAGCAACCTGCGGAGATTCCGGCCCAGGTCGTGCAGCGCTGGGCCGGCCGCGAGGGCGAAGAGTCCCTGCAGAAACTCCTCGCCCGAGAGCCTGTCATTACAGGGTCAGCCGCCGCTGCCGGGGAGTTGCGGGCGGCGCTCGTCAAGCTCGCCGAGCAGGCCGCCGGCCGTCGGCTCCAGGCGCTCGAGGCCAAGAGCCGGGCCGGGAGCCTGGCGGGAAGCGAAATCGAGGAATTTCAAAGGCTTATACAGAAGCTAGGCCACCGAGAGGTCCGCGGCGGCTGAAGCATTTGGTGATTTACGCGAAGTCAAATAAAATTGCGAGCTTTGCCTCTCGCCCCCTTGAGCCGCAGCCGTCCGGGCAGCAGATAGGGGGATCCCAGGCCCAAAAGCGCATCCCGACACATGACACGCAAGCAAAAGCCCCAGACCGCACACAAGAAGCGCTCCGCGGCACCGCCACGACCCGCAAAAGCGGCTTCGGCCGACAAGGCGGTCGCGGCTGTCGCCAGCCTGCGGGAAAAGGACCGCAGCCGGCATGCGGCGGTGTTGGGGAGGAAGGTTGCCGCCACCGACCGTGCACCGGTACTCAACGCGAAGCTCAATGACAGCGCGCGGCCCGCGGACACCCGCGCTGCCGGCAGCAAGGGCGTCGACAAGCGTCCGCTGGGTATCGAGCGACGTGTGCCGGTGATGCCCGAGGACCGGCAGTCGCAGCTGAAGCTGCTGATCGCGCGTGGCAAGGAGCAGGGCTACCTCACCTACGCGCAGGTGAACGATCACCTGCCCTCCGAGATCGTCGATCCGGAGCAGATCGAGGACATCGTCAACACCATCAACGACATGGGCATCCCGGTGTACGAGAAGGCACCGGA
>Ga0187783_10002533_pt1 | contig 13557 bp, 9 predicted proteins | sample 1015_SJ02_MP02_2_FD_132471 | JGI IMG/M metagenome (GOLD analysis project Ga0187783, IMG submission 132471) | Tropical peat soil microbial communities from peatlands in Department of Meta, Colombia - 1015_SJ02_MP02_20_MG | ecosystem: Environmental > Terrestrial > Soil > Wetlands > Peat | place...
GAGATCGAACTGAGGGTACAGGATTCGGGGATTGGATTTGATCCTAAAGAGGCAATGAATGGGCGGGGGCTTGGTCTTACCAGCATCAGGGAACGCCTGAAATTAGTCGGCGGGAATCTTTCCATTGACTCGCAATTGCAGCGCGGAACGACGCTGCAAGCTCGCGTGCCTCTTAGTCCCAGAAGGAAATCCACAGCAGCCAGCGGTTAAGAGTATCTGCTCGTCGACTGAGCCCACACTCGGCATCGCCCGTAGAAGGCCAGCGCCACAAGCCGGCGCTGACGACACGCCGCGATCGTACGAGAAGATAAGAAACGCTATTTGACAGGATTGCCGTCGGTGTCGATTTTGTGGACTTCGCCGATGTTGAGTTCGCGAATGCCGGCTTCCACTTTGCTCATGTCGCCCACCACAAGCCAGACGAGATGTTGCGGTTGGATGTACTTCCTGGCGGTTTCGTTGGCTTCTGGCAGAGTAACGGCCAAGACTTTTTCAGTGAACGTATTGTAGTAGTTTTCCGGCAAGTGGTACTGAAGGATGTTGCCGTAGGCACCGGAGAGCTGTTGAACGGTTTCAAAGCTGCCGGGAAGAGCCAGCGTAGCGTTCGACTGTTCGTCCTTGAGCTCAGCGTCGGTAATGGGCATGTCACCGACAATGCCTTTGTATTCGGCGACAAGCTCCGCCATGGATTCTTTGGTTTTGTCGGTTTGCACCGGAGAGAAGCTGACGAAGGGCCTTTCGCCCCGAGCGGGAACGAGAATGGAACGGACCCCGTAGGACCAGTGCTTGTCCTCACGAAGATTCATGTTGATGCGAGAGCTGAAATTCCCGCCGAAGATATCGTTGACCAAATCGAGCGAAATCTGGTCGGGGTTGTTAAACGGTGGAGCAAGCTGCGCGGCGACGATCAGGCTCTGACCCGAGCCAGGACGATCCATAAGATAAACGACGTCCTTGGGCGGTTGAGGAACCTTCGGAATTTCGATTGCCGGTACATCGCCGGGCTTCCAGGAAGCGAGAAGCTTTTCGAGCTTGGGTGTTATCTCAGCGAGCGTGGTATCACCGACAATGAGGAGAGTGGCGTTGTTGGGCTTGTACCAGGTTTCATGGAATTTGGCGAGATCCTCGCGAGTCATTTTGCTCACGCTGGCGGCCGTGCCCGTGCCAACAAAGGATTCGTCGTAAGGATGGCCCTTGCCATAGAGAAGTGTGGGAAGAACACGCTGGGCCATGGCGGCGGGAGAAACCTTCTCACTCTGAATAGCGGCCAGGCGATCCTTCTGCAAACGGTCGAATTCCTTTTGCGGAAAGGCAGGGTGGAGGATGAGGTCCGCATAGATTTCCAGCGCTTGATCGAGGTTGACCTTAAGAGCGTTGAGATTGACGCTGGAATAATCAAGATTGGCGCCGGCGACGAATTGAGCACTGAGGGACTCGAGTTCTTCACCGATTTTGAGAGAATCGCGACTGGGCGTGCCTTCCTCGAGCATCCGTTGAGCAAAGCTGCAGGTGCCGAGCGCATCGGCCGAGTCGGAGGCATAGCCACTCTTCAGGAGCAGAGAGAAGTTGACCACGGGAGCGGAGTGGCGCTCTGCCAGCACGACTTGGAGGCCATTGGACAGCGTGGTTTTTTCCATAGCTGGAAGATGGAGGGACATGGCAGGGCCCAGCGGGGGCAGATGGGAGCGGTCCACGGGAGCGCTGGTTTTCAGGTCGGTGGGAAATGGCTCCACTTCCAAAATGTAATCGCCGTCGCTGAGCCAATCGTTGGCAACCTTCTTGACCGAAGCCGGAGTGGCGTCCTGGATGCGCTGCAGATAGGTCTTGTAGCAGTCGGGGTTGCCCGTATATGTTTGACACTTCGCGAGGACGTCACTCTTGCCTCCGAAACCGCCGATTCGTTCCAGTGTGCGAACGTATTGGCCGAAGATTTGAGTTTTGGCGAGTTGCAGTTCGACTTGGCTGGGACCGTTCTTCAAGAATTCCTGCAGCTCTTCATCCGCGGCGGCTTCCACGGCTTGGAGATCGCCGCCGGGTTTCGCGGTCAGAGTGAAAAAAAACTGGCCGGCGATTTCGTTGTTTGAATCCGTGGCCGTGGCACTGGTAGCGATTTGATCTTTGTAAACGAGCCGCTTGTAAAGGCGCGACGTCTTCCCCTCACCTAGAATGTAGGCGGTCAGATCGAGCAAGGCTTCCTCGGGTGCATCGGTCTGGGGGACATTCCAAACGCGATACGCACGGGCTTGCGGAACGCGATCCTGGACCCAGCCACGATGCGTGCCGCTCCTCTTGGCGATCCAAACTTCCTGTCGGGCAATCGGCGGGCCTGCAGGGATCGAGCCGTAGTATTTCTCAACTTTTTGACGGGCAACCTCCGGGGTAATGTCCCCCGCAAGAACAAGGGTGACGTTGTTGGGGCCGTAGTAGGTCTTGAACCATTCCTGGACGTCGGCGAGAGAAGCGTCGTCGAGATCTTTCATGGAACCGATCGTGGTCCACGAATAGGGATGGCCCACGGGATAGGTGTTTTCCGTGAGGAGTTGTCGCGTAACACCGTAAGGTTGATTTTCGCCCTGACGCTTTTCGTTCTGGACGACGCCGCGCTGAAGATTCAGTTTCTTCTGATCGAGGACGGGCAGAAGATGGCCCATGCGATCGCTTTCGGCGAAAAGGACATAGTCGAGCATGGAGGTCGGGACGTTTTCGAAGTAGTTGGTGCGGTCGCTGTTGGTGGTGCCGTTCATGTCGGTCGCGCCGATGCGCTCCAAGGCGTTGATGTAGGTGAAGTTGAAATTCTCACTCCCGCTGAACATGAGGTGCTCAAACAAATGGGCGAAACCAGTCTTACCCGGTTTTTCATTCTTGGAGCCGACGTGATACCACGTGTTCACCGCAACAACGGGTGCTTTGTGGTCTTCATGGACAAGCACGGTAAGGCCGTTGTCGAGGACAAATTTCGTGTAAGGGATATCGGGAATAGGGATGGTGGGGCTCTTGGCCGGAGCAGCGGCGGGGGTCGCTTTGGAAGTGGAGTCGGATTGCGCAAAGGCGGGAGGGAACGCCCAGAGCGTTGCGAGCACAACGAGAAAATTCGTGCGACGGGCCCCTTTCGAGATGTTCACGATCTCCTCCCCCAACGAATCATACGGTTTCCAAGGTTCTGCCGATCCCTGCTGACGAACCTGGATAGCCGCGGCTCGTGCTTCACGTGAACTTCAATTTGTCTTCGACATACAGCGAGAGCTCAATCATACGCTCCGCTACTTGTTCGGCTGGCAGCCCCGCAAAATTCTTGAGCACCAATTCCTTGACATACAACCGCACCAGGTAGCGCAACTGGAGCGCACGACTGCGTGTGGCGAAGACAAAATCGCGGTGCCCATTATTCACAACGATCGCATTGCGCTCTGCATCGAACCGTGAGCGCCACAGCTCGCCAGCAGCCCGTTCAAACGTGTAGCCCGGCAAGCCGCGCGCATTGACGACCGAGGAGCCTACAACGACATCCAGGCTGTCGGTGACCGTGATCAACGTTTCGGCACTGCAATGAATGTCGTGCTGTGACACGGTCACCGACAAACGCACCAGGCCGGGCGCCGCTGGAGCTTCGAAGCTCACTTCTTGGTCAGAGACGAACGACAGCGTGCCGCTCCCTTCGATGATCTCCCAGGCAAATGTCAAATCTTGTTCGACTCGCCGGCGCGACCGGTCCCGGGGCAACGCGCGGAACAGCCGGCTTTGGTTCACTTTCAACGTGCTTGTCGCCGGAGAGAGCACAACACTGTGCAAAGGCCCGGCAAAATCGAAGAATCGGCGCTGCCTGGATTCGCCTGTGCTGCGTTCCGGAGCGCCGGGCAGCGCCCCCTCGGAGGCCTCCGCACCTCCCTCCCTCGGCTCCCCTCCACGGGTTGTTTGCGGCGAGCGCGACTCGATGTCAAACCAGTCATACTCCTCAGGAGGCAGCACCAGCATCGCCTCGCGAAACGCACGTTGTATGGCGCGCAGGGACTCCTGGTTCGCCTGTTCTTCCTCAGCGCGGCGCTGTGCGTCGATGAGGCCATTGAGGTGCACTTCGAGCGGGCCCAAGGCCTCCACGAAAACCCCGTAGCGTTCATCATGGACGATCCCGGAGCGCGTGCCAGGTGTCAGGCTAAGGTAGGGCACGTCGATCAGGCCCTGCAGGAATCGAGAGTTCCACGGTGGGCGCTCCAAACCGGGCAGTGTAGCGATATCCTCGATGACTCGTGTGCCACCTCGCGTTAGGGCGACTCGGCAGTCCTCCGCTGGTTCAGTGAGATAGAGTTCCGCATACGCTTCGCCAAATGCCGAGCGTACGGTTGGCAGTTGGTGGAGCAGTCGTCCCTCGAACTGTCGGGGCTCAACCTGATATTGCTTGCGCGCGAGTTTATCGATCACTGTTACACGAACTTGAGTGTTGCGAATGCGGTCGCGTAGCTCCGAGGCTAGATACCACTGGATCTTCTCACCGCTCAAGCTGCGGACACCATCGAGCAAGGGACTGATCTTGACCTCGGTGCCTCGCTCGGTAAAGAGCCCGCGACGAAGGCTCACGAGGTAGCGCGGATCTCCCTTTCTCATAATCATCTGGTAGACGCGTTGATCAGCTCCCGTAGACGTCATCGTGAGCGTGCCACCCACCGTCCAGAAGCTCAAAAGACCGATGCCAAATTCTCCTTGCACCTCTCCCCGACTGTCCGCTTTCAGGCGTCGTTTGAGTGAGTCGCAGATATGGGTTGCAACGTACTTGAAGTCAGGCAGCCCACCCGGGTCGCGCGGGATACCATCACCGTCGTCTCTGACTACGAGGTAGTGCTCGCCGTGCTCGCGGCCACGCGTGATGACAATGATCTTGGCGTGCGCATCGATGCTGTTCTCGACCAACTCCGCGAGGGCCTTGAGCGGATTGCCTTGCGAGAGCGCGATGATACGGATCGCATTCCAATCATCACCGATCCGCAATTTGCCACTCGTCGATTCTTTCGATTTGGCAGCGCTCGTCTTTTGCCACATCGATGAGCATCCCCTCGGTGGAAGGCCCTGTGGACAGCCCGGCCGGCCTCCCACCACCGGCACTATAGCGAGAGCTTTAGCTAGGGGGCAAGCCTCGCTCCGGTGCCGCCACAACGGAGCTCCACTTACGAGGAGATGGCAGCGCCCAAAAAGCAGGTAAACAAGCAAGGCCACCCCGCTAGGATCTGGACGAGAGTAGGCGCGTCAATATGGCTGCTGTGCATGGGAATTCAGGAATTTACAAACATCCTTCACAGCATTACTGAGAAAGGACGTCTGGGTGGCGAAGATCGTGTCGCCGCCTTTGGCGACGACCATGAAGCGATAGTTTCCTGACCAGCCCCAAGCAGACAGCATGTAGTCCGATTCCCGCGCATTGGTGGTGAGCGTGATGTTCGGACATTTCTGAACAAGGTTCTTGACGATTCCGACGGGATCAACGGTGGACCGGCGATCCAGCACAAGCTTCAGGGGCTTTCCCGTGTACTGTGCGCTTGCCATCGGCGCCGCGGCTGAAAGCAACAGCAACATAGCAAATCCGAAGATAGATGTTTTCATTGCAGATTCCTTCCGCCCGGCTGGGCCGGGAATGATCATGAAATGTATCGAAGGGCCGCTCCCGGGGGGACTGTAAGAACGGAAGCCGACAGGCGCCGCGCGAGCTTTCCCTTGCTTATTAGAACACCAAAAAAGCCAAAACGTTGCGTGAACTCGGCCCGATCGGTTGCCGTTGGGGTACGCGTCAAACACCGGTGCTGATTCAGAACCGAGGCTTTGTCCAGCGCGTCGGCTGAAATGGAGTGTCGCGACCTTCTAACCGGGGCGGGGTTGCGCTTTGCCCGAGTCGCGCGCACTGCTGGGGCCCCTGGCAGCGCTCCAGGCCGTGAAAGCCTAGAACCTCAGGAACCGGGGCCCGAAGAAGAACTTCCTGGCGGTTGATCGTGAATCCGCCAGTACCAGCGTCCCCTCAGTGAGACGCCCAATGCCGCAGATAAAGGCCGTGGAGACTCAAACCGAGTCCGCCGAGGAAGAGCAAAGGCGAAAGATAATTCGCCACGATAGGCAGGACTTCCACGGGAAGAGTCCATCCGCTGACTCCACCGGCGAAATAGCCAATTACCGCAGCTACCAGCATGAAGAGCAGGCCACGGCGGATGCTATCGCCGCCAGCCGGATGCGCAGTGGCCGACCTCGGCTGCCTGATTTCCGGCAGTCTCTCTCGGCAATAGCTGCACTGCGTCAGTTGGTTGTAGACCATCTTTCCGCAGTATGGACATTCACGCGACGCCATGCGTTTTCCCTGACAACTAGAAGCGATCTGTGCAACTGAAGGCCCAGAGCAACAGCCACAATTCTAAACACATAGCACCGCGCCGCGTTGCATTTCGCGTGGGGAATGTCCGGAAATGTAACCACTCCGGAATTCCAGGTGCGAAGGGGATCTTCGCCTTTTCCTCGCCGCTAACTCCAACCGCTGCGCTCGCGCAGAGAGGTGATGTGCGCGACATGATGGCGGCCGTGCCAAGCGTACTGCGCTAAAAGAAAGTCCACCGTCGCAAGCCCCCACTGGGGATGGCGGAACTTTCGCGGCCAATCGTTCGACTCCAGCGAGCGCAGCAGGATCACCCAGCGCTTGTGCAGATTCTCAACAATGGCGAGCGAAGGCTCGATCGGCGGGGTTTTCGTATCGGCCAGTTCCGCCCAAAGCGACTCTTCATAGGTCTTGATGGTTGGCTCGGTCTCGGTGAGGGCGAGCTTGAAACGCGTGAAGGCATTCATATGACTGTCGGCGATGTGATGGACCAACTGACGGACCGTCCAGCCGCCGGGGCGATACGGAGTGTCGAGCTGCGGCTGGGTCAAGCCAGTGACCGCAGCAGAGAGGCGTGCCGGTGCTTGCTCAATTTCCGAAATTCGCGACACTCGCTCGATATCGGTAAGTTTCTCTACGGGCTGAAAAGCTCCGATGGGGTAACGCAGATCGTGTGTCATGGGGGCTCCGGGGACCAGCAAGGAATCCGATTTGCCTTACGGGCTAGTGCCGCCGCTTCGCCGTCTCGAATAGTGACGAAAGCTCCCGTAGGCGCTTCACGGTTTCGACCACGCGGTCGGCGACATAGTCGACCTCCTCCTCCGTATTGAAGCGTCCGAGGCCGAAACGAAGCGAGCTATGCGCGAGATCTTTGGAAACACCCAGGGCGCGGAGGACATGGCTCGGCTCCAGCGTCGCAGAGGTACAGGCCGAGCCGCTTGATACCGCCACGTCGTTGATTCCCATGAGCAGCGCGTCCCCTTCGACACCGGCAAAACTGAGATTGAGGTTATTCGGCAACCGATGCAGCATCGAGCCATTTACGAAAGTATCGTCGAGGCGAGTCGTGATCGCCTCCTTCAGTCGGTCCCGCAGCCGCCCGAGGCGTTTGCTCTCTTCCATCATCTCCTTCTCGCAAAGGTCACAACCCTTGCCGAGCCCGACGATGGCCGGGACGTTCAGCGTGCCCGAGCGCAATCCGCGTTCGTGCCCTCCGCCGTCCATCAAGGGGGCAAGCTCGACAGGCGGGTCCTTGCGGCGAACATAAAGTGCGCCGAGACCCTTCGGACCGTAAAGCTTGTGTGCTGAAATCGAGAGCAAATCGATGCCAAACCTCTCGACATCCACGGGGATTTTGCCCACAGACTGTGCCGCGTCGACGTGGAAGAAGACCTTTTTCTCCTTCGCGATTTTGCCGATTTCTTCGATGGGCTGGATCACCCCGATTTCGTTATTGGCGTGCATGATCGAAATCAAGAGGGTCCTGGGGGTAATCGCGCGGCACAGCTCATCCGGATCGATGCGTCCGTCTTTGTCGATGGGTAGATAGGTGACTTGACTGCCGGATTTTTCCAGGCGTTTGCACGTATCGAGAACGGCTCTATGCTCACTTGCCTGCGTGACGATGTCGACGCCCTTCCCCCGATGGGCCTCTACGATACCCTTGAGCGCCAAATTGATCGACTCCGTCGCGCCACTCGTGAAGATGACTTCTCGCGGCGAGGCGTGGATCAACCGCGCAACTTGCCCGCGTGCCGTCTCGACGGCCTCCTCCGCCTTCCAGCCGAATTCGTGATTTCGGCTCGCGGCGTTGCCGAACTTCTCAGTGAAATAAGGCAGCATGGCCTCGAGCACACGCGGATCTACCTGCGTCGTCGCGTGATTGTCCATGTAGACCGGAAGCTTGACTGGCATACTCGCTTGATTGTAAGTCCCCCCGGCCCGGTCGTCCAGCCAGCGGTACGGCACCGAAGCATTCCCGGATAGCGAGCGTTGGGTCTTGCTAGCCGGCCCCTTCTTCTTCCTTCAGCGCCGCCAGCAAAGCAGAGCCGTCCGGCGTGCCGAGACCCGTGCAGGGGTCCCATCCCGGTCCTGCCGCATAGCCCCCGTTATTACCGGAAGTGATGTCGTGAAACGTCTCCGCGGCGTTCGCCGAATATAGCAACGGGTTCACATAGCCCACAGGTTTGCCCAGCGACTGGTTCATTCGCGCGATGAGGCCTGCCCAGAGCGGTGCGACAGCACTCGTGCCGCCAATCACGGTCGACTTCCCGTCCACCAGAACGTTGAAACCGGTGGCCGGATCGGCGTCACCCGCAACATCGGGAACGCCTCGCCCATGAAAACCGTTCGGCGCCGCCGGTACACGAACCGAACTCTGGAACGCCGGCAACGCAAAGACTTCACTAACGCCTCCTCCCGTTGCGCCCTCATTTTGGGAAAGCTCGTTCCAGACCTGTTCGTCCGCAATGGCTCCGTTAGAAAGCGTGAGCTTCGTGCCGCCGCAGCCAACGACATAGGGACTGGAAGCGGGAAAATCTACGGTTAGAGGCCCGTTCGATGAACCATCCCTCGCGCCGCTATCGCCGGACGAGGCCAGCACCGTCACACCCATCGCGGCCGCGTCCTGAAACGCTGAGTTGAGAACGTCTCGCGCCTGCCGGGTCCAGGCGTTTTCGGGTCCGCCCCAACTGATGGACAAAATCGAAGGGCGAAGGGTGGTGTCGTGGACCGCCGTCGTAACTGCGTCGATGAAGCCTTGGTCCGTATTCGGGGCGAAGTAAACGCCGATGTGTGCCCCCGGAGCGATCGCGCCCGCGACTTCGATGTCGAGTTCGACCTCGCCGTCGGGGCCGTCGGGGCTACCCGTAGGAGCGTTGCTCGCGTTGTCGACAGAAATCGCGTTTACAGGGGGAGCCACGAGTCCAAGATTCTGGAAATAAGAGTTCAGATCGGCCGTGCGATATCCTCCCCCCAGTTCGACAATCGCGATCGCCTGCGTCGACCCGTCGGCGCCCGGGGGAAAACGATAGGCTTCGGCGACCTGAAGCACCGTGTAGGAAACATCGGAAGGCACGGTTCGAATTCGCCGCCGGAAGTGAGGCCTCGCCTGAGGGCGATTATCGAGGCCAAACACGCCCACAATTACACCTACCAGAGTAGTTGGAATCTGAATCGGTCCGGTGTGGCAACGACACATGCGGCCAGAGCGGGAGTAGTTGCTGAGCCGAACTTGGAAGGCTTCGCTGACGCCCTCGACGGCTCCGCTTAAAAGGAGGGACCGCCGCGCGCGATCTTCGTCGACAACGCGCAGTCCGTGTTGGGATGCAAAGAGGCGAACGGCCTCGCCGTCCTCGGCACGAGTGCCATGAAGCGCGGCAAACTGCTCGCGACTCAGGTATTGGCGATCCCGCAGCTTGCATCCGAGCTCTCGGTCGGATGGAAATTCGCCCGGATGGGAGCCGCGACGCAAAATGACCGTGACTTCCATCTCCTGCCGCGGATCAGACGGTCCAATCTTCCTGGCGCCTTGAAGCGGTCCACGGGCACTTCCCTTTAGTTCGACCCAACCCTTTCCAGAAGCCATGCGCTCCCCCGGAAAACACCCGTGTGCTCGTGGGGTTGACGGCCAACCGCGTTCCCGCGAGACATCGCAAGGCTGGGAAGCAAAGAATTGTAGCGCTTGGTGACGATCTATTCACCAACACGGAGTGTCAGCCCGCGTGTGGGGGCGCCCACTTCTTTAAGAACGCGGTGACGTCGGCCGGACCGATGCGGACGCTATTCTCGAATTCGCCTTCTTTCTGGCTATAGACGAGACGGCCATCCGCATCCAGGACGGCAAGCCCGGGAATCCCCTTCTTTAAAGGAACGCCATACTTGTCGGCGAGATCCAAATTCTTGTCTTCGTCGCCTACGTTGACGTGCACGACGTGATAATTTGCGTTGACGAGGGGCGCGATCGTCTTGGAGTGAAACGTGGCGTCCAGGACATGGCAGTCGTAGCACCAGTTCGCTCCGAACACTAAGATCACACGCTTGTGATCTTTCGCAGCACTGGCGAGGGCCGCGTCGATTTCTGCCTTGGCCTCTTCCGGCGGGGCGTAAAGATCGGTCTTAGGCTTCACCGGCTCGGGCAGACGGCGCGGCGGATTCGATTCCAGATCGCTGCGGCTTGTTGCCACGATGAGCCACTCGTTGCCTTGCCGCTGCCAAAGCTGATGAACCGCAGCCGCAAAGGGCTGGCCCCCCGAAGTGCCGGGGAAAGTCATCTCAATACGAAGGACTGCTTCCACTAGGCCCGCCTGCCTCGGCTCCACGGTCAGCAGCTTGGGATTCATGCGAATGGGCTTCTTCGCCACCGCTGCCGACCAGTAGCGCGCCTCGGCTTCGGGGTCGTCGATCGTGCCGGCGCTGGTTTGGACCCGCGCGGGCGGAACTTTCGAGTAAAACGCGGCCAGGGCAGCTTCGTTCCCCGACTGCAGGGCCGCTTTCCAGTGGTTGATCGGCTCGAAGCTAGACTGAGCCATCTCCACAAGGGGCCATAGAAACAGAAGGGCCACGAGTCCAACAACGCGAACCGATTTCATGACTCCCCCTCACCAGCGCGCAATGACAACAGCGAATATAGCACGGGCGCAGAACCGCTACGCCGAACGCACAGTCATTGGCCTAATCTCACCCGACTGCTACAATGCCCTGACATGGCCGATTGGCGGCAGATTCAGGCGCGCATTCGCAAAGCGAAGAATAGTCCCGAGGCAGTGTCGAAACTCTCCGAGCTTTTCAAACGCACCCGCGACGGTATGGTCGCCTGGGAACTGGGCGCGATCGAAGAAAAAGCCGATCATAAAGAAGAAGCGGGGAACTGGTACATTCTCGCAGCCCAGCGGTTCCGGCGTGCGGACTGGAGGAAGAAGGCAGAGGAGGCATTGACGCGGCTGGGTATCTCTTTGCCTCCCGCAGAGGCGGCCGTCGTCGCGCCGGCCGACTCGGAGGCGCCGGCTGCGGAGCCCGAAGCAACGCCGACGACTTCCAGAGACATCCCGGAGGAAACGGCTTTATCAGCGCAGCCCGTTTCCCATTCCTTAGCGAGCGGTGAGACGGGGCACAGAAAACGCCGTCGCGGGCGGCGCGGAGGCCGGGGCCGTCGCCGCCAAGGGGCCAACGCGCCGGCAGTAACGACACCCGCATCTTCAGAGCATCCCCTATCCTCCCCGGAAGCGGCTGCATTCCCCAGTGTCGAGCGGCGGGCCTTGGACCGGGTGGAGAGCGAGCCACCCGCACCCGAACCAGTGCGGCCTGCCCGGGTCGAACCAGCCCCTCAATTGCCGTCCGAGCGCATGGCCCACGGACGGAGCGAACCGGGGCTGGCCTCGCGCATGGCACATCTTGAATCGCTTTTGCGTCGGCTGCTGGCAAGTCCTCTACGGCGCATCGATAACAGCGACGAAGCGCCGGCGGGCCCCGGCGTGTTCTTACTGTCTGACTCTGAGCAGACGACATCCTATTACGTCGAGGCCTGCCAGACACTGCGGGTCGGTATCGGGAATCTGGTGCGCGGTGGGCACGGGCACGGCGGGAAAACCGGACGAGCCGCCGGACGCGGATCGGAAGCGACTCTCAAGGCCAAGCTAGCCGAGCATTTGGAGATCAACGAAGCGAAGGTGTCACAGTATATGAAGGACCACTGTGTCATTCGTTGGATCCAGTTGGACGATGACGCTCCTCTGCTCGCCCATTTTGCCATCGCCGTCTTACGCACGCCTCTGAACCTGGGCTGAGGTGATAGTGCCGAGTGGCTGGCTCGAGCCCCCTTGGGACTCTGGGGACGGGGTCCTTTGGGGAGCGGTTTGTTACCGTTCGACCCCCCATATACGCCTTTCGGTGTACGGGTCTGGACGAAACCCGTAAATCCATGCAAACTCCGATGCTGTAACCGCTTACGGGCACTTGGGTGTAAGCGGTTCGACTCCCCCATGGGCGTTGGGGGCGCTCGTCAGCCCTTCTACTGAGGAGACTCACACGACTATGTCGATCACTGTCGGCAATCGCATCTGGAAATCCCTCGATTGGGCGCTTGCGAAGACGGCGGCCGTCACATTTAACACGGTCCAGTTCTTCAACAAGCGCAATCCGAACCCGTCGTTCACGCCGAAGTGGTCCGATAAACCCCTTTTGAAATCGTGGGAAAAGTCGAAGCCCACGCTGGGATGGCCGCGCACGACCGACTCACTCTGCCCGGACTGCGTGAAAGAAGCCCGCGAAGCGATCCTAAATGGTAAGAAGGATTGGATGGACCTTGTTCACGAGAAAGTCGGAGAGATCAAGGCGCAGATCATCGAGCGCGACGGCCAGGTTTGGATGGTGAAGCAGTGTCCCGTCCACGGGAAATATGAAGACCTGATGGCGATTGACTCGAAATTCCTGGCCTGGATCGAAAGCCAGTTTCCAGGCCGCGATATTCCTGCACACAATGACGAAAAGCTTCACCGGCACGGATCGAGCACCGTGCGGCACGGGCGCGGCGCCGTTCTAACCGTTGACTTAACCAACCGTTGCAACATGATGTGCGATCCCTGCTTCATGGATGCGAACCAGGTCGGCTACGTGCACGAACTCGAGTGGGAGGAAATCACAGAAATCCTCGACAATGCCCTGCTGATCAAACCACGCCGCCAGATGTCGGTCCAGTTCTCCGGTGGGGAACCGACCATGCACCCGCGCTTCGTAGATGCCGTAGCCTATGCGCGAAAAATCGGCTACAACAGTGTCCAAGCGGCTACCAACGGCATCGAGTTTGCCAAAAGCAAGGAGTTCTGCAAGAAAGCCTTTGCAGCGGGCATGCGATACGCCTACTTGCAGTTTGACGGCATCGGCAACGACGCCAACAGCCACCGTCAGGTTGGCAATCTGTTCGACGTCAAGTTGCGGGCCATCGAGAACATGCACGAGGCCGGCATTGAGATTGTGCTGGTCACGACCATCGTCAACAACGTAAACAACGATCAAGTCGGTCCGATCGTGAAGTTCGCGATGGAAAATCCGAGGAAGATTTCGTTTGTCTCCTTCCAGCCCGTCTCGTTCACAGGCCGCGATGAGGACATCACACCGGAACGGCGGATGCGCCAGCGTTATACGCTTTCGCACCTTGCCAAGGACGTAAGTCAGCAGGTCGGAAGAATCGAGCCCACGCGCGATTGGTTTCCCATATC
>Ga0187783_10002534_pt1 | contig 13554 bp, 9 predicted proteins | sample 1015_SJ02_MP02_2_FD_132471 | JGI IMG/M metagenome (GOLD analysis project Ga0187783, IMG submission 132471) | Tropical peat soil microbial communities from peatlands in Department of Meta, Colombia - 1015_SJ02_MP02_20_MG | ecosystem: Environmental > Terrestrial > Soil > Wetlands > Peat | place...
CTGCCCACCCTGACCCGCTATCGCCAGGGGAACGGCCTTGCGGAGATGCTGCTGTGCGGAAACTGCGGGGTACTGGTGGCGGCGGTCTATCGGGATGAGCGAGCGCTCTACGGTGTGGTGAACGCGAAGATCCTCGAGCGCTGGCAAGACTTCGGCGAAGCGCAGGTGGTCACACCGAGGATGCTGTCAGCAGAGCAGAAGGTGAGCCGCTGGCAGGGGATCTGGTTCTCCAACGTCACTATCGCTAACCTCCCCGCCTGACGCATTTCATCGGGGAGGCGAGTCGATGAGAACAACCTGGGTTCTGCTGGCGATCGGCGCACTGACGGCGGGTGTGGCGGCGGGCGATCCGCCCAAACCCCTGCACCTGGTCGAGACGGTCGAGATCAAGGCACCTCTGGACAAAGTCTGGGCGGCGGTCAAGGACTTCGACGCGCTCCCCAAGTGGCACCCGGCCTTTGCGGGCGATGAGTTGGTCTCCGGGAGCAACGCCAGGGTGGGGAGCGTGAGGAAGCTCACCATCAAGGACGGACCGGTGATTGTCGAGCAGCTCACGGCCTACAGCGATGCCAGCCACTCCTACCGCTACCGCATCATCGACTCGCCGCTGCCGATTGCGGACTATTCGTCGATCGTGTCGGTGCGCGCCGGCACGGGCGGCACGACGCAGGTGACGTGGAGTGGCACGTGGAAGCGCAAGAATGCTGCGGACAATCCTCCCGAAGCCGAGAGCGATGCCGGCACCATCAAGCTGATCAAGGGTGTCTACAGGGGCGGTCTCGACAACCTGAAGAAGATGCTCGAAGGCGGCTAGCGTCACCCGCGCGGCAGCAACTTCGGAAAACGGCTCGGCTAGACTGGCGCGCCTGCGTGGCTGCGATTGCGAGGAATTTCGCGATGAGTCGATCCAGGTTCTTGAGGACGGCGGCGCTCCTCATCACGCTCGTCGCCGGCGTCGCACTGGCGGCGGCGGCGCCCGATCCGGCCCAGGACAGGAAGTCAGAGGGCGAAATCCCCAAAGCCGACAAGGCTCCATTCGAGCCCTTCAAGCCCGAGGCCGTGAGCAGCAGCAGCAGTGTCACGATCGGCGGACGTGCCATCGCCTATCAGGCGATCGCCGGGACGTTCATCGTGCACCCGAAGGGTTGGGACGACGTGCCGCGCGATCCCAGTGCCGAGAAGGCGAGCGCGCCGGCTGCCGAAGAAGGTGCCGAGCCGCGCAATCCGACCGCCGAAGCGTCGATGTTCTACGTCGCCTATTTCAAAAGCGGCGGCGGCGCCTCGCGACCACTTACCTTCTTCTACAACGGGGGACCCGGCTCCTCGACGATGTGGCTGCACATGGGTGCCTTCGGACCGCGTCGTATCGTCACCGCCACTGACGTCCATACACCGGCCGCGCCCTATTCAGTCGTCAACAACGCGTACAGTCTGCTCGATGCCACCGATCTGGTGTTCATCGACGCTCCGGGCACCGGGTTCAGCCGTATCGCCGGGAAGGACAAGGAGAAGGCATTCTTCGGCGTCGATGCCGACGCCTATGCGTTCTGCGAGTTCATCTCGCAGTTTCTGTCCAAGTACGGACGCTGGAACTCTCCGAAGTATCTCTTCGGCGAGAGCTACGGCACGCCGCGCTCGGCGGTGGTGGTGAACGAGCTCGAGTCCGACCGCTCGGTCGATCTCAACGGGGTGATCCTGCTTTCCCAGATCCTCAGCTTCGACCTGAGCCCGGACCGTCCGACCGGCAATCCCGGTGTCGACCTCCCCTACGAGACGGTGCTGCCGACCTACGCGGCGACCGCCTGGTATCACAAGAAGCTCCCCGGTCAGCACGCTGATCTCCAGGCGCTGCTCGCCGAGGTGGAGCAGTTCGCCATGGGCGAGTATGCGCGGGCACTTGCGGCCGGCTCGGATCTTGGACCGCAGGAGCGCGCCGCCACCGCCGAGAAGCTTCACGAGTACACCGGGCTTCCCGTGAGCTACATCCTCAAGGCGGATCTGCGCATCGACGGTGGCGAGTTCCGGCAGAACCTGCAGGAAGACGGCGGGCTGACTACCGGGCGGCTCGATACCCGCTTCTCCGGCCCCGACATCGACCCGCTCAGTCAGCGCGCCGACTACGACCCGCAGGCCGCGGCGCTCAGCTCGGCGTATGTCTCGGCGTTCAACGATTACGCCCGGCGCGAGCTGCACTACGGCGAGGGCCGGACCTTCAAGCCAAGCGTTCAGCTCTTTCGCACCTGGAACTTCTCCCATCAGCTGCCGGGGCAGACGCAGTCCTTCTCGGCGCGCCAGGGCACCAACGTGATGCCCGATCTCGCCAACGCCATGAAACTCAATCCGAACCTCAAGGTGCAGCTGCACGCCGGCTATTTCGATCTCGCGACGCCTTTCTACCAGGGCATCTACGAGATGCATCACCTGCCGATGCCGCTGAGCCTGCAGTCCAACATCGAATACCGCTTCTACGAGTCGGGACACATGGTCTACGCCAAGGATGCCTCGCTCCGGGCGCTGCACGACAACGTCGCCGACTTCATTCGCCGCACCAGCAGTTCCGGCGCATGAGCTTGCAGCTGCGCGAGCGCTCCCGCGGGTACCTTTCGCCTTTCCCTGCGTATAAAGTAAGCCGCCCGGGTCGCAGCGGAGGGAACGCCAGCATGCGCAGCATCAACGGCGAAACTGCGGCGAGTTTGCTCGCGGCCGCGATCGTGCTCGCGGCGCCGCTCGGCGGCTGCGCCGCGACCAAGTGCACCACGACCTCCTGTGAGGCAGATGGGAAGATAACTGCCAACGTTAAGGCGCTCATCGCCCAGCATCGGGATCTCGGTCCGCCCAACACGGTCCACGTGGATACGCGCGACGGCGTCGTGTACCTCTCGGGGCAGGTGGCCACGGACCTGCAGCGCCGCTCTGCCGAAAGCGTGGCCCGCCAGGCCGCTGGGGTGACCACCGTGATCAACAACATCGCGTTGACGTACAGCGGTTTTTGAGCTTGAAGCGATCGTGGCGCATAGCCGGCTGGTCGCTGCTGGCGCTGCTCGCGGTGCTCGGCTATGCCGGCTACCGCATCGCCTGGGGCAAGCCGTTCACCATCAACATGCTGGCGAACCGTCAGGCGCTCGAGTTCCTGATGCGCAATCCGGAGTTGTTTACCACCGTGGGTCTCATCGACGGTTCGGTGTTCGACCACCACTCGGGCAAACTCGCCCCCTACACGGTCGGCCAGCGCAACGACGATTACGCGCAGCTGGCGAGATTCCTCAGGGAGGTGCACGAGTTCGACCGTGCCAGACTCGCGCGCCAGGACCAAATCACCTACGACATACTGCTCGATCAGTACGGAACCGGTCTGTCCTTTCAGCGTTTCGACTGGCTCGCCCCCGATGGACTGTACGCGATAAGTCCCATGTTCGGCGCAGAGGTGGAGCTGGCGACATTCATGCAGACCACCCACGTGGTGAAGAACGACAAGACCGCCCGCAACTATGTGCTGCGACTCGAGGCGATGGGCGAGAAGCTCGACGCCATAACGGCCGAGATGCAGCGGCAGGCGAAACTCGGCGTGATCCTGCCGGCGCCGCTTCTCGAGCGCTCGCTGGTGGTGATTCACGACACGGTGGCCGCGCCACCGGAGGGCAACGCGCTGGTCACGACGTTCGTTGCGCGCATGAACGAGGTGGCAGCGCTCGATGCCGCGCGCAAGCAACAGCTCACTGACGCAGCGGTGGTAGCCGTGCGCACGCGTGTCTATCCCGCCTACGCGCGCATGAGCGCGGCGCTCGAGGCACTTAAGCCGCGGGCCGCATCCCAGAGCGCCGGTGTGGACCGGCTGCCGGACGGCGCCGCCTACTACGCCGCGATGCTCCGGCAGATGACGACCACCGACTATTCGCCCGAAAAAGTCCATGCGCTCGGGCTCGCTGAGGTGGCGCGCATCACTGCGGAGATGGATACGCTGCTCAAGGCGCAGGGGCTCACGAGCGGCAGCGTGGGCGAGCGCATGACGGCCTTGAGCAAGGACGCGCGCTTTCTGCTGCCGAACAATGACGACGGTCGCCGTCAGGCGCTCGCGCGCTACCAACACATCCTGGACGAGATGAGCGCGCAGCTGCCGAAGTATTTCCGCACGGTCCCGCGCACCCGCCTGACCGTCGAGCGCATGCCGGTCTCGCAGGAGAAAGGTACCTCCGGGGCCTACTACCAGCAGGCGGCCATGGACGGCTCGCGCCCCGGAACCTTCTTCGCCAACCTGAGGGACCTGAGCGAAACTCCGACCTGGAGCATGAATACACTCGCCTACCACGAGGGCGTCCCCGGGCACCATCTGCAGATCTCGACCGCGCTCGGCCTCGAGGGCATGCCGCTGATCCGCCAGCAGACGCTCTATACCGCCTACGCCGAGGGCTGGGCGCTGTACGCCGAGGAGTTCGCCGCCGAGATCGGCATGTACAAGGATGACCCCTTCGGCGACCTCGGTCGGCTGCAGCAGGAGCTGATGCGCGCGACGCGCCTCGTTGTCGACACCGGACTTCACGCCGAGGGCTGGTCGCGCGAGCAGGCCATCGACTATATGGTCAGCACCACCGGCGTGGCGCAGGCCGACGTGGTGTCCGAGGTCGAGCGCTACATGGCGCTGCCTGGGCAGGCGTGCGCCTACAAAGTCGGCGAGCTCAAGATTCTCGAGCTGCGGGAGAAGGCCCGCGCGGCACTCGGTGAGCGGTTCGACCTCAAGGAGTTTCACGCGGTGGTGCTGGAGAACGGCGGGGTGCCGCTCACGCTGCTCGAGCAGCTGGTCGACGAATGGATTGCGCGCGTGCGCAGCGCGAAGTGAGCGCTGCGACTTCGCCCCCACGTGTCGAGGCGCGTGCCACGGCTTGCGACGGCAACCCGCGGGCGCCGCGGCGGCGGCACCGCGGCGTTACCACACTCTTGGCGGCCTCGCTCGCCGCCAGCGCTTCATTCGCTCTCAGCGCGCAGCCCGCCGACGGGGTGCGCGCGCAGATAGCAGCCGCGATCACCGCCGACGGCTCGCTCATTCGCGGCCGCGCGCGCGAGCACGGCGCAGCGCAGGCGCTGCGCACCGTGTACGCCAACCGGGGAGACGCCGCGCTGTGGAGCCGCGACGGGCGCCTCACGCCGCAGGCCGAAGCGCTGCTGCACGAGCTCGAGCGCGCTGACGCCTACGGGCTGCGCGTCGCTGACTACACCACGGCGCCGGGCTTCACCACCGCGCAAGCAGCGGCGGCGGTCAGCCCCGCCGACGAGCAGCGCTGGGCGCGGTTCGACGTGGCGGTGACGGCCGCGGCGCTGCGCTTCCTGAGCGACTTGCACTTCGGTCGTGTGGATCCGGCGGCGGCAGGTTTCAGGCTGCAGACCGCGCACACGCCGCTCGATCTCGCCGCGACACTCGACGCCCTTGCCCGCGCCTCCGACGTGCGCGCGGTGCTCGCCGGGGCGGAGCCACCATTTCACCACTACGCGCTGCTCAAAGATGCACTGGCGCGTTACCTGACCCTGGCGCTCCAGCACCCGCAGCTGACGAGGCTGCCGGCGGCGCCAGGCACCCTCAAACCCGGTGACGGCTACGCGGGCGCGTCGCCGCTGCGCGACCTCCTCGTTGCACTCGGTGACTTGCCCAAGGGCGGCGCGCAGTCATCGTCACCGCCGACCTTCGATGCGGAGCTGAGCGCGGGGGTACGCGCTTTCCAGCAACGCCACGGGCTAACCGCCGACGGCGCGATCGGCAAGGCGACGTTCGCCGCGCTCACCGTGCCGCTCGCGCGGCGCGTGCGCCAGATCGACCTGACGCTCGAGCGCTGGCGCTGGCTGCCACCATTTCAAACGCCGCCGATCATCGTCAACATTCCGCAGTTCCGGCTGTTCGCCTTTCGCACCACCGAAGACCGGGCGGCCGACATCCTGCAGATGGACGTTATCGTCGGGCGCACCTACCCGCGCATGCAGACCCCGGTGTTCGCGGCAGACATGCGTTATTTGGTGTTCCGGCCGTACTGGGACGTGCCCTACAGCATCACCCGCAACGAGATGCTGCCCAAGATCCGCGCCAACCCAGGCTACGTGGCGGCGCACGGCCTGGAAATCGTGAGCGGCCAGCAGGATTCCTCCCCGGCCGTTGCGCCGACGCCGGCGAATATCGAGGCCCTGGCCGCAGGCAAGCTGCGGTTGCGGCAGCTGCCCGGCGAGGACAACGCCCTGGGCCTCGTCAAGTTCATGTTTCCCAACACTTACAACGTCTACCTGCACTCGACGCCCGCACACCAGCTCTTCAACGAATCGATGCGCGCCTTCAGTCACGGCTGCATTCGGGTGCGCGAGCCTGCGGCGCTCGCCGTGCACGTGCTGCGCGGCACTCCGGGCGAGTGGACACTCGCGAAAGTCGAGGCGACGATGAACGACGGCAAAACGCTGCGCGTCAATCTGGCACAGCCGGTCAACGTGCTGATTCTCTACGGCACCGCGCTTGCCACCGAAGCCGGACCGACCCTGTTCTTTAATGACATCTACGGCTATGACCGCAAGCTCGAGAGTCAGCTCGGCCTCGCGCCGCTGCGCTAATGATGAGGTGCGTCCGCTACCAGCAGCGAACGCGGCCGTTGTCGAGGTGCACGAAGTCCGACTTGACGTAGAAGCCCACGCCGCCGCGCGCCATGCCGAGAGCCAGCTCGCGCAACTTGCTGGTTTCGAACCCGGGAAGGCGAACATCGATCGCCCGGCCCTGGATGTGCAGACTGTGCTCGGCCACGCCGTTCGAGCAGCGCCGCAGCACGGCGTTGGTCTGCGGGGAGCGATAGCCGCTGATCACCTCGTAGGGCTCGTCGCGGTTCGCGAGCACCCGCAGGTCCGCGAGAATGTCGAGCACGCCGGGGTCGATGGGATGCACATCCCCGGTACGGAAATCGCGCAGCAGCTGGTCGATGCGCCCGAGCTCGGCGGGGCGGTACTCGCCGCCCTCAAAGTACACGGTCGAGAGACGCTCGCCGGTATGGGTGTGCACGAAAGACAACGACCGTCGCTCAGGCGAGCGTGCCCAGGCGGCGCCGAGCGGCAGCAGCAATGCTGCCGCGGCACCTGCACGACGCAGGAATACGCGGCGAGCCGGGCGAAACTGAAGCGAACGGGACGAGGTTACGTTCACGAGGCACGGGCTCCGATACCGAACCGCCCAATCATAGCGTTAAAGAGCGCACAGAACCCAGGCTGCGGATCACACGAGCCGGCAGCGGATTATGTCCGGGGGCCGCCACTCCCCCGCTGCGCCTCGCGAACCCATGCGTGCCACTGTCGGGCGTCGTAGGCACCGCGGATCTCGGGTGGCAGCGCGTCGAGGAGCGTTGCCGCCTCACGCAGCAGAGCCGCGCTGTGGCCCGGCTCGCTGAGTGCCTGCGCGTAGAGCGCCGCCGCCAGCTCGAGGGGCTGCCAGCGATCGCCGCGGTTGCGGGCCGCCAGCTCGCGCTGGAACTTCACGACCGGTGCGATCGTCTGCGCCGCTTCGGCGAAACGTCCCTGGCGCGCGAGCGTCATGGCGATCCAGGTCGACAGCTCGCCCATATCGCGGCGGTCGCCGACGCCCTCTCCCCCGGCCGCCTGGCGAAACTTGAGGGCGTCGCGCTCGTTGTGCTCGGCCGCGGCGAAGTCGTTGAGCTCGTAGTTTGCCCGCCCGAGGATGTGCAGTCCGAGATAGCGGCTGATATTGGTCTGGAAGACCTGGATGTCTCCGACCGGCTTCGCCGTCTGCAGTTGGCTGACCGACTCGGCGGAGATGCGCCGCGCGGTTCCCATGTCATTGTGCTCGAAGGCCACCGCGGCGTCGCAGATCGTGCCAATCGAATCGACGATCGCGACCGCCATGCTGCCCGGCGGCTCACTGCGGCGCAGCTTCGCCCTGTAAGGAGCCAGGGCAACGAGTGTGGCGCCGGCGGCCGCGGCATCGCCGATCTGCGCCTGGCGATAGGCGAGCCCGCAGGAGGTGTAGGTCAGCGTCATGAAAAATGTCTGGCCACCGATGGTGGCCTGTGCCAGGTCCCGCGCCTGCTGCTGATACTTGAGTAACGCCTCGTGCAGCCGCCCCGCACCCCACAGCGAATCACCGACATCGCCGCGGGCGGAGCCCAGGTTGTTCATGCTGATGACGTTGTTAGGGTCGAGCTTGAGCAGCGTGACCGAGACCTCCTCACCGCGCAGCGCCGGGCGCAGCGCCTCGAGCGGGTTGAGATCCTCGCGCGCTGCCGCGGCCAGCCCGGAGAGGATCACCTGCTCGGCGTGCAGCGCCAGGCGGTACCCCGGACGACGCTCGAGCACCTGGTCGGCGAGAGCGACCGAATCCTCGCCCGCCTGGCGCGCTTCCTCCCTGTGACCTTGGCTGATGAGCGCGCCGACGAGCCACGCACCCGCTTCGGCATAGTAGGCACCCATGTCGATATTGGAGAGGTCGCGCGCGCCGAGCTCGGTGGCGATCCGCTGCGCCTCGCGGGCCGAGCGGACTGCGTCGTCGAACTGATTCGCATTGCTCTGCTCGAACGCCAGCCGCACCAGCGTCTCGACGTACGCGCGGCGCGCGGCGACCGAGGGCTGCGCGGATGTGGCGAGCGGCTGCAGGAGCGCCGCGGACTTCGCCGCCGCGGCGGGGCCGCCCGCGTCGTTGCGGTTGTCGAGGACCTGTGCCTTGACCAGGTAGGCGAGTCCGAGCGCGACCGCCGTGGACTCGGAGTGATCGCCCGCGGAGCGCAGTCCCTCGAGGAGTTGCAGCGCCTCGCTGGTATCCGCATCCGCGCCCTTTAGGTCCCCGAGCCAGCGCAGCGCACGCGCGTGCGCCACCAGCGCCAGCGCACCGTTGCGCACCGTCTCGGTGCCGCGCAGCGCCGCGGGCAGGCCGTGGAAATAATCGATCTGCCGCTTGGAGAATTCCGCCAGCACGTTGAGCCGGCCAAAGCTCTCGAGCTCGCGTGCGAAGTCGACGGCGAGATAGCCGAGCAGCTGCTCGGCCTGTCCGCGCGCGCGGTCGGCCTGCGCCCGGGTCTCCTGCGCCTGGCGCTCGGCACGGTGTGCGCGTTGGCTGCTGAAGTAGGCCAGCACAGCCGCGCCGAGCGCCAGCAGTGCGAGCAACGTGCATGCGCCGGCGATCTGCCGCGCACGCACCAGCGCACGGCGCGCAGCGAGCTCACGCTCGCGCTGCTCCGCGAGCAGCCGCTCGGTTGCCTCGCGCGCCTCGCGCTCGTGCCGCTGGTCGCGGCTGCTCTTGACGACGCTGCACAGCACGTCGTGCGTCAGCTCGACGCGCCGCACGTCGAGTCGCTCCTCGATACGCAGCAGGCGGCGGTTGACCAGCACCGCGAGCGTGTTGGGTGCCGCGCCGGCCTCGGTGAAGCGACTCACCAGGCGCTCTTCGGCGACGTTCTCGCGGAAGCCGGATTCGGTGAGCAGGTCGTCCTCGATGATGCGGCGCACAGCCGGCGGCTGGTCGATGAGCGCCCGCTCGTAGAAGTTGCTGAGAATGGTGGCGTGCGAGCCGGCAAGCAGGTCGAGCGAGATCTCACCGCGGCCCTGTGCAAGGCGCGCATCATTCAGCTCGCGGCAGATCAGGCTGAGGAGCGACGGCTCTACCACGGCGTTGGCGAGCTCGGCGCCGCCGGCGACGAAGCGTACGATCGCCGCCGCTACTTCTTCCGAGACCAGTCCCGCGCCCGGCTTGAGCACCGCCGCGAGCGCCTGTGTGCCGGTCATGGGTGCAAGCCGCAGGCGATTCTGCGAGATGCTCGGGATGTCCTTTTTCAGGCTCTCGAGCGGCGCGAGGTAGTCCTCACGCAGCGCGATCAGCACCCGATAGTCGCTGCGCGCGAAGTCGAAGCGCTCGGCTGCGGATTCGTCCTCCTCGAGCCTGGCCTCGAACGCCTTCGGCGGACGGTTCTCGACCAGGTCGGCGAGCTCGGAGACGAAGCGCGCCGCACGAGCACGCCCGATCTCATCGCTCTGTGCGAGCGTGAAGATCTCCTCGAACTGATCGAAGATCAGCAGCGGGGTCAACGTGTTGCCAGACTCGTCGCGCAGCACGTCGTCGCGGTGGTGCAGGAATTCCCACAGCGACTCGCCCGGCGCCGCGACGCCCGCCTGCGTCCAGTGCCCCGAGCGCCGCGCGCTCTGCATGATCGCCTGCTTGATCTGCTCGGCGGGCTCCGGGGCTTCGCGCCCGTAGGCAAGGCGAACGTAGATCGGGCAGTAGCCCTGCCCGCGCAGCCGCGGCACGAGCCCGGCGCGCAGGATCGAGGTCTTGCCGAGCCCCGACTGGCCGAAGAGCACGGTGAGTAGCTTGCGCTGTACGCGGCGCGCGAGCTCCGCGACTTCCTCGTCGCGCCCGAAGAAGTAAGCACGCGTTTCCTCAGTGAACGAGGCGAGCCCGAGCCAGGGGTTGCTGGCGTCGACCGTGAGGGAGGTCTCGGGCGCCGCCGCCTGGGTGCGAGCCTGGGCAGCCGTGTCGTTCATCGGCTTCGCGCCCTCATGAAGTCCGCCAGACGCGCCGCGAAGTCCGCGGACACCTGCCCGCCGGGAAGTTGCGTGAAGTGCAGCGCCTTGAACTTGTCGGGCACCAGTGCCTCGGCGGCTGGCGTGGCGTCGATGCTCACCGGCAGGATGAACAGCGCGCCGTCGGCCATGTTGCGGGCGCGGTCGATGGCATAGCTCCATTCACGGCGGAAGTAGCCCTCGAGGCGGCGTTGCGTGGTGGCCGACACCACCGGGATGAAGTACGAGCAGCGGCCGATGTTGCGCTGAATGGTGCGGTCGTAGTCGTCGCCCACCTCGAGGCGGTCCATGTCAAACCAGGTCGTGACGCCGGCCGCTTCCAGTCCCGCCTTGAGCTGCTGGACTGCGTGCAGGTCTTCGCGCGCGTAGCTGATGAAGACCGCGTTGTCGGGCATCTCGCGGGCGGGCGGCAGAAAACGGGCCGGCGTCTCGCTCGTTGCCCGCGCCGCAGGCCTGCGCCGCGCCAGCCAGCGAGCGTGCAGCGCTTCGACGAAGCGCTCCGCGCCCATGTAGATGCGCGTACGCACGCTCACCTGCTGCAGAAAGGCAACGAGCCGATCGTCGTGACTGGTGTGATCGTCCGCCAGTATCTCGCCGACGTCGCGGGGATCGGACAGGCGCTGTCGCTTGGCCATGCGCAGGAACAACCGCGCCAGCCAGTTGGTGAAGTTGCTGCCGATGAACAGCAGGTGGTTGTGCTCGAGCTCGTAGAAGAGCTTCTCCGGCACCAGGTGCTCGCTCTGCAGCGCGCAGATGAACTCGAGCAGATCCTCGTCCGAAATGACGTAGGTGGGAGAGGCCGAGAGCTTGCCGAACAGATGAAAGACCACGGGTCTTGCCAGCCGGTCGCGCTCCACCGCAAGGTCGGCGACGCGATTCGGCGAGTAAGACAGCACTTCGGTCGTCGGCGCTCCCGCGAATCGCTCCAGGTTGATCGCGCTCTCGAGCAGCGCATCGCAGGTGGTGGTGACGAACAGGTCGAAGTCGCTGATCGCCGCCAGCCGCCGCAGTGCCGCGGGCGGCTCGAAGTTGGCATCCTTGATGATGCTGCGCAGTCGTACGTAGGCCTCCTCGCGACGGCCGCGACCGGCGAGAAATACACACACCACGTCGTTGAGCGTGTAGGGCTGCGGCAGCTCCGCCGCGCGGACGTTGAGCCGCACGGCAAGCTTCTCCGCCGCCCAGTCGTAGAGCAGCCGCGGACCCTTGTCGGTCGCAACCTGGAGAAGCTCGGGCCCGACGATGGGAATGACCCGGCGTTCCTCGATGAAGCTCAGCAGGTCATCCCACGCGTCGTCGTCGAGCGTGGTCACCGGCAGCGCGGCGGCCGATCCGTGAGTCATCCGCAGCCGGCGCGTGCCGCAGAGCTGACAGGGGACGAGCGCGCCCCGTGGGGCGGCGAAACGTATTGCAAGATGAAGCCCCTCCCGGTCAAATTCTGCGGAAATTCAACGCCCTGCCCACGCACACATTCCCGGCGACGCCGCGCCAGAATTGCGCCGCGCGCCGGCGCTCTTCTTATAGTCGTACAAGTGTGACGCAACGCAGCGCGCCCCGCAATTCCCCGCCGTCGTGACTCGAGCGCGCCACCAGCTGTTGGTAACCGATTGGTGAGGCGCTGCGCGCACACGCGTCTCGCAGGAGTTCGCGTGCCTCGGCAAGCGCCATCGCATCGTGCGCCCGTTTGCCGGATCCGCCGGGTGCAAATAGAGTTGCGGGTGCGCGCGCAGCGCTCAGGGAAGCTCCATGTCGCTCTTTCTCGCCGGATGTCCGCTGTGGGTCACGGCAATCCTCCTGGTGATCCTGCCCTCCATCGCGGCCATGTGGGGTCTGGTGCTGGTCCGCCGGCGCGTGGGGCTGGCGCGCCTCGCCCACAACAATGAAGTGGCCGGCTTCAAGTTCGCGGTCGTCGGTGTCATTTACGCCGTAATGCTCGCGTTCGCGATCATCGTCGTCTGGCAGCGCTACAACGATGCCGAGGTCGCCGTGATCCAGGAGGCCGGCGCTGCGGCGACACTCTACCGGCTGGCGGCGGGCCCTGATCCTGAAGCGGCACAGACCCGCAGCGCCCTGACCACTTACCTGAGGATAGCGATCGCCAACGACTGGCCGGCGATGGCACGCGAAAAAGTGAGCTCCGAGACGACCACGGAACTCAACGCGCTTTATGCGACAGCATTGCGCCTGGCACAGGGCGGCGGCCGACCCGCAGCCGACGTTTCGGAGATCTTCTATCAGCTCGACCAGATGACCCAGGCGCGCCGCAGCCGGCTGCACCTGTGCTTCGGTATCGTGCCGATCGTGCTGTGGCACGCGCTGATCCTCGGTGGGGCGCTGACGGTCGCCTTCACGTACTTCTTCGGCACCAGGAACCTGCGGGCGCAGGTTCTGATGACCGGGGTTCTCTCCATCATCGTATTCATGGGCCTGTTCGTCATCGTGTCGATCGACCATCCCTTCACCGGCCCGGTGCATGTCGGCAGCGGACCGTTGCAGCAGGTGCTCACCGACTTCGTCGCCGCGGAGCAGGCAGCGCACTAGCCGCGACGACCGGCGCTGATCTTCTCGAAGACGTTGCGACGATGAAACTCGAGGTAGCCGCGCTGCTCGGCCGCAAAAGGCTGCAGCGCATGGTTGGCGTCCAATCCCCACGCCTTGACCACCGAGGGATTGAGGTATCTCGATATCAGCAGCCGCCCGTCGTCGGCAAAGGAGATGTGGCCGCGCAGGAAGAGATGGGCGATGTGCGGGGAGAGTAACAGGCCGTTGCAGCCGTCGAGGCGCTCGCGATCGTCGCAGAGTCTCCAGGGCTTGATGTGGCTCGCCCGCAGATGCCGGCGATCGAGGACGCCGGTAACCCGGCAGGCCTGTTCGATTCGCTCAACGTTCGCACGGAAGGCGCCCTGCCCGAGTCTTGCGCTGACCTGCTGTCTTTTCTCCCGCGGGGCGAGATCGGCGCGCTGCCAGATCTGCTCCTCGATCGCCGCGTCCGTCAGCTGCCCGTCCGTCTCGATC
>Ga0187783_10002536_pt1 | contig 13543 bp, 13 predicted proteins | sample 1015_SJ02_MP02_2_FD_132471 | JGI IMG/M metagenome (GOLD analysis project Ga0187783, IMG submission 132471) | Tropical peat soil microbial communities from peatlands in Department of Meta, Colombia - 1015_SJ02_MP02_20_MG | ecosystem: Environmental > Terrestrial > Soil > Wetlands > Peat | place...
GCCGACTACCGCGAGCACTCGATGGCCGACATCGCCGAGCGCTGCCTGGTCAGGCTGCTGCGCCGGCAGCCCGCGGCCGCGGAAGTCACCTCGTTCGCGCAGTCGTACCTCGCCGACTGGAATGCCGGCGTCTGCTATCCGCCCTTCGCCGGCTCCACCATCCGCGCGCTTGCCGCCCGCTACCGGCTGGCTGTCGTCTCCAACACCCTCGATGCGAAGCTGGTGCCAGGGCACCTGGCAGCGATGGGGCTAGACGGCTACTTCGACGCTGTGGTCACCTCGATCGAGGTCGGCTGGCGCAAGCCGCACCCTGCCATTTACGCCCGCGCGCTGCGCAGGCTCGGGACCGATGCGGGCAGCGTCGTCTTCGCCGGAGACACCTACGACACCGACTACGCCGGGCCCGCGAGCGTGGGGCTCACCGCGTTCCTCATCGATCCGCAGCAGCGCCACGACATCCCCGCCAGCCGGCGGCTGCGGTCGCTGGCCGACCTGCCCGCGCGCCTGGCCTAGGCAGGTGCCGCAAGTCATCGAAGCCGCGGGCCGCTAGCCGGTGCCGCCCTGCTCGAGATCCTGCACGATGACGCCGCCGTGGGTGACGACGGTGCGCAGGTAGCTGCTGCCGTAGCCGTAACCAAGCGCCTGCTGGGTGATCGTGCCGGTGGTGTCACCGTCAGCAACCGGGACCGTGCTGCCGTCCTCTTCCAGTGACCCGTAGCCGATGATGCTCTCCGAGAGCGTCGTCTGGTAGCTGCCCGACTGCCACCCGTTCTCGGCCGCGAAGTCGGTCAGCTGCTGGTTGACCGCGGCCGGCAGCAGGAAGTCGGTGCCGCTGGCGTTCTGGATGTAACCGTTCGGAGCGTCGATGGTCCAGCTGGACTTGTCGCTGCTTGCGTACGTCGCGCCGGGGCCGGTCACGGTCTGGGCGGAGGTCTGCGTCTCCTCGCCGTGCACCCACTGGTAGCACTCTGTCGTGCAGGCGGCGTCCGTGGTGGTCTGGTCGTCGCCGAACTGCAGCGACTGCCGCACCGTGTCGGTCCAGGTCTGCCCGCCCTGCCTCACCTGGCCGGAGATCTGGTAGCTCGCGGCGGCCGTCTCTGTGGTGACCGGGTTGTCCGGCGAGCCCAGCCCGTCGACGGTCGTGACCTGCGAGGTGGTCGGGAACGACAGCGTGTCGGTGCTGACGGTTCCCGTCGTCGCGCCGCCTCCGGCGGTGATCAGCAGGCTGCCGCCGGCAAGCCAGTACCCGGCGTTGTTGACCACCGTGAGGCTGATCGTGTGAGTCCCGCCGAGTTCGCCGGCGAACGGGGTGAGGTCCAGCCGGTAGGACGGGATGTCCATGGTGTGGATGCCGGTCAGCGGCCGCCAGATGAGCGGGTTTACTCCGCCGGTGTAGACGTACGGGTACGGCCACACCACTCCGGCCGGCCTGCCGTCAATCGACACCTCGATCTCACGGAACGCGGGCTCCTCCGCCCACCAGAACTCATCGTCGATCTGCCCTACCGCGTACAGGTCGAAGGACGCGGTGGTGACGTTGTCCGGCAGCGTGACCGACGCCGTGAGGGTCTGGCCGGTGTTGATGGTGTTGAGGGTGCTGGTAGCGCCCGCCGGAACCACGGGTATCACCTGCGTGGGCACGGCAGGCCGCTGGGCGGGCGAGGCAGGCCCGGTCTCGTTGATCGCGTCCCCGGCCAGCGCGGGAGAGCCGATGGTCGCGGGCCTGGCGGGCTGGAAGCCGCCGCCGGCCGGGTAGAAGAGCAGCTTCACGGTGATCGTGGGGATGCCGTTGTCGGTGCTGCTCAGGTAGTTGTCGACGTACGTCGAGAACGTCTGCGTGCCGCTCAGGATCGGCAGGTATCCGGTGATGTCCTTCTGCACGTGCCAGCTGATCCCGGCGGGCGTCGGCTCGGGCGTGACGCCCAGGAAGATCTCCGAGGCACCGTCGAAGACCTCGCACAGCCGGTCGTACTGAGTGCCGCTCTCGGTGCCGGTCACGTCCAGCACGACCTCGGCCCAGTTGCCCTGCGGCAGTGTCACGGTCGAGGTGAACGGCGGCGGCCCGTTCCCGAACGCTGCGTCGCTGGCTACCGTCACCACGACCGGCCTGGTCGGCGGCACTGCGACCGGGGCGTCCAGGGTGATGGGGTTGGCCGTGGTGCTGAACTCGGACGGGCTGGCGGAGTCACCGGACTCCGAAGCCTGCCCGTGCGCGCTGGCGCGCACGACGCCGTGCGCACCGCCCGCCGCGATCACAGGCGGGGCTATCCGGCGCGGATGCGCGCCCGCGGCGAGCGACGCCGCAGCCGCGGTGACCGCGCCGCCCAGGGCAAAGGCCGTCAGGACCGCCGCGAGACCTGCAAGCCAGCGGCGGTGTTGCCGTAACCGAGCGCGCATCGTTCCTCCCGAATAGGAGATTCCGTCAGCGCGGAGCATAGTTCGGAAATAGCCTGAATAACACACCAAGATCTTAGGGAGCAGAACGCGGGCCTGTGGATAACGCTCAGCTGCCGAGCTGACCTGCCATCAGGTCGGCGATGGCCGCGGATCCCAGGCCAGGCTCCTCGCGCAGGCCAGCAACGACGCCCTCGCGGTCAAGCTCGCTGCGGTTCTGGCTGAGCTTCTGCTTTGCCTCGACCGAGGTGATGGTCAGCTCGACCCCGACGATCGCGCGCAGCTGACCCTCGATGTACTCAGGGGGCGCATCGGTCACCGCCCACGGGTGCTCCCTGCCGCCCTCGTGCAGCCGGGTCAGCCGTGTCACTAGCTCGCGCAGCCACTCGGTGTCCTGGTGGAACGCAATAGTGCCGCTGAGGTGCACGGTCTCGTAGTTCCAGGTCGGGACCACGCGGCCGTGCCTGGCCTTGGCTTCGTACCAGGCCGGCGAGATGTATGCCTGCGGCCCGCGGATGATGGCCAGTGCCTCGGCGCCTGGGGCCGCGGTCTTCCACTGCGTGTTCGCGATCGCGATGTGCCCGAGCAGCCGCCCGTAGCTGCCGGGCTCCGCCATCTCGTCCGGATCGTGGCCGGCGTCCGCTGGCAGCCGCTCCGGCCGGTCCCAGATGACCGGCAGCAGCGTGGCCACGGGCCGGGTGCCGTCGAAGGTAACGAGGTCGGCGGACTGCGCAGCGTCGACAAACGCCTCGATCTGCGCCAGGTCGGTCCACGTGAAGTGGCGGGGCAGGTACATGCCCCTAGGGTATCCGCTGGGCGCCATCGTCTGTCATGCCCGTTTTGCCCCGGCAGCCTAAACCGGATCGCCCCATCGCAGCGAGCTCGGCTATGCTCGGCGCAACGCGCTGACGGAGACAAGTAGCGCCGGGACCCGCGAGCGGCAGAGAGCCGCCGGAAGCTGAGAAGGCGGCCTCGCGACCTGGTGGCGAAGACACTCCCGAGCGCGGGGAGGAACGGCTGCCGCAGCCAGTGGCACGCCTCATGCCCCGCCGGCCTGCCCCCGTCACCGGGCTCAACGAGGCCGCCGCCGGCACCGCTGGAGGCGGCGAAAGTGCGGTGGCACCGCGAGTTCCCTTATCGCCCGCACTCCCAAGGGATCGCACACATCCCGCAGGGAGCTGTGATGATCTCACGAGTACTGTCCGCCGACCTGCCCGCGCACGTCGGCAGCCGCGTCACCGTTGCCGGCTGGCTGCACCGCCGGCGCGAGCTGAAGTCCGTGACTTTCCTTGTCGTCCGGGACCGGGCAGGCCTTGCCCAGGTGGTCCTGCCGCCGGGCGCCGCCTGCGACCTGCCGGAGGAAACGGTCGTCCAGGTTGAGGGCCTGGTAACCGCTAGCGAGCAGGCACCGGGCGGCGCCGAGCTCACCGAGCCCGCGATCATCCCGCTGTCCGGGCCGGCCGCGCCGCCGCCGTTCGACCTGTACCGGCCGGCCCTCACCGCGACGCTGCCGACGATCCTCGACCACGCGCCCACCACGCTGCGCCATGCGCGGCTGCGGGCCGGGTTCAGGATCTCCGCCGCCAGCGTGGCGGGCTTCAGGTCCGCGCTGGACGCCCTGGGCTTCACTGAGGTCTTCACGCCCAAGATCGTGGAGTCCGCGACGGAGTCAGGGGCGAACGTGTTCCGCCTCGACTATTTCGGCCGCCCCGCTTACCTGGCTCAGTCGCCGCAGTTCTACAAGCAGGCGATGGTCGGCGTGTTCGAGCGCGTGTACGAGGTCGGCCCGGCCTTCCGCGCGGAGCCGCACGACACCGCCAGGCACCTGGCTGAGTACACCAGCCTGGACGCGGAGCTCGGCTTCGTAACCGACCATCACGACGTGATGGCGATCTGCCGGGACGCCGTCGCCGGAATGGTCGCATCAGTATCGAAACGGGCCCGTTCCGAAATAAACCTGCTTGGCGCCGCACTGCCTTCCGTGCCCGACCAGATCCCGGAGATCCACTTCTCCGAGGCCATGGAGCTGATCTCGCGCCAGACTGGTGAGGACGTCACGGGCGAGCCCGACCTCGCGCCCGCGCACGAACGCTGGCTGTGTGAGTGGTCGGCCCGCGAGCACGGCAGCGAACTGCTCTTCGTCACCGGCTACCCGCTGCAGAGCAAGCCGTTCTACACCTACCCCGACCCTGCGCGGCCCCGGTACAGCTACGGCTTCGACCTGCTGTTCCGGGGCGTGGAGATCGTGACGGGCGGGCAGCGACTGCACCGGTACGAGGACTACCTGGCGGCTCTCGCCGCTCGCGGTGAGAGTCCCGAGCCGTACGCGGCATACCTGCAGGTGTTCGAGCACGGCATGCCGCCGCACGGCGGGTTCGCGATCGGACTGGGACGCTGGACCGCGAGGCTCACCGGAGCCGCCAACGTACGGCAGGTCACGCTGTTCCCGCGCGACCTGCACAGGCTCAGTCCGTGAGCCAGGCGCCCGGCCGCTGCCCATCGGCGCGGCCGGGCGGCTGGTCCGGGTAAGCCGCTGGGCCTCAGCCCCCGTTCAGCGGGCAGTTGTGGTATGCCGCGATCAGCCAGCGGCCGTCGCGGCGGACCAGCACTGTGGTGGCACGCAGCACGCGGCCGGGCGGCAGGGTGTCCTCCCCGGCCATCAGTACGCCGCTCTTGCTGGTGACGATCGCGGTGCCGTCGGCCGGGTAGGTGACGTCTCGGTCCTCGTCGACCGGGCGCGAGCCGGCCAGCCGGCCACCAAAGCCCGCCGCGAAGAACTCGCGGACGCTCTCGGCCCCGTGGTAGAAGGTCCCCGGCCTGGTGACCGGAGCCTCCTCGGTATAGAGCCGGGCGATCGCATCCGGGTCCGCCCGCTCCCAGGCAGCGTAGAGGTCGTCGAGTACTGCCAGCACTTCACTGTCGATGGAGGTGGTGGAAGCCATGAGGTCTCCTTGGCTCGTGATGATTGTTCGTCGCCGGTATGTACTGGCGGCGGCGGCCGGATTCATCGGTGCCAGACCGATGAATCCGGCCGGGCACGGCGGTATATAGGGTCGTGACTGACATGGCGGCCCTGGCAGACACCGACTTCGAGCGTGACTGCGAGGCGGCACGGCGCGCGCTGCTCGCGCACTGCTATCAGATGCTCGGCTCGGTGCAGGACGCCGAGGACGCGGTCCAGGAGACGCTGCTGCGCGCATGGCGCGCGCGCCGCCAGTTCGACGCATCCCTTGGCTCGCTGCGCACCTGGCTGCACGCGATCGCCACCAACACGTGCCTAACCGCGCTGGCTGGCCGCAGACGGCGACCACTGCCCGCCGGGATCGGCGGGCCGTGGGCCGACCCGCAGGCACCGCTGGCCGACGGGCGCGACATCCCGTGGATGCAGCCGTTTCCCGACGACCTGCTGGCCGGTGACCCGGCCGCAGCCCTGCTCGCGGCCGGACGGCTGCGGCTGGCCCTGGTCGCGGCCATGCAGTTGCTGCCGCCACGGCAGCGGGCGATCCTCATCCTGCGCGAGGCTCTGGGCCTGCCCGCCGCGGAGGTGGCCGGCGTGCTCGGCACCTCAGCCGCCGCGGTCAACAGCGGGCTCCAGCGGGCCAGAGCCAGCCTGGCCGCCGCCGGGGTGGCCGAGGAGCAGGTCGGCCAGCCGGCCGACGGAGCCAGCCGGGCGCTGCTTGACCAGTACGTCTCCGCGTTCCGGGCCGCCGACCTTGACGGTCTCAAGCGGCTGCTGGCGGACTCCGCGATCCTCGAGATGCCGCCATTCCGGAACTGGTACGCGGGGCAGGATGACTACGCGCGATTCATGGCGCGGGTATTCGCGCTGCGCGGCACAGACTGGCAGTTCCTGTCCGTCGGGGCGGGCGGCCAGCCGGCGCTGGCCGCGTACGTGCGTGCGCCGGACAGCGGCTACCAGCTGCACACCCTGCAGGTCTTCGCGGTGGCGGGCGGCCGGATCCGGCGCACCGTCGCGTACGCCGATCAGGCGGTATTCGACCTGTTCGGCCTGGCTGCGAGCATCACGAGCCCGCCTGCAGGATTTCCGCAGCCGGGCGGCGCGCTCCAGCGCGCGCGGGAACAGCGGTAAGGGCCGCCAGCACGGCGAGCACGCCGGCGACCGCGGCAAGCAGCCACCAGGCAGGCGGGACCGTGGTTGTGCCGCCGTGGGCCACCGCGCGCACCAGGCCGATGCCGGCCGGGACCCCGAGCAGCACGCCCGGCACCGCTGGGATCAGCTGGGCGGCGGTGAGCGCCGCGGCCACCTGCCGCGTTGTCGCCCCGACAGCGCGCGCCAGCGCCGTGGCGTACCGGGCGTCGAGCGCGATGGCCTGGGTGATGAACAGCGCGTTCACGGCCGCCAGCGCGACGAGCATCACGGTCAGCACCAGCAGCACCTGGTCGACCCGCTCATACCGCGGGTTGGCCAGTGCCGTCAGCGCCGGGCCGCCGCCGACGGTCCCGACCTGCGCCTGGTGCGCGTGGACGGTGAGCACCGCGACGATGGTGGTCATGGTGATGCCCACGCTGATGGCCGACAGGATGCTGCGCCGCGGCCGCCTGGCCGCGAACCGGAGGCCGAGCAGCAGCGACACCGGCAGCCGCCGCGACAGCGCCACCAGCAGGCGGCGGCGGCGTGGCGGGTTTTGGGCACCGGCCAGCGCGCCGACTGTGCTAGTCCGGGCGGCGCGCACGGCGGGCAGGAAGGTAGCGAGCATGGCCACCGCCACCGCGACTGCGGCTACCCAGCCTGCCGTGGCGAGCGTCAGCGACGGCGCGCCAGCAGTGCCGACAAGCCCGCTGCTCGGGCGGGTGAGCAGGGGCGCGGCGAGCCACCCCAGTCCGAGGCCGGCCGCTGCAGCACCCACCGCCAGCATCAGGTTCTCGCTGAGCAGCACCATCGCGACCACCCCCGGCGTGCTGCCGACCGCCTTGAGCAGGCCGACCCGCCTGGTCTGCTCGGCCAGCTGGCCGCCGACTATCACGGCCACGCTCGCCACCGACAGCAAGCAGAGCAGCCAGCTGCCGACCAGCAGCGCGCGCTGCTCGTTCAGGATGACGTTGTTGTCCTGCTGGGCTATCTGCTGCCAGGGCAGCACCAGCAGATTCTGGAACTGGCCGGCGCTGTACCGCTGGGCGAACGCCGGTGCTGCCGACGCGCTGGCCAGCCGCAGGTTGAGGACGTAGGAGAGCGGCAGCGTCCTGCTGGCGAAGCTGCGCGCGGCCGCCTCGGTGACCCAGACCATGCCGCAGTCGTTGCTGTCAAACGGCGTGCCTGCCAGCGAGTAGTCGGCGGCAGGAAACGGCGCAGTTGCCGCAGTCACCGCGATGCCCGCGACCCGGAATGGCCTGCCGTTCATCCAGACGCGCTCGCCCACCCGGGCGTTGAGCGCCTCGGCGAAGCTGCGCTCGATCACCACCCCGCCGGCCGCGACCCAGCTGCCAGCCAGCAGCTTCGGCCGGTCGACGGCGGCCCGGCCGGGACTGCGGCCCTCGGCGATCACACCGGCTGTCAGCTTCCCGATCCGCAGGGTAGCCCAGCCGACCGGATAGGGGCCGCTGACCGCGGTGACGCCACGGGCGCGCGCCAGCGCTGACATGGCGGCTAGCGCAGCCGCCGTGGTGGCGCCGCGGGGCATCGGCGGCAGGTCGGTGTAGCTTGCCACCACGTCCGGGCCGGCCGTGACCGCTCGCGTTTGCTGATAGGGCTGGCTGGTCACGCCGGTGAGGGCCAGCCCCAGGGTCAGGGTGGTGGTCGCGGCAGCGATCACCAGCAGCAGCAGCGCCGATTCGGCGCGGCGGCGGCGCAGGTCCCGCAGCGCCAGCCGGAGCACAAGCTCGATCTTTCCCACGCCTCAGCCCTCGAGGTCAGCCAGGCCCGCCATCGAGCCAAGGAGGCTGCCGGTACCGCCGGTGAGCCTGGTGTCGTCCACGAACGCGCCGTCGCGCATAGAGATCAGCCGGTCCGCGGTCGCGGCGATCCGCGAGTCGTGGGTGACGACCACGATTGTCTGGCCGTGCTGGTGCAGGTCGTCAAGCAGGCGCAGCACGTCCAGCGTGGCCGCGCTGTCGAGGTTCCCGGTCGGCTCGTCCGCGAGGACGACCAGCGGCTCGTTGGCCAGCGCGCGGGCGATCGCGACGCGCTGGCGCTGCCCGCCCGACAGCTGCGACGGCAGGTGCCTGGCGCGGTCGGCGAGGCCGACCTGGTCCAGCAGGTCCGCGGCCCGGCGCCGGGCTGGCCTGGCGGCCCGGCCGGCCAGCAGCAGCGGAAGCTCGACGTTCTCGACGGCGGTGAGCTCATCCATGAGGTGGAAGGCCTGGAAGACAAACCCGACGAGGTCGCGCCGCAGCGCGGCCAGGCCGCGCTCGCTCATGCCGTCGATGCGCTGGCCTGCCAGCCACAGCTCGCCCGCCGACGGCCGGTCCAGGCCGCCCAGCAGATGCAGCAGCGTCGACTTCCCGCAGCCGCTTGGCCCCATGATCGCGACTGTCTCGCCCGCAAAGACGTCAAGGTCGACGTGGTCAACGGCCCGCACGAGGCCGGCGTCCCTGCCGTAGTCCTTGCGCAGGCCGCGTGTGCGCAGCATGAGTGAGTCGCGTGTGTCGTCCACAGGTTCGCCCGTCTTTCTCATGACCGGGCCCTCCGGCCCGTCCATTGCTGCTCGCATGCCTCCAGCCAGCGCAGGTCAGCCTGCAGCCGGAGCACCATGCCTTCCAGGAGCAGCCCGGCCTCGGAGCCGTCCGGCTCGGCCATGGCCGCGCGCTGCGCGTCTCGCAGTCGCCGCAGCAGCTCGCGCCGCTGGGAGTCAACGATGGCGAGAGGATCGGCAAGCCCGGCCGCAGCAGCCGCGACTAGCTTCAGGTGGAACTCCGTCAGGTCGGGCCTGGGCCAGCTGACCTCAGCCAGCCAGTCCGCCACTCGCTGCTGGCCGGCCGCGGTCAGCGAGTACACCTTGCGGTCCGACCTATCGCCCTGGCCGGCGGCCTGCTCCGCGCTGAGGAGTCCTGTCTTCTCCAGGCGCGCGAGCGTGACGTAGATCTGGCCGTCGTTCAGGGCCTCGCCGACCGGCCCGAGAGCCTGCCGCAGCCTGGCCCGCAGCTGGTAGCCATGGGCTGGCTCCTTGGCCAGCATCGCGAGCACCACTTCCTGCTGCACGGGCCGCCTCCCTCCCTAACGGTTAGCCCCGTCAGGCTAACGGTTATCTGAGGGAATGCCAAGCAGTTCTACGGCACGACGACGACCTTGCCGACGGCTCCCGCCTCGACGGCCTCCTGAGCTGCCACGATCTGATCGAGCGGGAATCTGGTAATCGGCAATTCGGTCAGCGCACGGGCCTCGAGGGCGCGGGTTATGTCGGCCGCCGCCTCGTCCAGTGCGTCGGCAGGCACCCCGTACAGCAGGATGAACCGGAGGGCGACGTTCGCGTTCATGCACCGGCGCACCGGGAGCACCGGGTCGCTTGGCTCGGCCGCGTAGTCGACGATGTGCGTCCGCGGGCCCGACAGCGCCAGGTCAAGCTCGAGGTTCGCGCCGAGCGCCAGTTCCACGATCCGGTCCATCTGCGGCGCGAGGGCACGGATCTGGTCGGCGGCGTCCGCGTCGCGGTAGTTGACCACGAGGTCCGCGCCAGCCTCAGCGGCTAGCTCGGCCTTCTCCGGGCCGCTGACAGTCGCGGCCACCCGCGCGCCATGGAACTTTGCCAGCTCGATCGCGAAGTGGCCGACCGCTCCTGCGCCCCCGGCCACCAGCACGTTCTTGCCGTCTACCGGCCCGTCGGCGAACAGGGCGCGGTGCGCCGTCATGGCGGGCACGCCGAGGCTTGCGCCTAGCTCGGCCGAGGCGCCCTCCGGCAACCGAACGGCCTGCCGCGCCGGGACCACCGACCACTGCGCCGCCGTGCCCCACTTGCTGCCCGCAGCGGCCAGCCACAGCCAGACGCGCTCGCCGACCCGGCCAGTGTCTACGCCCGCGCCTACCGCGTCGATGATGCCGGCGCCGTCATGATGCGGGATCTGGAAGCCGTCGATGGCGCGCGGCGTCGCGCCGCTGCGTGACTTCCAGTCCGTGGGGTTGACCCCGGAAAGCTCGATCCTGACGCGCACCTGGCCCGGACCAGGCTCTGGCCGGTCGACCTCCGCGACCCGCAGCGTCTCCGCCGCGGGGCCGTGCCGGTCATACAGTGCCGCTTTCATTGGGCTGCTTTCATTGGGCTGCCTTCATGCATCCTCGGTCCCTAGCCGAATACCGGCACGATCTTGTCGATCTCCGCAAGCTCGTCCGCGGCTGGTTCCCACTCCCCTGCCGCGGCGTTCGCCCTTACCTGCTCGGCCGAGGTCGCGCCCGCGATCACCGACGTGCAGCCGGGCAGCGCGGCCAGGCCGCCGATGGCAACCTCGAGCAGCGTCCTGCCGCGCTGTTGCGCCCAGTCCGCGAGATCCTCGACCTTGTCCAGCTTTTCCTCGGTCACGTAGTCTTCGCGGCCGGCCAGCCTGGTGCCCGCGGCGGGCGGGACGTCCCGCCGGACCTTGCCGGTCAGCAGCCCGTTGGCCAGCGGGAAATACGGCAGCACGCCAAGGCCGTACTGGATTGCCGCGGGGACCACGTCCAGCTCGGCGGCCCGCGCCAGCAGCGACCAGTGGTTCTGCGCGGAGATGAACGGTGCCGTGCCGAGGTCACGTGCCGCCGTCGCGGCGGCCGCGGTCTGCAGGCCGGAGAAGTTCGAGTGGCCGATATAACGGACCTTGCCCGCCTGCACTAGCTCGGTTAGCGCGGTCAGTGTCTCCTCTATCGGCGTGACCGGGTCGGGCGTGTGAATCTGATAAAGGTCCAGATAATCGGTCCTCAGCCGCCGCAGGGAATGCTCCACAGCACGCCTTATGTAGGCACGGCCGCCCTTGGCGCCGGCGGCGGCCCCGTATCCCATGTCGCCGGCCTGCGACCCGAACTTCGTGGCCAGCACAACCTGGTCACGCCGCCCGGCCAGCACCTCGCCGAGGATCTCCTCGGACCGGCCGGCACCGCCGTACGTCTCTGCCGTGTCCAGCAGCGTCACGCCCGCGTCCAGGGCCGCGTCCACCACCGCCCGTGTCGCGTCCACGTCCAGCCGGCGGCCGAAGTTGTTGCAGCCCAGTCCGACGACGGAGACGACAAGACCGGACTTCCCGAGCGCCCTGTACCGCATTAGCCTGCCTTCACTTCCGGGGTCATCTGGCTCGGTCGAGATCGTACCCGGCGGCCGGGCGAGGAGCGCGGGTGCCCGGCGCCGGCTGCCGCTGGCATGCCGCTGGAGGGCATGTTGCACCGCGGCACATTGGCATACAGGGGCTAGCGCGAAATCGCATTTGCGATATCATGAGGTTAGAGGCAGCTAGCGGTAAGTGCGTTATGCACCTCCGCAACAATTGCCGAGCTAAATAGGACGGCCTGGCCCGTAGCATTGGGGCGCAGCTTCTGTCCGTGACACCATGGTGGCATCACGCAGGCGTCGGAGGGGAGCGCGGCTCATGCCTGACCGGACCAGCGCCGGGATCGAGGCCATCGGAGCACCGACGGTTCTGCGTATCCTCCTCGGCACGCAACTGCGGCGGCTTCGGGAGTCACGGGGCATCACCGCGCAGGCGGCTGCCAAGGCCATCCGCGGCTCCGAATCCAAGATCAGCAGAATCGAGCTCGGCCGCAATTCCGTCCGGGAAGTCGACATCGCCGACCTGCTCAACCTCTACGGGATCACGGACCTGTCCGAGCGCGAGCAGCTGCTGGCGTTAGCCAGCCAGGCCAACCAGCAAGGCTGGTGGCATCGCTACCAGGATGTACTGCCCAGCTGGTTCCAGTCCTACATCGGCCTGGAGGAGTCGGCGGAGTCCATCAAGAGCTTCGATGCCCAGTTCGTTCCCGGCCTGCTGCAGACCGAGGACTACGCGCTCGCCGTCACTCAGCTCGGCCGTTACACGGCCGAGGAAGCAGACCGGCTGGTCTACCTGCGCAAGGAGCGGCAGCGACGATTCGCCTCGGGTGGCCTGCGGCTCTGGGCGATCATCGATGAGATAGCGCTGCGCCGCCCGGTGGGCGGGACGGCCCTCATGTCCGCGCAGCTCGAGCACCTCCTGGACATCTCCGTCCGCCCCGGCCTGACCCTGCAGGTCACCCCGTTCCTGACCGGCGCTTCTTACGCGGCCCCGGGCAGCTTCAGCATCCTCAGCTTCGCCACAGAAGATCTGCCAGACGTCGTCTACCTCGAACAGCTGACCAGCGCCATGTACCTCGACAAGCCCGCTGATGTCGAGCGCTACACCGAGGCGATGGATCAGATCCGCGCTAGCAGCTATACGCCGGAGCAGACCAAGGAGCTGATCCGGGCGATGATCGTGGACATGGAGGGGTCCTAGTGAGCACGATCGGCAACGGCACCCTGGCCAACGAGATCAGCGGCTCCTGGATGAAGAGCAGTTACAGCGGGCCGCAGGGCAACTGCGTCGAGATCGCCTACCTGGCCGACGGCCAGGTAGCGATGCGCAACTCCCGTCACCCGGCAGGTCCTGCGCTGGTCTTCACCGGAGCCGAGTGGGACGCGTTCCTGCGCGGTGCGCGCGAGGGCGAGTTCGGCACGCCGGCCTGAGCGGACCCTGCAGCCACACTCCGGGCGGCCAAGGACATGTGACGGCCCCCGTTACCGCGCCCGGCAACGGGGGCCGTCATCTCTCTGCCCCTCCGGGGTTCAGATCACCGGCTGCTCAAAATCGCCGGCCTTGATGCCCGCCACGAAAGCCGCCCATTCCTCGCCGTCGAATACATGAGCCGGCTTGGTCGTGTCCTTCGAGTCGCGGATAGCCACCATTCCACCCGGCAGATGCGCTACCTGCACGCAAGCCGAGTTGTTGCAGGCGCGGGCTGTGATCCACGCTGCGTTGGAGGTGTCGTAATCTGACATTGCGGGTGTTCCTTTCAGGTGGATTCTGCAACTTCTGCATAAATAGCGTGAATGAGGCGAGCTGAATCGGCAGGCGGAAGCGCCGTCGCCCGCAGCAGGTCAAAGGCCTCAGAACGGGCCCGGACTTCGCGCTCGCGTTCCTCGATATATGCCTGGCCCGTTACTCCCTCGGAATAGACCACATCGGGGTCGAACCGCTCAGGAAACTCGATGATGGCGAA
>Ga0187783_10002537_pt1 | contig 13539 bp, 7 predicted proteins | sample 1015_SJ02_MP02_2_FD_132471 | JGI IMG/M metagenome (GOLD analysis project Ga0187783, IMG submission 132471) | Tropical peat soil microbial communities from peatlands in Department of Meta, Colombia - 1015_SJ02_MP02_20_MG | ecosystem: Environmental > Terrestrial > Soil > Wetlands > Peat | place...
AATCGTTGGGAGACTCGCAGTCGTCTGCGGAGAGATGGCCGAGTGGCTGAAGGCGCGCGCCTCGAAAGCGTGTATACGGGAAACCGTATCGGGGGTTCGAATCCCTCTCTCTCCGCCATTACCATCGTTTCCATAGGATTAGGGACGTTGTGCGTAAGACTGTATGGATTTGAGGTATGCTCCGCCTTTTAGCAAACCGCAGCCTGGCGATCTACCAGTCCGCAACGGTGTCTGCGACGGAAGATTCTGCGTTGACGATTACCTTGTATGTCATGTTCGGCTGGATCTGTTCATCGATGCCCGTGGGCAAGGCGTGGTTTTAATAGCGTAGGATTCGCCCATTCTAGATCCCGACCGTTGTCGATCCCTACAATCTTGCATCGACCAGGCAGCACGTCACGCAGCGTAAACATGCCGTCGCTATCGCTCTGATCACGCCGGAAAAGGGGCAAGTTCGATTCTGGCTTCTCTGGAACTAATACGATCATCGCTCCCGGAAGTGGCTTGCCATCGCGTAGCGCCATACCGCTGATTGTAGATCAACTTCCCGACAATCGGATGCTCAGCTGAATCGTTGTTGAGCCGCTGATTTGGATACTTTACCCCATCACTTTCGCACCCGTGGCCAAAATGCTGCAGATGATCGAATTCTCCCCGTTCATTACAAACACGGCATAGGTTCCAGGCGTCAGAAATTCAGGGTTGAGGCTGAATTCACCCTTTTCGGAAAACGCTGTTTCCAGCATTTCCTCCGTGGTGGATTCCAAAGTCGCAAGAAAGGTGAATGCAAGTCAAGCCCCCGTCTGCCCGCATGACGCCGCGGATCAGAGGCAGGGGAGTGGTCGCAAACGCATCGACGTCGGTATCGCTTCTCAGATCTACGACCCTGCATCGCGTGTTAACTGAAAGCTTTAATCCGGCTCATTCGGCGCGCAGCGCGTCCGTGGGCGAGATTCCGGCCGCACGTAGCGCCGGTACGATGGCAGCGAACAGTGCACTGAGTCCCAGCGACACCGCTGCCACGGCAAGCGCCCCCGGATCCCAGCTCTTCACGCCATAGAGCTCTGAGGCAATCAGCCTGCCGGCACCGATGGCCAGAGGAACGCCAACCGTCAACCCGGCAACTACTCTCTGCAATGCCTCGCGCAGTACCAGGTTGACGACCCGAACGCGGTCTGCGCCGAGCGCCATGCGCACGCCGATTTCGTTGGTGCGCTGTGCCACCGTGTAGGCCGTGACACCATAGAGCCCCACCGCAGCCAGCAGCAGTGCGACGATTCCAAACAATCCCGCCAGGCTTGCCACTGCGCGCTGCTGCTCCACCGCGCTGTCAATCATCGCTTGTAACGGGTGCACACCCGTGACCGAAATGTTAGGATCAAGATCAGACAGGACGTCAGTTACGACCGGCTCGACCTGTCCCAAACGGCTGCGCGTAACCAGAGCAATGCCGCCGATGTAGTGCGAGCTTAGCTCAAGTGCATCCAGCGGGAAGGGCGTATCGCCGCCACGGGGAGGTGGATAATGCACCCACTGAGCCAGCGGGACAAAGAACATCGGCAAGGTCGCTTCGCTGATGGACGACGGTGCGTACTTGGCGTCCCGAGCCACCCCGACGATACGGAAGGTGGCGGCGTTTTCTGGCACGTCAAGACCGAAGTGCTTGTCGAGCGGCTCTTCATTGGGGAAAAACCGGCGAACGAAGGCCTGGTTTACGATGGCGACGGGCGTGGTGTTCTCGTTATCGGATTCGGTGAATTCTCGCCCACGAACAATCGGCTGGCCGACCGTTTGGAAATATGCGACGCTGACGCGGTCCCACGAAGAACTAGCGTCTTCATTAAACTTGGCAGGCGGATGGCCTTCCACTTCAACCAATTCCGACCAGTTGTCGGTCATAGGGTTGTACATCGCGAGTCCGGCCTGCTTTACGCCAGGCACACGCTGCAGCCGGTCCTGCAATTCGCGGTTGAAAGCGTTGAGCCGTGCCGGAGTATAGCCGCCTGCTGGAATGTTCAATTGCACCATGACGCGATTGGCGGTCTCGAACCCGATGTCCTGGTGTTCAAGGTTGCTGAGGCTGCGCCCCAACATGGTGGCCCCAGCCACCAGCACGACGGAGAATGTGGCCTGCACGATGAGTAGCCCCTTGCGCGCGACCGACGCCTTGTCGCGAGTTGTTCGCGTGCCCGACCGCAGTGCTTCCACAGGACTTGTATGCGTGGCGAACCAGGCCGGCGCGGTGCCGAAAAGCACGCCAGTCAGAAGTGAAACAGCAAACGCGAAGCCCAGGACCGCCAGCGTGGGCGCGGTGCTGATCGGCAGAAAATGCGCGCTGTGGAAGGCCAGCGAGAGCAGCAGACGCGATGCCGCAACCGCGACCACCAGGCCGGCAACGCCGCCCATCCAAGCAAGGAGCACGCTTTCCGCGATCGCCTGTGAAATCATCTGCCCCTGCGATGCGCCGATCGCCAGGCGAACCGCCGACTGGCTGCGACGCGCGGCGGAGCGGGCCAGCATCAGGTTGGCCACGTTAGCGCAGGCAATCAGCAGCACCAGACCGCACGCCCCCAGCAGGATTTCTAGACTGCGTCCGTAATCTTCTTTCATGTCGGCGACGCCAGCGCCTGCCGGTACCACCGTGATGCTCTGCTGCGGAAGCAGGCGTTGGACGTCCTGCATCCAGGCCGCGGGGTAACCGCTGTCATGGAGCATCCATTGTCGCAACACTCCGGTAAGCCGTGCCTCCGTTCCGGCGATGCTCTTGCCCGGCCGCAGCCTGCCAATAATTCGCAGCCATGCTGATCCCTGGAGGCGAAGCAAGGACATGCTGCCACGGACCAGCGGCTCTTGCTGCAATGGAATAAAAACGGCCGGCGGGTCCGCTCGCAGCGTCTCGCCGAAGAATCCTGGTGGCGCAATGCCGGCGATTGTGAAGGGATGTCCCTCAATTACTAACGTGGAGCCCACAACCGCGGGATCGCTGCCGTACGTCGCCTGCCACACGTGATAGCTGAGCACCGAGACCGGAGGCGACGAAGCCTGATCGTCCGCCACAGAAAGCAGCCGGCCAGCAAATGGGCGGATGCCGAAGGTGGAGAAGTAGTTGCCGGTGACGAACTCGGTGGGCAGCGGTTTGGCCACACGCTCCGATTCGCGCCGCACGCTCATTCCTAAGTCCCCCGCCTGAAATGCGGCAAGCTCGTCAAATTCCGGAAGGTTCTCTTTGAACCGCAGGTAGAGCGCGTACGAGACCATGCCCCAGCGGCCTTGGGGGCCGCCTTCCTCGCAACATTCATGGCCGTCACCAATGCGATACAGTGTGGCGGGATCAGCCACCGGCAGCGAGCGCAGCATAACGGAATGGACCAGCGAAAAGATTGCGGTCATGCCGCCGATGCCCAAAGCCAGCGTGACCACGGCCGCTGCGGTGAAAACCGGCGAGTGTCGAAACTGCCGAAAAGCATAGCGCAGATGGCCGAAGAGATTCATCGCGCCTCCTTGCCCGTCAATGCGATTGCAGCCAGCGCAAACTTCCGCTTCAACTTTGACGCACCACGCCGACGAAGGTCAACCCGGGGATGGTGAGAAGATCACCCAGCGATGTTTCTGACGATTGGCCGACGCTTTTCACAGAGGCCTGGGACCGTCCGACCAGCCTCCCGAGGTCTTCCCAGAAGACCGGAGAGTTTGAGTTCTGTCCTTCAATGCTCCTCCGAGGCTAGTGCTAGCGGGAAAGCGATTCCTTGATAGCAAGTGCGGTGTCGAAAAAGGGCGACGCAACGACTCTCTCGGCACCTGGGCCGCAGAGAGTGGTGCGGCTCCATGCGGTTCGTATGGAATGCAGAGTCTGGACCGGAGGCCTAGGAAACGACGGAAAAAGGCCCACATTTTTGGACTGACCTGAAGTCACAGCTTGATGGACTACATCTGAGTGTCCTAAGGCAAGTCGCATTAACGCAGGTTCGAGTCTGCTGAAGTTGACGTCAAAGCTTCGCCCTGGTAACGCGATTAAGCTGCTGAAAAGCATTTTTCGGGTGCAGTCCAGCGGCACCTTGGGCGTCACCAAGCTGGAAAATCCATGAAAAACAAAGGGGCAAACCCGGTTGGTTTAGCATTTGACTGGGTATATACTCTTGCGCCATAGAGGTCGCGGTCGATTCCGAGGGAACTGCGACTTTGGCGAGCATGACCAGATTCTCCCTCGCTTTCATATTTCGGGTTGTCTAGGTTCGACTAGTTACAGTCATAACGTCCATTCATTCCGCTGATTCTGATCATTGCGCTCCCACCGTTCTTATGGATAAGCCAAAAGATGTCTCCACCTTGTTGGATGAACTCGATCTCGACAATGACAAGAGCGTGACCGAGCTGGTCGTACCACTCTATTCGGAGCTGCGGCGTTTGGCGTCCGGTTACCTGAAGCGCGAGCGCAGCGATCACACCTTGCAAACAACCGCTCTGGTGCATGAGGCCTATCTTCGCCTGGCCAATCAGAAAAAGGTTGTTTGGAAAAACCGGGAACAGTTCATGGGCGTCGCCGCCCAACTGATGCGCCGCATCCTGGTCGATTACAGTCGCGGCCATGGTGCCCAAAAGCGCGGCGGTGGGCTGGAAAAAGTCTTCCTCGAGGAAGCGGCCATAGTCTCTCCTGGGAAGGCGTCGGACGTGATCGCATTGGACGAAGCGCTCACCCGACTGGCCGAATTCGATCGCGAGCAAGCCCAGCTGGTAGAAATGCGTTTTTTCGGCGGCTTGAGTCTTGAAGAGGCGGCCGGAGCCCTGGGAGTTTCCCGTACGACAGCGAAACGCAACTGGAACCTCTCTAAGGCCTGGCTTGCCCGTGAGCTATCGAGAAACGCCCAGAAAGATGCCTGAAAAGTGGGACCAGATCAAAGAGCTGTTCACGTTAGCCCTGGAGCGAGACCCCGGCGAGCGAAGCAGTTTCTTGCGCCAAGCCTGCGCCGGCGATGATTCCCTGCGTACGGAGATCGAATCGCTGCTGTCGAGCTTCGACCGAGCACCCGCCTTTCTCGAGGATTCTCCCGCGATTGATCTCGTGTCTGCACAGTCGCGTGCCCTGACCGGAAAAAGAATTGGCGCGTACCGCATCCTCCGTGAGATTGGGTGTGGCGGCATGGCGGTGGTTTATTTGGCGGAGCGGGCGGATGATCAGTATCGTAAGCGCGTAGCCATCAAAATGCTGAAACCGGGGACGCAGAAGGATGAGATCCTTCGGCGTTTTCGCAACGAGCGGCAAGCCCTTGCCGCTCTGGACCACCCCAGCATCGTGCGACTCCTCGATGGCGGGAGCACCGAAGACGGCCTGCCTTATCTAATCATGGAGTACGTCGAGGGTGTGCGTATCGATGAATACTGCGATACTCACAGGCTGCCGATCGGACAGCGCTTGCAGTTGTTCCGAGCCGTCTGTCTTGCCGTGCAGTACGCCCACGAGGCGCTCGTCATCCATCGCGATCTGAAGCCTAGCAATATTCTGATTACTAAGGAAGGCGTCGTCCGGCTCTTGGACTTTGGGATTGCCAAAGTCCTCAACCCGCAATGCTCTCCAGACACGACGCTTACCCGAACCAATTGGCGTCTCATGACGCCCGAATACGCGAGTCCAGAACAGTTGCGAGGAGCAACGGTCACAAATACCACGGACATCTATTCGCTTGGAGTCCTGCTTTATGAACTGTTAACCGGGCATCGGCGTTTTCGCGGATATCACGGTTCAGCCCCGGAGATCGAACCGCAGCGTTACAACCAGGAACCGGAGAAGCCGAGTGTGGCAGCCGGCCGCGTTAGCGACAAGATGTCTCGCGATCACAGCACGCGCACCGTAGTCACCCCCCAGTCGGTTGCGGAAGTGCGTGCCACTCGACCCGAGGAGTTGACGCGTTGCCTGCGAGGCGATCTCGACACCATTGTGATGAAGGCGATGCGCCCGGAAGCAGAGCAGCGTTATGCCTCGGCCGAAGAGTTCTCGAGGGATATCGAGCGGCACCTGTCGGGCCTGCCCATTAGAGCCCGTAAGCCTACCCTTTTCTATCGCGGTGGCAAGTTCGTCCATCGCCACAAAGAGTCGCTGGCCACGGCCCTACTGATCCTTGCTATAGCAGCCGCTCTCGGCCTGTGGGCAGTCCGCCGACTGTGGAAGCAGGAAAATGCTGCCGTTCCACCGACCAACGGTCTTCATGTTCGAATCCGTCCCTCTGTGGCTATCCTGGGTTTTAAAAATCTTGCCGGGCGCGCAGAAACTGCGTGGATTTCGACTGCATTGTCCGAGATGTTGACCGCCGAACTTGCCGCCGGCGAGCAACTGCGCACGGTACCGGACGAGACGGTCGCGCAAACGAAAATTGATCTCGGCCTTTCCGATTTGGAGAGCTTACCTCCTGACACATTGCCGCTGGTTCGCAAGAACCTGGCAAGCGACTTCCTCATTCTCGGTTCCTATCTTGACCAGGGAAATGGGAGCCAAATTCGCCTCGATCTCCATCTCGTAGACACGGCTAAAGGAGAAACCGTCGCTGCTGTCTCGGAAACCGGCACGGTGAAAACCCTCATCGACCTTATTGCGCAGGTGGGTGCGCGCTTACGCCAGCAGTTCGGGCTGGAGAAGCTTTCACAAATCGAATCGAATGGAGTTCGAGCCGAGCTGCCGTCGAATCCGGAAGCACTGCGTACCTATTCGCAAGGACTCGCCCGGATCAGGGCCCTTGATGCGCTATCGGCACGGGATTTCCTTAGTCATGCTGTCGCCGCCGATCCGTCCTTTCCACTGGCTCACTCCGAGCTGGCAAGAACCTGGTCTGCCCTTGGGTATGACGCCAACGCGCAACAGGAAGCGAAGAAAGCCCTGGACGAGGCGGGCAATCTTTCGCGAGAGAAGCACTTGCTGGTCGAGGCCCGGCTTTATGAGACGAGCAGGAATTGGGCAAAGGCCATTGAGGCCTATCAGACGCTCTTTAACTTTTTCCCGGACAATCTAGAGTACGGCTTGCAGCTGGCAAGCGCTGAAACTGCGGGCGGGCGGGGCAAAGATGCATTGAAGAGCCTGGCCACCCAGGATGCGTTGGCTGGGCGATCCAAGCATAATCCGCGAATCGATTTGGCTCGATCGGAAGCGGCTGCCTCGCTCGGGGACAGCAACCTCCGGCGAGATTCGGCAGAGCTCGCGGCACAAGAAGCGTCGGAACAAGGAGCCAAACTCCTGTTGGCTCGTGCACGAAACCTAGAGTGCCGCGCTTTTGCGGATCTTGGCGAGGATACAAAGGCCACCAGTACCTGCGAAGAAGCAAGACAGATCTATGAAGCGGCGGGAGACCGCAGAGGCCTGGCACAGGCCCTGCACGACATGGCGGAAGTCCCGATCAATCAAGGAGATTTCGCGGCGGCTGAGAATCTGTACAGGCAAGCGCTTGCTATCGCGCGCGCCATCGGCAATCAGACTGGTCAAGCGAGAGAATTGCTCGATTTAGGAGTCATTTCCGTGAAGAGAGGAGACTTCGCTGCTGCGCAAAGATTCTACGACGAGACGTTCCGACTCTACCAAAAAGCGGGTGACAAATATGGGATGGCAAGCGTGCTGGGTGACGCCGGCATTCTCTTGCGTGCCGAAGGAAAACTGCAAGATGCACTAAACCATTTTCAGAAGACCTACGAGTTATCGAACGAAGTGGGACATCGAGGTTCGGCGGCGCAAGCCATGGCGGTAATGGGAGATGTTTTGTTAGAACAGGGGAACTTGGCCGGGGCTTTCAAAATGTACCAACAGGCCTCGGACATTCAGCACGAGATTGGCGGAAAGAATTTCTATGCTTCAACCCTGACTGAAATGGGGCGAGTACTTCGGCAGCAAGCGAAAGGGGATGAGGCGCAACAGGCTTATCGGCAATCCCTTTCCATGGAAGAGGAGCTTGGGAATAAGAGCGACGCGGCTGAGACTCGGCTGGCGATGGCGGAACTGGATTGTGATTCCGGCAAAGGAACCGAGGCGGAGCAACTTAGCAGGGCGGCAGTGGATGCATTTCGCGCGGATCAGTATGCGGATGAGCAGATCTTCGCAGAATCCATATTCTCCAGGGCCCTTCTCCAACAAGGGAAGATGGACGAGGCGCGTGCAGCGATTGCCCAAGCCGTCAGACTTTCCGAGAAGACCCAAGATGTGAACGTTCGAATCTCTGTGATGATTGATCAGGCCTATGTCATGGCAGCGAGCAGCAACCTAGGAAGGGCAGAATCCACCGCTCGTGAAGCGCTAACCCGAGCGCTGCATCTGGGCCTTTTTCGATTGCAATTGGAGGCATCTCTGGCCCTGGGTCAGATTCAGATAATGGAGCCGAATCACGCCTCAGGTCGTGCCCGGCTCCAAACCCTGGAAACCAGGGCTCGCACGAAGGGTTTTGAATTGATTGCGCAAAAAGCGGCGAACGCCGCTGCTGTCCACTAAGGCAGGCCCGGTATTATTCCACCTCTGCGTCAGCCCGCTCCACGATCTGGTCCAGCACCGCGAAGCAGACGGGTGCGATCAAAGTTTGCCGAAGGCTACTCCCTTATACGTCCAGCCACAACTGGTTACGACTTCTTGAAGGGGTTTCTTGATCTCGCTCGTGTTGAAACGATAGTTGTAGACTTGACCCGGAGCCAACGTCTCAGTAAATCCATAAGCTTTGCCAAATTCGATGCTCTGGCTCTGTCCTCGGAAAGTCGTCACCGCTAGCTTGACGGTTGGTACCCCAGAAGACCATGACACGGTGTATTCCCGATCCATTGCCCGCACCTCATGCTCCGCCGGACGCAACTTGAGGAGGATCGTGAACGTCTTGGTTAGGCCGGCTCTGGCAAAGATCTCATGCCAAGAAGCGTCGACGATCTTCCATTCCGCAATGAGATCCACACCTTCGGCGGAACCATCCACGATACGATACGGTGCAGTCGGTCGATTCAGGCTGTGAAGGCGTTTTCGCACTTCGTCGGCCGATTGAACCTTAGTGCCAACCCCCGGCCGCTTCGTTGAAGTCAGAAGTTCTAAGAGTCCCATGATCTCAACTCCTTCTCCAGATTCATTCATCTGGAACGGCTTGTTAGAGTTACGAGTTTCAACACGTTGCAATAGCGACCACCAGTGAGCGAGCTAATTCCCCGAGCTTGGAGTGAGCGACGGCTCCCCCATCATGGGTGCCTCCATCATCCCTTTGGAGGTGTAATCGACCGGCACCACGCGATAACGATAGATCATGCCGTGGTCGCCCACGACATAACCGCGATCGCGCGCGGGCAGACTGAAAGAGGCTACAGGCGTGGGGAATCGTACCTCGCGTGTGGTCCAGCGGTTTCCTCCATCCACGGTGTAGGCCCAGGTTTGCCCAAGGCAGGACCAGCCCACTTCACGATCAGCAAATTTGACCGCTGGATAACCCTGAGAGATTTTGGCAATTACGCTTTGCCAGTTGTGCCCTCCGTCAGTCGTTCGATACATCCCCGCGGAGATTACGTAGCCGAAATCTGCATTGAGAAAATCCACGCTGTACACGCGATGATCCCCTGGCTCCTCCGGTCCCACGAGAACTGTCCATGTCGCTCCGCCATCCTCGGTCTTAGCGGTGATTCGCGCGTCACCCATGGCATAGCCCACGGTTGCAGTTGGAAAATCAAGAACCCAAAGATGACAGTCGGTATCATGCATCAGTCCTTGTACTTCCATTTTCGCGTGGCAGGAAAAAACTTTCTTCCAGGTAACACCGCCATCCTCGGTCGCGAAGATTGTCCCGTCGTAGGTGCTGCGGAATCCTTTTGAGTTGGAAACGAAAAACACGTTTCCCCGAATATCCCCGGTCATCTGCTGCCAGGACTCACCATCCGTGGTCCGAAAAAGGACGTTCCAAGTCTGAGCCCAGCCGTGCTGTGCATCCTTAAAGAACACGTTCTTGATTTCACCGCCTTGCGCCTGCGGATCGCCGCCGAGCTCTGCTCTCCAGGTGGTGCCTCCATCTCGAGTGTGAAGGATGGTCCCAGCCGCTCCTGTCACCCAGCCTTCCTCTTTGCTCACGAAGAATACATCGAATAGAGTCAGATCCTCCTTATAATTCACCGGCTCCCAGATGGCTTTGAATTTCGGCTGCGATGTTTTGGCTGTGGCGCTCGCAGGTTTTTGCATGGATGTCTCGGCCCGCTGCGCTTGTCCAAACGTGAAAGACACGGCGTAAAGAACCAGGGCAAGAACTGAAATCGATCGTTTCATAAGCTCTCCTTGAGAATCGCGAATCGTTGTCGTCTGGTCCGACTCGAACTCTGCCTCCACCTAGTAACGCGAAGAAACTCCAGAAAAAGGACCACGGAGGCTGGCGCCGATCCGTTTTTGCGACAGAAGTCTCTCTAGAACCCTTCAACTCCTTCACCAATTGCACCACTGTTACAATGTGGGCCAAGCGACGCCGCAAGGCATATTTCGTAGGCTCGCGAATGGCTTCGTGGTTGGGGGCAAGACCCCCCTCTTCAACCGCCCCCAAGAGTTCTGCCGCTCAGATGCCGATCACGCGCGTCGGGAGCGCACCGGTGCAATCGCGATACGTTGACTATGGAGGGGCTGGGCCCTTAGCTTCCGGTCGCCGACCATTCGCCCGGAGGGCTGGCGGGGGCATAGGTGGCCAAGTGTTACTTGACTCGTTGACCCGTCGCAGGGTCGAAAACGCGGTTACGCAGGAACTGTTCAGTGGACCAGGGTGGTGCGTCTCCTCCGAGGTACTGATGGAACCACTCGAGATGCGCCGTGTAGTACAGAGCCATTTCATACCAACTGGGCCAGTGGCCGGCGTCGGAATAGACGATCAGTTTCGAGGGTACTTTCATCTCTTGCAATGACGTGAACATCTGCAGTGACTGCGTGTAGGGGACGCGATAATCGCGTTCACCGGAGATCACCAGGCAGGGCGTTTTGAAGTTCTTGACAAAATAGGAGGGCGAAAACTTTTCGTATTGATCGGAGTTCCACGGCTGACCTCTGTAGTCCCACTTGGGAAACCATAGTTCTTCGGTCGCGCCGTACATGGAGCGTAAATCGAACACTCCCATCATCGACGCGTTGGCCTTGAAGCGGTTTGTATGGCCCTCGAACCAGTCAATCATGTAGCCGCCATAGGACCAGCCCATGGCGCCCGTGCGGTCGGGATCGACGTACGTAAGCTTGACCAGCTCGTCGGTGACCTTCATCAGATCCTCGAAAACCTTGCCCCCATGGTCACCGGAGATTTCTGCGGTGAAATCCTGGCCGTAGCCGGTGGAACCATGCGGGTTGGCGAAAGCGACGACGTAGCCGGCGCCTGGATAAACCTGCCAGTCCCCGCGAAAAGAATCCTGCCACTGAGACTGAGGCCCACCGTGCACGTTGAGGATGAGAGGATATCTCTTGGACGGATCGAAGTCGTGGGGCTTGACGATAAAGACTTCGATCTTGGCTCCGTCTGCTCCCTTCACCCACATGCGCTCCGCGGGGCGAATATCTACCTCATTGACAACCTCGTCGTTGAAGTGAGACAAGCGCTGCGGCCTCGAGGATTTCCCGTCCGCCAAGTCCACCGCGAAGAATTCGATGGGGTCGCTGACGGAACGCCTGGTGTAGATGATGCTGCGGTTCTCACGCGGGAGTTCGAACGAGTCTATGGTCCGGTCCACTAGCACTTCTTGAATGGAGCCGGAGTCGAGGGTCACGTGGAAGATGGGATTGTTGCCTTCAACTGGAGCAGTAAAGTAGAGCGATTTCGAGTCGGAGGCCCATTGAAAGTCCTCAACCCAGTTGCGGAAGGACTCGGTGAGCACGCGCGACACACCTGTTGAGCGATCGTAGACCGCCAGGCGAAACAGGTCGGATTCATAGCCGGGCTGCTTTTGCATTCGATAGGCGATGTACTTCCCGTCCAGCGAGTATTTCGGATGGCCGTCGAAGGCAGGATTCGAAGTGGTGATGTTGCGTGGCGCGTGATTGCCAGAGATCGGGACGATCCACACGTCGCTGTTCGTGGAAGAAGCCTGCTCGCGATCATGGTTGGAATCGAAGGCGAGTTCCGTGCTGTCAGGCGAGAAATCGTAGCCCAGGGGCCCACCTAGCTGGAACGGCGGCGAATCGAAATCGCCTGGCGTAAGGTCGCGCACTGCGCCGGTGGCAGTGTCGGCCAGCAAGACATGGCTGCGCTTGCCGTCTTTCCACTGCGTCCAATGGCGGTAGAGTAGCGTCTCGGCCATGTGGGCGTGGAGCGGCCCCTTGCTCCAGAGCTCGCCGATCTTCTTGTTGCAAGCATCGTCGGCGCCACACTCCGGATAGACGTCGCTCGAAAACGCGACCCATTTCCCGTCCGGAGACCATAGCGGGTTAGTGACTCCCGTCGAGATGTTGGTGAGTTGCCGAGCTTCGCCACCGTCGACGGAGATGACATAAAGATTGTCCTCGCCAGCACGCGAACTGACGAAGGCGATCCACTTGCCGTCGGGTGAGAAGACCGGCGACGACTCACCCTTCTCGCTAAACGTAAACTGGCGCGCGTTCTTGCCGTCGGCGCCCATCAGCCAGACGTGTTGGGTACTCGTTGCCTTTGCAAGGTCATTCGTGCGCAGGGTGAATAAGATAGACTTGGCGTCGGGAGATAGGTGCAAATCCTCGATGCCGCGAATGCGGTAAAGATCTTCGATGGTGAAGGCGCGTTTGGCGGCTCCGCTGGGAATCGCCGACAGCAGAAAGCAGAAGATCAGCGACAACAATTTCCTATGCATGGAGCCCTCGTCTCGAAACGAACTGTGCGGACGACTCTCGAATTCAACCACAGCCCAACCACTTCGCGCCAGCGGTAATCTGCGCTATTTGTTCGCCAGCTCTCAAGTCCCCCTTGGTCGGGTTCAATTAGCGCTCAGTACAAAATAGGCGCGCCCAAGCCTCCTGAGCTAGCCTTTGAGCAGGCTTGATCAGATCAGGTTGGGAGACTGATCAAGGCCGCTCGCGTCTACCAAATCTTCAAGCGGGTCGATCTCTTCTATGTCCGTTGCGGCAGGCGCACGGTTACGAAGGGCGTTTAAGTATGAAGCCTCGGAATTGAGTCGTACAAACAATCTCTCACCAAACAACTGGCTGGCGCGTCATTGCATGTGCTGCGAGCACGGCTTTCTCTTCTTCAGCTGGAGGGAGTGATCGCCTATGTGCGGTCGTCGCTCATAACCAGGAAAAGGCTCGATCACTCATTGTGGGCGGAAGAGGAACTTCTTGAGTAGATCGGGTGTAGTCTGTCATGGTTGGACTGCCAAGTACCCCCGATCAGATCATTCGGTTCGCCTCATTGACTGTCTCCGAATCCTACCCCAACACCAACCACAATCCACAATGCCACGGCGTATGCCGAACACCACGCCGCTTCCTATGCTCGCGAATCTGACCCTGATCTGTGACTGTACTTCCACTTCCGCTATTGCGGGATTCAAGCATTTATTGGAGTCAGCTCATAGCCGAGTTGTTTGGCTGTGGCCGCCAAGCGGCCGATGCGCTGCTGG
>Ga0187783_10002538_pt1 | contig 13531 bp, 11 predicted proteins | sample 1015_SJ02_MP02_2_FD_132471 | JGI IMG/M metagenome (GOLD analysis project Ga0187783, IMG submission 132471) | Tropical peat soil microbial communities from peatlands in Department of Meta, Colombia - 1015_SJ02_MP02_20_MG | ecosystem: Environmental > Terrestrial > Soil > Wetlands > Peat | place...
GCTCGCCGCCTCCTCGTAGGCGGCCTGGTGCTCCTGCCACAGCGCGAGAAACAACTCGCTCTTGCCGCCGAAGTGGTGATAAAGGCTGCCCACGCTCGACTGGGCACGCTCGACCACGTCGGCGATGCTGGCGTCCGCGAATCCCTGACGCGTGAACACCTCGCGCGCCGCGTCGAGCAGCGCCCGCTGCGTCTGCGCCGTGCGTCCCCACTGCCAGGACGCGGCGGCCGGCTTCCGCGTCTGCGCCTCGGTCATCCTGCCCACCATCCCGCTCCGGTCCGCCCCCGCGGTGCCCGTCGCCACTCAGCAGCATGGTCGCACGTCCGCGGCGCTTCCGTCGGCGCGCGGCTGTCCGCCCCGGGCTTCCGGCCTTCGCGCTGCATCCGACCCACCCGCCCCGGTGGAACTGAGAGCGCAGTCTCGGTGACAATTCCAGAAGAAGGTTCTAGTATCGGGCATCTGATGATCATGAAGGATGGGTGATCGGCATGGGCAGCCTGGATGGACGGGTCGCGATCGTTACCGGCGCCGGACGAGGGATCGGCCGGTCGACCGCACTGCTGCTGGCCGCTGAGGGCGCCAGCGTGGTCGTCAACGACCTCGGCGGGGCGATGGACGGAACCGGCAGCGACGTCGGCCCGGCGCAGCAGGTCGTTACGGAGATCACCCAGGCGGGTGGCACGGCGGTCGCCAACGGCGCCGACGTCTCCGACCACGCGGCCGCCGAGGAACTGGTCAAGTCCGCGATCGGGGAGTTCGGCCGGCTCGACGTGCTCGTCAACGTGGCCGGCATCCTCCGCGACCGGATGATCTTCAACATGTCCGAGCAGGAGTGGGACGACGTCATCCGCGTGCACCTCAAGGGCACGTTCAACACGTCGAAGTTCGCCGCGGCGCACTGGCGGTCGCTGCGCGAGGAATCGGCGCAGAACCGCATCATCAACTTCACCTCCGTCTCCGGCCTGCACGGCGCCCCCGGCCAGCCGAACTACGCCGCAGCCAAGATGGGCATCGTAGGACTGACCTGGTCGTCGGCCAACGCGCTCGCCAAGTACGGCGTCACCGTGAACGCGGTTTCCCCGGCCGCCGCGACCCGGATGACCGACTCCATCCCAGACGCGCGGCGGCGCACCGACCGGCCCGCCGACGAGGACCCTCAGCGCTCCCCCGACAACGTCGCGAAGGTCGTCGCCTACCTGGCGAGCGAGCGATCGGGCTGGCTGACGGGCCGGATCGTGCACTCGGCCGGGTACGAGGTATCCCTCTACACCAACATGACGCCCACGGTGCGGCTGATCGCGCAGGAGCCCTGGCAGCTCGACCACCTGGCGGCGGAAGTCGAGCGGTCGTTCCGGGCGTCGACGATCCCCGGCCGGGTCGTATGAGCGGCAAGCCGGTCCCTGAGCCGACACCGGACACCCAGCCGTTCTGGGACGGCTGCGCGCGCGGCCAGCTGATGCTGCAGCGCTGTCGCGCCTGCGGCAAGCCGTACTTCTACCCGCGGCCGGTCTGCCCGGCCTGCGGGTCCACCGACGTCGAGTGGTTTGCCGCGAGCGGCCGGGCCACGCTCTACTCCTACGTGATCAACCACCGTCCGGCGCCGGGCTTCGAGGCCGACGCACCGTACGCCATCGCCGTCGTGGAGCTGGCCGAGGGACCGCGGATGATGACCAATATCGTGGGCGTGCCGAACACCCCGGAGGACCTGGTCCTGGACATGGCTCTCGAGGTCACCTTCGAGCCGCGCGGCGATATCAGCCTCCCGGTCTTCGCGCCCGCAGGAAGGGCGCACGCCTCATGACCGCCACAACGGGCGTCATCATCGCCGGCGCGGCCGAGACCGACGCGCTCGGCAAGCTGCCGGACAAGTCAACCCTGCAGCTCCACCTGGAGGCGGCGGTGAATGCCGTCGCCGATGCGGGGCTGACCCTGCGCGACATCGACGGGCTCGCCACGGTCAGCGCGCCGGGACCGGTGCAGGTGGCGCACGCGCTCGGCATCACTCCCACCTACCTCGACGGCACCGCCGTCGGCGGAACCTCGTTCCTGCTCCACGTCCGGCACGCGGCGGCCGCGATCCGGGCCGGTTACGCCAGGACCGTGCTCATCACGCACGGCGAATCCGGCCGGTCCCGAGTCGGAACGGCCCCGTTCCCCCGTGGCGGCGGATCGTCCATCCCTGGCCAGTTCGAGGCGCCCTACGGAACCATGGGCCCTACCACGGCCTTCACGATCCCGGTGCTCCGGTACATGAAGGAGTACGGGCTGACGCACGAGCAGCTCGCCTACGTCGCGGTTGCGCAGCGGAAGTGGGCGGCGCGTAACCCGCGGGCGATGTTCCGCGACCTCATCACCGTCGACGATGTGCTGGCATCCCGTGTGGTCGCGTGGCCGTTCCACCTGCTCGAGTGCTGCCTGGTCACCGACGGCGGCGGCGCGCTGGTGGTGACGTCGGCGGACCGGGCCGGGGAGTTCCGCAAGCCCGCCGTGCACGTTCTCGGCACCGGCGAGGCGTCCGAGGCGCCGATGATCTCGCAGCTCGCAGACTTCACCGAGTCTCGCGCGTTCCGGCTTGCCGGGCAGGCCGCGTTCGCCGAGGCCGGCATCGCCGCGGCGGACGTCCGGCACCTGATGATCTACGACGCGTTCGCGCACGTGCCGATCTACGGGCTCGAGGCCCTCGGGTTCACGGCCAAGGGCGAGGCGGGCGCGTTCATCGCCGCTGGCAACACCGAGCCGGGCGGCCGGCTGCCGCTGAACACCAACGGCGGCGGCCTGTCGTACACGCACACCGGCATGTACGGCATGTTCGCCATCCAGGAGGGCGTGCGGCAGGTGCGCGGCGAGGCGGCGGCCCAGGTGCCAGACGCAGACATCAGCGTGGTGCTAGGTAACGGCGGCATGTTCGCTACCGCGGGCGTGCTCGTGCTCGGCCGAGAAGGGCGGTAACCCACCGGCTGACCCCGCGGAGCAGGGACGCCCGCACGGCAGCGGGCCGCCGCTGGCTATCCGAGGTCGCACCGCAGCAGATCGTCGAACGTCTCCCGGCGCACGACCAGCCGGGCGTCTCCGTCGGCGACCCACACGATGGCCGGGCGGGTGAGCACGTTGTAGTTCGACGCCATGCAATAGCCGTAAGCGCCGGTGACCGGGGTGCTGACAACGTCGCCGATGGCCACCGAGGACGGCAGGGTCCCGTCTTCGACCAGCGTGTCCCCGGACTCGCAATGCCGGCCGACGACCGTCACGAGCTTGTCCCTGGGTGCAAGCGGGGACCGCGGCAGGAACACCTCGTACCCGCTGCCGTACAGCAGCGGGCGCGGGTTGTCGCTCATTCCGCCGTCCACGGCCAGAAATGTCTTCGCCCCCTTCGTGGCGATGCTGCCCACGGTGTACAGGGTCACGGCGGCCGCGGCGACCATGGACCGGCCAGGCTCGGCGAGAACCTGGGCCCGCACCCCCGAGCTCTTGCAGTGCTGCAGGATCGCGTCTGCCCACTCCCGGAAGCTCGGCGCGTCGTCCTCGCGCAGGTACCGCACCCCGAGCCCGCCCCCTACCACGAAGACCTCGGGGTCCACCGTTCTGACCAGGTCCAGCACGGAGTCGACCGCCGAGATGAAGTTGTCGATGGCAAACACCAGGCTGCCGACGTGGATGTGCAGCCCCTTGAAGTCGAGCAGCGGGCTGTCCCGCACGAGTTCGACCGCCGCGGGCGCGTCACCCGTCCACAGCGGGAATCCGAACTTCGAGTTTCTGTTGCCGGTAGCCGTGAAGCGATGGGTATGAACCTCGACCCCCGGATTAACCCTGACGAGAACCGGGCAGCTCTTGCCAAGCCGCGACGTGGCCGCGCGCACTCTGTCGATGTCGTCGAAGCTGTCCAGGACGAGCCACTGAACCCCCTCCGAGACGGCGCGCTCGACCTCCCCATCGCTCTTGTTGTTGCCGTGCACGACCAGCTTGCTCGCGGGCACTCCGGCGACGCGGGCCACGTGGTATTCGCCAGCCGTCGATACATCGAGCGACATCCCGCAGTCGTAGGCCAGCCTCGCGACGGCCTTGCAGAGGAATGCCTTGGTGGCATAGGCGACGCCCGAACCGAAAATCTCTGCCGCTTCGGTGAAGTTCTCCGCCATCTGCACCGAGTCGTACACAAAAAGCGGCGTCCCGAATTCCCTGGCAGCCGCGACGAGGTCCACTCCGCCGATCGCCGTGCCGCCACTCCACGCTCGCGCGGTCCGCGGCAGCAACGACACGTCCACCGGCGACCCGTCCATCACGCAGACGACCTCTCTCGGCAGTGCGCAGCCGGAACTGCGGGTTTTCGGCCCGGGCGGGGAGTCAGGGCCACGAGCTTACTCGGCGCGAGGCAGCCGTTGCCGCACCGCCTCATAGGCGAGGATCGCGGCCGAGGCCGACACGTTGAGCGAGTCCACCCGGCCGAACATCGGGATCCGTACCCGGACGTCGGCGTGTTCGAGCCAGTCGGCGGGCAGCCCGGCCTGCTCGGCTCCGACAGCGATCGCCACCGGCCCGGTCAGGTCGGCGTCGGTGACCACCAGCGCGGTCGCGGCGGGCGTGGCCGCGACGATCCGCAGGCCGCGCGCCGCGATCCAGGCCAGCACCTCGGCGCTGGTCGCCGACGCGACCGGCACGGAGAACACGGTGCCCTTGCTGGCCCGCACCACGTTCGGGTTACCCCAGTCGGTGACCGGATCGGCCGCGACCACGGCCGCGGCTCCGGCAGCATCCGCGGTGCGCAGGATCGCGCCCAGGTTGCCCGGCTTCTCCAGCCCGGCGCAGACGAGGACGAGCGGTCGCGGGCCAGGATGGAGATGGCCGAGGCTCGCCTCGATCGCGGGCACCACCGCCAGCCAGCCGTCCGGTCCCTCGCGGTAGCTGACCTTCTCGAACACCGGCCGGCTGACCCGGACGACGTCTGCGCCGACTTCGCGCGCTCGGGCAGCCAGGTCCGGCTCGCCGGGGCTCGCGAGCGCCGGGCAGTAGTACAACGACCGCGGCCGCACCCCGGCGGCGAGCGCCAGCGCGATCTCAGCTCGCCCCTCGACCAGCGTGACGCCGGCCTCGTCGCGCGCGCGGCGGCGCCGCAGCGCCACGAGCTGCTTGATCCGGGGATTGGCCGGGCTGGTGATCTCCAGCTCGGCTGGCATAACGAGCATGCTAGCGGCCTACTCCGAACGCGCAGAGAATGAGCTGCCGCGTGGTCTTGCCATGACATATCAGACAGTGAAGTATCTGAGCGCACCCTCACCACCAGGTTCACCAGCATCGGCGGCGTCGTCACCGGCGGCGCCGGCGCCACCGCACTCAACTAACCGCTGCGCCATGCGGGCCCGTGGCGTCGCTGACGGCTACGGCCTCGTGCTTGGCCACACCTAGACCGGAAGCGAATCGGGCCACCGGGCAGCCAGCTCGCTAGCCCGGTCGAGCAGCGGCCGGCAGCCGAGCTTCGCGGCGAGGTCTCGGGCTTCGGCGGTGGCCTGCGATGCGGCCGCGGCGTCCCCCATACCGGCGAGGTAAGAGGCGTAATCGAGCAGACCGTGCGCGAGGTGGTAAGGCGTGCCGTGCTCCCGCAGGCCGCGGATGGCGGCCGCGAACCCGTCACCGATCGCCGCCCCTTGACTGGCGGCCAGGCGAGCGCGGGCGAGGTCCCGCTCCGCCCACAGCAGCGGGCTGAGCCGCCCGGGCTGACGGTTATCGATCATGCCGAGCAGTTCCGTGGTGGCGGCGCTGTCGCCGAGCTCCCAGGCAGTGCGGGCAGCGAGCGGCCAGGCCCAGCGGATGTTGTCCGCGGTCATCCCCAGCGTGTCGGCAAACGCCAGGGTGGCGCGGGCGAGCCGCAGTGCCGCGTCACGCTGACCGCACGCGACCGACGTGAAGGCCGCCACGATGCCGACCAGCGCCTTGTCCTGCGCGTCTTCGCTGCCCCGCAGGTCGCCGAGCGCGTCCAGGCAGGCCTGTGCAAAGTCGGCATCGCCGCGCAGCGCAGCGACCAGTCCGCGGTAGCCGACGATGTAGTCGAAGCCTGCCAGCCCGTCGGCGTCTGCGGCGTTCGCGAGCTCTGCCTCCGCGGTGGCCCAGTCGCCGAGCATGAGCAGGGCCTGGGCCAGGTTGGCAATCGCGACTGCCAGGTGCCTGGTGGCGCCTGCCCGGCGCAGGTGTCCGGCGGCCGCCCGGGCGTCGTCCGCTGCCGCCGCAAGATCAGTGTCGACTTCCGCGTCCGACAGGTTGAGCAGCGCCCGGCCCACCTCAAGGGTCTCGCCGGCCTGCGCAGCAAGCCGGGCGGTCTCACGAAGGTACGCGGCCGCCTCCGGTCGCCGGTCCTGCGTCAGCAGGCAGATGGCCCGACTGAGGAAGAGGCCTATCAGCTCCTTGGTCTCGACTCGGAGTGCCTGGCCGAGGATCAGGGCCTCAGCGGTGAGCGCGTCGGAGTCGGGTGACCCGGACCACGTCTCCAGGCTCGCCAGCCGTCCGAGCGCGCGCACCGTGTCAACGTCGGGCTCGTCCCGCAGCACCTGCAGCGCCGCGGTGAGTTGTTCGCGGGCTTCGGCGTGCCGGCCCGCCGCACGGAGGCTTTCGCCGGCGAGGGACCGGGCGCGAGCGGCCGCGCGAGCGTTGCCGCGCTGGTCGTAGCAGTCACGGGCCTGGCAGGCATAGCTGATGCTGGCTGCCGTGTCACCGCCGTCGAACGCCGCCTGCGCTGCGTTCTCCCACAGCGTCCCGGCGTCCGGCGTGTCGTCCCCTGAACTCGCTTCGCTGAGGTTGCCGACGGCTATGTCGGCGGCGGCGGCGTAGCTCGCGGCGGCCATGGCGGGGGCGCCGGTTCGGTTGGCCCGTTCGGCGGCCCGCACCAGCGCGGCCGCGGCCTGGGCCCGGATCTGGCCGGCGTCGGGGTCGCCGGGCACCGCCTCGACGGCATCCAGGTAGTGCCGGGCGATGACGTCGGCGACCTCCTCACCGTCGCCCGCGAACGCAGCGCGCAAGTACCCGGCGACGGCCAGGTGCCGCGTCTTGCGATCGCGCCGGGACAGCGTGTCGTAGGCGACCTGGCGCAGCATCTGCTGGGCGAACTGATAGCTGCCCCGCTCGGGGGACAGCGGGTCGGCGGACACGCTGACCACCTCGCGACGAACCAGTTCGTCCAGCGCCGCCCGGACCGCAGCTTCCCTGCGACCGGACACCGCGACCAGCGCCTCCGCGGAGAACGTGGTCCCGAGCACCGCCGCGTCGGTCACGAGTCGCCGCACAGCCTGATCGAGCGCATCGAGCCGGGCGGCAAGCAGGGCATGCAGGCTATGCGGGACGGTCAGCTCGCCCACGTCGCCGATCAGCCGATACACGCCGCCGGACGCCTGGACGATATCGCGGTCGATCAGCGAGCGGACGGTCTCGACCGCGAACAGCGGGATGCCCTGCGCCTGTTCGATGACCTTCGCTCGGGCCGCGGCCGGCATGCCCGGCACCAGGGCGTCGACCAGCGCGTCCATGGACGCCGAGTCCAGCGGGTCGAGGGTGAGCGTCGTGCGATTGCGCCCGGTGCCGAACCCCGGCCGGGCCAGATCCAGCTCCGGCCGGGCCAGCACCAGCACGTAGATCGGCAGGTCGCGGGTCCAGTCGATGAGGTGATCAAGGAAGTCAAGCAGCCCGGCGTCCGCGTGCTGGGCGTCCTCGACCACCAGCACCACAGGCCCGTTGTCCGCCAGTCGCTCGAAGAACAGCCGCCACCCGGCGAACAGCTCCTGCCGGGACAGCGGCCCGCCGGGATCACCCTCGGCAGGGACGCCAAGCAGCCGGGCGAGCCGCACCCGCACATAAGCCCGCTCACCTGGGTCGGCGATGAACCGGTCCACGCCCTCGGCCAGCCTGGCGGCCGCGTCAGCGGAGGTGTCTTCCTCGGCTATCCCCAGCCGCTGCCGGACGATCTCGGCGAGGGCCCAGAACGCCACCCCATCCCCGTAGGACAGGCACCGGCCCCGGTGCCACCAGGTGCCCTCGGCCAGCCCGTCAACGTACTTCTCGAACTCCCAGCCGAGCCGCGACTTGCCCACCCCGGCCGGCCCGGACACCAGCACGAGCCGGGGCACCCGCCGCTCGGCCGCCGCATGGAACAGCTCGCGGATCGTGCGTAGCTCGGCGTCCCTGCCCATGAGCGGTGCCTCAAGACCGTCGATCCGCTGCACGCCGCCGACCGCGGACAGCACCCGGGTCGCCCGCCACAGCTCCACGGGCTCGGTCTTGCCCTTCAGCAGATACTCGCCGGCCTGCTCGAATCCCACGCCGCCGTCGGCAAGGCGCCGGGTCGCGACGTCCACCAGTAGCTGCCCCGGCTGCGCGGTCGCCTGCACCCGGGATGCGGTGTTCACTGCGTCGCCGATCACCATTCCCTCGGCCTCCGAGCCGAGCGTCACCGCCATCTGGCCGGTCACGATCCCGGCGCGCGCAGCGAGCCCGGGAACCCCCATTTCCTCGCCCAGTTCCGCCACCGCAGCGACCAGGTCCAGCCCGGCACGCACGGCCCGTTCCGGGTCGCCCTCCGCCGCGACCGGGGTGCCCCACACGGCCATCACCGCGTCCCCGATGAACTTTTCCACCACCCCGCCATAGCGGCCGATGAGCGTCCTGGCGACGTCGAAATACCGGGACAGCAGCTCACGCACCGCCTCCGGATCCCGCCGTTCGGATAGCGGCGTGAATCCCACCAAGTCGCAGAACAGCACGGAGCACACCCGACGCTCGGCGACCGGCTCACCAGTACCCTGAGCGAGCTCCTCATCAGCCTCCGCGATCCCACGCGTCCCGGCGGCCGGCCCCGTAGCTGCCGGTACGGCGCGAGTCGGCCCCGGACCCGCGAGCGCTTGTCCGCACGACCGGCAGAACCGATCACCGGCCACTACCGGCGCGCCACACGCCGGGCAGCCTGCTATCGGCGCTCCGCACCGGCCGCAAAACCTGTCATCTGCCTCGCAATGGGCACCACACCGGCCGCACTGGTCCATCAGCACGGCTCCAGCGCGTGCCAGCGGCCCACGTCGCGGCACAGCGCAGGCGCACGTCGCGGAGGCACCGTGCGGCGACAAGATACGCGCATAAGGTTGCCCTCCCCCTGCGGATTACGGTAGGGACGGGGAGCACGGGCAGGGAAGGGCAGAACTGCCTATTTTGCAATCCAGTCGGCCGGCTGCTCCCGTTACCACGGCCGCCAGCGCGAGCGGCTGGCGCTGTCGGCTCAAGCGAACCGCGCGGCCGGAGGCCGTCGGTAGCGTAGGTCTCGCCTGTTCCCGAGCGCGGTGGAGAGCGAGCACATGGGCGCGATATTTGAGCACTCGGTCGATGTCAGGTGGCGTGACACCGACGCCCTGGCTCACGTCAACCACGTTGTCTTCCTGACCTACCTGGAAGAGGGCCGCGATGCCTTCTACGCCCGGGTACTCGGCAGTGACCCGATCTACGTGGTGGCCCGGCTCGAAATTGACATGCGCAGGGAGGTTCGCTACGAGGACAAGCGCGTGACCGTCCGAATCGCAGTAGAGCGCGTCGGCACGACGAGCATGACGACGCGCGAGACGGTCGTGACCCCGGCCGGCGAAACGGCGGCCGAAGCGCGGGTGGTCACCGTCCGCTGGGACGCTGACTCCCGGACGCCGGTCCCGTTCAGCGACACCGAGCGGGCGCGGCTGGCGACGTCGATGACCGCCTGAGCAGCCGAGTCGGCTGCTCAGGCGTCGTAGTCCACGGTCAGCTCCGCCGACACCGGCAACGACTGGCAGGTGAGCACGAACCCGGCATCGACCTCGGCCTGCTCGAGCGCGAAGTTGCGGCGCATCCGCACCTCGCCGGACACCAGCAGCGCCCGGCACGTCCCGCACACCCCGCCCTTGCACGCAAACGGGAGGTCCGGCCTGACCCGCTGCGCCCCGTCCAGGACCGGCGTGCCCGCCGGGATCGTCGCCGTGGTCTGACGGCCGTCCAGGATGATCGTCGCCTGGCAGCCGTCGGTCAGCGGTGCCTCCGCGTGCTGCTCGGGCTCGGGCGCGGTGTCCTCGACGTAGAACAGCTCCCTGTGCACCCGCTCGGCCGGCACGCCGAACTCGGCGAGCACGGTGATCGCGTCGGTGATCATCCCGTATGGTCCGCACAGCCACCAGTGGTCGACGTCGCCGACGTCGCACACCGCGGGCAGCAGCACCCGCAGCCGCGCGGCGTCGAGCCGCCCGCTGAACAGCTCCACCTCCTGCGGCTCACGAGACAGCACGTGGACAAGCTGGAGCCGGACCGGATAGGCGTCCTTGAGGTCGGCGACCTCGTCGGCGAACATCACCGTCTCCACGCGCCGGTTCCCGTACACCAGCGTTACCTCCGACCGGGCGGCTGCGAGCGCCGACGCTGTGATCGACAGCACTGGCGTGATGCCCGACCCGGCTGCGAGCAGCACGTGCCTGCCGGGCGTGCCGAGGTCCGGGGTGAACGCGCCGGACGGCGGCTGGACGTCGATCCGGTTTCCCGGCCGCACCTGGTTCACCAGCCAGCCGGATAGCGCCCCGCCCGGCACCTCGCGCACCCCGATCCGCAGCGGCTGGCCAGCCGGTGCACAGATCGAGTACGACCGCCGTTCCTCGCGGCCGTCGATGAATCGCCGCAGGGTCAGCGACTGACCCGGGGCGAACTCAAAATCCGGTGCCAGGTCCTCGGGCACGTCGAACGTCAGGGCGACCGCGTCCGCGCACAGCCGGTCCACCCGCGCCACGGTCAGGGGGTAGAACTGCGCTCGCCGCCGCGTCCGCGCCTCGCCCGCCACCGCGGTCACGTCAGACCTCCTTGACGTGCTCGAACGGCTCGCCGCACGCGCGGCAGCGGCGCAGGTCCTTGCACGCGGTACCGCTGAACGCCGCGGTCACCGTGGTGTCGGCCGACCCGCACCGCGGGCACGCGACCGGCGGGCCGGATGCGAACAGCGTCAGCGGCACCGGACCATCCGCCTCGCGCGAGGTGCGGGAACGGGGTGGTGCGATGCCGGCGGCCGCGAGCTTCCGGCGGCCGTCGGCGCTGATCAGGTCCGTCGACCAGGGCGGACTCAGCACCGTGCGCACCTCGACGTCAGCGAACCCGGCCGCCGCCAGCCGCGCCGCCACGTCACGGCGCATCTCAGCCATGGCCGGGCAGCCTGAGTAGGTCGGCGTGAGGTACACGACCACGTGGCCGTCGCCGATGCTGACCTCGCGCAGGATGCCAAGGTCGGCGACCGTCAGCATGGGCAGCTCGGGGTCAGCTACCCTGGCGGCGGCGTTCCACGCCCGCGTGACCAGCTCCGTCTGCGCCAGCTCGGTCACCACGTTCCCCCCGGCATCGCGCGCGCCACGCTCTGCAGCTCGGCGAGCAGGTAGCCCATCGCCTCCGTGTGCACGCCATCCCGCCCGGCCTGACCGGAGACCCGCGCCAGGCCGGGACCGCCGGGCATCTCGACGGTGGCCTCGCTGAGCACGCGCGCGAGCACGGCGTCGAACTCCGGCCGCAGCTGCGCGGGGTCGACGGCGACCCGGGCTGCCGCCAGCCGGCGCTCGACCGCGGTGGCCTCGAACAGCTCCGGCACCAGCGGCGCGACCGCGGTCAGTGCCGCCGCCATCCGCGCGCGGGAGTAGCCCGTCCCGTCGCCGAGCCGGATAACCCACTGGGCGGCGTAGTCGCGGTGGTAGGTCAGCTCCCGCACGCCGTTCGCCGCGACGGCGGCGAGGACCGGATCGGCCGAGTCCCGCAGCCTAGCCAGCAGCGCCAGCCGCCACGTGCTGAACACGAACAGCCGCGCGATGAGGCCGGCAAAATCGGCGTCGGTGACCTCGGTCAGGCGGACGTTGCGGAAGTCGCGCTCGCCCCGGTAGAACGCGTAGTCGTCCTCGGTCCGGCCCGAGCCGTCTGCCGTGCCCGCCCTGCTCAGCAGCAGCCTGGCCTGTCCGAGCAGGTCGAGCGCGATGTTCGCGAGCGCGGTTTCCTCCTCGAGCTCGGGCGCGCCCGCCAGCCACTGCTGCAGCCGGTGCGACATGACGAGCGCGTCGTCGCCGAGCATGAGGCAGTACTCAGCGAGGTCGCCGCCGTCGACCCCGGCGGGCAGGCTGGTGTCCACGCCCGCCAGCGGGTCGATGAATCCGGTGCCGAACGCCCACCGGTGGCCGGTGTCGGTCTCCTCGCTGATCGCCTCGTAGGCGGTGTCGAAGCCCATCTCGGCGCTCCCGTCTGCCCGGCTCAGATGTGCGGAACCGAGTCGGGGATCTCGTAAAACGTGGGGTGCCGATACACCTTGTCGGCGCTCGGCGCGAAGAACGGGTCCTTCTCATCGGGGCTCGACGCGGTGATGTCGGCGGCCTTCACCACCCAGATGCTGACGCCCTCGTTGCGCCGGGTGTAGAGGTCGCGCGCGTGGCGCAACGCCATCTGCGCGTCCGCGGCGTGCAGCGATCCGACGTGAACGTGGTTGAGGCCGCGCTTGCTGCGCAGGAATACCTCGAACAACGGCCAGCTTGACCGTGGCTGCGGCCGCGAGCCAACCCCGTTCCCCTGCTGGTCGGCCTGTGTCATGCGGCAGCCTCCGATCGCTTGGCGGCGTGCGCGGCAGCCGCTTCCCGTACCCACGCGCCGCCGGAGTGCGCGGCCCGGCGCTGCGCGATCCGCTGCGCGTTGCACGGCCCGTTGCCGGACACGACCCGCTTGAACTCAGCCCAGTCGACCTCGCCGAAGTCGTAGTGCCCGCGCGCGTCGTTCCAGCGCAGCCGCGGGTCGGGCAGCGTCACCCCGAGCGAGTCGGCCTGCGGCACGGTCATATCGACGAACCGCTGCCGCAGCTCGTCGTTGGTGTGCCGCTTGATCCGCCAGCGCATCGACTGCTCGGTGTTGGGCGAGTCCGCATCCGGCGGGCCGAACATCATCAGCGACGGCCACCACCAGCGGTTCGTGGCGTCCTGCACCATGTCCTGCTGGGCCTGCGTCCCGTGCATCATCGTCAGCAGCAGCTCGTAACCCTGCCGCTGATGGAACGACTCCTCCTTGCAGATGCGGATCATCGCGCGGGCGTACGGCCCGTAGGACGACCGGCACAGCGGCACCTGGTTGCAGATCGCGGCGCCGTCGACGAGCCAGCCGATGACGCCCACGTCGGCGAACGTCAGCGTGGGGTAGTTGAAGATCGAGGAGTACTTCTGGGCGCCGGTGATCAGCCGGCTGGTGAGGTCTTCGCGGTCGGCGCCGAGCGTCTCCGCCGCCGAGTACAGGTACAGGCCGTGGCCCGCCTCGTCCTGCACCTTGGCCAGCAGGATCGCCTTGCGCCGCAGCGACGGTGCCCTGGTCACCCAGTTGCCCTCCGGCTGCATGCCGATGATCTCCGAGTGCGCGTGCTGGGCGATCTGCCGGATCATCGTCTTGCGGTAGGCGTCGGGCATCCAGTCCCGCGGCTCGATCCGGCGCTCGCTCGCGATGGTGTCCTCGAAGTGGCGCTCGAGTGCCGACAAGTCGGGCGGCGGCGTGA
>Ga0187783_10002539_pt1 | contig 13529 bp, 14 predicted proteins | sample 1015_SJ02_MP02_2_FD_132471 | JGI IMG/M metagenome (GOLD analysis project Ga0187783, IMG submission 132471) | Tropical peat soil microbial communities from peatlands in Department of Meta, Colombia - 1015_SJ02_MP02_20_MG | ecosystem: Environmental > Terrestrial > Soil > Wetlands > Peat | place...
AATAATCATCGACGCTAGACAAATCACTTCCGTCCTTTTGATCAGGCGGGTTGAACGCCAGAGTGATCCATGGTCAGGCCAGATCGCCTTCCCAGGAGGTCACAAATCGCAAGTTGACCGAACGTTGCTTGAGACTGCCATTAGAGAGACAAAAGAAGAGGTCGGAATCAAACTTGAAACCCGCCGTTTACTAGGAATTCTTCCAAGCCTACCAACTCATACAAGAAGAGTACAAGTTACGCCCTTCGTATTCAATCTGGCAAATGAAACTCGATTAAAGCCCAATTGTGAGGTTGCTGAAACGTTCTGGGCATGCCTAACGGACCTAATGCAAATTGAGCCAATGAGTTCTGAAGTGAAGACGGATGGGAAGCGACTTAGAGTAGAATCGTACGTTTATCGTGGCCACATAATCTGGGGACTCACATTCAGAATCCTAAACCTTCTCCTTAACAAGGAACAAACCTCGAACTCTGATCGATGAAATCCAAGACCATGACGCGAAACCACATATCTTAGCTGTCCTAAAATGTCAAGTAAACGCTTAACGTGCATTGTGAAGAGAAGATGTCTCCCGAAATCAGTAATGTGACGTTCGTAAACCGCATATTCCAGAACCTTGAACAAGCGAATCGCAACGAGATCGAGTCGATCTACCATGACATCATGAGTTCAGGAGTAATCCTCCCTTCTGGCGAGGGAAGGTCGAAAGGTGCTCTGAGTATCGCATGCAGCGAAATGGCAAAAATGCGAGGTGGAAAACTCGTTCTCGACAGAGGAGACATAGGGTTTCCTGGGCGCACACTATACCAAGCTGCACCAATCCTCAAACAGAGATTCGGTCAGGTTTGCTTACTAATTAATTCGGGAAGCGGGAAATCGCTAATGCCATTGTTAGATGCACAACATTTGGCCATGTATATTGCGAACCAGGGTAACTCTAGAGATTTCCGAATTGACGTGGTAACTTCAGAACGCGATTCACCTATCGGCAAACTTGGAACAAGGTACGGAAACGTCCTTATCCTTAAGGGACGAGAACCCGAAGAAGCGCCTTCCGAGTCCAAGGAATTCAGAACGACAGGAATTCTTGAAGACCTGTTCATACTCGGAACAGGAGTACTCTTTCATTCTATGGCTGAAGCAATGAATGAAGAGGCCCCCGCAGATCGAGTAATCGCTCGATCAAAGGAACTGTTCACTGAAGTAGGTGCGGTGGTAGATGAAATGGTCAGTTCAGAATTCTTCAAAACTCTAGTTGACGCCCTCGAACAGAGGCACTCATGTTTCTTAGTCGGCCTAGGAAGCGCCAGGGAAGTAGCACGAATGACAGCTGTGAGAATAGGGCACGTCAAGCGGGCGATGGGCGACCAAATTTATGTCGCAGGAGAATCTAACACGCCGGGACCGCGGGCGGGGGATGTTCTCATTGTGATATCTCACAGCGGTGAGACCGAGATCGTGGCTGGATGGTGCAAGAACTTTAAGCGGATGGGTGCGCTAGTAGCGTCGGTCGTAGGAAACCCTGACAGCACGATAGCCGCAGCTTCGGATACTTCATTCACCATAAAAGGCGAACGAGTAGAGGGTAAACCAGACAGTTTCTATGTTAAAGCAGCGTTCGCTCTAAGTCCACTTCCCATATATCTTGTAGAGAAGGTTGCCGAACGTGGACTTAGATTACCTGAATATATTCTAAGATGGCATCATTCAGTAACATCCTGATAGCCAACGCTCTACTACTCCATGGAACTAGTACGGACAGGACGGAACAGACTCTCATAATATTCTCGCATCCAAGGCAGAATGTCGCGGCCAAGCAGATTCAAGAACCTCTCCTCGATAGGGCTAGCACTGTGAATGTATACTCTATCGAATCCCATTTTGAGAAATTCTCCGAGACGCCTGATAATGTCGTCTGAGTCGGTAGTGATAAGCCATGATTCTTTGATTTTTTTTTCCTCTTCCGGTCCTACCAACGCTTCCAGTTCACGGGGGTCCCAAACATGTTCTCTCTTCTCGCGAGGAATCGCCGTCGTGGCCCAAAACATTGCTGACTTCAATGCTCGATTATAGTCAATATCGTAGGCGACTTTGAATTCCATGCTTTTACTTAATTTCGCCGGATCCCGTCCAACTTTGAACGCTGCTTTCTCCATAGCGTCTACAATCTTTCTAAATCTGTCTAATCCTCTCGGATTCGTGAGGATGCCATCGCAAAGCTGGCCTGCTATCCTCGCTATGCGCTCGTTCGATGTGGCCAAGTATACGGGTATCTTCATTTTCGGCTTAGTGTACAGTTTTGCTTTATTGAGTTGATAGTACTTTCCATCGTATGTTACGAAGTCCCCATTCCAAAGTTTGTATATTATGTCGAGAGCCTCTTCGAGCCTCTCGATTTTCTCCACGAAACCAGGCCATTTGAATCCTAAAGGCATCTCGTTCATTGCATGCCCGGTTCCCAATGTGACGAAAATTCTGCCGGGGAATAGATTGTCCAACGTTGCGAAAGCTTGGGCAACTAGAGCGGGATGATAACGAAACATTGGAGTAGTTACGGCAGTGCCAACTTCAACTTTCCTCGTCTTCTCTGCCGCAGAGGCAAGCCAAATCCAGGGAAATCCTGCTTGTCCACCCGTGTCGCTCCAAGGATGAAAATGGTCGCTGGTCACGATCATGTCGAAGCCTACAACTTCGGCATGTATCGCATATTGGAGTAGCCTTTGAGGATCGTACTGCTCCTGTGCTGCCCAATATCCTAACCGAAGAGTAGCCAATCTCTTGCCTCATTCGACGAAACCCTAGATGCTTATCTCTAGCTTAAAACCTCAAACGCGACGATCACATAGCCGAAATTGTCCCTTTCACTCGCGCTTGCTCCTCTATCTTATTGAACGCTACGAATCCTATCAGAAGCATCGAAAACGCGAGAATTGTCGCCGTAAGATATTCAATTGAAGCAGGCAGAATCGTAGATGTCGATAGGGCTGCATTTCGCATTAAGTCAATGAAATACGTGAAAGGTATCGCTAGCGAAATATAACGAAACGGGATCGGGATAACGTCGACAGGAAACAGAGCTCCTGTTAGAATCATATAACCGAAAAATACCATGTTGGATAGTGTATTGTACGATTTTATTCGCATCGTTAACCCTGCGAAAAATAATCCGAACCCTATCAAGCCAATTTCGTAGAGACCCAACGAAAACAGAAACAGACTGGGGTTATGCATCGCCGGGCGTTCGTTTCCAAGTGTATACACTATCACCGTTGTGTAGCCAATTATCAATACATCTGTCAGAAACACGCGGGCCCATCTTCCGACAATCAACGTTACACGGTTCACGGGCGCCAAAAAAAATTGTTCTAATGTTCCAGCTTGCTGTTCGTTCCGTATGCTCTGACCGATTCCCCACACGGCAGTGCTGAAGAGGATTATGAATATGAACCCAAAATAGAAGAAATTAAAACTGTCAAGTGTAGATTTCTTTAAGTTCGTTGGACTGAATAGAGTGACTCCTAACGCGAAGAAAAAAAACCACAAAGGCGTGCTGATAAATTCCCCTAGTAGCCACGCGGGATAACGAACGTATGAGCGAAGATCCTTCAAAAACGCCGCCTTGAATTCGCCACCGATTTTGGTCAGCGAATTAGTATTTTGAGAATTCACCTGTAACGCCAGCCTTTTTCTCGATACGTTTGAAGATCCCATATCCAACGGTAGGATATGTTAACGCCAACGCAACCAACACGAAAATGTTTCCATACAAACTTACTAGGTTCTGATTCGCTAAGATAATTTGCCGCATATCTTCAATCACATAGGTTTGAGGCAGAAGTCCAGAAAGAAACTGAACCCAGAGAGGTAACAGAGCAACCGGATAGTAGGTGCCCGTTAGAACTGCGAATAATACGTTTACGATCTGAACGAAAACGTATGGCTCCTTGAATCTTATGATAATCCCTGAAAAGACAAAACATACGCCAAACAGCGGAAACAAACCAACGAGAAGTACCAGGTAAGCCTGAAGCAGTCCTGCGAAATCAGCCGGCATAGTTACTATCACCGCTACTCCAACCGAAATCAAGAAGATCACAGTTGTGATGACTATGTCTGCTAAACTCATGCCAACTAGTAAGGTGGCTCGGTCAATCGGTGCAAGAAAGTTTTGTTCTAGAGTTCCGCTGATCTGTTCATTACGCAGACTTACTCCTACATCTTCAACTACAACCCAACTCGTCATCCAAACTGCGCTTCCAATCATTTCGTAGACCAAAATGTTGGCAGTCCCTGTGCGAGCTGCAAAATACGTCGCCGCGTTCCCACCACTTACGAACCGCCCCATCCCGAAAATCAGCAAAGTGAACATGAAAGGAAGAGCCAGATATATGACGAAACTCCCTGGTTTTCGGGCATAGTGTTTCATGCTCTTCCAAAAAATAGCAGCTAAAGCTTGGAATTTGCTTCGGATGCCAGTGACCTCCTTCAATTAATCTCGAAGGCTCCGTCCAGTCTCTGCAATGAAAACGTCTTCCAGAGTAGGTTCTATGAAGCTGACCTTAGTTACAGAAACTTGCTTGCGAACCAAAAACTCTAGTATTCTCGGCAACGCCTCCTTTCCTTTCTCGGCGTGAATTCTTATGCTCACTTCGTCGGCAGCATCGCTCGCAGCCATGGCTACTTTTGAGACTTCACTAAATGACTGGAGACCAATCAAAATTTGGTCAGAGAATTTTCGCGCTTGAATTTCGATGACTTCGTTTCGCTTTACCTTTTCCTTCAAATCGGCGGGTGTGCTCAGCTTCACGATTTTTCCATGGTCGATTATCGCTACTCGATCGCTCAGCGTATCCGCTTCCTCCATATTATGAGTGGTTAGAATGATGGCATGTTTTTCGCGTTTCAACTCCCGGATGTATTCGCGCATAAGTCGCGCAGATTGCGGATCTAGACTCGCCGTTGGTTCATCAAATAACAAAACGGGGGCATCGTTCAGAAGTGCCTTAGCGAAGGACAATCGAATACGCATGCCGGTGGAATAATTTTCAACCAACGTCCCCTCTCTGTCCGCCAGTCCGACTTTTTCAAGTAATTCATCTATTCTCTCCTTCCAGTAAGATGAATCCAAATGGTATAGCGCCGCGAAATACTCGAGATTCTCGCGGCCAGTTAGTTTCCAGTAGAGTGTTCTCTCGCCGGTAAGCATTACCCCCAAGAACTCGCGAACTTTTTGCTGATCGCGCGCGACACTATAACCATTAATGAATGCGTCACCTGATGTTGGAGTAATTAGCGTGCATAGCATCTTAACTGCCGTCGTCTTTCCCGCTCCGTTAGGACCAAGAAGCCCGAATACTTCTCCTTCGGACACATCGAAGCTTATGTCGTCTACGGCCACAACTGCCTTTGAAACTTTACGAAACAGGCGGCCCTCTCTAGTCTGAAAGATTTTTGATAATGATCTTACTTCGACAGGATTCATGGCATATCGACGGATTTTGAGCGTACAGAGAAACTGTTGGTACCTATGTTCGTCAGGAAGACTTCCATGTGTTCTTAACCACCCAGACAGGTTCGTCAGGATTGAAAGATTCTTGGCCCTCTACTACGTGGTCTTCAAGCACTTTTTCATCTATCTCGACGCCCAATCCAGGTCTCGTCGGAATCGACGCGTGACCGTCCACAATACTCCACTGATCTTTGACTAAATGTTTCTTCCATTCGGGAAAGCATTCATAGAATGATTCTTGAATGAGAAAGTTTGGTATCGCAGTATCCATTTGTAACGTCACTGCATTCTGAATCGGTCCGAATGCGTTGTGAAAAGCAACCTCCACTCCGAACGCTTCGGCTATGGCAACAACTTTTCTGCCCTCAGTCACGCCTCCAACGTTTGTTAAGTCAGGTTGAAGAAAGTCTGCTAAGTTATTTGCGAGTATGTATGTCGCATGCTCTTTCGTGAGAATTCGTTCGCCGAGTGCTACTCGAACATCAGTTGCCGCCCGGTATTTCTTTAGGCCCTGGAGATTCTCCGGATGTACCGGTTCCTCCATGAATAATGGGTTGAATTCCCGTAGTTTTTTTGCTATCATTATTGCGGAATTTGGATTGAATCTTCCATGGTGTTCTATCAGAAGTTCAGTTTCGCCATTAGTGGACTCTGAAACGGCTTTCACTCGATCATATGCCAGCTGCAGCCCTTTCTCGTCAATGTAATCGTAATAGTTTCCGAATGGGTCAAACTTGAGTGCAGTGTAGCCGATCCTATTGTATCGCTTCGCTTGTTCACCGAACTGTTCCGGCGTCACGCAACCATCGTACCAGCCGTTCGAGTAGACTCGTATCTTACTTCGCATGATTCCTCCAAGCAATTCATGAAGTGGTGCACCGCAGTGTTTTCCAATAATATCCCAGCACGCTATATCGAAAGCGCTTGCAGCGGTCGTAGATTCGAATGAGAAGGGTAGGTAGAAATCATGTTTATGCCACTCATGCCAATTCCGTTCGACGTTGAGCGGGTCGCTTCCTCTGTAGATTCGTGCAACCTCATTGAGTGCTTCAATTACAGGTCGAACTCTAAGAGTAGGAGCCGCTTCACCCCAACCAATAACTCCGTTAGACGTTGTCAGCTTAATCAAAATCGAGTTTGCAGCCCACGTCGCACTGCCACTATCGGCTTTTTCGCCTAGTTGATAGATTTCTATGTCAGTAATCTTCAGGATCTTCACTCTTCAACATTCAGTTGCCATGCCGTCAATGTTTCATCATTAAAAGGACGCGAGCAACTAGCCAGGAGGCTACGTAGGAGAAAATTTAGAGATAAGGCGTGATCGTATGTCGGTAATCTCGACGGACAATTTGTTGCAGTTGTTTCCTTAACTTTTCGTCGAGCTTCGTGTGTGCTGGAGAGAGTGTTTCTAGCGGATTGTTCGATTGAAAAATCGGTCCATGTAGAATAGCTGGATTCTGAACTGCTTCCTGCGTGGTAATCGGTTTTTCTCGAAGAAGTCTCGATGCAATGTCGCTCATTTGATGCGGATCATCCATCACGTTTGCGAGTTCTTTCATTAGATCTATATCGATAGGTCGAAGGCCAAACGCATATTCACCAACTGCAAGTCGATCTGCCGAAATATTCCTGAGCCTGGCGCCGAGCCCAACGAACTTGTAAGGGTTAACCTGATACTCTTTCACCTGCCAAGCATCAGATCTGTGAGTGAATAGTAAATCGTAAAACCCTTGACTATCTCTACCAACTAAAACCTTCCAATCCTGCGGATCCTTATCGTACAAGCGTAGTATTTCACGTCTCACTTTAACTGAATCCAGCAATACCAGTTCACTGAGACCGCTGCTACCAAACCCGAAGGATTAATCTTTCGTGGTTAACGCTAACACGTTGGTCTAAGAAGTTCATATCAACTGAATGGCAGACATGTTTCGGGCTATAAATTGGATATTAAGGAGGTATCGGAAAGTTTCGTGAATAATTTAGAATACTCAAGCCAGAGAACATTTAGTTTAGAGGCAAGGGAGCCGCTTTCTCGACCTCATCATGTTCATATTGGATAGTAACATGGGTTGCTTTCAAAGCGCGCTTGAATGTTTCTAAAGCAGCCCATGGATTACTGTTACAACCGCAAGTTGCACAATCGAATTCCACCGTACCATGAAGTTTGGCTGTATGGATCGTGAGATGACTTGTCGTTATGAGCGCGTTCACACTAACGCCTCCTCCCATAATGTCGTCAGCGACCTTGTAGACCAAAGGATTTTGTGTCCCAGTTTTTGCGAGTTGCATGTTCGCTTTCTGAATAGCTTTCAAAGTAGTGTCGACGACTAGTTTGTCGTCAAGCAGATTTGAACGGCATCCGTGCAGAGTAGCCACTACATGTCTGTAAGCGTACGGTCTAGGAAACAATTTTTGTACTCGAGATCCTCCGTAAAAATTTCCGACTCTACTATAACGTCTCATGATTTAGATTTAAGGATTACTCAACAAATTTTTTCCGCGACGAAAAATTTTTTTTCTTTACAGAAATTTTTCTTCACCAAAATTTTCCGAGCGATCACGGATTATGGTGCTCGGTGCCATGCAGCTCCGAATTGTTACTCAGATTACCAATCAACTTTCTTCAGAGACTCACGAAAACCTCACTCGAATCAACGAGAATGGATGCATATGTGGCTTGGACGCGATCGCAGATGCATGGACGTGTGACAAACGCGGATTCGATCACGCAAGAATGATTCATTCGTTGACTTTTCTGAGGCACTCGAATTAACGATCAGATTTGGAGGATTCAAATCGCGTGATCATGTTTGCAACGATCGTTGAACATGAAACCGTCAATCGTTTGAGTATTAATCACGCTGAATTAGATGGACATGTAACTGCAGCAATAATCTCGGTTCAATTGTGCTAAATCAGATTCTTGGACAATTCTTCTTATGTAGTGCGAAGATCTCTTGACTGTTGGTCTCGAACCCACATTTCTCGCATATGAGTCGCTGACCTTCTTTATCAAACCTCGACATTAAAACCTAGCAACCTATTGACTTCTAGGCGTATGCGCATACACAAATACTTTGTCGGACCGTAATTTCATATGGCGGACGATACTAAACAGGGTTTGTCCGCTCCCCATCGTGATCCATTTGTCGCATGGCGTTCTACAAGTTTCGAACAAACTGCATTCGATGCTTTACAGCGAAAACGAGGAAACTGAAACTCTCATTATAGTAGACCAACCCATGCCGAGACGCCTATTTCTCGTTCGATATTACGTAGGAGGTGCTGGGGAATTTAGTCGCCCATTATACAAGAGAGAGTTGACGGGTTACGATTGCGAAACAGGATTACTTTATCCAACTCAGACCACGCATCTTGACATGCTGCAGGAAATTGTCGAATCACAAACATACGGTTCTTCAGAAACGCTTCTCTCACGATTCATCATTACAAACTCGTCTACCGAAGGAAATCTTACGCTTAGAGCTGTAATTTCGAACGATTTGATCGAAAAACTGGTTGGTTTATACGAATTCGCCTGGTGAATGAAATACAGAGTTGTCCTAGAGTGAATAATCTCGGTGTCCTGTCTGGGATCGTGCTCTTAGTCGCAGCCTTAGTTGCGTCTCCAATACCCCTTGCAGTCACCCTCAGTGACCCGACTAGAGAAGTCGTGCTTTATCCGAACGTACTCTTTGCTGTCCCACTAATATTACTGAGCGCTCTGTTGGTATTGTACGGTGTTACAACTGACAAGAAAACCGCCTAGAGTAACTCCGTCTTCTTAATGAATTCTAGAAGTCGTAGTCGATAGCATTGGTAGAACAGGATGTCGGAGTCATCGGCCTCGGCGTAATGGGACACAGTATAGCTCTCAACTTCCACAATCATCACTATTCAGTCGCAGTCTACAACCGGACCGAGAAGAAAACCCGCGAATTTGTGCAAAGCCATTCCGAGATTTACGGAACATACTCCATAAACGAATTTGTGAATGCACTAGCTAGACCTAGAAAGATTCTCCTGATGATGACAGCAGGATCAGCCATCGACGATACAATAGCAAGCCTACTAGGATCGCTATCTCGTGGAGACATTTTGATGGATGGCGGTAACTCGTACTTCCGAGATACTGAACGTCGATTCAACCAGCTCGATAGGGAAGGCATCAGTTTCCTCGGAATCGGAGTGAGCGGCGGAGAGCAAGGCGCTCTTAGAGGGCCATGTCTCATGGTGGGGGGATCTAGGGAAGGATACGACCGTGTACAAGAGGCGCTCTGCAGCATCGCAGCTCAAGCGGACGGCACCTGCTGCCAATTTCTCGGCTCAGGAGGGGCTGGACACTATGTGAAGATGATACATAACGGAATTGAATACGCCATCATCCAAATCATTGCCGAGACATATGACCTTCTAACCCTGCGAAGGCCTCACAATTCAACAGATTCACGACATCTTCAAAAAATGTAGTGCGTCCAGAATGAACTCTTTCCTAATGGAGATAGCGGCCGAAGTTTTATCCGAGAAAGATCAGGACACTAAACTCCCCTTGATCTCCGTTATTTTAGACCGAGCGGAACAGAAAGGAACCGGGAAATGGACCTCACAAAACGCACTGGATCTCGGAATACCGATACCGACAATCGACGCTTCAGTAAGCGCCCGCAACATGTCTGCGCTCAAGGACGAACGAGTGTACGCTTCAACCCGACTAAAAGGGCCTCCTGAGAGCGTGAAATTTACTGGTCGATTCGCGGAAGATTTGGGCGATGCTGCGCAGGCTTCAACCATAGTCTCTTACGCCCAAGGATTCCACCTGATGCACGCTGCTTCCGAGGAGTATCAATATGATATACCGTTCGAAGAAGTTGCTAGGATCTGGAAAGGTGGATGTATAATTCGTGCCAGATTGCTCGACTCAATCCGTCAGGCGTACAACTCAACTCCGCTAATACGGAATCCCTTGCTAGATCCTGCGATCGCTGCCACCATGATCGGACTCGACAGTAACTGGCGTGAAGTTGTAGCTCAGGCCAATAAGGCAGGAATACCAACTCCGGCAATCGACGCATCCTTAAACTATTATGACTCCTACAGAAGCGAACATTTACCGGCAAATATGATTCAAGGTCTCCGAGACAGGTTTGGGTCTCACGGCTACGAAAGAACTGACAAGCAAGGACACTACCATACGAATTGGTCGGGTCGATGAATTTGGCTTACTGGTTATTCAAATCTGATCCTGATGAGTACTCTTATGATCAGCTCGAAAAAGATGGGAAGACTGTATGGAACGGCGTAACCAACAATCTAGCACTCAAGCATCTTCGGTCGGTCAAGAAAGGAGATCAAGTGTTCATCTACCACACCGGCTCAGAGAAGAAAATTGTCGGAATTGCCGATGTAACCTCTACCCCATATTCGGATCCCGAAGCTAGGAATCCGAGACTCGTCGTAATCGACCTCAAGCCCAAACACAAACTTAGAAAAACCGTTTCGTTAGAACAACTCAAAGGAATCCGAGAACTCGCACAGTTCGAACTCATCCGTCTTCCGAGGTTGAGTGTTATGCCCGTTGACGAGGCTACGAGTAGACGTATCCTTCAGTTAAGTGGATAAAACCGTCATTCTTCTCACGACGACTTATACTTACCAATCTCCGTCTTCAATTCGTCGTAAGCGCCCTTCATTTCAGTAACACTCGTATCGTCTTCGAGCGTCGAAACGTCGCCGATGGGTTTCTCCTCACAAACCGCTCTGATAACTCTACGCATGATTTTTGCACTACGCGTTTTCGGCAATTTGCCAACAAAATAGATCATCTCCGGCACAGCGATTGGACCGATCGTCGATCTGACATGTTGCGAGAGCTCCTTCCTGAGATCTTCGCTAGGTTCAAAACCAGGTCGCAGCACGACGAAGGCAACCGGAACTTCCATTTTCACCGGGTCCGATTTTCCGATCACTGCTGATTCTGCCACTGCAGGATGGGAGATCAAACTATCTTCCAATTCTATCGTTCCTATTCGATGACCGGCGACCTTCAACACCTCATCGGCCCTTCCGAGTAACCAGAAGTATCCGTCCTCATCTCGCAACGCGTAGTCTGAAGGATAGTATAAGCCTGGAAACTTGGAAAAATAGACCTGCTTGAATTTTTCGGCGTCGTTCCAAAGCGTCATGAATTGTCCCGGCCACGGACGCTTGATTACTATGTAGCCTCTTTCACCCGATTTCACGGATTCCCCGCCATCATTGAAAACGTCAGCGTCGACACCTGCCAAAGGAAACGTTGCTGAGCCTGCCTTGAGCGGGATAGACGCTACTCTAGGCTGCGGACTGATCAAAATTCCTCCCGTCTCGGTCTGCCACCATGTGTCGACTATGGTGACTTTCTCATGACCTACGTGTTTGAAGTACCATTTCCAAGCTTCCGGGTTAATCGGTTCTCCGACGGTTCCTAGGATTCTCAACGAGGATAGCTTATGCTGTTGTGCGTACTTTTCCCCAAACTTCATATGCATTCTGATTGCGGTAGGACTGGTGTAGAGTATCGTCACCCCATAATCGTCAATTATTTTCCACCATCTATCCGGCGTAGGAAAATCCGGCGCGCCTTCATACATTACGGAAGTCGCACCGGCGAGCAAAGGTCCGTATACGATGTACGTGTGACCGGTTATCCATCCGATGTCGGCGGTGCACCAGTAAACGTCACTATCCTTAACGTCGAAAACGGTTTTCTGAGTATAGTACGCCCAAGTCATGTATCCTCCAGTCCCATGCGTTGTTCCTTTTGGTTTGCCAGTTGTTCCCGACGTGTAGAGAATGAATGCTGGATGAATGCCTTCAACCTGTTCCGGTTCAACACTTTCGTTAGATGACGAAATGATCTCATCGTACCAAACGTCTCGACCGGGAACCATCGTTATTGGACTCTTCGTTCTCCTTACAACTACTACTTTCTCTACGTCACCACCCGCCTGTTTGATTGCTTCGTCGACGATCGGTTTCAGTTCCAGAATCTTTCCTTTCCTGAATGCGCCATCGGATGTGATTACAATTTTGGATCGTGAGTCGTTCAGTCTGGTTGCGACCGCTTGAGCGGTAAATCCTGCGAAGATAACGGAATGAATCGCTCCAATCCTCACGGTAGCAAGCATCGCGATTGGGAGTTCCGGAATCATCGGTAGATAAATTGTAATTCTGTCGCCCTTCTTCACTCCGAGCTTCTTCAGAGCGAAAGCGAATCTGTTGACTTGTTCGTGCAGTTCCGCGTAAGTGATCGTTTTCTTCTCGCCGTTTTCAGCCTCCCAATAATATGCTACTTTCTTACCTCGTGAACCTGACACATTCCGATCGAGTGCATTATAGCAGATATTCGTCTTCCATTTTGGAAACCACTGACCGTACGGCGGATCATCTAGCTTCTGGAAAACATTTCCATCTCGAAGATACCAGAAAAGTTCGCCGCTAACTTCTCTCCAGTACGCTTCAGGATCCGATAAACTCCGTCTATGATTTTCGATGAGCTTACTAATGTTAGGACGGTTTTCTGGAAATATCCACGTAGACATAGGTAGGATTTCTCGGAGCGACATCTCTTCGCATCCCGCACGTCAGGATGACCATCGTTTGTATGAATCATATAGATGATTCGCTCCGTTACGACAGCGATAAGTCGCCGGCTAAAGAAATACCGTGGAAACCGTTCAGAATACCGGATGTGCCATTCCAGCTATTACTTAACGGTAAGCAGTTAGCCTAACAATTGTCTACCTGACAGATATTTCGAAATTAGAACTCATGCTGGTTGAGATAGGAGCTGAAGGTACACTGAAGTAGCACGATTAACGGTATTCGTTCAAGATGGAGAATAAGATGGCACAAGCCGCAACTGTGAAACTGGCAAACATCTTCGATAATATCCAAACAAAGCGAAACGGAATCTTAGACTTCAAAATGTTCCTAGACGGCGAATGGGTCTCCCTACCTGAACGAATAGAAGTCCGTA
>Ga0187783_10002540_pt1 | contig 13523 bp, 11 predicted proteins | sample 1015_SJ02_MP02_2_FD_132471 | JGI IMG/M metagenome (GOLD analysis project Ga0187783, IMG submission 132471) | Tropical peat soil microbial communities from peatlands in Department of Meta, Colombia - 1015_SJ02_MP02_20_MG | ecosystem: Environmental > Terrestrial > Soil > Wetlands > Peat | place...
ACAATTGAATGATCGAAACTAACGACCTGAACGCCGGGCGCACTAATGGCGCTGCGCAGCATCTGCGCGACGTCATCGAGCTGCTGCTCGGTAACCGTGACCTCGTAGGTTTCGCGTGTGCCGTTCGCCCAGACGAAGACCGTCGTATGTCCCGGCTCTTTGCCGTTGACGATCACCTGCGAAGTGCCGACCGGAACGGCCCCCGCGATGCGGCCGTCGCCGACGGCGACGCGGGTCAGCCCCTCGGCCTTGAGTAGGATTGAATGCCCGGACTGGATCGACAGCAGTGTAACCTGTTCGGCCAGAGCCGTCGCCGTCCAGGAGAGCAAGCCAAGCACGGCCGCCCACAAGGCAAGCCAGCGAGTAATCAAATTCGTTACCCCCTTCCATGGGTTCAGGCGGGGTGCTCTACGAGCCCCCGCCAGGTTTGGCGCAGAAATTTGTGTTAAGCCGTTAACAAATCCTCCTGCCTGAGGTACAATCAACCGGAAGGGGGCAGCTAATTATTGCCGCCCCTTAAACACGCGATTGTCCGCCTGCTTTGAAGCAAGGAGATTTTATCGATGCGGTTTTGGGGTCCGCTCGTTCTTTTGATGGCCGCTTGGGTGCTCTGCCCCATCGGCGCCCGAGCCGAGGCTACCGGTGTTGCGCTGGCGAGCGTCGCCCGATCGGCCCATCTCGACTACCAGTGGCTGGGCGCGAGCGGCGCGGTTCAGCTCACCGGTCCGGGACTGGTACTGGTCGTCCGACCGGGCAACAACGTCTACGAAGTCAACGATCGCATCGAGGTCGCCTCGGTCGCACCGCATTTTGCAAGCAACGACATTTACGTCTCCCGGGCGATGGCTAATCGCATCGCGCAACTTGCTCGCCGCGCCTGGGGCCTCGCCAACGCTCAGGCGATGCACGCCGAGGCCGTCGCGAACGACCAAAACGCAGGAGCTCCCGTGCCGGCAATGCAGGGGACGATCGTACTCAGCGCCGTGCCGCTCAAGGGGGCTGAGGCGGTGCTCATCACGGGCCAGGCGCCACCCTCGGCGCCGGTTCTGATCACCCTGCTGGCAACGCTTTCGTCAGATCTTCCAAACGTGTTGCTGAGCCGCAACGACCTCACCGCCGGGCCGGACGGTAAGTTCCAAGCCATCGTTCCGATCGCACCAGACTATATGCGCGACACGTTCGTTCGCGTGCTGGCGACGTCGGTTCCGGGCGTCATCTCGGCGAGCGCGGAGATCGTGGTTCACGCGCCCAATGCGGGCGTCAAGGTTCCTGCCGAAGCGATTCCAGGCGGCATTTGGTAACGATCGGATTAGCGCTCGCGGCTTGCGCCGCCGCCAGTTATTTTGACGTCCGGGCGCGACGGATACCCAATTGGCTCACCGGCTCGACCGCGCTGGCCGCGATCGCCGTGCACGCGTTCTTCGGTTGGAGATCGCTTGCCGTCACGATAGCGGTCATGGCGATCTTGACGGTTGCCGGCGCGCTCGTTTATTCGCGGGGTGGAATCGGCGGAGGTGACATCAAGCTTGGCGTCGCGGTCTGCGGGATGCTCGGCTATCCGCTCTGCCTCCCGTTTTTGCTCTACACCGCCATCGCCGGCGGTTTGCTTGCATTACTTTTTGTTGCATTTCGCCGTAACGCGCGCGCTTCGCTTTCGCGCGCGGTTTTCATAGCATTGGGCGGCGCCCAGCGGGCAGCGCCCGATAAGGCCGAAACGTTGCCGTACGCCCTTGCGTTTACACTAGGCGCGATTTTGATTGCTCTATCGCAGAGCATCGTGCCATCTTTGAGGATCATGTTGTAATGAACGTTCGTCGCACGACGCTCTTGATCGCGATCGTCCTAGCCGTCGGAACGGGATGGCTGACGCTGACCTATCTTACGTCACTCCGGCCGCCGGAGAACGAGCCCCGGCCGGTACTGATCACCACCCAAGAAATTCCCGCGCGCGAGCGCATCCTCCCGACGATGTTCCACACCGAAATGCGGTCGGCGCAGTCGCTGGAGCCCGACGCGCTGTCGAATCCAAACCAAGCCGCGGGAGCGCTCGCGTTGATCACGATTCCCGCCGGTGCGCAGCTGACGTCTTCCCAAATCGGCATCAACGTTCCATCGGCGCTTCCGGTGCGCTTGCGGCCCGGCATGCGCGCAGTCAGCATTCCGATCGACCGCGTAAAAGGCGTTTCGGGCTTAATTCAGCCGGGCGACCGGGTCGACGTCATCGCCATACCGCCAACTCGGGCGAATGGGCCGCCGCCGAAAGCCGTCACGATTTTCCGCGGCATTCGGGTGCTCTCGGTGGGGACTGCGCTCGAAAACGCTTCCGCCACGCCATCGCCCGACGAGCAGAGCGCCGCAACGGTGACGCTCGAAGTGAATCCGAAACAAGCCGATTTGCTAGCGTGGGCCGATGCCAACTCGACGCTTCGGCTCGCGTTGCGCTCGCCTCGAGAAGCGATTCGTTCCGAACCGGTTGAAGAGCTCACTCTGAGCGGCGGTTCCGGCATGACCGTGCCGGCGTTACCGCAACCGATTATGCCGCCCGCTTTCGCCATGGGACCCGTGCCGGCGACGGCGACGGCGGCTGCGCCCGCAACAGACCCGGTCGAGCTGATCGTCGGCGACCAGATCGTCAACCCCGGCAGGCGGCGATGAGCGACGGCCCCGTTATCGTTTTTGTCGGTTCAAAAGGCGGCGTCGGCACGTCGACGCTCTGCTATGAGCTTGCGCGGGCGATGCAGACGCGAAAGAACGTCGCGGTCGCCGTCGTTGATGCGGACTTAACGGGTCAACGCAGCATCGCATTGCTTTTTGAGAGCGTCGCAGCGCTCGACGCCGCACGCGGCGTTTTTCCAATTGCGCGCGTTCGCGCCGATGACGTTACCATCGCGGAACTTGCCGAACGATTCGACGCGGGTTTCACGCTGGACCAGTCGACGGTTGAATCATTTGCCGCGGGCCTGACCGGTTTCGACACGATCTTGGTCGATGCGCCGCAACCATTTGCCGCCGCGGCTCGCCCATTCGTCAGTCGCGCGAGCCGCTTCGTCGTCGTCCTGGAGCCGACGCTCTTGGGCGTCGCCGGCGCGCAAATGATGGTCGCAAACCTTCAGCGCTTCGGTGTTCCCGCCGATCGCATTGACTTGGTAACGAACGCGCGAAGCGAGAGCGGCACTCTCCTGCGCGGCGAGATTCAAGAAGCGCTTGGCGGCAAACTCGTCGCCGAGATTCCGGTGTCGACTAACCGCGGCTATTCGCGAGCGATCGGCACTCTGCAACGCTGCATCGAGTTCATCTCGGTGAAGCCCCCGATCACGACCCTGCAACCGTCGACGGCGACCCCAACTGCGGATGGCCGCTTTCCGAGCGAACCAAACGCCCAGCGTCTCACTCCATTTAGTGCGGAGCGCCGCACCGCTCGCGCCCAGCCGACCGATCCCCAGCGCGACGCGTTTAAACAAGAGGTTCAAACGGCGTTGCTGCGTCAAGCCGATCTTCTTTCGGCCAGCGTCGCGCGGACCGATGCCGCAAAGCTCGCGGAGCTGCGCTCGCGCGTCGAGGAGATCACCGCCGAGCTCGTCGCAGAGCATAGCTTTTCAGGTTCGGCCGAAGCGCTTGCCGAGCTGCGCCAAGAGATCGTCGACGAAGCGCTGGGGTTGGGGCCGCTCGAGGATCTCATCAAAGACACCGAGGTGACCGAAATCATGGTCAACGGTCACGACAAGGTTTACATCGAGCGGCACGGCATCATCGAACCCACGACGAAGCGTTTCAGCGGCGAACGCCAGCTGCGATTGGTCATCGAGCGCATCGTCACTCCGCTGGGCCGGCGCATCGACGAGGCGTCGCCGATGGTGGATGCGCGTCTGCCGGACGGCTCGCGCGTCAATGCAATAATCGAGCCGGTTTCGATCGACGGCGCGAGCTTGACGATCCGGCGCTTTGGCCAGCGGCGGCTCACGGCCGACGATCTAATTACGATTGGAGCGGCCCCGCCGCAGGTCATGGACTTTCTGCGGGCGGCGGTTCAAGCGCGTCTCAACTGCGTCGTCAGCGGCGGCACCGGCTCGGGCAAAACGACCTTCCTCAACATCCTTTCGTCATATCTTCCCGAACGCGAGCGCATCGTCACCATCGAGGACGCCGCAGAGCTTCTCTTAAACCAAACGCACGTCGTGCGACTGGAGTCCCGCCCGCCGAACATCGAGGGCGCCGGCGAGATTCGCATTCGCGACCTATTTCGCAACGCGCTGCGGATGCGGCCGGACCGAATCATCATCGGCGAATGCCGCGGCGCCGAGGCGTTCGACATGCTGCAAGCGATGAACACCGGTCACGACGGTTCTCTCACAACCATTCACGCAAATAGCCAGCGCGACGCGCTTGCCCGCGTCGAAACGATGGTGCTCATGGCCGGCTTCGATCTGCCCGTGCGCGCAATTCGCGAGCAGATATCCAGCGCACTCAATTTAGTCGTACACGTCGCGCGACTGCGTGACGGAAGCCGAAAATTGGCGGGCGTGAGCGAGGTCGTCGGGATGGAAGGCGATATCGTCACGATGCAGGAGATCGTCCGCTTTACGCAACGCGGCGTGGACAGCGACGGTCGCGTGATCGGCGACTTCTGTTACACCGGCGTGCAGCCCATCAGCCTAAAGCGCTTCGAAGAGTATGGCATAGCGTATGACTCGCGTGGGCTTAACGAGCTCGCGCTCGTGCACTCGATATGGTAAACAATTTGGTCCTGGGCGGGATTTTCTTCGGCGTGTCCGCAGCCGCATTCGTTGCCTTCTACGGGATCTGGAATTCGATAAACCGGCGAGCCATCATCCGGGTCGAAAGTTTAGCCGACCGGCTCGACCGTGCAGGCATCCGAGAGAGCCCTCAAGAGATCGTTCTGACGGTCTCCAGCGGTATCGCGATTGCTTGGATTGCGATCGTCCTCATTGCGCGCCCCTCGCTCGTCCTCGCACTGCTCCTTCTTCCCGCGGTCGCCACTGCGGCCGCGGCCGGCTTCTTCGCTTTCGTCGAGATCAAGAGCCGCAGACGGCTGGAGGCATTCATCAACCAGCTCGAGACCGCGATGCGACTAATCGCCAGCAGCGTCCGGGTCGGCTTGAGTCTACGGCAGGCTCTCGCCATCGTGGTCGAGGAGCTTTCCGATCCGCTGCGTTACGAGTTTCGGCGCGTGATCGCACAGACGAATATCGGCGCCAGTATGTTCGACGCGATGGATGCAATGGCAAAGCGTATGCCCTGCAACGAATCGCTGATGGTTGCTAAGGTATTTCGAGTTCAGGCAGAGACCGGCGGCGATCTCGCGCGAATCCTCGAGCAACTCGCCGACACGATCAAGAGCCGCCGTCAGGTGCAGCGGAAAATTACGATGCTGACCTCGGAAGGACGCCTGAGCGCCTGGGTCTTGACCCTCATTCCGGTGGGGCTGGGCGCCTTCATTTTGGTCGCGCAACCGGAGATGGGTCATGCGTTATTCTTTACGAATCTCGGCCACATGGTGCTGCTCATCATCTTAGTGCTCGAGGTCGTCGGAAGCTTCTGGGTTCGGCGCGTCTTGCAAGTGGACATCTGATGGAAGCGCTGCTCACCTATCTGATCCCGGTCTTCTGCGGCGTCTCGGTCTTTTTTTTCGCCCTGTCGCTCATCCCGTCGAAGAGCGTTCTCGCCGAACAGTTGGAGGAGCTGAGGGTCGCCAACCCCACGCAAACCGGAAAAACGCCTCCGCTACTGGATCGCTTCCTGACCGAAGAGCGGCGAGTGGCTTGGACCCGGCGATTCGCCGAAGCCGGCTGGTACACCATGACGCCGGTCAAGTTCGCCCTTCAGATCGTCGCGGGCGTAGCGGCCGGACCGGTCGTCGCGATCTTTCTTTGGAAGGTCTCGAATCTAGGCCCGGTTTGGTTCATCCCGGTGCTTTGCGTGATTACGCTCGCGTGCGGTTACGCGCCGTTCTTTCTTCTCAATCGCGCGACCGAAGCCCGCAAGACCGCGATTCAAAAGGCCTTGCCCGAGTTTCTCGATATGGTCGCGTCGACGGTTCAGGCAGGACTCGCGCTCAATGCCGCGCTGGCATACGCGGTACAGGCGGCGCACGGACCGCTCGGCGACGAGATCAAGGAGGCACTTTCCCAAATTCGCCTGGGTCGCGCACGAGCCGACGCACTCAAGGCAGCGGGCGAGCGCACGAACCATCCCGCATTTCGCAATGCGCTGCGCGTCATGACGCAAGCCGAGAAACTCGGCGCAAACATCGCCAAGCTGTTGACCGAACTTGCCGAAGATGCGCGGCATCACCGATTGATGCTGGTCGAAGAGATGGCAGGAAAGCTGCCGGTGAAGATGGTTTTTCCGATGGTGTTTTTCATGATCCCCGCAATCTTTACGATCATCTTCGGAACCGTTCTCGCTAACTATTTCAGCCAGCATCCGTGATCGCCGTCGCGGTCGCGGCCGCCGCCGCGTTCTTCGGATGCCTCGGCGTCATCGCGGTGCAGGCGAGCCGCGCCGTCTGCAGACAGGTCACACCTGCGGACGACGGACCGGCACCGGTGAAAGTCTTTACGCCGGCGCTAGTCGGTGCCGCGGCGGTGCTCGGAGGGCTGTTAGTTGCGCGCGGCGCGCTGCCGCTGCAAGTGGCGATCGGAGCGATCGTGGTCTTCGCGCTGGTCGCGTGTTGGTATAGCGACGCGATCAGCGGTATCGTTCCCGACCTTTTCACGCTGCCGCCGCTTGCGGCGCTGCTGCTCTTTTCGTTTGCGAAGCACGATTGGGAGATCGCGATCTCAGCGCTGATCGTCTTCGTGCCCTTCGCCGCGGCCGCCCTCTTCACACGCGGATACGGCATGGGATGGGGCGATGCAAAGCTCGTCGCGCTCGTGGGCGCGGCGCTCGGCGCGCCGCTTGCCTTCGCCGCATTAACCGGCGCTTGCGCTGCCGCGTTTATCGGACATCGAGTCGCCGGCGCACCACGTAGACCGATTGCATTCGCGCCATATATCGCCGCCGCCACGGCGATTGCGCTACCGCTTGGATTGGTGCGTTGAGCCTCGTCCGAATCGCGCTCTTCCTGCTGAGCGGGCTGTTTTTGGTGCTTGGCCCGCTGAACGCCCCCGGCGACGGAGACTTGTATTGGCAGCGATGGCTCGGCGGCCGGATCCTACAAACGCATCAGCTGCCGGCGTCGCTGGGAAGCGAAACGTTCACCGCGCCCGGCGCTCCGTGGGTGCCGCAGGAGTGGCTCTTCAGCGTTGCCGTCGCCATTGCATCGCACCAGCATCTTTTCATTTTACTGGCCGCAGCGCTCAGCATGGTGCCGTTTGCGGTGTTGGTGACGATTTGGTACCGGTCGCGCGGGCAGGCCTCGCCGGAAGCGACCGCGATCGCTATAACACTCTGCGGAATCGCGATGCTAGAGTCGTTCGGCACGCGCGCGCAGGTGTTGGGATGGGCAGCCCTCGCGCTCTTCATGTTGTTCATCGAACGGCGCGACCGCTGGTACTACGCTGCGTTGCCCACGGCGATATGCTGGGCGAATCTTCACGCCAGCGTCGCGCTTGCACCAGTCATCGTCCTAGGTCGCATCGGAGCAACCGTCGCCAGCAAAGGACTGCGCGGCCTGCGCTCGAGCCGCGACCTGCTGATGCTTGCGGGCGTGGCGGCGGCGATGTTTTGCACGCCGTTGGGCGTGCGGTTACCGTCGTTTGCCCTCGCGCTCGTGAACAGCCCGATCCGCCACTACATTACGGAGTGGCAGCCTCCGAGCTGGCACGATGCATCGTTTCTGTTTGGTGCGCTGCCGTTGGCGCTGGCGATCGTCGTGGGCGGACGAACGACGCTGCTCCAAACGAAGCTGCAAAGTTTTCCCGCTGCGATTCTCCTTGCGGCAGCGCTGTTTGCGTTTCGCAATACCGCGCTATTTGCCATCGTTGCCGCGCCGCTCGCAGCGCGCGGCTTAGATGCCTTTTTTCCGCGAATCCGCACCGCCGGCGAACGAATGCGCGAGCTCGAGCCGGCGGCGCTGGTGGCGATCGGGCTCGCCCTCGTGCTTTCAGCGGTCGCGCTGGTGCGAATCCAATCGCTCGAGCCGGCGCGGTTACCGACCGCAGCGATGGCCACGTTGGCGGGCGACCATAGTGGCCATCGCGTTTTTTGCGAAGACTTTTCCTGGTGCAGCATCGCTCTCGGCTATCCCGATCTGCGGGTTTTCATCGATGGACGCGCGGATGCGTATCCGCTTTGGACGTGGCGAGAATACGCCGCGACGATCAAGGCGACGGGCACTTGGAGCACGACGTTACGCGATCGCGGCGTGGATGCCGTGGTCTCGCAGCGCGGAAGTCCGCTGGCGCTTGCATTGCGCAGGCAGCCGCACTGGGGAACGGCGTACCAGGACGCCGGATACGTTCTCTTTCGGCGTGACTGAGATCGGAGCGCGACTCCAACCACTGCTGCTGGGCGCGCTCGGCATCGTTATCGCCGGCGGCGTGGCTTACGCGCTGGTGAACCCGCCGCCCATGAGGGCGGCCTATTTGGACTTCAATTCATTCTATTGCGCGGCCGGCATCTTATCGCGGGGGCAAGATCCTTACCGCTACGAGCCGCTGCATTCGTGCGAGATCCGCAACCTGCATCCGGTGACTCCCAATGCCGTGGTTCCCGCGCCGCTGCCTCCCTACGCCATCGCCGCATTCATGCCGTTTACCAAGCTCAGCTACCCACGTGCGCAGTTCGCCTGGTGGCTCGTTCTGGTCGCCGGCGCGGCGGTAATCCTTGGCGCGCTGCTCGCATTGACCGGCCTTCCCTTGTTGCTGATCGGGACGTGCGTTTCGATCAGCATCCTGCTGCCCTCCTTAATTGTCGGCAGTCTCGCGCTGGTCCCGATCGCGCTGCTCTCGCTATCGGGTCTGGCGATCGTGCGGCAGCGTTGGGTTGGCGCCGCGGTGCTGCAAGGAGCAGCGTGCATCGAGCCGCACCTTGCGCTGCCGGTGCTGGTCGCCACGTTCGCCTTCGTCCCTCAGATGCGCCCGCGGCTGGCATTCATCGGCGCCCTGCTGCTGGCGGCATCCATTGCCGCGGCGCCGATACCTCTTGGCATCGAATATCTGACGAAAGTGCTGCCCGCGCATGCGGTCTCGGAGATCAACAATGGCGAGCAGTACGCGCTCAGCGCAACGCTTCACGCTTTCGGCCTGTCAGAACCGCTATCCGTTTCGATCGGCGAGGCTCAGTACGCGCTTTTCGCGCTTGCCGGACTTTGGACCGTAGCTCGCGTTCGCAACCAGCTACCCGAAAGCGTCGTCTTCGTGCCCATGGCCCTAGCCGTGATGGGTGGACCCTTCGTGCATCTCACACAGATCGGCGCGGCGCTTCCGCTTGCGCTTATCGTTGCCGCACGCACCAGGTCTGCGCCGGCGTGGGCGGCAGTGGCGCTGCTGGCGATTGCAATTCCGTGGCAGGCGGCGATCGGCTACGGCGGCGTGCTTGCGGGCCTGGTTCTTTTTGCCATCCTATCGTACAACCGCATCCCCTGGCCGAGCGCGGTGGCTGCGGCGATCACGGCCGGCATCGTGCTGCAGGTCTTGCAGCTGCCGGAAATAATAAACCGCCGTTTTGTGTCTATTGCGAGCGTGCCTCCCGCAACTCTCGCGGAGCTCCCATGGCGCCAGCTTGCGAGCCAGTTCTCGCCCACGCCGTTTTCCTGGTACGGGCATGTTTTGATCTACGCGGCCTTCACTTGCGCGTACTGCGCCCTGCTCGTACCCTGGCGGGTCGAGCATGCCTAACCGCGCTGCGCTGGCCGTCATCCTGCTGGCGGGCGGGCTGAGCGCGGCTTGGGCTTTCATCGTTCCGATCTTCCAAGCGCCGGACGAGCCGGCGCATTTTGACTACGCGATGTCCATTTATGGCGCTCATCGACTGATACGGTTGTCGGACGGCAGCCCGGCCTGGATCGTCAGCCCCTATACAAAGTATCTCTTGCGCGCATCGGACTTCAATCGCATCGCGTGGCACTCCTCAATGCGAGCTCCGGCCGGCTACGGAAGCCCGGCATATTTCGCGCGCGTCGATGCCGGGGCACCGAACCTACACGAACAAAGGCTTCCCAACGGCCGGATCAATTACATCGTGCCGTTCTATCCCTTTGGGTTCTATGCAATCGAGGCGCTCTGGCTGCACGTGATTGCGCTGTTCACGAGCTCGATCGTCGCGATCTTCTTTGCCGCTCGGCTGTTGTGCATTTTTCTGCTGATGCTGGGGCTCTACTTCAACTACCGCACGGCGATCAATCTGGGCGTGCCGCGCTGGACGGCGGTCATGCTGGTTGCGGCGATCGGTTTTTTCCCGATGACGTCGTTCGTCTCCTCATACGTGCAGCCCGACAACCTCGCCTACACGCTGCTCTCGGCCACGCTGTTCTTGGCGACCGAATTGCGCCGAACGGGCTTGTCACGCGGTGTTCTCGTTGCGTTGGGTCTCTCGCTCGGACTGCTTGCGGTTACCAAGTACCAGTTCTTCTTGAGCGCCGCCCTGCCGGTCATCGCACTCGTTGTTTCCTGCATCCTTACCACCAAACCAAAAGCCAAGGAAACGGCCTACGCGAGCGTCGCGTTACTAGCGCCGGCTTTCGCCTTGTTGGCCGCTCAGCGTTGGCTCGTGGATCAGCGCTCGCCCGGACCCCACGCGACGACTCAAACGCTGCTCAGTTTCGAGCAGTTTCGCGCCACGCTCGCTACTGGGATCGTGGCGACGGTGCACTACACCGTTACGGCGCTCGCGCAAGCGTTCACCGATTGTTTCCTCACCGGAGCCTGCGGGGCGACGTACTGGCAGATCGTCGGCTGGTTCGATACGCCGATCGTCATCTTCAACCCGTTGGCGGAGGGGCTGATTCGAATCGCGGTCGCCGGACTCTCACTCATCACTGCAGTTGCCATCGTTTTTCTGGTCGCGCGCAACGCGCGGCGCCTGTATGCCGTCGCGCGCCGCGGAGCCAGACTGCCGGCGTTCGCCGTCGTCACCGCAGACCCGGTGCTGAACAGCTACCTCTGCTTCGTGGCGATCATGTTAGCGCTGTACGTTCTCTCTTTTAACGCGTTCGGCGTCGAGGGGCGCCATTGGTATCCCTACATTTTTGCCTCGTTTCTTTGCTTCGTGTGGTATGCGCCACGCTGGGTCCGCAAGGAACACCGCGCGATGAGCGCGGTACTTGCCGGGCTGCTTCTCAGCTATTCGCTGGTCGCAGCGGTCTACGCGCTTGCCGAGGTCGAAACGCGTTATTACGGCCCCACCAAGGACAAATACACCGTTGTCCGCCTGCGGCCGGAGCAACTCGCGGCGCCGCATGGCTTTGGAGTGCTGCGCCAGGTTGAGCCGGCCGACTATCACGTCAACTCTTCGCAACAAGTCTTTTCGTTTTCGCCGGGCACGCCGCTGGCAATATCTGGGGCGTTTCTTTCGAATCGCCAAGGCGATCCATCGGCGTCGGTGGTCGTCGACGGGAAAATCCCGGTGCCGGTACTGACCGGTCAGTATCAGTTTCTCATCGCCGAGGCAAGTCACAGCCTGGCCATGGGTTACAGCGGTTTTTTCGCGACGATCTCAACGTTGGGCTTGAGTGAAGGCGCGCATACCGTTGAGGCGTACGCCGGACTGGCCGACGGCTATCATTACCGGCGCATCCCGCCGATTCGGCTATTCTTCTTGACGACACCCTCGGGACGTTTCTCAGAGTCCTTCATGCGGCAGCTGCAAACGAGCGAAGCCGTGCCTGGGAGTTTGCAGTCAGCGGGCGCCTGCCGAGCCGACCTTCCGCTCTTTCGCGTCAGAATGAACCGCAGCGATACGTCGCGTCACTTCGCAATCTGGCTGGTCGCCGACGACCGGCCATATCCGGCGCGATATGACCGAAAAAGCGATTCGTTCGTGGCAACGATACCGAGTGGTGATCTTCCGCCAGGCGCCCATGCGTTAGCTGCGTACGCGATCGTAGATCCACCCCACCGCTACGTTCGCATCGCACAAAGCGCGACGTTCCAATCGGCACCGGCGGATAGCAGCGCGCGCTTTGTGGTCGATCCTCCAGCCGTGTGCAGCGACGCTCTGGGTCGCCTGGCCGGGACGTCACTGTGAGGGCCGACGCGGGACGGAACCCACTAGCGATCTCGCTCGAGCGCGTCTGGCTCTACGGAGCCGCGTGCGCGACCGTCGCATCGCTGCCGTTCATTCTACTTCCATGGTTTCACGATGTCGCATACCGCTACGACTTCGCGTGCTTTTGGTCGGCCGGAGCAAACGCCGGAACAACGACGCTGACCGATCCCCAGCGTTTGCGCGAGTGGGCCGCGACGCACCACATGATCGCGCAGCCGTTTTCGTACCCTCCGGCTTTTGCGTGGTTTTACGCGCCTCTCAGCCGTCTGCCGCCCATGCGCGGTTTAGCCGTCGAGGAGCTGTTAATGACCGCGATCTTCGCGATCGCCGCGCTGCTGGCCGCTCGTACGTACGGATTCGGCAAGCTGTTCAGCATTGCCGCCGTGCTCGCGTGGGCTCCCACCGTCAGTTCGATCGAAGTCGGACAGAACACGGCGCTTGCCGTAGCTCTCATCTTCGTCGCGGGTTGGGCCCTCACGCGCAATCGCAGCGGCGTTGCCGGCCTCGCCGTGGGATTGTTGCTCTATAAGCCGACGGTCGCTTTACCATTGGTACTGCTGCTACTCGCGCGCAAAGAATGGCGCGCGATCGGCATCACCGCGCTCTGCGCCGCCGGCTGGTACGTCGCGAGCGTCGCCGCATCGGGCGGTGATCTGTTCTGGCCGCGGTCGTACTTGCAGACCGTTACGTGGTGGCTGCCGCTCGATTTCGCAGGTGGGCCGAGCAAGGCGTTCACGATCCCAACGATGCTCATGGCCTTGGGCGTGCATTGGCAGACGGCGTGGACAATCGGCGTGGTCATTCTCGCACTGGCTTTGCCGATCGCCGCTCGCGTTTCGGCGATCGAGGCAGCGAGCGTGATGCCGCTGGTCGGATTGACGGCAAGCATCCACGCGTGGCCGTACGACGCCGCAACGGCGCTCCCGGCGGTGTTTTTCGCGATGACGAGATTACGCGAGCCTTGGCGAACGCCCGTGATCGCGGCGATCTATCTCGGCGTTGCGCTCGGCATGGTCGTTCAACACGGAGTTTTCGCTCTGGCGGCCGTTTGCGGAGGCGGCACCGCGCTGTGGGTGTGGAGCCGCTTCCCAATGGCGGTCAGCGTTGTGCCGGAGCGGCCGATATGTTAGAATGCCTCTAATGTCGCCTCGGTCGGATGACCGTGGCGCGTTGCTGCGTCTTTAGCGCAGCAACACTTTGCGTTTGGGAATTCTTCGATGCACAAGATTCCTTATCGCATCCGAAAAGGAGAGCGCCCAATGACGCCGGTAGGGCGAATTTTGAGTGTCGCCGGTTCGCAGATGATTGTCGATCTCGATGGCAAGGGGTTCGATTGGAAGAGGCTGCGGGTCGGC
>Ga0187783_10002541_pt1 | contig 13521 bp, 10 predicted proteins | sample 1015_SJ02_MP02_2_FD_132471 | JGI IMG/M metagenome (GOLD analysis project Ga0187783, IMG submission 132471) | Tropical peat soil microbial communities from peatlands in Department of Meta, Colombia - 1015_SJ02_MP02_20_MG | ecosystem: Environmental > Terrestrial > Soil > Wetlands > Peat | place...
TTACGGGATGGACCTTGTTGAGAATTGCCTTACATGCAAGTTGCGAGCCGACCGCGTTTTCTGCAACCTTGCAGGCCCCACACTGCAGGCGTTCGAAAACATCAAGTTTACCTCGGCATATCCCGCCGGGGCTGTTCTGTTTGTGGAAGGGGAGCAGCCACGTGGCATATTCGTGCTCTGCAAGGGCCGCGTAAAGTTGTCCGTCGGCGCAAGTAACGGCAAGACCCTGATTGTGAAGATTGCCGAACCTGGAGAAATCTTGGGCTCGAGCGCCACAGTTTCCGGCAGTCCCTACGAAATGACAGGGGAGACCATCGATCCCTGCCAGGTCAGCTTTGTTAAACGGGACGACTTTCTCATTTTCCTCCAGCAAAACAACGATGCCTGCTTCAAACTGGCAGAACAGCTGAGTGAGAAGTATCACAATGTCTGCAAGGAGGTCCGTTGGTTGGGGCTGTCGCACTCAGCGGCTGAAAAATTGGCGCGGCTGCTCCTGGAATGGGGTTCCAGAAAACGCGACGGCTTACGGTCGGAAATACGGATCAAGGTCGGACTAACCCATGAAGAGATCGCACAGATGATCGGGACGTCGCGAGAAACCGTATCGCGCTTGTTTGCCGACTTGAAAAAGCGCCAAATCCTGCACTTTGAGGGTGCAACGTTGGTGATTCGCAATCCGGCGGCACTTCGCTCCTTGACCACCAACAATTAGTTCCAGGCTAGCTCAGACCAGGCCTGCGTCTTGCACTCCTCATTTCGCTGATCGCGGGATCGAAGTCACAGTCCTTTGTGATACTCGTCACCGCACGGAGGGCATGCTCCTCCTATCGTGGCTATTGGATGATCCCAGAGCGCTCAGGCTCCAGACGGGAGGAGACTCCAATGGCTTCGTTGACCAGCACGCAGCATTTTCAGGCAAATCCGGATGGACCCCGCCTGATTTTCTGGGAATTGACCAAAGGCTGCAATCTCCGCTGCATCCATTGCCGTGCCAGCGCTACCGAACTCAGTTCTCCTTCCGACCTGCCGACGAAAGCAGCCCTGGACATCATTGATCAGATCGCCGCGGTATCCCCGCCCATCTTGGTGTTAAGCGGCGGAGAGCCGCTCTTCCGCTCCGATGTTTTTCAATTGGCCCGCTACGCCACAGATAAAGGCCTACGCGTGGCGCTAGCCACCAATGGCACAATGGTCACGAAAGAATGCGCACGGATGATCCTCGATGCAGGCGTGCGCCGCGTAGCCATCAGCCTGGACGGCGCCGACGCCCTCACCCACGATGCGTTTCGCGGCATTTCGGGCGCATTCGATGCCGCCCTTGCCGGCTTTCGCAATCTGAAAAACCTTGGAATGCCGATGCAGATCAACACCACGGTCGCCCGCCACAATGCCCATCAACTCCCGGACGTGCTGCAACTTGCCAGATCGCTGAGAGCAGATGCGCTGCATACGTTTCTGTTGGTGCCAGTGGGGTGCGGTGTGGACATCGCCACTGAACAGATGGTGCCCCCTGAGGAATACGAAGAAATCTTGAATTGGTTCTACGATCAATCTCTCGAGGGTGGCATCGAGTTGAAAGCGACCTGTGCGCCTCATTACTTTCGTGTGGTGCGGCAACGGCGTGCTGCTGAACGACGCGCGGCACAGATCTCACAGCAAGTGGCGGAGTCCGGTTCGGAAGCTGAGCCAACGGCACCCGCGATAGGCCCGACGGAAATGATGATGCCGAGTTCAACTGGCATCGAATTGAAGACTCACGGAGTGGGACGCCCGATGGGCCACCCGGCAATGCACCCATCTGACATGAATGCCATGACCAAGGGCTGCCTTGCGGGGACAGCTGTATGTTTCATTTCTCATCAGGGCGAGGTCTATCCTTGCGGTTACCTGCCTGCCTTGGCTGGAGACTTGAAGAGGCAATCCTTCGCTGAGATCTGGCAAAATTCGCTCGTATTCAATCAGCTCCGCGACGTCGGCAACCTGAAGGGAAAATGTGGCTGCTGCGAGTTTCGCAATATATGTATGGGCTGCCGCGCGCGCGCCTACGCCGCTACGGGCGATTACCTAGGCGAAGAACCGTTCTGTGTTTACCAACCCCGAATGCCGAAGGACGGCAAGATTTCTCGCAGGCCAATGGGAATCGAGCGCTAGTTGAGTGACGCACAGAGGTTCCGTAGCAAGCTCATCGCTGAGCGCGTAGTGCCGACGATCGTCGCTATGCGCCAGCGGCTAGATCAAATTTGCCGGCAAGAACTGGACTGCTTCCGACAAGAGAACGGGCCCTTCCCGATGGACGTGGACCAGATGTTGACTGCAATTTTGTCCCGGGTCACAGAGAAGATCGCAGGGTCCCTGGCCCGTGAACTCAAGCAGCTTCCAGAAAGAGCAGAACAGGAGCAGATGACCTCCTCTGCCGTGCGGCGACTGTTCCATCTGCCAACGCCCGAAATGGCGCTTGCCGGCGCCAAATCAGAACCGGAGCAATGAACATCATGCCCAGGCGAGAGCGGACTTCGGCCATTCCGCAGGCCTCGTGGACCAGTAGGCAAGCGTATATCTTGGCCGTCTTTTGCTTACTTTTAGGTGTTGCTCTCGGCTACCTGTTTCGGGCTTCAGCCTCCCAGGGCGGAACGAACGAAGGGTTCTCTTCCCCGGGTGACGGGGGCGCTCAAAACCAGGCCGCCCGGCCCGAGTTGAGTCCGGAAGAGCAAAAGCAGATGGTGGATCAGGCGGCGGCGCCACTGCTTGCAGCCTTGCAGACCCGTCCCCACGACTTCGCCACGATTGTGAACCTGGCCAACCTCTACTATGATGGACGACAATTCTTCGAGGCGATCCAGTATTATCGCCGAGCCGTCAAGATGCAACCCCACAATGCGGACGTCCTTACCGACCTCGGGACCTCACTTTGGTACACCGGCGATGCCGACCAGGCTATTGCGAATTTCCAGCAAGCGTTGAGGTATCGACCCGATTCTCCAGAAGCGCTATTCAACCTGGGCGTGGTTCGCTGGCAAGGGAAAATGGACCCGAAGGGTGCAACGCAGGCTTGGGAGGAGCTGCTAGAGCGAAATCCGAACTACCCACAGAGACAACAGATCGAACAGTACATAGCACGAGCCAAGCAGCACATCCAAGGGTAAGGGCTATCCCCCGTAGCAAAATGTAAGCTAAACCCCATTCCTCCCATCTGCGGCGTGCAGCGGGGGCCCCCGTCGCGCTCCTAGCTTTCTGGGCTGTCCTCGGCGATCCCGGCCGTCTCATCTCCGTGAATCAATCCAAATTTCTTCAACTTGTAGCGGAGTGCATCACGGCTGATGTCCAACAACTTAGCGGCATGCGTCTGGTTGCCGTCGGCCTGGCGCATGGCGAGTTCAACCATGGTGTGCTCCACTTCTTCGAGAGAGGTCCCGCCTTGCGGAATATAGAGCCGCGGCAGCGACCGCCCGTTGGCAAGCGCTGGGCCGGCGTCGCCGGGTGAAGTCGTTCGCTCAAAGGCGGTAAGTCCTCCCGGCTGCGCTACGGAAAAAGGTAAATAGACCGGCCGCAGAAGTGGTTCGTCTTCGAGGATCATGGCACGCTCGATAGCATTTCTGAGCTCCCGGATGTTACCCGGCCAGTTGTGGCTGATGAGCAGTCGCCGTGTCTCCTCGGTAATGCCCTGAACCGATTTCTTGAATCTTCGGTTGTAGTGTTCCACAAAGAACTCGACCAGGGGTAGGATGTCTTCTTTCCTCTCCCGCAGCGGAGGAATAAAGATGGCGATAATCGCCAGACGGTAGTATAGATCCTGACGAAACTGCCCCTCGCGTACCGCTTTCTCAAGGTCGCGATTGGACGCAGCAATCACCCGCACATCGACCTGCATGTCGCGCGTTCCTCCCACGCGACGAATGACTTGATCCTCGAGGACACGCAGGAGCTTGGCCTGCAGTAGAGGAGACAGTTCGCCTATCTCGTCGAGGAACAGCGAACCGCCGTCGGCGGCTTCAAAGAGGCCTTTCTTCATCTGCTTGGCGTCAGTGAACGCGCCTCGCTCGTGGCCAAAGAGTTCGGCCTCCATGAGCGTCTCAGGAATGGCAGAGCAATTGATTGCCACAAAGGGCTTGGTCTGACGCACACTTTCGTAGTGGATCGCCTTTGCAATCAGATCCTTTCCGGTGCCGCTCTCGCCCTGTATCAGAATCGTCGTGGCCGAACTGGCCGCGACCTTTTGCACAAAATTCATCAGCTCGGTCATCTTGCTCGAGACAGCGACCACATTGTGGTATCCGGTTCGGCGGTGCACTTCACCGCGGAGCGCCTGCACCTCGCTGCGCAAGCTCGTGGTCTCCAAAGCATTCTGGATCGCTACATGGAGTTCATCAAAGTCCAGCGGTTTGCCAACGAAATCGTAAGCCCCGAGTTTGAGTGCGGTCTTAATATCGTCCAGTTGCGGATCGGCGGTGATCATGATAACGGCCCGGGCGTCGCCGTTTCTCTTGAGCTCTTCCAGCACTTGAATGCCGCTGATGTCGGGCAAGCGGACATCGAGCAAAACCAAGTCAGGGGACTCGTTCTGCGCCAACTGCAGACCCGGAGTGCCGGCCTCAGCTTCCATCACGCGATAGCCCCAGTCCTCACACTTCTGCCGCAGAGACCAGCGAATGAGGCGTTCGTCGTCAACGATCAGGATTTTCGGCGCAGGCATCGGCTATTTACTTAAGATTACTACGAACGCCAGCGAAGGCGCCTTTGGGGAATGAGTCGAAGGCTCCAAGTGGGCTGAGCATTCTGGGTGCGGAAGGTGCCGAGAATCCACGCCCCTCATGTCTCCTGGCAGTAGTCTAAGCTCATTGATTGGCCAGGCAACACATCGGTCGCCAGACTAGGAAGCCGTCCGCTCGGCCAGCGGTCCGCCCAACGGGAGAAACACCGTAAACCTGCTTCCCTTCCCGACCACGCTGCTGACCTCGATCCGCCCGTGGTGCTCTTCCACGAGGCGGCGGGCAAGAGAAAGCCCAAGGCCAGTGCCATTCCTTTTGGTGGTGTAAAAGGCGCGAAAAATATTCGGCAAATTCTCGGCAGGGATCCCGCGACCGGTGTCGCTGACGACGATCGCCGCGGAACCGTCGTGCGGTGCAGTCTCGACGTGGATGATGCCTTCATTTTCGATCGCCTGAACCGCATTCAACAGCAGATTCAGCAGCACCTGGTGAATCTGAATGCTGTCATGGTCCACATCGGGCAGATGGAGGGACTTCGCAAGCTCGATTTTAATGGGTCTCGAAAGTACCTGCTGGCGCGCCAAGGTCACCGCATGTTCCACGGTCGCATTGAGATCGCTCGATCGAATCTGTGGAGGATGCGGCCGGGCCATCTCCACCAGGTCCGTAACCGCCCGATCGATTTGTGCGATCTCCTGGCGAATATCCTTAACCACTGCTCTCGCCGGGCTGCTTGGCGGTAGATCACGTCCGACGATTTCGATCACTCCGGCGATTCCCGCCAGTGGATTGCGAATCTCGTGGGCCAAGCCGGTAGCCAGTTCACCGAGTGTAGCCAGGTGCTCGGCGCGAGACATTTGGGTGCGATGCAAGCGTTCGATCTCATCCCGCCCCTCCCGCAACTGCTGCAACATGCGGTTGAAGTTGCGTCCCAAATCTCCGATTTCGTCGTTGCGGCGCGAGAAGCTGACGGCGACATTCAGATTACCTTCGCTCACTTCTCGAATCTTCGCTTGCAGTTCGATCATCGGACGGTGGACAAAATGAGCCAGCATGACGATCAACGCGACACAAATCGCGACCGCACTACCTCCCGCCACCATCAGCACAGTGTGACGTTCAGGATCCCGCAGTGACACGATTGCCACAACGAAGAGGGACAAACCAATCAGTAACACTCCTGCCACCGGTAAAACTGTCTTTACCTGCCAATCGACGTGTACAGGGTTCAACTTTGCATCTCCATTTCCGGATGAATCAATCCTCCGCCCTGTTACCCGCACGCTCCGGTCAAACGAACTCGTGAGCGGAGCTATTTTCGTCTGCTTCATTGTTGCGATCCGGGCTGCCGCAGTTAGGCATAAGCGTGCAGGCCCGGAAGCAAATAGGTCACGCCAAAGAACGTAAACATCACCACCCCAAAACCGAGAATCGCGAAGTAAGCAGCCCGACGTCCTCGCCACCCACGGGTAATGCGCATGTGCAGATAGCCCGCATACACCAGCCAGGTGATTGCGGCCCAGGTTTCTTTTGGATCCCAGCTCCAGTACGAGCCCCAGGTACGGTTCGCCCAGTAAGCTCCGGCAGCGATCATCAGGGTGAGTAATGGGAAGGCGATAGCAATGGTTCGATAGGTTATCCGGTCGAGCTCCTCGGCGGAAGGCAACATGCACTCGAGATCTGCACGCCTCCAAAGTAGCAAGAGATACAACAACGAAGCGAAGATTCCGCCTACGAGCCCGGAGAGAAGGAACGGGCTGGCAGCCGGGCTGGTGGGAAACAGGCCTTCAGTATCGAACGAACTGTAGCGTCCTCCCCGGATACGCAGCAGGAAGAATACCAATGCGAGTGCTTGGAGCAGGATGCTTACAAACTGGGCGCGATTGGCGAGGCTGAGGAAGCCGTCGTCCTCCGTCCTGCGCCAGACGAGGTAAAGGAAAAACGGCGCAGCTACGGCCGCGAGGACAACCAACATCATCCAGCCGAGATCAGGGATTACAACGAAAAGCCGCATCCCTTTCCCTAGAAAAACCTCCGACCTTTCCTCTGGATTCCATGCTGCAACGCTCAATCCACCCCAGGCCTCGAAACGAGTCAGCACGCCCATATAGATGGCGACTCCGAACAAGCTCGTAGCCGCCAAAAAGGTTTCGGTCGGCATCTTGTCCTGGATGAGGAACATCATGGCAATGGCGAAGCTTAGAGCGCAAGCGGCGTAGGCCAGCATGGCCAGAGTCACGTGCACGTGCAACCATGTGGATTGCAGGGCCGGAACCAGCGGGTGTACCTCGGTGCGCAGCAACTGCATGAGGACCACGCCTACAATCGCGATCGGCATAGTCACAGTGCCGATGACTTTCACGCCATAGCGCCTCTCTGCGACCAGCGTCAAGACCGCCAGCGTCCACACAAAGCTCAGCAGCATTTCATAGACGCTGGCAAAAGGCGGGTGCCCGGCCTCATACCAGCGGTGCGCGATTGCGCCAGTATTGGCCATCAGTCCAGCCCAGATGGCGAAGGAAGCAAACCGCACATATGAAGAGACGCCTGTTACCCCGAAACCTAGATACAGTACGCCAGCGGCCGAATAAAAAATGAGCGCTCCATAGAGCAGATAGGCCTCATCCCACAGGTTCTGGCTCTTTGCCATGTTCAGGAGCGCCATGAGCAGCAGAAAGCTCACCGCCAGCCCCACCATCACCACCAGCCTGCTGCCCGTAGCCGGTTGCGCTTCAACCCTTGTACGTGCCATAAGGCATTGCTCCCATCCCGGTCTGGCGCTGCGGCGACTGAATTGCCTTGTGCCGCGTTGCTGATTGTGATGTAACCGTAACTCTCGAAATTTCCGATTCGATTTCCCCAACCAACTTTTGGAATCGCCGCTCAAAGACCTCTTTATTCTTATTGGCGACGCCACCCAACCAGAGCACCGGCCGGCCCCGTGCATCGCGTGCCGGAACCGCCCAACAACGCGTGTGTACTAGATAAAAGACAACTCCTAGGCCGAGCGACAGCATGACCACGCCAGCCCACACTGCCCATTGTCCCGGCTCGTGAGAGACTTCGAGACCTGTGAAATGCATCATCCGAAGATCGCGCGCTTCGAACCGGTAGGGTGATGATGAGTTCTGTTCAAAGCCTGGGAGGGGAGGCAACCACACATTCACCGCTTCGCCCAACTTCTTGGACTCGACGATCAGATGGACCGCTGGGTTGTTCGCTTGGTTAGATCGCGTATACACTTGCCCGTCAGCGGTCACGTAGTCAGGAATGAATTCGGCGAGGCGCACCGAAGTCTCCGAATCTAAGGGGACGGTCTCGTTCAGGCCTAGGACGATCTCCTTCACATCCCCCTTGCCGCTTGCCGCACTGGCCGCAAGGATGATCTTGTCCAGTTTGCCGGTGTCTCCGTAGCTCGACTGGTAAAAGCGGATCCCACCATAAACCAGGGGATCGTTCACGACGATCTCTTTCTGCGCGACAGTTCTCCCGACCTCGACAATCTCCAGTTTTGACCACCATTTCTTGGGTGTGCCATCGGCATAGTTTTCCTGGCCGACGGCATCGCAGCGGATGCCAAACGGAAGCTTTTGTACCGCTCCATCGCGCAGTTGCAACTGAATTGTTTGTTCTCCAGGTGTGAGGGCGACAAACCCCCGCCAGCCCCACAGCGCGTCTACCATTGTGCCCAGAAATATAAGAATCAAACTGGCGTGCACAGCGTAAACCGCCAGTTCAGAGATTCGATGTCGCTCCCCGAACAAGGAGAAACTACGCTCGCGAACGATGTGTTGGGGCTTCAGCCCGGCTCGCCGAAAAACACGCTCCGCGGCCTTCAGACTGGCTTCTTCATCTTCAACAAGAATCTGAGTTTGGTGAGTGAGTGCCTTGAGGAAACCTTCATCCGCGCTCCTGTAAGGCCGCGAATAAAAGCGCCAGGAATTTGGGAAGCGTTGAACAGAAGCCGCAATGAGGCTTAGGCTCACCAGCATCAGCAAGAGGACAAACCACCATGCGTGAAAAACGTCGGTGAGGCCGAGTCCGTCCAGCAGGCGCAAAACCTGAGCGGAGTATGCGCGCTGCATCTCCTCGGGCTCGGTCACGGGCCGTTGCAAAATCAAGGTTCCGGCTGCGGACATGACAATCACAAGGATCAGAAGAACCACACCGGTTTTAGTGGCGCCGATGGTTTGCCAGAGTCTTCGAGGGTGAAATGTGGTCATGTCTAGCACCTTTTGGTTCGGGGAAGCACGTGGCGCGCCATTAGCAAAGGTCGTGGAAGTGATTGAAAGGAATCTCGCTAGTTCGGATTGACTGGGCTGCACCGTCCAAGTGTGAGCCATATCACACAGCGGACCGCATTTGTGCGGTAGTTTTGGCGCATGCTAGTCACTTGCGTCATTTGGACCTGCTGGCTGCGTGCTAAGCCGCGCTTACGATGAATCTTTCCACCCATTGCTGCATAGCCAATGCATCGCTGCAGTTTCTAACCTATCCGGTTGCAACGTTTGGCAGACAAGGATTAATACCGGCATCGCCATTGGGAATTAAGGCGACCCGCGTGCAGTGCAATCTCTACAGGAGGAGGCTGTGGCGCTGGGAGTAGACAACTCAGGCCCGGAAACCCACGATGCGCTCCGCGCACTAGGGTTTGTCATCCTTCTCGCCATCTCTGTTGGGCGTGGTGTTGCTGCGGAACATCCCGTGCCTTTGGATCCGAAGGCGGATCCGTCAACTTGTCTCGCATGTCACCAAGACAAAACCAGAGGCAAGTCAGTCCACCCAGCAATGGCGATGGGCTGCATGAGCTGTCACGAAATCCGAGTCAATCGGGACATCACCCGCGTCAAGCTCCTCACAACCGTCCCCTACAAGCTGTGCCTGACCTGCCACAGCGATAAGGACACCGCCATCCTAAAAGGTAGGGTGCATCCTCCGGCACTACACGGTTGTCTGAAGTGTCATGATCCACACGCCTCAGACAATAGGAACCAATTATTAAAGCCCACGTCGGGAGATGCCAAAGAAAACCTCTGTCTGAGCTGTCACAAAACCGGAGTGGACGTCCCTCAGAGCGGCAGCCGCCACGCCGCCCTCGACACCGGGTGCGATACTTGCCATACCATCCATAAGACAGGCGAAATCGGAAAGGCCGAATTTGATTTTCACTTGACCAAAGTCGCACCAGCCCTCTGCCTGGACTGCCACGACGCCAAGAGTGCAGACCTCGAAAAAAAACACCAGAACCAACCATTCGAGAGAGCAGATTGCTTGACCTGCCACGACCCCCACGAGTCGCCGGCTCCCGATCTGATGGCTAAATTTATGCATCCGCCTTTTGCCGGCAGACAGTGTGAGGTTTGCCATGCTCCGGCAAAGGAGGGGAAGGTGGTGCTGACTCAGACCGACGCCAAGTCGCTATGCGTGAGCTGCCACTCCGACAAAGCTGCGTTCATCGCGAAGGCGAAAGTGCAGCATCCGGGAGCTGCGGGCGACTGCACCGACTGCCACAATCCCCACGCCAGCTCACAACCGGGATTGCCCAAGACGAACGCGGTGGATATTTGCACCGGCTGTCACAGCGACATTGCCGAGCTAGGCAAAAAGCACTTCCGTCATCAGCCCGTTTTCGCGCAGGGTTGCGCGATCTGCCATGCGCCGCACGGCGGTGATAACGATCACCTGCTGCGGGTGAGTGCACTCAACACGCTCTGCCTGGAGTGCCACGGTCCCAACTCGAGACCCCAGAAGTTAGACAACGAACACTTGATAATCATCTTCGATGGCAAGGTAAAATTGCCGGCAAACTATTTTTCCAAGGTGCCCATTCTGCCGCTCGAGTACGGATTGGGCCATCCCGTAGAACGTCATCCGGTCTCAGACCTGGTAGATCCCGGCGATCGAACCAAGGTCCTGATTCCTTTGAATTGCCTAACCTGTCATCAGCCCCATGCTTCAGCACAGCCCGATCTGCTGGTCAAGGATCAGGCCAATAACGCCGAGTTTTGCCAAAGCTGTCACAAAGGTCTGATTGGTCCGCAGCAGGGAGTTAGCTCTACAAAAGGAGGGCGTTAGATATGGCTGGGATCCCCGCGAAATCTGCGTGCCGAAGGCTGATTCGAGCCGCGGCTTTGGCCCTGCTGGCTGTCACTTGGGCTTCCATGGTTTGTGCTGGCCAAACGTCGGCGGCTGTCCCCCCCGCGAATCCGCCCGAGGCCCCCAAGCTAGATGTCTCGAATATCGTGTGGCCGCAACCGCCGGCCATCGCGCGGCTCCGCTACCTTGACTATTTCTCTGCGCAGAAGCCGGAGCCGGTCAGGAAACCGGCAATCAAAAGAAAATCTTGGATGGACCGCATGGCCGGTATCAACCCCGACGATAACGCCAAATTGGCGAGCACCAAGCCGCGCTTTGAACTCGGAACTCCTTACGGTTTGGCGGTGGATTCCGAAGGCATGTTGTACGTCGCCGACACCAAGGTGGGAGCAGTCTTTATCTTTAATCCCGAGAACCATGAGACCGAGTTTATCAAACACGGTATGGACGCCAAGTTTGGCAGGATTTTCGGTCTGGTCATTGATGACGCGGACCGGCTTTTCGTCTCCGACGGTGCCTATAATCACGTGCTGGTATTCAACGCCAAGCATAAATTGGAAGGACAGTTGGGGGAAGGCGTAATGAATGATCCAGCCGGGCTTGCCATCGACGAGGAAAACCGCTTTCTCTATGTGGCAAACACCGGGTCGGACCAGGTATTGGTTTACGATGCCGATACATTCAAACTGCTGCGCAAGATCGGGACCCCAGGCAAGAACCATACGCTGACCTCGCCCGGTGATTTTTCCGCACCCACCAACGTGGCGGTCGATAAGGACGGCAACCTTTTCGTTACGGACACGCTCAATGACCGCGTCGAGGTATTTGACGCCGATGGCGCCTTTCTCCGTGCTTTCGGCAAGAACGGCGATGGTCCCGGCGACTTCGCCCGTCCCAAAGGCATTGCCCTAGATTGCGATGGGCACGTCTGGGTCGCTGACGCGATGTTGAACCGGGTTCAGGTATTCACCCCGGAGGGTAATCTACGCCTCCTCGTCGGTGGATTTGGCATGCTGCCCGGGCAATTTCAGACACTGGCCGGTATCACCATTGACAAAAAGAATCGGGTCTTCACTAGCGAGCAATTCCTCGGTCGAGTGCAGATGTTCCGCTACATCACGAACGCCGAAGCGCAGGTTGAGTACGATCGCCGCAAAGCCAAGATCGGGAACGGAGGGGATCAGAAGGCGACGCAAACCGAGGACAAGGCACCGGGTAAGCCACAGCCTCCTGCCGTAGCCCCTGAGAAGCAGAAGCCAGCACCGCCCGCAACAGTCTCGCCTTCCACACCCTAATCTGGATCGCGCATCCAGATTTTCCAGTCGGGCCTGGCATTTGCAACCAGCATCGAAACACTCCCATTTCCCCCATACCCCCAATCAAGTCACTCAACCGAACTCCTAAGCAATGCATGGGTCATTTCACCGATTTAGTGTGGGAGAAAGCCCATTCCTTACGAGGCGGGCTAGCCGTAGAGATTTGCACCATTCTTGTCAGATTCGATAACTCTCACTGTCGCAATAGCCTACACCGCTGGTGATAATTTCAGCAGTTTTCAACTGGAAGGCAGGGGCCTTGCACTTAATTACGGCGGTCGTGTTCGCAGAGTCAGAATAAGGGCCTTTATTTTGAGGAGGTTCTCAAATATGAAACGGTTCACGCTTATCGTTCTGTTCACGCTGCTAGCCGTAGCTTTGGCAGCGGGGCAAAATTTCATCCCCAACAGCGACGAGTTGGGTGCACACAACAACGGCGGCCGCGGCTGCGCCGGCTGCCATGCTCCCCACAGTGGCGGACGCGGCAATGGTGGCGACCTTGTCGGCGGCAGCGGCGTCACGAGCTTAGGCGGCAACGAAGGCGACTACCACCTTTGGGGACAGGACATATCTTTAATCACCCAAGAGACTCTCCAGGTTGGCGGCGGCTATGACACAGGAGGCCACGGCTACACCGTCAACTTCGGCGGAGGGCAGCAATGGACCACCACATCCCTTCCAGTCATCTCGGGCATTGCGTCCTGCCTGAGCTGTCACGATGGCAACGTATCGAAGGGCGCCATGATGATGAATCAGTCCTACGAGCAAGCGTGGGGCCTGCTACCGAATGGCGGCTCGCAACACGGCACCCACGGTGCGCTGTATGGCGTTACCCCGATCCCCACCCTGCTTGGGAACGACGGTGGCACCCCCGGCGACTATCTGAACGATCACCCGGTGGGTCCAGCGGCAAACTACAACATGCTGAGTTATCCGAAGCCGCTGTCCGCATACGGCTTGACCTATAGCACAGGCGGCAGCACCACCATCACCTGGACCGCGACTGGGGCCTATGCGACGTTTCTTAGCAACTATGGCGCGCCCGCTGTGAACGGCATGGTGGTCGATTCCGTAAACCAGGTGCCTTATGTGGTTTGCACCACTTGCCACAACCAGCACCAGATGAACGTATTTTCGGCGAATGGGGCGACGTTGGGGAAGATTCAGGGCAACGCAACCGGCACGTACGCCACGTACTTCTTCGTCAACGCTCCCTATAACCCGGGCGCAGCGTGGACTCCGACGGCGGCTCCTTCGACCACGCAATTCTGCCGGCAGTGCCACTTCGGCGTTGCCAACGAGGCATACGGAATTACCAGTGTCACGACTGCCTTTTAATTGTGCTGAGGGGAAGAGATTTTTCTCCCCTCAAATCTAACCCTTGGCCGGGGAAGCGGTCGGAA
>Ga0187783_10002543_pt1 | contig 13517 bp, 11 predicted proteins | sample 1015_SJ02_MP02_2_FD_132471 | JGI IMG/M metagenome (GOLD analysis project Ga0187783, IMG submission 132471) | Tropical peat soil microbial communities from peatlands in Department of Meta, Colombia - 1015_SJ02_MP02_20_MG | ecosystem: Environmental > Terrestrial > Soil > Wetlands > Peat | place...
ATGCAAGCCGCCAGATACGCATCCGTCAGCGCCGACTGCCCGCCGATCTTGGTGAGCGCCTGGTGAACGCCCGAACTGGACCCGATGAGCTGCCTGATCCCGTCGGCGACCACACCGATCGCCAGGCCGCCCGCCAGGAAGCCGGCTACCCACGCGGCTATCGAGGCGCGCTGCAGCCGCCAGGCAAGCCCAGCCGGCCCGTTCAGCGACGCGCCGGCGGTGGCTGGTCCCGGCCGCGGCTGGAGCAGGCCCGATCCCTGGTCCCGGCGGGCGGAGAGGCCGAACGCGACGCTGATTCCCGCTGCCATGGCGGCCAGCGGCAGCACGAGCACCCACCATCGTTCCGCGGCGAACGGCCGGACCAGCTCGGCCCAGCCGATCGGCGTCAGCCAGGTCAGCCAGCTCAGCCCGTGACTACCTCCTGAGTCGCCGATGCCGCGCAACAGGAAGCAGACGGCCAGCGTCGCGACGAGCATGCCCCTGGCTCCCCGCGCCGTGCCGCTGACCTGCGCCGCGATGGCGGCGAGGGCCGCGAAGACAAGGCCGCAGCTCGCTTCGGCCAGACCGAAGGCCATGGCACCGCCGGCCGGCAGGCCGGCCAGCGCCAGCACGGCCGAAGTGAGCACGACCAGGATGAGGTTGGCGGCAGACGCCACCCCGATGGCGACGGCCAGGGCCGCGTGCCGTCCCACCACGGTCGAGCCGACCAGCTCAAGCCTGCCGGTTTCCTCATCGGCCCTGGTGTGCCGCACCACCAGGAAGATGCTCATCAGGCCGGCCGCAAGTGCCGCGTACATGAGGTAACGCCAGGCCGCGATCGCCCCCAGCGTGCTGCCGTGCAGCTGGCCATAAAGGAACGACAGCGCCGCGTCGTGATAGACGCCAGCAGCCAGTGAGGCCCTGCTCGCGGCGGTCTTGAACACCAGCTTCAGTCCGAAGCCGCCCGATGCGGCGATCGCCGTCAGCGCGTAGAGCCAGGCGGGCAGCAGGATCCGGTCCCGGCGGATGGCAAGCCTGGCCAGCTCGCCGGCGCCGGTCAGCGTGCCGGACCCGCGGCCAGGCGCGCCGCCGGACCGGGCCGCCGCCAGCGCGCCAGGCGAGGCTGAACCAGCAGTGCTGGTCACGAACGCACCGGCCGCGAGATGTCGCCGGCCGCCGCGGCCGGAGTCTCGTCCCCATCATCGGCATAGTGACGCAGGAACAGCTCCTCCAGCGTCGGCGGCTGGCTCGCAAGAGTCCGCACCCGCGCGGCGACCAGCACCCGCAGCACGTCTTCGAGCTTGTCCGTGTCGACCTCGCACCGGACCCGGCAACCGCCGTCCTGTCCCTGGTCAACCACTAGGTCATGAACGCCGGCGAGCTGATCGAGGCCCGCCGCCTGGCCAGCCAGGTCAGCCGCGATCGAGGTTCTGGTCAGGTGCCGCAACTCAGCAAGAGACCCAGTTTCCACCGTGCGTCCAGACCGGATGATCGTCACCCGATCGCACAGCGCCTCGACCTCGGACAGGATGTGGCTCGACAGCAGCACGGTCCGGCCGCGGGACCGTTCCTCCTCAGCGCAGTCCCGGAACGCGGCCTCCATCAGCGGGTCAAGTCCCGCCGTCGGCTCGTCCAGGATCAGCAGCTCGGCATCGGATGCGAGTGCGGCCACGAGCGCTACCTTCTGCCGGTTGCCCTTCGAATATGCACGTGCCTTTTTGGTCGGGTCGAGGTCGAACCGGGCAAGCAGCTCGGCCCGCCGCTTGGCGTCGAGTCCGCCACGCAAGCGGCCGAGCAGGTCAATGACTTCGCCGCCGGTGAGCGTGGGCCACAGCGTCACGTCGCCGGGCACGTAGGCCAGCCTGCGGTGGAGCTCGACGGCGTCACGCCACGGGTCTCCGCCCAGCAGCCTCGCCCGCCCGCCGTCAGCGCGCAACAGGCCGAGCAGGACGCGGATCGTGGTCGTCTTGCCGGCCCCGTTGGGCCCGAGGAACCCGTGCACCTCGCCGGAGGCAACTGTGAGGTCGAGGCCGTCGAGCGCGACCGTCTTGCCGAATGCCTTGCGCAAGCCGGAGACTTCGATAGCGTTCACGGTGGGCTACACTACATCAAATTCATAAAATCCTGAACATGGAAACGTGGGGTTCGGGGAGCTCGTGACCGCTCGGCAGGCCGCGGCAACAAACGCGGTAGTTGCGCCAGATGGCGCTGCGCAGGGCGATGCCGTGCAGCAGGGCGATGCCGTGCCGCAGGGCGATGCCGTGCCGCAGGGCGCTGAGCGCGAGCCTGCGGCCGTCCGTGAGTTCATCGAACGGTTCACCGGGCAGCTGACGCAGGCCGGCTTCCCGCGCACTCCGGCCCGGATCTTCGTAGCGCTGCTGACCTCAGACTCGAGCAGGCTGACCGCCGCCGAGCTCGGTGATTTGCTGCAGGCAAGTCCGGCGTCGGTCTCCGGCGGCGTTCGGTATCTGACCCAGATCGGCCTAGTAGTCGCCGAGGGTGAGCCAGGCTCACGGCGCCTGCATTACCGGATGCCTGCTGACGTCTGGCAGGACATCGTGCGGCTCCGCGACCGCATGTTCACCCGGTGGGCGGTCGAACTCAGGCAGGGCGTAGAGATCCTCGGCGCCCGGTCTCCGGCCGGTGCCAGGATGGCCGACACGGTCCGGTATTTCGAGTTCATCAGCGGGGAGATGCCCGGCCTGCTGGCCCGCTGGGACGCCCGCGACGGGGCAACGCAATCGGCCGCATTCCGCCAGCGCCGCTAGGTATACCCTGCCGGGATTACCTGCGGGGGAAACTCGTTGGTAAGACTGATAGCTAACGGCGACGAGGAAGGCTGCTAATCGTGGCGCGCAATCCGGCTGACCTCTATGAGGTGGGGCCTGCCGCACCCGATCCGGACCGCCGTCCGGTCATGCTGTACTACCTCGACGGCTACATGGACGCGGGCGCGGCCGGGCGACTGCTGGCCGCGCACCTGATGAGCACGCTTGGGCACGAGCAAGTTGCCAGGTTCGACATCGACACGCTGCTTGACTACCGGTCCCGGCGGCCGATCATGACGTTCTCCAAGGATCACTGGGACGACTACGACGCACCCGAGCTGGTGCTATCACAGCTGCGGGACGCCGAGGGCACACCGTTCTTGCTGCTGGCCGGCCTCGAACCCGACCGGGAGTGGGAGGCGTTCACCGCCGCAGTCCGGCACCTGACCGCCGAACTGAAGGTCCGGCTCGCTGTCGGTTTCCACGGCATCCCGATGGGCGTGCCGCACACCAGGCAGCTCGGCGTGACTGCGCACGCGACGCAGCCGGAGCTGATCGAGGGCTACCGCCCGGTCCTAGACAAGCTGCAGGTGCCTGGCAGCGCAGCCGCCCTGCTTGAGTACCGGCTGGGCGAAGACGGCCGCGCAGCCATCGGCTTCGCCGTGCACGTGCCGCACTACCTTGCCCAGGCCGCCTACCCCGCCGCCGCAGCCACGCTGCTGGACTCGGTGCAGCGGGTCACCGGGCTGGTGCTGCCCGCAGATCCGCTGCGCGAGGCCGCGCGGCGCACCGACCTGGAGATAGCCCGCCAGGTAGAGGGGTCAGCCGAGGTGGCCGAGGTCGTCCAAGCGCTCGAGCAGCAGTACGACGCGTTCGCCGCGGAGCGAGAGAGCCAGCTGGCCAGCGATGACGAACCGGTGCCAACGGCGGAGGAACTCGGCGCCCAGTTCGAGCAGTTCCTGGCCGAGCAGCAGGGACGCGAGAACCCCGACCTCTAGCTAACTTCGCGCAGCTTCCCGCTCGCGACATCGAAGACGAAGCCGCGCACCGAGTTCGTGTGCGGCACGAATGGGCTGGCCTTGATCCGCCTGATCGACTGACGGACGTCCTCATCAACGTCAGGGAATGCCTCCGCGGCCCACGCTGGCTTGATGCCAGTCTCCTTCTCGATCGACGCCTTGAAGCCGTCATCGGTGAAAGTGAGCATCCCGCACTCGGTGTGGTGGATGAGGATGATCTCCGAGGTTCCGAGCAGTCGCTGGCTGATCGCAAGCGACCGGATCTCGTCATCGGTGATGACACCGCCGGCGTTGCGGATCACGTGGGCCTCGCCGTCCTGCAGGCCGAGGATGCCGTAGACATTGATCCTTGCGTCCATGCAGGCCACCACCGCGACCCCAGCGGACGGGGGCAATGGCAACGGGCCGCGAAAGGACTCGGCGTAGTGCCGGTTGTTCTCCAGGTACTCGTCGGTCTTGGACATGGTGCTCATTTCTCTCGGCTGGCATTACCGGCGCAGGTCCGCGACCCGGCATCGATGCAGTACCCCGCTCTCAGCCTAGGCATATATGTCGATTATTCCAAGCGACTAAATAGCAATCTTGCCGGTGACCGAAACTTGGCGAGCGAATGGGGGAAGCGCGCCATCCGGACGGGAATGCCGTCCAGGCGGACTGGCGGTGTGCAGTCGGCGCGCCGTCCCGCGCGGAGCAACGCCAAGGGACCGACGGACCATGAGCCGATCAGCAGTGCGAGAGATCCAGGTATCCGGGGTCAGCGTGCGACGCGGCGAGGTTCTGGTGCCTACCCAGATCGGCGACGCCGTGCACGGCTTGCTGACCTGCCCGGCAGCGCCGCTCGTAGCCGGATCGCTGCGAGCGAGAGGCCGTCAGGCATGGCTGGCCGACCTGCCTCGCTGTGATGACACCTCGGCCGGCGTCGACGCCGTCCTCTACCTGGTCACGTGCCCGCAGCAAGATGGCAGCACAGCCGCGATCGCAGCCGGGGCCGCCCCCGCAGACGCGCTATCGGCAGCCGCTGCACGCGCTGCCGTCGAGGAGTGGGCCGCCGTCTGCGGCACGCGGAGCCTGCTCGTGGCGGGCAGCCCCTGGTGCAGCGGCGCGCTGCACGCGGCCAGCGCGGCCCGGCAGGCGGCGGCGGACCACCGTGGCACCGGCAAGACCGTGCATGTGCTCGCACCGCTGGCAGTCCCGCCCGAGACCGCAAGCGCGCTGAAGGACCTGGGCGCGGTCATCGCCTCGTCACTGGCCGACGTTGAGCCTGGCGACGTGGTCGTCTTCCCGGCACACGGAGCCACCGTCGAGATGCGGGCTGAGGCAGTCCGGCGCGGCGCGACCGTGGTCGATGCCACCTGCCCGCTCGTGGCGGCCGCAGAGACCGCTGCCAGCCGCGCCGCCGATCGCGGACACCAGCTTGTGCTGATCGGCCAGCCAGGTCACGCGTCGACCGCTGCCATCACCAGCCAGGCTCCAGGCCACGTGACAGTCGTGGAAACGCCGGCCAAGACCGCGGCGCTGGGGGTCAACGACACCCGGCACCTCACCTACCTGATGCAGCCAGGTATCACGCTCGAAACCGGTGCTCCCATCGTCAGCGCGCTGCGGTCGAGATACCCGACGGTCAAGGCCGCAGTGCCAGCGGAGCTGTGCTACGCCCCATCTGACCGCGCCGGTACGATTTACTCGGTCGCGCTGGGCAGCGACCTGATGCTTATCCTCGGCGATCCGCAGTCGGCCGATGCCCGCCACATCTGCGCTCATGCTCGAGACTCCGGCACGCGGGTTCAGGCAATCGGGCAGACGGCCGACATCAGGCCCGAGATGCTCGCCTCGGTCGACACCATCGGAATGGCCGAGTCCACCTCGGCGCCCGCTGGGCTGGCTGCCGAGGTAACCACGGCGCTGTCCGGGCTTGGCCGCCTCAGCATCGCGAGGCGCCGCCTGAGCACGGAGAAGACGGCCGGCGTTCTGGCCTGATCGCGGCGCGGCGCGCTGGGATAAGCTCAGGCGCGTGGCCGCAGGGGACGATTCGGGCGAGCATTCTGCGCCGCATGGTCGGCCGGAACCTCCGTCGCACGGCCAGCCAGCGCCGCTGCCGCACGGTCAGCCAGCGCCGCTGCCGCACGGCCAGCCTGGCACTTTCGGAGCCCGGCTAGCAGCGGGCGAGTTCGTGGTCACGGCCGAGATCGGCCCGCCACGTGGTGCCGATACCGGCCCTGTCGCCAGCAAGGCGGCCCTGCTGCGGGGCTGGGTTGCCGCCGTGAACGTCACCGACAACCAGAGCGCGTCCGTCCGGCTGTCCAGCCTTGCCGGGAGTCTCGCCGTGCTTGCCGTTGGCGTTGAGCCGATCATGCAGCTGACCTGCCGGGACCGGAACCGGATCGCGCTGCAATCGGAACTGCTGTCCGCGTCCGCTCTTGGCGTGCCGAACGTGCTGATCATGACCGGCGATCATCCCCGCCACGGTGACCACGCCGATGCCAAGCCCGTTTTCGACCTCGACAGCACCGAGCTGCTCAGGGTGGCCACCACCATGCGCGATGAGGGCAGGCTGATGTCCGGCCGGGAACTCAACCCGCCGCCGACCTGGTTGCTCGGCGCGGTCGAGAACCCGCCGGCCAGTGCGGCCGGAGAGGCTGACGGGACGGCGCCCACCGATTCCGCGGTCCGCCGACTGGCGGCCAAGATCGAGGCCGGTGCCCAGTTCGTGCAGACCCAGTTCGTCTTTGACGTGCCGGCATTCGCTGCCTGGATCGCCAGGATCCGCGATCTCGGGCTCGACCAGCGCTGCCACATTCTGGCCGGCGTCGGGCCGATCCGGTCACAGCGCGCGTTCGCTCACCTGTCCGCAGTTCCCGGCGTCGTCATCCCGGATCACGTGACGCGCCGGCTGGCTAGTGCCGGGCCCGATAGGTTCCGGGCCGAGGGCGAGAAGCTGTGCGCCGAGATAATCGCTCAGCTTGCCGACGTACCGGGCGTCGCCGGGGTCCATGTCATGGCTATCGGTGCCGAAAGCTCCGTTCCGCGGATACTCAGGGAGGCCGGGCTGGCCGCGGTGCCTTCCCAGGCCCGCTGACCACTCGCGGCCGCCGGTCGCAAACAGTACTAAACCAACTGTTCAACGCAGAACGGCGTTGCCGTCTGGCGCCATTAGGGGCACGACTGTGCAAGTGGTGCCCAACTTTGGGCGCCACTTGCGCACCGGGGCCCCTACGGCCCGCCGACGGCCGGGTGATGCCGATCTGGTCTGGGATAGTTCGTCATGGTGCGGGCTGGAATCGTATTAGCCCTTCTGCTGTGCGGACCGACGGCATAGCCTCGGATCGACTGCTGCCGAAGCGGCCATCCCAGGCAGCCCGTGGTGCTGTCCGCTTCGTCCGACCGAGTGAGAACGCGAGAAGAGGAAGACATGCGGTACATGCTGCTGATGCTTGGGCAGGAAACGGCCGAACCAGAGCCCGCGCACGGCGACGACGAAGAGCCATGCTGGATGCCGTGGGCCAGGGAGATGAAGGAGCGCGGGGTCATCCTGATGGACGGGGCGCAGCTGCAGGATGCCAGCACCGTCTCCAACGTCCGGCTCAACGGAGCGGAGGTGCTGGTTGCCGACGGGCCGTTCGCCGAGACCAAGGAGCAGATACTGGGTTACGACGTGATCGAGTGCAAGGACCTAGCCGAGGCGATCTTCGCCGCGTCCCGGCATCCAGTAGCCCTAGACGGCGGCGTGGTGGAGGTGCGGCCGATCCTGGCGAGCGTCAGCTGACCCGCCGCAGCCGCCGTGTCCTTCTGCCCGGTCTCCGTTCGTCGCTGATGCAACCGAGCGAGGCGGAGGAAACATGCGTTACCTGCTGCTGATGTGGGGCGAGGAGCGCGGCGACGACGGAGCGGAAGCGGCCGGACCAGGTTCCGCGGACGGGGAGCCGTGCTGGCTGCCGTGGCACCGTGAGATGACTGATCACGGCGTCGTCTTGCACGGCGGCGGGATGCTGCATTCATCGAGCTCATCCACGACAGTCCGGACCGACGGGGTCGACGTGCTCGTGACGGACGGTCCATTCGCCGAGACAAAGGAACAGATTGGCGGATACGACGTGATCGAGTGCGCCGACCTCGACGAGGCGATCTACGCCGCGTCTCGCCATCCGGTCGCGCTCGCCGGCGGCACTGTCGAGGTGCGGCCGATCGTGGCGGACTAGTGGCTGACGTCGAGCAGACGGTAGCCGAGTGCTTCCGCCAGGAATGGGGCCGGGTCGTCGCAACCCTGATCCGGATGACCGGCGACTGGGACCTCGCCGAGGAGTGCGCCCAAGAGGCGTTCGCCACCGCCTTGACCCGGTGGGGAACCGACGGTGTGCCGGACCGGCCGGGTGCCTGGCTCACTACCACGGCGCGCAACCGCGCCCTGGACCGGCTGCGCCGCAAGAAGGTCGAGGCAGCCAAGCTGCAGGAGGTGGCCGCCTTGTCTGCGCTCTCCGAGCCCGCCCCCTGGCCTGACCGCAGCGTGCCTGATGACCGGCTGCGGCTGATCTTCACCTGCTGTCACCCAGCGCTGACTCTTGAGGCAAGGGTCGCATTGACACTGCGTACGCTGGCCGGACTGACGACTGCGGAGATCGCCAAGGCGTTCTTGGTGCCCGAGGCGACTATGGCGAAGCGGCTGACCAGAGCCAAGGAGAAGATCCGCAACGCTGCCATCCCCTACCGAGTGCCGCCTGCGCATCTGCTGCCTGAGCGAATGGCCGGGGTGCTCGCGGTGCTGTACCTGCTCTACAACGAGGGATATTCGGCGTCGGCCGGCCGTGACCTCATGCGCGCGGATCTGAGCGCCGAGGCAATCAGGCTGGCCCGGCTGCTGGCCCGGCTCATGCCGGATGAACCCGAGGCCGCTGGCCTGCTCGCACTGATGCTGCTGCACGACGCAAGGAGCGCTGCCCGGCTGGACGACGCCGGCGAACTGGTCAGCCTGGAGGATCAGGACCGGTCCCGGTGGGATGCTGCAGAAATCTCCGAGGGAATTGGCCTGCTCGAGACAGCGCTACGGCGGCAGCGGGCCGGCCAGTACCAACTGCAGGCGGCGATTGCAGCATGCCACGCGGAGGCAGCACAGGCAGCCGACACGGACTGGGCGCAGATCGCGCTGCTTTATGGCGAACTGCGCCGGGTCGTGCCGTCAGCGGTCGTTGAGCTAAATCGCGCGGTCGCCGTCGCCATGTCGGCCGGACTGGCTGCGGGCCTGGCCCTGGTCGATGAGCTTGCTGCCAGCGGCGGGCTGGCTGGTTACTACCTGCTGCCCGCTACCCGCGCCGACCTGCTTCGTCGGCTGGATCGGCGGGATGAGGCAGCAACGAGCTACCGCGAGGCGCTGGATCTGGTGGGCACGGAGCCTGAGCGTCGCTTCTTGTCCCGCCGGCTGGCCGAGGTCAGCAGTTAGCCACCAGCCGCGCCTACTGAGTCCAGCCGGGCTAGTTCATCGGCGGTGAAGCCGATCGCGCCCGCAGCTACGTTCTCTGCCAGGTGGTCGGGTCTGCCCGTGCCCGGAATCGCGAGCAGGTGCCGCCCCCGGTGCAGCGTCCAGGCAAGGCGGATCTGCGCGACCGTGGCGTCGTGGGCGCGGGCGATGTCCGCTATCTCCGCGGGCTCGGCGGCCGGGCCGCGGTGGCCGCCCGCGCCCGCGATGGCGAAGAACGGCACGAACGCAATGCCCAGGTCACCACACGCCGTAACCACCGGCTCGGAGGCCCGGTTGCTGATGCCGTAGGCGTTCTGCACGCAGACGACCGGCGCGATGGCGCGGGCCTCGGCGAGATGGCTGAGAGCGACGCCGGAGATGCCCAGATGCCGCACGAGGCCAGCCTCGCGCAGATCGGCCAGCGCAGCGAAGTGCTCGGCTATCGACGTCACGCTTGGCTGGCGCCGGTAATTCACGACGTCAAGATGGTCACGGCCGAGCTGGCGGAGGTTCTCCTCAACCTGCCCGCGCAGCTGGTCGGGCCTGGCTGCGTCCACCCACTGGCCTGAAGCATCCCGGCCGGGCCCGACCTTGGTGACGATGACCAGGTCATCGGGGTATGGCGCGAGCGCCGTGTTGATCAGCTCATTGGCCGAGCGGAGCGCAGAGAAGTAGAACGCTGCCGTGTCAATGTGATTGACGCCGAGCTCGGCGGCCAGGCGCAGCGTCGCTATCGCCTGGGCCCGGTCGCTCGGGTCAGCCCCGGCGCCGAAGGCCGTCCCGCTCTGCGGCACCCGCATCGCCCCGAACCCCATCCGGTTGACGACAAGGTCGCCGAGTCTCCAGGTGCCCGCGGCCGCTGCCGTGATGAGCTCAGATGTCATGATCGAATTCTCCCACGGCAACGGCGCCTGGCGGGTTCGGGAGCTGCCCTGCCCCGGATCCAGTGGCCATTGCCGAGCCGCGGGCCGGCGCATACTTGGCCCGGAACAGGCCGTGCGATACCAGGAGGCCCTTCATGCTCTTCCCGACCTCGCTTGTCGGCAGCTACCCGCAGCCGGATTGGCTGATCGACCGGGAGCGCCTGGCCGGGCGGTTCCCGCCGCGAGTCAGGGCGGCCGAACTGTGGCGGGTTGACCCGCAGTTTCTCGAGCAAGCCCAGCGTGACGCTACCTTGCTGGCCATCAGGGCGCAGGAGGATGCCGGGCTGGACATCATCACTGATGGAGAGATCCGCAGGGAGAGCTACTCCAACGCGTTCGCTACCGCGCTGGACGGCATCGACGTGGACAATCCGGGAACGGCGCTGGATCGCAGCGGGCACCCTAATCCGGTTCCGCGGATCACCGGTCCGATCCGCCGGCGGCACCCGGTGTGCGTCGCAGATGTCCAGTTCCTGCGCGCACATACCGGCCGGACCATCAAGATCACGATTCCTGGCCCGTTCACGATGTCGCAGCAAGCGCAGAACGATTACTACTCCAGCCTTGAGGCCGCCGCGCTTGATTACGCAGCGGCAGTGAATGCGGAGATCGATGACGTGTTCGCGGCTGGCGCCGACATCGTCCAGCTTGACGAGCCCTACTTGCAGGCACGCCCGGACGCGGCCCGGCAGTACGGCGTGGCCGCGCTCAACGCCGCGCTGGATGGCATCAGCGGCACGACGGCCGTGCATCTGTGCTTCGGCTACGCGGCGATCATTCACGAGCGCCCGTCCGGTTACTCCTTCCTGCCCGAGCTGGCCGCCAGCACGGTAAGCCAGATATCGATTGAGACCGCACAGTCTGGCCTGGACTGCAAGGTGCTGGCCGAATTGCCGGGAAAGACGATCATTTTGGGCGTCCTGGACCTGAACGACGAAGCAGTCGAGACACCGCAGGTCATCGCCGGCCGAGCCCGCCGGGCGCTGGCGTTCGTTCCGGCTGAGCGCATCGTGCTGGCACCCGACTGTGGCATGAAGTATCTGCCAACCGAATCCGCGTTCGGCAAGCTGACCGCCATGACCCAGGCGGCCGAGCTGCTCCGGGCCGAGATCGCGAGCCTGACCACACCGATGACAGCCCCGACCAGCCACTGAGGTCAAGCCGCGTCCGGCTGGCCGACATCGCGCCGCGGGCCGCCGTGCACTCTCGCCGCGTCACCTTCATTACTCTCCGTGGTCGCGGTACTCCCTTGAAGGAATGCAGTACGCTGTTGTCACCTGGACAGATTTGACAGACAGCTTGGCGACCAGGTCAAAAACGCCTAAAGAGTCCGCGCCACGTCCGCGTCTCTTCTGGCCAAACGCAGGAGGCGGGATATCGTGGCCGATGCCGAAGCCATCAGCAGCATGCTTGACCAGCGCATTCTGGTCCTGGATGGCGCCTGGGGCACGATGCTGCAGGGTGCGGGGCTCGTGGCTGCGGACTACCGTGGCGAGATCTTCCGCGATCATCCCCGTGATGTCGCAGGTGACCCCGATGTGCTGAACCTGACCAGGCCGGATCTGGTGCTGGACATTCACCGCCGGTACCTGGCCGCTGGCGCCGACATCACCACGACCAACACGTTCACCGCGACGAGCATCGGCCAGGCCGACTACGGCCTGGAGGCGGCGGTCCACGACATCAACCTGGCCGGGGCGAGGCTGGCCAGGCAGGCGGCCGACGAAGCAGGCGGCAGGCTGGTCGCTGGCTCGGTCGGGCCGCTGAACGTGACGCTGTCGCTGTCACCGCGGGTCGATGACCCGTCGTTCCGGACGGTGACCTTCGACCATGTCTATGCCGCGTACGCCGAGCAGATCGCGGCGCTGGCCGAGGGCGGCGCGGACCTGCTGCTGATCGAGACGATCTTCGACACCCTCAACGCCAAGGCCGCCATCGCGGCGGCCAGGGACGTAGCACCCGCGCTTCCGCTCTGGATCTCGGTCACCATCGTCGACCTCAGCGGCCGCACGCTGTCGGGCCAGACGGTAGAGGCGTTCTGGACCGCCATCGAGCACGCGCAGCCGCTGATCACCGGAGTCAACTGCTCACTCGGCGCGCACGAGATGCGCCCGCACGTGGCAGAGTTGTCGCGGCTCGCGAGCACCTACGTCAGCAGCCACCCCAATGCCGGGCTGCCGAACGCGTTCGGCGGGTATGACGAGCAGCCGCACGACACCGCCGGGCAGCTGCGCAGCTTCGCCGAGGCTGGGATGGTCAACATCGTCGGTGGCTGCTGCGGGACAGGTCCGGCCCATATTGACCGGATTGCCGCCGCCGTGGCAGGGCTGCCGCCGCGGTCGCTGCCAGCTCCGCGCATTACCTCGCGCTTCAGCGGCCTCGAGCCGTTCGATATTGGCCCCGACACCGGCTTCGTGATGATCGGCGAGCGGACGAACGTAGCGGGATCCGCCAGGTTCCGGCGCCTGGTCGAGGCCGGCGACAATCAGGCGGCCGTTGACGTGGCGCTTGAGCAGGTGCGTGGCGGGGCCAACCTGCTCGACGTCAACATGGACGCCGATCTGCTCGACGGCGAGCAGGCGATGAGCTCGTTCCTGAACTACATCGCAACCGAGCCGGAGGTCGCCCGGATACCAGTCATGATCGACAGCTCCCGCTGGAGCGTGCTCGAGGCCGGCTTGAAATGCGTCCAGGGCAAGGGCGTGGTGAACTCGATCAGCCTGAAGGAGGGCGAAGAGGAGTTCCTCAACCATGCCCGCCGCGTTCGTTCCTACGGCGCAGGCGTGGTGGTGATGGCGTTTGACGAGCAAGGCCAGGCGGACACGGTCGAGCGGAAGGTGTCGATCTGCGGCCGCGCCTACGACCTGCTGACCCAGCAAGCCGGCTTCGCGGCGGAGGACATCATCTTCGACCCGAACGTGCTCGCCGTTGCCACCGGCATCGAGGAGCACAACGGCTACGCCAGGACGTTCATCGAGTCGCTGCCACTGATCAAAAAGCGGTGTCCGGGCGCACGCACCAGCGGCGGCATCTCTAACCTGTCATTCTCGTTCCGCGGCAACGACGTCGTCCGCGAGGCGATGCACTCGGCGTTCCTCTACCACGCCATTAAGGCCGGCCTGGACATGGGCATCGTCAACGCCGGCCAGCTCGTGGTCTATCAGGACATCCCCGCTGACCTGCTCGAACTCGTCGAGGATGTGATCTTCGACCGGCGGCCCGACGGCACCGATCGGCTTGTGGCATTCGCCGAGACAGTCAAGGGGTCAGGCACGAAGCGCGAAGTTGACCTGTCCTGGCGCGACGCGCCGGTGGAGAAACGGCTGGCGCACGCGCTCGTGCACGGCATCGTCGACTTCATCGAGGCCGACACCGAGGA